>OJKP01000046.1_pt1 | contig 106437 bp, 81 predicted proteins | sample 1596521 | NCBI WGS metagenome assembly OJKP01 (sample SAMEA4350130, study PRJEB24818) | metagenome | biome: human; feature: gut; material: faeces | place: Denmark | collected 2013-09
AAGCATTCAATGTTGGAAATAGATATAAAGCTTCTGCCCTTTCAGGGCGTCACTAACGAACGTGCTTTGACCCAGGGTGTCGCTTCGCTTGCCCTGGGCTATGTGCACCATTGGGCTTTCAGCCCGCCCTTGCTAAATCCGAAACTTCAGTTAAGTTATTTGATAATCAACGCTTATGTGTGCATAAATAGCAACAAAAAATGATATTTACAAGTATGCAATAGGAATTATTCCGTGTTTTTACACCCATAAAACAGGAATTATTCCGTGTTTCCATACCTCTAAATCGGGAATTATTCCATGTTTTTGCATCCATAAAACAGGAATTATTCCGTGTAACGTACTTGGAGAGAGAACAAAATTAGCCATACTTACCCAACAACTTATACAACATTTATCGTATGATTTACGGATACATCAGAGTGAGCAGCGACAAGCAGACGGTGGAGAACCAAAGATTTGAGATTGAGCGGTTCTGCCGCGAGAGAGGAATGAGCGTAGATGGCTGGATAGAAGAGACCATTAGCGGTACGAAAGCTTATAATAAGCGTGAACTGGGGAAGTTGCTTCAGAGGGTGACAAAAGATGATTTGATTATCTGTGCAGAACTGTCACGGCTAGGGCGAAGCCTGTTCATGATTATGGAGATTCTTAATCTCTGCCTCTCGAAAGAATGCCGAGTGTGGACCATTAAGGACAATTACCGATTAGGCGACGATATTCAAAGCAAGGTGTTGGCCTTTGCCTTCGGACTTTCGGCCGAGATAGAACGAAACCTCATCAGTCAGCGCACAAAGGAGGCCTTGGCTCGAAAAAAGGCTGAAGGGAAAAACATCGGTCGCCCTAAAGGACGGCAAAGCGCCCCCGAAAAGCATAAGCTTTATAAGGAAGCGGCAATGATAGAGCAATGGCTTCAAGATGGAGCATCTAAAAGGGAGATTGCACGACGCTGCGAGGTGGATCGTAAAACGCTCGACCGATTTATTAAGAACTTTCTAAAGGTATGAGATTTCAGAAAATTATCGTTAGCTATGTGGGCGAAGCGTCCTTATGTCGGCATCGATAGCTATTGCATAATGGTTGCCTTCAAGTGATGCTAACGCAAGGACGCGCCGCTCACAGAACTAACGAAGAAGACTTTAATGCTAAAAACAAAAAGTTGAACTTTATGATAAATGTGTTTTAATTTCCTTGTCGAGAGTAAATAGTAGGTAGAGTGGAATGTTTAGCAACTGGCTTTCTGGTCTATATTCATAAGGCAGCAAACTGGTACGGATAGAGAGTTTGGGGGCATATTTTGACTGGTATGACTTGAGGCTCTTTGCATTCATCGTAAAACCAGCTTTACACTCGAGCGGAAAAACTTCCATACCATCAGAAATCAAGAAATCAACTTCGGCAGTCGAAGCAGATGTCCAATAATAATGGGTCTGCAGACGCTTAAAGTGTTGAAGTTCTTGGCAAACGTATTGTTCGGTTAGAGCACCTTTAAATTCTTCGAAGATACGCGTTTCCTCTAAAAAGACTTTGGGGGAAAGCCCACTCATGCAACGAAGTAGTCCTACATCAAGCAAGAAGATCTTGAATGCTTTAAGTTCTGCATAAGCTTTAAGAGGAACATCGGGCTTGTTCACGTTGTAGGTACGAATAATCTCTCCTGCATCGGAGAGCCACAGAAGTGCATCTTCATATTCCCTTGCACGAGCTCCATCACGCACAAGTCCGAACACGAACTTTTTGTTCTCCTTAGCCAATTGAGATGGTATGCTATCCCATACGTATCTTATCTTTTCTATCATTGTACGGGGTGCATGCTTAGAAAAGTCATTTTGGTAAGCAACGATAAGTGCCTTTTGTACATCTTCAACTTCAAAGAAATCCCTCGTATCAATCCATTTAAGTACTGCTGCGGGCATACCTCCTACGATGAAATACTTCTTTAAGTAGTCTGTAAGTTTTTCCGTAAATGGCTGTATGTCACGCTTCCCTTGTAACAGGAAGTCTACTAGCATATCTTCATCGTGTGCCATTAGAAACTCCTGGAATGACATGGGGTAAAGATCCATAAAATCTACTTTACCCACGGGGAAAGACGTTCCTTGATGGAGAGCAACACCTAGAAGGGAACCTGCACAACAAATAGCATACTCAGGACATTCTTCAGCAAAGTATTTCAGCGATGTGAGCGCTCGAGGCATTTCCTGTACTTCATCGAAAATAATCAACGTATGTTGGGGCTGTATTTTATGACCTTTATAGACAGACAACTGCTCAATAATGCGTTGAGGGGAGAGTTCTCCTTCAAAAATCGTGCCTAACATGCCCTTTTGTTCAAAGTTGATATAGCACACATCTTTGAAGCAGAGCTGACCAAATTCTTTAAGAATCCACGTCTTACCCACTTGGCGTGCACCGCGTAATATCAGTGGCTTGCGATTGGCACTTTTCTGCCAACGCTTTAATTGTTCTATCAATAGTCGTTTCATACTTCTCAGTTTTATTATGCAAATATACTTATTATCAGCGAGATACGTTCATATTATCACATTTTTTACACGAGTTTTTGTGTGATTTATCACATTTTCCGCACGACTTTTTAGGTAAAACATCACATTTTTCGCACGACTTTTGGAGCATCTTACCACATTTTCCGCACGAGTTGGGATGCACATTCTAGTAAAATAATTCGTTTGTTTAGGGATCAAAAGGGAATTAACGTCCGTGCTCTCAGTGAGTTATTTTATAACCTCTTAACCTACAAACTCCAAACTCAGAAGAGAGAGGGGGAAGAGAAACGTCCCTTTTTCCTCCCCACACACAATTTATTCAGGCTAAGATTGCAAGCGAAACAACAAACATTAAATAAAACGGTTAGATTATGAACAAAAAGTTAGTGCTTATGGGAGCTGCGCTGCTGATGACAGCAGCTACTGCTTCAGCACAGAAGCGCATCACGGGTAGGGTGCTCGACACCAATGGAGAACCCGTTGTAGGCGCACAAGTGCAAGTGAAAGGTTCAAGAATTAAGACCTCAACCGATGCTAACGGTAACTTTACACTCAATGGAGTGCCCTCAAGTGCCAAGCAGTTGAATGTACACTATCTGGGTATGAGCCCTGCCACAGTGAGCATCTCGGGCAACGTGATGGTGACGCTCAAAGATAATGAGCAAAACCTTGGCGAGGCTTACGTAGTAGCTTATGGTAAGGCCACGAAGGCATCCTTCACCGGTGCTGCCACACAGATTAAAGGCGACGTGGTGGAAAATAAAGCCACCACAGAAGTAACCTCTGCCTTGGCAGGTGAGGTAGCTGGTGTACAGATTATGCAAGGCGATGGTAACCCTGGCGCTAACTCTTCCATCGTAATCCGTGGTATCGGTTCGGTGAATGCTGCTGCACAGCCCCTCATCGTAGTGGATGGTATGCCCTATGCTGGCGACCTCTCAAGCATCGATCCGAAGGATATTGAAAGTCTCAACCTCATGAAGGATGCTACAGCCACTGCCCTTTATGGTTCGCGTGGTGCCAACGGTGTAATCATCATCAGCACCAAGAAGGGTAAGGCTGGTAAGCTTTCTATCGGCGCTGATGTGAAGTACTCCGTAAGTGGCCGCTGGTTGCCCACTTACGACGTGATTAAGTCGCCGGAACGATATGTAGAACTCTCTTGGGAAGGCCTTAAAAACTTCTTTATGAGAGACGGCGGCGGCTACGATGAGGAAACGGCCAAGCAAGGAGCTTCAGAAACTCTCTTTAGCAGTGATGGTATCAATCCCATATACAATATGTGGAACGTTGAAGGTGCCAACTTGATCAATCCCGAAACAGGCCGATTCAATGAAGATGTGGCTCGCAAATACCAGTCCGATAGCTGGGAAGACGAACTCTTCCGCACAGGTCAGCGCGTCGATGCTGGTATCAATCTTACAGGTGGTACGGATCGTGTGAAGACTTATACTTCGCTTGGTTTTACCAAGGATAAAGGTTACTTGGTAGGTGCCGACTACCGTCGTTTTTCTGCTCGTAACAACACAGAATTGCAGATTACTTCATGGTTGAAGGGTACAGCATCGCTCTCATATAGCAATACTCGCAATAACAAGGCAGTGCAGAATGAAAATGCTTCTAACAATGCCATGAACTTTATCAACTCGATGCCTTATCTCTACCCCGTGTTTGAGCGTGATGAGAATGGCAATCGTGTATGGGACGACAAAGTCGGCGGTTGGCGCTACGATTATGGTATGGCCACAGGTCGTCCGGCTTATCCCAATATAAACCCTGCAGGTGCTTCCACGCTTGATGTGGATCGTACGGATGCCGACCAATTCAATGGTAATGGTACATTGGAAGCTACTTTCCTCAACGACTTTAAGTTTACCGCTGGATTGGGCTATATGTACTATCATTCTAACGAAAATATCCTTACCAATCCATACTATGGCGACTCTGAGGGTAATGGTATTTTTGAAAACCAATCCTCTATCACTCGTCAAGTGGTGGGCAACCAGATTCTCTCTTGGAAGCACGCCTATAATGGTATCCACAATGTAAGCGCGTTCGTAGGTCATGAATCTACTTGGATGGATAATCAACTCGCTTATGGTTCTAAGAAGAACTTGGTACGTGCCGATGGTTTGACTTATGGCAATGCCGTGGTATATCAAGAACTCGGTGGTTACAACTATGGCTATTCGCTCGATAGCTGGTTTGGTCAGCTCTCTTACGATTATGCTGAGAAGTACTTCATCAATGGTGCCGTCCGTGCAGATGGTTCTTCACGTTTTGCTAAAGGACATCGTTGGGGTACGTTTGGCTCTGTGGGTGCAGCTTGGAATATCACCAAGGAAGACTTTATGAAGGATGTGTCTTGGCTTCGCAACTTGAAGCTCAAAGCCTCTTGGGGCAAAACGGGTAACCAAGCACTCGGTACTTCTGTACTTGGTCTCTCAGCTTACTATCCTTACGCAGATATGTACACCATCCGTAATGTGAACGATGAAGCCTCGTTCGTGTTCAGTCGTAAGGGTAACAAGAATCTCTCTTGGGAAAAGACACAAAATGTCAATGTCGGCTTGGAATTTGATATCGCAGGTATCCTCGAAGGTGAGGTAGACTACTTCAACCGCCTTACCTCCGACATGCTTTTCCTCCGCAGTACAGCAATTTCACAGGGCTACGCTTCTATTCCCGTTAATGATGGTAAGATGCGCAATGCCGGTGTGGAATTCTCCCTTACTGCTCATGCTGTGAAGACCAAGAACGTAGGACTCGATATTCACTTGAATGGTACACATTATAAGAATACCATAGTGGAACTTCCCATGGAGGGCGAAAGTGGCAACCGCATGGACTACTATACGTACACCTCTCGCTTTACTTGGGTAAAGGGTGGTTCGATTTACGATTTCTACTTGCCTACTTATAAGGGTGTAGATTCTCAGACAGGCTATGCGCTCTATAAGACGCTAAATGCTGTAGACGCTGATGGAAATACCATTGAAGAAAATGTGACCGATGTGGAACTCTTTAAGAAGAACCACAAAGGCGAACAGTATACGCTCGTAGAAGGCGATCCCACTTCCAACTGGAAGCTTGCTGCTAACGACTTCGTGGGCAAATCTGCCACTCCTAAGCTCACTGGTGGTTTCGGATTTGACCTCCGTGTGAAGGACTTCACGCTCGGTGCAACTTTCTCTTACGCACTCGGTGGCTATGCTTATGACTATGTATACGCAGGCTTGATGAGCGACGACGAGCTAGGTACGAAAAACTGGCACAAGGACATCGAGAAGCGTTGGCAGAAGCCCGGCGACGTGACCGACGTGCCCGCACTCACTAGCGGTACTGCTCTCGGTGCTTACGCCAATGCTCGCAGCACGCGCTTCCTCGCAAAGCGTAGCTACTTGCAACTCAACAACATCCGCTTGGCCTACAACATCCCCGCTTCGCTCACTCAGCGCATCGGTATGTATGGTGCCCAGATCTACATGAATGGTGAAAACCTCTTTTTGCTCAGCGCACGTAAGGGCTTCATGCCGGGTACCACAAGCGATGGTCAGATGTCTGACACTCAGTATATGCCCTCTTCAAGCTTCACCATTGGTCTGAAGTTCAACTTCTAAACAAGGCTTGAATAGACTGCATCTATTTATTCTCCCATCCTTCTCACGCAAGGACTCATTCTCGATATGAGCCTTGCCGTGGAGGAAGAGATAATACTGAATATTTCAACTGCTTACATCCATAAGCATAACAAAAAGAAATTAAATCATGAAATATAAGTTTTTAGCATATATTCCAGTAATGGCTGCCGCTTTGCTGTTGTTCTCTTCTTGCTCGGAAGACTTCCTCGACCGCGAGCCCGATGGCAACAATATCACTACCGATCAGCTCGAAAAGGCTGCAAAATGGAATCCTAAAGTATTGCTCGGCCAGACTCAGGGCGTGACCACTTCTCTGATCCGTTGGAAAGCAGGTGGTAGTGACTCACAGAGCGACTTTGGTCAGAAATCTGTAGATATCTCCACCGACATCATCGCTCACGATATCGTGTTCTCTAATGGTACAGGTTCACGTTATGGCTATTTCCGTGAAGAAGCACAGGGTAAAGCCACCGACAAGACATCAACCTCTACCGATTGGTATTTCTACTACAAGGTGATCGATGCATGTAACTTCACACTCAGCACCTTGGGCAGCGACGAAGTAGAGCCTGAGAATCCTCAGTACAAGCTCTACTATGCTGAGGCAAAGGCTGCAAGAGCTTATGCTTACTACAATCTCGTGACCCTCTTCACCTCTGGCGACTATGCCACCAATAAGGATCAGAAGGTGCTCCCCATCTACCGCACGCAATCGAGCGAAGCTCACGGTCCCGAGCCCACTTCTAAGGTATACGATTTGATCCTTACCGACCTCGAAGATGCACTCGTAGCATTCGCAGGCGCTGCTTCAGCATCGGATGGACAGTACGTGCCGAGCATCGATCAGCCCAGCCCCGCCGTAGTACACACACTGATGGCCTACACTTACCTCCAGATGGGCAAGTACACTGAAGCCAAGCAGAGTGCCGACAATGCCATCTTGATCTCAAAGGCTGCCGGTAAGAAGATCCTTACTGTGGACGACCTCAACTATGGTTTCAACACCGTGAACAATGACAACTGGCTCTGGGGCGTTGACATCACTGCCGACAACACAGGCCGTCTCTGCACCTTCTGGGGCATGATGGACTACTATACTTATAGCTATACTTACGCTGGCGACTTCAAGTCTATCAACTCTACGCTTTACAACCAAATCCCCGCCAACGACGCACGTCGCGGATGGTTCCACCCCTCAGTACTGCTTCCTCTGGGCAAGTTCCACTCAGCAGTATCTACTTCAGCAGGTGGCGACCGCAGTTGGGAAAGCGATATCCACTTCATGCGTGTAGAAGAGCCTTACCTCATCGCTGCTGAAGCCGAAGCTCGTATGGGCAATGCTCAGGGCGCTGCTTACTACCTGAAGCCCATCCTCAACAATCGTTACGAAGATGCTACCGACGATGAAGGCAACGTGACTGAGACAGCCGCTCAGCAAGTTAACGAGTTGCTCGCCAACAAGACCGCTGCCGAGATGCTCGACGAAATCTTCTTCAACTGGCGTGTCGAGATGTGGGGCGAAGGTAAGAGCCTCCAGACCTTCAAGCGCTTCAAGAAAGACATCGTTTGTCCTGCCAACGATAAGTATGGTCAGCTTGGTACCATCACTGCTGGTTCTAAGTCGTTGATCTTCGCCATTCCTCTGCAGGAACTCAATTACAATCCTCTCATGAAGGACGCTAACCAGTAATCAGTAGAACTTCATAGAAACATAGCGAATCGCCTCTCATCTCGCAGCAATGCAGATGAGAGGCGATTTGCGCTTTATATCATAAGCAAAAGAAAGTAGCTGGGGAACAGTATAAATGTGTTATCTTTCGTTTCCAATATCCTTACTGAAGTGTACCACGAATGTGACCTTTCCGTTGCTAGATGAGCATCTTGGGCTTTACCGGACGGCAGCGGTAGCGCTGCCGCTGCCGTCCGGTAAAGCTACCACTGCCGTCCGGTAGAGCTACCGCTGCCGTCCGGTAAAGCGATGGATGATGATTTGCAGATGGCAGAGAGTAAATCTGTGGACGGCAAAATCGTGGGGAGTAAATAGAAACAAACGGTTTTTGCAAAGAGCAGATGAGGGGAAGAAGCGAATAAGAATGCTTGCAAAGCGGTGCTTATTATAGAAAAGGACGCATAAGAAGTAGCTTGGAAACAAGCGCTTTGCTTAATTTTTTGTAATTTTGCAGCCGTAATAAATTATCAAACCCATAAACTTAATGACAACAGACACCGAACTTACGCGAGAACAGCTCATTCGCCACAAGCTCGACTTGCTGCTGCGCACTGGACAACTCCTTGTAGAAAGCGCAGCGGACACGAACCGCATTATGCGGAACATGAAACGCGTGGCAGCCTTCCTCGGACTGCCCGAAGAGCATCTGCATATCTACGTGCAGTACAACATGTTGATGGTCAATCTCAGCGACGATGAACACTCTTTCTCGAAGTTTCAGCGTTGCGACAAGCATGGTATCAATATGACTACTATCTCGCTCATCAGCAAACTCTCTTGGAAAGCTATTCGTGAAGACTACTCCATCGAACGGTATGCCGAGGAGCTTGAGCAGATAGCTAAGCGCCCGCGCAACTATACTCCCTTGCAGGTGGCCATCGGCACAGGTTTCGCTTGCGGCGGATTCTGCATTCAGTTTGGTTGCGACTGGACGGCCTTCTTCTATGCTTCTTTCGCTGCTGCTATCGGTATGTATTTGCGTGGCCTCATGCTTCGCAAGGGATTGAACAACTATATGGGTATTGCTATTGCTGCCTTTGTTAGCACCGTGATAGCATGGGCTACCACTTATCTTCCCTCTTCTTGGACTGAAACTCCGCTTCACCCGCTCTTGGCTTGCGCCTTGTTTATCGTGCCTGGTGTACCTTTGATCAATTTCGTCGACGATATGCTCGACAATTATATACAAGTGGGCTTAACGCGAGCCATCAACACGTTCTTGATGATTGTGGCCATGTCGTTTGGTATTGCTTTCTTTCTCAAGTTGTCCAACTTCGACTTGACACAGTTCTATACCATTCCCATGATTCCCCACAATAGCTATATCAGCTATGCCGCAGCGGCAGCAATCTCGGCTATGGGCTTCTCTATGATATTCAATATTCCGCGTCGCTTGCTATGGGTGGTAGCTATTGGAGGTATCATAGCTGTCTGCACGCGTAACTTCGTTAATCTTGGTCCGAGCAATGACAACGTGGGCTTGGATATGGGGCTTGCCATAGGGTCGTTGGCTGGTAGTGCCTTGGCAAGCTTGATAGCAGTGAAGGCGGTACACTGGGTGCATGCTCCCAACCACGTGATTTCCATTCCTAGTGTCATCCCAATGGTGCCTGGTGTGCTGATGTATCGTGCCCTCGTAGGACTGATTGAGATGAATGGCGTGGTGGGCGAACTCACCAATGCGATGAAGTTTGGTATGGCTTCAGCCATCACCATCATGTGTATTGCTTTGGGGGTAGCCGTTCCCAATGTATTTGCTCGTCACTGGGTGTCAAAGAGCCGTCAGCGTAAGTTAGAACAGCTCATCGAAGAGCGCAAGAAGCGCGGCTACTTTGTAGACCTAACAGAACTGTAAATTTCCTTTATCCTATGTTTCAAGAACCCAATGATTTGTCGAAGGGACGCATAGAAGTGATATGTGGCTCTATGTTTTCTGGTAAAACGGAAGAACTTATTCGCCGCTTGAAGCGTGCACGTATTGCGAAACAGCGCGTAGAAATCTATAAACCAGCCATTGATACGCGCTATTCTGAGGAAGATGTAGTGTCGCACGATGCGAATACAATCTCGTCTACTCCTGTAGAGTCTGCTCGCAGCATTCTGCTTATGGCCTCCGAGGCACAGGTGGTAGGCATAGATGAGGCACAATTCTTCGATGAATCCTTGGTGGAGGTATGCAATGAATTGGCGAATAGTGGAAAGCGCGTAATCATTGCTGGCCTCGATATGGATTTTAAGGGTATCCCTTTTGGCCCGATGCCACAACTTATGGCTATTGCCGAGGATGTGACTAAGGTGCATGCCATCTGTGTGAAGTGTGGCAATTTGGCTCAATTCTCACATCGCATAGTGAAGAATGATGAGCGCGTGCTTCTCGGCGAACAAGAGGATTATGAGCCCCTATGTCGAGAATGCTTTAATCGGGCAGAGGAGAAGAATCTTTAATCTTTCATCCTTTTCTGCCAATACTGGGGGCGACGCGTCCCGCGTCGGGAAAATAAATAAAGGCTCACAGATAGCACTATTTACACGCCTATCTGTGAGCCTTTGTCATAAAGTCCCGACGCGGGACGCGTCGCCCCCAGTATTGTTGGTTGAGTACAAAGTTGTGTTACTTCTGAAGTTTCGGATTTAGCAAGGGCGGGCTGAAAGCCCAGTGGAGCGCATAGCCCAGGGCAAGCGAAGCGACACCCTGGGTCAAAGCACGTTCGTTAGTGACGCCCTGAAAGGGCAGAAGCTTTATATCTATTTCCAACATTGAATGCTTTTGCCCTTACAGGGCGTCAATACTATGGCAATCCGTACCCCAGGGTGTCGCTTCGCTTGCCCTGGGCTATGCGCTTGTTGGGCTTTCAGCCCGTGCATCATCGGCTGCGTCTCAGCAATTCAAGCAGGCTTGATTGCATTCGGTTTGCGATAATTCAGCCCGTTTGGAACTAAATCCGAAACTTTAGTTACTTTAGTTTGTGCTGTATTTCATGTAGTCGGGTAGGGGCTCTTTGGTAGCTTCTTCGTAGAGTGGACCAAGGATAGACTTCATGAGAGGAAGAAGAAATTTGTGAATTACTTTGTCGTTGAGTTGATGGTCCGCGTCGATTCGTTCAGCGTGAGTGTAATGCTTCATGAAGTCGTTGTAGGCATTGGCGGGGTTGACAAATTTGTCTTTGATTCCAAAAAGTCCGTAACAGAGTTCTCGGTCATCGGGAGTAATGTCGTCGAATTGGTGGCGTTCCATTTGATTGAAATGCTTAATAATTTCGGCGGTTACTTTGAAGGTCTTCTCGCTGTTCTTGCGTCCGTTGAGCCATTTATGTTCTCCCGTGTGAAGTGTCTTGCTCATGGTCGACATGTGAAAGGCCGGGTTGACGCAGATGCGCAGGTGCCCATGCATTTGCTGGGCGTACATGGCGCCCATGCTGGTGCCGATGATGAGGTCGGGCTGTTCTGCTTCTACAAGCTCATGGAGCATGGGGAGTGCTTCTTCGGGGTCGACGGGGATGTCGGGGGCAATGATCTCGGCTGAGGGTAGGATCTTGCGAAGCAGTTGTACTGTGCCGCTTGCGCCTGATGAGGCGAATCCGTGGAAGTAAATGAGTTTCATTGGAATGATTAGAGATTCTTGAGTTTAAAGAAATTCTATATAAAACAAGCATTCCCAGAGCTTCTAGAGAGTGTGGATTCTAGAGTATCTAGGAATGCTTTCTATGTTGTGTTTCGCTTAGAGCGTTACTTTTTGTCCGTTGACTACGTAGATACCCGTGGGCAGTGTGAGGACGTGGCTACCTGTAAGATGCTGTTTGAAGAGGATGCGGCCTTCAGCGTCGGCCACCACTACGTCGGTGGGTTGACTTGCTTTTAGGAGAAGTTTTCCGGCCGCTGCGGTAAAAGTTAGTGGTTCTTCTTTTTGAGCCTGCTTTACGGCAGTGGTACTAGCAAATTGGGCATCAATCATGATATCGCCGTCAATGAGGCTTGCAGGGAGAGTATATTTGCCAGTTGTCTTATTGAAAACGTTGGCACGAATTACGACTTTGTCCCACTGCTTGGTGCCGTACTTGTTGTATTGCTCGCCGTTGAGGTTGTAGCCGTGGTAGATTGTCACGGAGTCGATAGCAAAGCCAGGAGCAGGCTTGGCGATGATAGCAAGAGGCTTGCCAAAGTTTGTTTCGTAATTGACGAGTTCTCCGCCATTACCATCGGTGATGAATCCATTGCGGCTTGCAGCAGAAACATTTACCTTGTCGGCGTGAATGTTGATTCGAGTGTCGATTACAGCACCACCATTATGTTTGATGTTGTTTGTTGCCGTCATACGGCCTGCGGGATCAGTATTTCCCCAGTCTACTTTGAAGCGCATGCGATAGAATCCTACGGGGAGGTCGGCGGGGAGCTTGAAGGCGGGAGTCTCCATGGTGTTGCGTGCGTCGCCGCTCACTTCTGTGCCGTCGTACTTATAGCCCTTTTTGTCTTCTACGGTCTCAATGTAGTAGTAGCTCATCAGGTCGCTACCTTCTGCATTGGTATAGTTGTCATTGAGCTTTACATTAAACTGACCATCGTTGTCGCGATCGAGATAGACATAGCCGTTCATCCAATTACCAGTAAAGGAGATTGTGGGAGTGACGGTGTCGCCTGCTTTTGCACGGAATGAGTAGTTTGTAAGGTCGTTGTAGATCAACTGTGGAGACTTCTGTCCGACGTTGCGGGTCTGTGTGCCGTTGCTCGTGGTAGCAACTTTGATAGAGCGTACGTAGTTGCCCGATTTGTCAGATACGGTGGTTTCGTCGAAGTTGAGTTCGTAGAAAGAGTTTTGCTTAATGCGTGGCCTATTGTCGTTGTTCACCAAGATATCGTCGAAGTAGGCGGCAAAGTCGTCCGTCAAATGATTGGGGGTAGTAGGGTCGGGCACAATCACGAAGCTGTGAATATCCACCCCGTCGCACGTCTTGATGGGGAACACGGCATCGCACCATTCGTTTTCGGGAAGTGACTTGCTTGAGTATACCCAAAATTGTTCCACGTCGTTGCTTTGTCCTGCGCGGTCGGGACGTTTGCCTAGACCAACGAGCATGGCTTTCCCTTTGCAGGGCTTATACATTTTGACGTGAACGTAGATGGTTGTTGGTGTCGTGCTGAGTGGCTCGTTGAGGTCGACGCGTGCGCCAAACGTGTTGCTACCGAAGCGTGAGCGCTGTACACCGAGAATTTTCTTAGAATCATTGAGGACAACGCCATCAGCATTGGTCTGAGGAAGGAAATTGTCTACTACAGCAACGTTGCCTTGCAACTTTCCCGTGCGGAAGGGAGACTCCTCCCAAGTGTCGTATACGCCCAGAGCCTTATAGCCCGAGGGATCTTCAAAGTCGACGCTGACCGTCGTCTGTGCCATAGCTGCCAAGGGAAGTGCAAGGGCTGCTAGGGCGAAATATCGCGTTTTCATGTGTTTCTTTGTTTGATTGGTAGAAATAGAATTTCTTGCTTTTGCGCTCTTAATATAGAGCAATATTCTCCAGTGTGGGACAAGCTCGGCTATCGGTGATTCTTACGCGCAAGTATTTTACGCTTTGTGCGTTGGAGTAGCTATCGCTAGTGCTTCCGTTGAGGGGAATGATACGCTTGTAGCCGATGGTCGTTGTTTTGATATTGCCGCCTCGCTTATTCCAATTTACTCCATCGTTGCTTGTTTCGATGGTGAATGCTTTGACGCGCTGTCCTAGCTTGATGTGCTCTTGCAACATGACGTAGCGGATGGGTTGTGCAGTTTTCCAATGGAATGTGATGGTGCCGCTGAGTGTGCCATCATTGGTGGCCCAGTAAGTGAGGCTATCGCCGTCCATGGCATTGGCTATGCTGAATGAGCGGCCTTGGCCAGCGGTGCGTTCTTCCGAGGCCTGCACATCATCGGCCGTGAGAGCATAGTTTGTTCCGCCGAGGCGTTTTTTGAGTGTCGTGCCAAATTCTTTAAGTCCTTCGACTGTGGCAGTGGGAAGTGAACCGCTCTTGTCGGGCGGGCAGTTGAGGATGAGCGTAGAGTTTCGTCCTACTGTTTCGAGATACATTTGGAATAGGCGTTCGTTCCCCATTACCTTCTCGCCGCTGTGCCAGAACCAACCGCCTGAGGTGTACTTAGCATCGCTCTCGCCTGGTTGCCAGTACCATCCGTTCATGGTGCCATACATACCATTACTTTCGGCCGAATAGCCATATTCTTCCGGGCTCCAATTGGTCTCGCCAGCATAGCCTTCTTCATTACCAATCCAGCGCGCTTCGCCACCTACACCCCAGAGTACGCAGTCGGGGCTAACCTTGTGTACAGTGTCGCGTAGATTGGGCACGTCGTAGTAGGTAGAGCGATCGATGTTGCGTGTACCTCCAGCGCCGCCATAGTAGCCATTGCCACCATTTGCGCCGTCAAACCACATTTCAAATTGGTCGGCGCCGTAGGCTGCAAGTTCGGCACATTGACGCAGAAAAACGTTCTTCACGTAAGTGTTATTACCATATTCTGCATTGTTGCGATCCCAGGGCGACACGTAGAAGCCATATTTCATGCCCAATTTTTGAGCAGCTTTGGCAAAGTCGCGGGGAATATCCGTCTGCTTTGCAAATTCGTTGCTTGAAGAGGTCACGTTGTGGGTAGTGGTCTTTGTGGGCCACAAGCAGAAGCCGTCGTGGTGTTTCACCACGGCAATGCCGCCCTTCATTCCTGCGGCTTTTACGGCAGTGAGCCATTGTTCGGGATTGGGAGCTGCCGTGGGCGCAAATATGTTTTCGCTTTCGTTGCCATGTCCCCACTCATCGCCTGTATACGTGTTCATGCCATAGTGGAAAAAGGCATAAAATTCTGTGTACTGCCACTTCAGTTGTCGGGGCGAAGGCACGGGATGTACCGGAGCGGGTTCGTTCTCGCTGTTGGGAAGCGTAGTGGGCTTTAGCTCAAGCTGCGCCTGTGCCGCAAAGGGCATCAGTGCAAAGAGGCAAAGAGCCGTAGCCAATTTGTAGAAATGTTTCATGGATGGAATAAGTTGATGAATATCGTAGTTGATGAAAATGCTCTAATAGCAGAACTTTATCTATGTAATGCAAAGATACGATAAGTCACTGCATTGCGCAAAAAATAGTGTAGAATTTGTTCACTTTTTCTGCTTGTATAGGAAGAGGGGAAACATGAGTGCTTGTTGCGCGCGCACGTTACAGCCGATTTCATGCTCAATGGCTTGTACTATTTGCTTTGGATGGTTGCATGTTGCTGATAATGAGCGTACTTGCTTGTGCGATTTGACCTGTTTTGCTGTCATTTTTCTTGCACTTCCTTTCACTTCAGATTTCCTGCCCAAAGCGTTTTTTTCGTGGGGTAACTTATTCTCTTCCTACCATTAAATTTTTCTTCTCTTAGAATCTTTCTCCGTCTCATGGAGGATAAATGCTTCGATCTTCCCAGTATATTGTATGATGTATAATGCAAAAGGAGGCAGATCCCTGAGTGGAAATCTGCCTCCTTGTAGAGACCTATTGTGTCGCACAGAACTCTAAGAGCGTGCGGATCACATTAATGGATTATTTCATTATCTTGAAAGTCTGACTCTTGCCGCCGAGGATAGTCACCTTGACGAGAATGGTCTGGTGAGTAGCGCCTACTACGGGGATTGTCACTTGTGCTTCGCCGTTAGCCTTCTGGCTGAAGAGCGTGCGGCCGTCGAGCGTGTAAGCTTCAACGCTGTTGATGCCCGATTGAGCCTTCGCTACCAAGTGACTGCCTTCGGTGGCGAGGTCGATCTGCTCTGTGGCAGACTGAGAAGAACTGCTCACGCTCTCAATGCGAGTGACAGTGGGGCGTTCTACGTTGGCTTCGTCGTAATTCTCCACCACTTCGTAGATAGCCGGAACGGTCTTTGTGTTCCAATTGATCTTCAGAGCTGTAGCAGCACGATTCTCTCCCTCGAAAGTGAAGCGAATAATACCATTTGGGGCTGAGCTAGGTTCAATCTCCTTCCAATTTTCGCCATCGGTGGTGATGTTGTAAGTCAGTCCTTCCATAGTGGTGGGGTCGGTATAGAGCGTGATGCCATTGAGCAGTATGCTATTGGTCATGTAGTAGGTGAATACGCGATCTTTGGAACTGTAAGGAGCAAAGTTTGCAGACGACGTATACCCTCGTCCATCCGTAGCGTTATGCTCCGTGATGCCATACTGACCAGCTTGGAAGCAAGGCATTTCATTAAGCCCTTTGCCATTTACCTCGATTTCATGTAAGCGAAGCCACTTCTCATTTGCGGGAGTAGACACGTAGAGGCGTACATATTTAGCCAAAGTAGGGGTTACTTTACCTGCTGTGTTCGACATGGAGAAGTCACAAGCATACACATCAGCTCCGTCGACCGTGCCCACCTTGAAATTTTGCGGGAGGTCGAGTGTATAATAATTGCTTGAGGCACCAGTCGGACGCAGGGCAGTCCATTTCTTTCCGTCCTTTGAAATCTGTACGAGTCCCTTGTTGATATTGTCGCCATTGGTGGTGCCCATCACGATGCGTACGTGCTCCACGGGAGTCTCTTCCTTGAGCGTTATGGTATATGTATCGCCAGCTTTTTGTACGCGGTTGATACATACGAAAGTGTTGTAGTTGCCATCGGACATGAGGTTGGCAGTGTGGCTTTGCCAGAATTCGGCTCCATTCGGAGCTGCTGCTGCGGAGGTTGCGGCCTTCTGTGCGGGATAGAGATTCACGATTCCATTGCGCACGGTAATGGAGGTCGGCTCTTCACTATCGTTGACAATAGCTACAAATCGTGCATAACCCGCATATTTTCCAGAGCCTGCTTCGGGCTTTTCGAGCCATTCATTGCCAGTTCGGTTGATTGTAGTCCAGTGCTTACCATCTGTGCTAACTACGACGTTGAGTTTAGAATGGTCAAGGAGCGAGTCTGCCATGGTGACGTAGTTGATACGGATGGCAGAGGAAAGTTCTAGACCAATGTACTCGCCCTTGTTGAGGGTGACGCCTCTTTTGTTGGCTTGGAAGCGGATGAGCGAAGCCGTTACAGTGCCTGTCACTCTGAGGTCCTCTACGTTGGTAAAGCCTGTTGACGTGGTTGAAGTAGGCTTGGCTGTGAAGAGGTTGGAAGTAGCATTCTCCTTTATATAGTTAACAAAGGGCGTCAAGTAACGATAAGAAGCATGCGTCAGGCGCGGTTCGGTAGAGATTGATGTGCTTCCGAAGCCCGAGAGGTGGTGTGTGTAGTAGCTCTCGTTAGATTCATCAAACTCGCTAAGCGCATTTATGTAAGTAGGCCATGCTTGTTCTGCATCGGTACCAAAATCTTTGACGCTTATATATTTGTTGATGTTTACTGCTAGATCGTGCAAGCGAACCACCCAGGGCTTGATGTCTTTATAGAAGAGAGATTCGTTGGCTTTCTCAGATGTTTCGAGTTTGCTAAGTTTGTCGCAGCTCTCTTCTATTTGACTTAGGAGAGTTTTTAAATCTTCGCTGTTGCCGTTTTTCTTATAGGCAGTGAGTATCGTGTTGAGTGTTTCGGGATCGTTTTTGCTTAGATAGGGAGCTAAGAAACGGTAGGCCTCGGTGGCATCGTTGTTGCCAGGGAAGAGCGACTTGATGGATGCTTCCCATGATTGCATGTTATCGAACCCTGTGTTGTTCCAACTATAGTCGCCAGCTGAGAATACAGCCGTTTTTGAGACTTCTCCTTGCTCCATAGGGTTACAGATAACGCCTTGGTTGCTTTCAGTAAGTTCAGAAGAGAGCGAACTTTCGTTGCCTACATTGGGCATGTCTACGAAGTTGCTCTTCATGTCCAATGGATAGATTTCGCTGGGACCAGTGCCGTTGTCGTTGCAGGGATAGTTCCACCACCAAATGACATTGCGACCAAACTGGTCTTGCACGGTTTTGAGATCTGTGTTGTTGGGTACAGACCATACGCCGTGACCAGTATAGTATACCGTTACGTTCTCTGGAAGTTTGCTCAGTGCTTTGAAGAAGTTGTTGAATTGCGTATCACTTCCAGCGAAAGTACGGCAGTAAATCTGCGGTGTGAGACGGAGAGCTTTCACTGTATCGGCAGCGGCAGCGCCGGGGGTATTCCACTTGGCTTCGATAGCACGTTGGAGATCGGTGATGCGTTGGCAGGTGAGGTCCATGCCGCTCTGTTGAGATGGAACGCCTACGTCGTCGACGAATACGGCAAACTGGCGAAAGCCTAGGTTGTACATGCTCTCAAACTTCGACATAATCTTGCTTACCACTTGACCATCGTTAAGCAAGCTATTACCCGGGTGGATGGCCCACGATACGTTTACCTTAGAGGCGTGAGCCGTTTCGGTGAGATCTTGCATCTTGGCCTGCGTCATGAATCCTTGCTGATCTTGAGTAGAAGTGATGGTGGTGGGGTAGGGATCAGCCCATGTAGAAGAGTGATAAGGGTCACATTTCGGACCGTATACGTAAGAATTCATCTTAAAGCGCATCATGTAGCGCATTAAGTCTTTGCGCACCTCGTTGTCGTAAGGTTTGCCATAGAAACCCTCAATGATGCCTCGCTCTTTAAGGTCGGCATAGTCGTTAATCGTTACGGTGGGCAGTCCGGTAGTGCCCTGATCGAGCATTTGCTCGAGTGAAGCCAAGCCGTAGAAGGTTGCATCCGTGTTTTCGCCAATAATAACGAGCTGGGCGTTACCGCTACCTCCATCGGTGAGCGAAAGGATATGACGGTCAAACTTATTGGCTTTGCTGAGCACGTCGGTGTTGAGACCAAGCGCGGCAGCTTTCTGCACGGCTACGCCATTTGAACCTTTCACGCCAAGGAAGATGTTTGCTTCTGCTTCGATAGGTGCGTCGGTGATGCGTGTGGTGAGGCCGTGATCACCCAGAATTTGCTGCACACGGTTGCGGGTATAAATATCAATGCCGTCTTCGCATACAACGTTGACGGTTGGGGTGAAATTGACTGTGCCCTTTCCTGCTGTCTGTGAATGAGGCACGGGGTAAATCGTATACTGTGCCGCCATGGACATAGGGAAGAGTAGAGCTGCTAGCCCGATGAGTAAGGATTTCTTTTTCATTATAGATGTGTTAGATGTTACTGATAGATGGAGTATTCGGAATGGATGTGTTCGTTGTTCCGATTTGCTTGCAAGTTTACGAAAAAACATTGGGCTGACCATATCGATAGGACGAAATGTGGTGTTTATCGTCCCAATAGAGGAGATGAAAGTCTAGGAATAGCCTTTGCAAGCACTGTATAAATGGTCAAACATATCCCCGTGGCTATGATGGGACAGAGTAAATAAGAGGTGATTTGCCATCCTGCACTGTGATTTATCGAAGCGTTGGATAATATAGCAGTGAGAGGGAAGAGCACTATAACGTGGGATGCGTAGATAAAGAAACTGCTTCCCGAAAGAATGGCTCCTGGCATCCAATGCTTACTGAGGCGGTCGGCTTCATGAATGGCACATACCATAGCTGCCAAAACGTAGAGTTGTTGTGAAAGCGAAAAGAGCGTTTGTGAATGAGAATGAAGTAACTGAAGGAAATCACTCTGTTGTGATGAAAGCGTACATCTCCATTCGTTAAAATTCGAGAGCACAGTTTGCGCTATTAAAAGCGGAATGAGTAATGCAGAGCATAGAGGAAGTAATCGATGCGTAATGGAAAGTGGGTCTTTCTTCTCAATGGCGAGGAAAGCACCTAGAGAGAAAAACCATAATCCCATGGCGCTCATGCCGTAAAGGTTAGGCCAAATATGCAAATAATAGGCAGCGGCAAACAATGTGAGTCCTATCCAGTGAAAACGTTTTAATACGCTCCAAATTATTGGCGATAAAAGTACGAGCACAATGAGATCGCGTACAAACCAAAGGGGTTCTTGCACGGGGGCTGTTGTGGCATGAATTGTCCATCCGAGAAGGTTGGATGTAGCAGCCGACATGGTTGTGTCTCCCCATAAGAGATTGAAAGAAAGGGGGTGTTGCAGTGGTGCATGAGCCACCCAATCCTTGGCTGCATAGAGCAGGAAAGCCACAGCATTCCATATTACGTAGGGCACCAATAGCGTGTGTGCTCTACGGCGAAGTTTCTCCTTATAAATAGTGAAAGAAAACTCCTGCATATGAGAAAAAAATAAGTAGCCTGATATGGCGAAAAATAATGGTACGGCAAAGGTAGGCAGAATCTGCGAACAGAATGTGCCCCATCTCGCCATAGCTTCATGTCCCGGCAAGCGCCAAGCCGTGTTGTAACTATGAATCAGCACCACAAGGACTGCTAACGGGAAACGTAACAGCGTGATGTAGTTGAGATCTTTCCGTGATTTTGATATGAGATGCTCCAATAAAAACCAAAGTTTTTGTTAGCCTAAGAATAATAGTGCGAAGGTACACTTTTCATGTGTAAGTGGGAAATGTTTTGCTCGGAAAAAGCAGATTCTTCGCCCAAAGCCCCCACTTGGATGAAAGTTTTCCACAATTCGTTTTGCCCATTCCCCGCCAAGTCGTAACTTTGTCTGTCATTGTAGGCTAGCTTTTCGTAACGAGGAGAAAATGCTTTATACCCATCCTATGCTGCGGCCAGTATTAGCCCAATATCTTAACCTCCACCACCATGCAATTCAACGAAGTGATAGGACAAAATACGGTGAAGCAACGTATTAAGCAGATGATAGCCGAAGGACGAGTGCCTCATGCCTTGCTCTTTGCAGGTCCTGAGGGGTGTGGCAAACTGCCTATGGCTTTGGCTTTAGCCCAGCGCTTGCTCTGCCAACACCCCACAGCTGAAGGTGAATCCTGTGGCGAGTGCGTGGCCTGTCGCATGGTGTCGAAGCAAGCACATCCCGACCTTCACTTCTGCTTTCCTACCATCAAGCCTACTGGACAAACCACGGCTGTTGTGAGTGATCAGTTCCTGCCCGAATGGCGCAAGCAGTTGGCTATTACACCCTACTTTACGCGTCAAACGTGGCTCAAATGTATGGGAGTGGAAAAGCAGCAATCGCAGATTGGTGTGGCCGAGAGCACGAATATACTCATGAAGCTAGCCAATGTGAGTAGTCAAGGCGGTTATCGCGTGATTATCATCTGGCTAGCAGAGCAAATGAACGAAGAGTGTGCCAATAAATTGCTCAAAATATTGGAAGAACCGCCTGCTCAGACTGTGTTTATTCTCACAGCCAATGAGCCCGACAAACTTCTAACCACCATCTTGAGTCGCACTCAACGAATAGACTTTCCTCCCCTTAGTGCCGACGATATAGCCCAAGCTTTGGAACAACTCAATGGTCTGCAAGCAGAAGATGCTCGCCTAGTAGCTCGTTCGGCCGAGGGTAGTTATACCCGAGCTTTGGAGCAGGTGACGATGAACGCTGATACAGCTCAATTCTTCGACCTCTTTGTGCTCTTTATGCGTCTATGCTATATGCGTAAGATTCGCGACCTCTATGAATGGTCGCAGCAACTATCGTCGTGGGGGAGAGAAAAGCAAAAAGCCTTTCTCGAATATGCTCAGCGGCTGGTACGCGAAAACTTTATGTACAATTTCCATTCGCCCGAACTGAATTACATGAATCGGCAGGAACAGGATTTCTCCGTGAACTTTGCACGATTTATCAATGAACGCAATGTGATAGGTATTATGGAAGAACTCTCGGCTGCTCAGCGTGACATAGAACACAATGTCAATGCCAACATGGTTTTCTTCGACTTCTCGCTCAAGATGATCGTGTTGCTTATCAAGTAAAAAGCGCGATGCTTTCAATAAATAGTGTGGTTCTTTTCAAGAGTATGCAAATCATACGTCAAAATAAGACACCTTTTATATATAGAATAGATTAGAATTGAACCACCCTAAGGGACGAGACTAGCTAGGCTCTTGAAATTCTTCGTCCTCGAATCTTTTAAATACTTCTTTTTATGACAGACGAAAATATCGATATAAATTCTCAGCACTTTGCCGACGATGCATCCCAGCCCGTTTCGGAATCATGCCCCCATTGCCAAGGAGACTGCGGCTCAGAAGGTTGTGGCTCTCAAAATAGTGGTGGCGACGATTGCAGTTCCTGTATGTGGGGAGATGCTTCTTTGCGCGGCATTACTCATGAAGGGTGTGGACGCAGCGACCATCAACTCAATGTCTACGACTACTTGGCCGACGTGCCCGGTAATAAGGATGTTACCGACTATGTGGAAGTACAGTTCAAAAACACCCGTAAGGGCTACTATCGAAATGATAATCACCTTGACCTTCAGAAGGGGGATATCGTGGCAGTGGAAGCACAGCCAGGTCATGATATAGGTGTGGTGACTCTCACAGGACAACTGGTTATTCTTCAAATGCAAAAAAGTACGCTCAAGCCAGGCACTCCCATCAGACGCATCTATCGTAAGGCTCGTCAGGCCGACCTCGACAAGTATGAGGAAGCAAAGGCACGTGAGCACGAAACGATGATTCGTTCGCGCCAAATAGCCAAGGATCTCGAACTGCAGATGAAAATTGGCGACGTGGAATACCAGGGCGATGGAAATAAAGCTATTTTTTATTATATAGCCGACCAACGTGTTGACTTTCGTAAACTCATCAAAGTGCTTGCTGAGGCTTTCCATGTGCGCATCGAAATGAAGCAAATTGGAGCTCGCCAAGAAGCTGGCCGCATTGGTGGTATTGGTCCTTGTGGGCGCGAATTGTGTTGCGCTACATGGATGAAGAATTTCAACTCCGTGAGTACCGCCGCTGCACGCTTTCAGGATATTACGCCCAACCCACAGAAGCTTGCCGGACAGTGTGCTAAACTGAAATGTTGTCTCAACTATGAGGTAGACACTTATATGGAAGCATCTCGTCGTATTCCAGAGCGTAATGTTCAACTTGAGACGGCCGATGGCACTTTCTACTTCTTCAAGGCTGATACCTTGGCTGGTCTTGTTACCTATAGTTCCGACCGACGATTGGGCGCTAACCTTGTGACGATTACGGCCAATCGCGCTCACGAAATCATCGAACTCAATGCGGTAGGCGAGAAGCCTCTTTCTCTTCTCGAAGAAGGAGAAGAGGGTGATAAACGTTCTGTCGACCTGGCTGAGCAAGACGAACTGACACGTTTCGATAAATCTCGCCGAAGCAAGAATAAGCGTCGTCAGTCAAAGGGTAATGGCAATGCAGAAGGTAGTGAACGCCGTCAGCAAAGTCGAAGCAAAGAAAAGGATGAGCAGCGAGGCAATGCACAGACTGAAGGATCACAACAGCGAGGCAATAATTCTCGTAGGAATAATAATCGAGGAGGTCGCAATAGCAATCGTGGCAATGCAACTCGCCGTGATCGTGATAAAGGTCAAGCAGAAAAGTAGTGTCCTTTCTTTCTACTCTTCCTAATCTCTTGTAATAAGTGCCTCATTCTATGTGTAAATCCATTCTCTCGATAGGTTCCTTTCTGTTTTTTTTCTTATTCATGTTGCTTGTCTCATGTGAACACAAGCCTGCTGCTTACGATTATCGTTCTGTGGCAGTAGAAGGGTGGGAGCCTGGCGATACTCTCTATTATCATGTAGATACGTTACAGGTATCGGGCATCTATGATTTTCATATCGGATTGCGCACTTCGGCCTCCACGCCCTATCCATACCAATCGTTATGGATAGTGGTGCAACAACACTGGCACAATCCTGAAAGTGTGATTTGCGACACAATCAACTGTAAGCTCACTGATGCGAAGGGAGATGCTGAGGGAACTGGCGTGAGTCTATATCAATATGACTTTCCTTGGTCGGCGAAGTATCATGAAGCAGGTTCTTCGGCCGATGTTCGCATTTATCATATTATGCGTAGCGAGATGCTTCCGGGTATAGCCGATGTGGGCATTCGCTTGATGCTGAAAGATTAGTGGAGCATAAGCATGTTTTTCATAGAGTGGAGCAGTGCTGAAAGCAAAGTTTTTCTGTCTCCATTCGTGCGCGATATGCTGGCCGAAAAGGATAAGCAGATACAAACCCTATTACAGTTAATGGAGAAATGAAAAAGTTGTTATTTGTGATGCTGGCCGCTTTCATTTTCGTTTCCTGCTCTAAAGACGAAAGCGATTTAGTCCCTAACGACGGGCAGTATATCGCACGCTCCGGCGATATGGTTGTATGTATGCAGCTTAAAGGTGGTCGTTGCTCTTACTTTGCGCCCTACATAAAGGGTCGTATTTTTCATAGCTGGACTAACGTAACTACGTCCGGCAGCTACCCTGCGTACATATATAGTATAAAAGGTTTTACCGTGCAAGCGCGTTATAGTGGCCTCGATGCTTTTACGGCCACGCTTTCCGGTGTTCTCCATACAGAGGAAAGCGACGCGCTAAATACTGGCCAGTCTCTATATATTGGTGTGCCTGCCAGTATGCAGTTTAACTTAGATAATTCGGTACTGGACGCTAACGGCGACGGGGTGCTGGATAATCAGCAGTAAACTGCAAATTTTCAGCAAACAAGTTCTAAGTAGTTGTAAATAGCTGTGTTTTAGGCTGTTATAAAATTCCTATTTATATTAGAAGTAAAAAATAAAAAGAGGTTCCTCGCAGAGGAGCCTCTTTTTATTTCGGAATCTTGCGTGAAGATGCCTTGAGTAGTGAAGAACTTAGTCGTTCTTGGCGTTCGTACGCTTTTCCTTGATACGAGCCTTCTTACCAGTGAGGGCGCGGAGGTAGTAAAGCTTAGCACGGCGAACCTTACCAATCTTGTTCACCTCGATGCTCTCAATGTTCGGAGATTCGATGGGGAAGATACGTTCTACACCTACGGTACCAGACATCTTGCGCACAGTGAAGCGCTTCTTGTCCTGATGACCATTGATTTTGATAACAACGCCGCGATACAACTGGATACGCTCCTTGTTACCTTCGACGATTTTGTATGCTACGGTTACGGTGTCACCAGCCTTGAACTTGGGGAACTCTTTACCAGTAGCAAAAGCTTCTTCAGCAATCTTAATTAAATCTGCCATTTTTATTGATGGGATTAAAATGTATTGTTGTCCGTCCCGACCCAGCTTAACGGGGAACTCTGCATCCCGACAGCGGCTGAGTGGAAAAGCGCTGCAAAATTACAACTTTTTTCTATACACAACAAACTAATTCGTTGAAAAACAACGATAATCCTGCAGCTTCCCGCATTTTCCTTCGTCTTAGACGTGGATTTTATTGTTATGTGCAAGCAAGGTGTAGGAAAATGGTTGCTAGTGATACTCTTTAGGGTGGTTCTATAAATTTTGAGATTTATAGAACCGCCCTTTAAATAAAAGATAGGCTGCACCTCGGCAATAAAAATGAAAGTCTTGCGTCTTTCATTTTGTATTGCGCTCGGTTTGCACTATCTTTGCACAAGATTGGCCGCACCTTGGCAATTGAAACAAGTTTCGTTGCATTCGGCTGGCACATTCCTTTCTTTATATAAGAGTTACGCAATTTATCATCAATGAAATATATACTATCCATCATAGCTCTCGTCTTCTCTGCGATAATGGCGGCAATGGCGCAACCGCAAATAGCGTTCGATCAAACCACGCAGGAAATCGGAACACTTCTATGGCACGTGCCGCAAACAGCTACGTTTAAGGTAATAAACAAGGGAACGAAAGATTTGATTATTCGCAATGTACGTACTGATTGTGGATGTACACACGCCGAATGGACAACTTCTCCAATAGGTCCTGGAGGAACAGGCTATGTGAAGGCTACTTATGATGCTGAAATACTAGGACATTTCAATAAGGGCATTGCCGTATATACAAATCTCGACGATCAGCCCCACTATCTTAATCTCGTGGGTGTGGTGAGTATGGGAAAATCTAGCGAAACGGCTTCCGAATACCCCTATAAGGTGGGAGATTTCTACCTTAGCACAGATGATGTAGAGTTTGACGATGTAAATAAGGGCGATCGCCCCACATTTGTGCTTTCGGTGTTCAATTCGAGCAAACGAAGTTTCCGTCCCGAACTGATGCACTTGCCCCAATACCTTACGGCGCAGGCCGATCCTGCGGTGATTCGTCCTGGCCGCGTGGGCCGACTGCTCCTCACGCTTGATAGTCGTGAACTCCATTCTATGGGGCTAACGCAGACGAGCATTTATCTGAGCCGATTCATGGGTGATCGCGTGAGCAAGGATAATGAAATCAATGTCTCAGCCACACTCTTGCCCGACTTCCTTGATACTCCTTCGCAGCATGCTCTTTCTCCTGTGGCTGTGCTCGACAGCACCCACATTACACTCGGACCGTTGGGTAAGAAGAAGAAAGTGACAGGGCATATAATGTTGCGTAATACAGGCAAAACTCCTCTTGTGATAAGTGCCCTGCAAGTGTACAATCCGGGTATCGGAGTGAGTTTGGGTAAACGAAATATCAATCCAGGACAAAGCGAAAAACTGAAGATTACGATTAATGCGAATAATACATACTTTAAGGGACGACGACGCATTTTGATCATTACGAATGATCCCGAGCATTCAAAAATTGTGATCGACGTGACCATAAAGAAATAGCCCGATAAAGAGGCTAAGGCTTTTATCTAATCTAATTCTCCTCAACATTTCCCTCCCGCGGCTCATTCACTTCCGCGAGGAGGCGTATGCACTCTAAATATAAGATGGATCAATCCTCGCTCTCTAATTGGCAGAACGCTCTGCAACTAATCAAGCAAAACATACCAACCAAGCATTTTACAGGTTGGTTTGAGCCCTTGGAATTTGTCAGCTTTGTTGACAACGAACTGAGGGTGAGGGTGCCGACACAGTATTTTGCCGAATATTTCGATAAGAATTATGTGGCTTACTTCATGCAGGCCATTCATCGATATTTCGGCACGGGAAGCATCAAACTTACTTACGTCTTCGATCCTGCACCAGAGGGTAATCCCGTGCCTGAGCCCTTAATCAAGGTAGCTCCGAAACAGCCCCAACAGCAAGAGATAAATCGATATCGTCCCACTACCCCCCAACAGCAACCAGCACAGCTGCCACCGCTCGATTCACAACTCAATCGTCGATACACGTTCGATAACTTTGTGGAGGGTGGAAGCAATAAACTATCACGTAGCGTAGGGCTGAGTATTGCCGAGAATCCAGGGAAAAGCACCTTTAATCCCTTTTTCCTTTATGGTCCTAGTGGGGTGGGAAAGACCCACTTGGTCAATGCTATTGGCGTACGCATTAAGCAAATCTATCCAGACAAACGAGTGCTATTCGTCTCAGCCCACGTGTTTAAGACGCAGTATACTGATTCTGTGATTCATAACACGCAGAACGATTTTATCAACTTCTATCAGACCATCGATGTGCTTATCATCGATGATATACAGGAAATCACTACTTCTAAGACGCAGATGGCCTTTTTCCATATCTTCAACCATCTGCAGCAGAACAATCGACAGATTATTATCACCTGCGATCGACCGCCCGTGCTATTTGAAGGTATTGAGGAGCGTATGCTTACGCGTTTCAAGTGGGGAATGACGGTGGAGATGGAAAAGCCCGATACGAAACTGCGTCGTGATATCCTTATTTCAAAAATCCGTCGTGATGGGCTTGTCGAGGTGATTCCTACGGATGTTGTGCAATATATCGCACAAAACGTTGAAAGCAGTGTGCGCGAGCTCGAAGGTATCATTAATTCTATCATGGCTTATTCCGTGGTGGATAATTGCGAAATCGATCTTCAACTCGCTCAGCGCGTAGTGGCGCGTGCTGTTAATTTGGAGAAGAAGGAACTCTCGGCCGACGATATTTCTGCTGCTGTATGTCAACACTATGGTGTGAAGCAGAAAGAACTTGCTACCAAGAGCCGAAAGCAAACCATGGTGCAGGCGCGTCAGCTTGCCATGTACTTGATTCATAAGTATACGGAGACTACCTATAGCCAAATTGGTCGTATCTTTGGTAAGCGCGATCATAGTACTGTGCTCTATGCTTGCAACCAAGTGGCTCGTCGTATCAGTGTGGACAAAACTTACCGTCGGGAGGTGGAAGAACTCGAAGGAGTGCTGAAGTAAAAGGATGTTGTTTAAAAATAATAAAGGCTTGTAAGATTATTTCCGTATAACCTTACAAGCCTTTATTATGGCTCAACTAAGCTGTAATCACAGCTTCGAAATAGACGATTTGTAGGACACAAAGTAAACCTCATATACGCGGATCTTTCCATGATGGCTAAAAAGTGGAAATCAAGAGTGTGAAAGCTTGGCTTAAACGTAGGTCTATTCGTTTCTATTTCATAACCTTGTCGTCGCTAGATGAGCATCGAGAGCTTTACCACAGGCCTGTGGTAGCTTTACCGGACGGCAGCGGTAGCTCTACCACAGGCCTGTGGTAGCTCTGCCGCACGGCAGCGGTAAAGCGCTATATGAACAACGAAGGAACGAATGAATGCCTGTTTGAAGACGGATGTGTCGTTGTGCTGAAACAATAAAGGGTGGTTCTATAAATTCTGAAATTTATAGAACCACCCTTATATAATGCTTTATATAATGCTTATCATCGTTAGATAAGCATGGTGTTTTCTATATCACCCGCGGGTGGCAGTGTTTTTCCGTGTTCTAGCCGCCCAGCATCCCAAAAACGTAATTGCTCCATTGAGCAGCAAGAGTTCATAACCAAAATTGTATCCCCACCAAACAGGAGCGTAATGGTCGAGTAAACCACATATGATGGGCGAGGCGATGCAGATAAAGGGAATCACTCTATCATGTACTTGCCATTGAGTGAATAAGCCGAAGGCGTAAAGACCTAAGAGTGGCCCGTAAGTGTAGCTAGCCATTACGTAGATGGCATTGAGTACATTGTCGTTGCCCACCACCTTAAAGAGCACAATGCATAGTGCCGTGGTGGCTACCACTCCGATGTGTACCCATCGACGGGTGCGCAGCGAGGTGGCGTTTTGTTCATGCTGCTCGTCCATACCGAGGAGATCAATGCAAATGCTTGTGGTCAGCGCAGTCATGGCAGAATCGGCACTGGAAAAAGCTGCCGCGACGATGCCGATAGTGAATGGTACAATAATCCACTCGCCTAATGCCCCCGAGCTTACGAGCCAAGGTAGCAGGTCATCGCCTGCACTCGGTGGTGTGAGTCCTTGCCAGGCGCAGAAAGTGTAGAGCAGAATGCCGAGCGCAAGGAATAGAGCGTTGACGGGAAGAAAGGCTAGACCGTAAAGACACATGTCCTTTTGTGCCTCGCGTAGGTTGCGGCAGGTAAGGTTTTTTTGCATCATGTCTTGGTCGAGTCCTGTCATGACGATGACAATGAATACACCGCTTAGAAACTGTCGCCAAAAGGCTTGCTTGCTCGATGCATCCCATTCCCAGAGGTGACACATCGGACTATCTGTGATGGTGGTCCAAAGGCTTGCAATGTCGAGGTGCATGCGGTGAGCCGCAATGAAAAGAATGCCAAGGGCTGCAAGGATGAGACAGAACGTCTGTAACACGTCGGTGCGCACAACGGCCTGTATGCCGCTTCGGCACGTATAGAACCAAATAAGGCAGAGCACGCATAGCGTGGTGACGACGAAAGGAAGTGTGCCGTCGCCCCACAACGGACGTACAACGAATTGACTAATGACGAAGCATACTAGATAGAGGCGTGCTGCTGCTCCTGTGAGTTTACTTAGCACAAAGAAGATGGCTCCCGTGCGGTGCGAGTCGCGTCCGAATCGAGTGCCCAAGTAGGCATAGATACTTGTGAGACGAAGTTTATAGTAGAGGGGCAATAATACAAATGCCACCACCACATAGCCCACAATAAATCCCATACACATTTGAAGATATGTCATGCCAGTGGTTTGAGCCCAGCCTGGTACGGAAATAAACGTGACCCCAGAGATACTTGCACCGATCATGCCGATGGCCACCATCCACCAAGACGATTGTCGACCGGCGCGGAAAAAAGCATTGTTGCCGCGACCGCCCTTGCGGAGAGAACGCTGAGAGATATAGAGTAAAATCAGAAAATAAATAGCAAGGGTGGCTATCATGAAAAGGGACGTGTGCATAGAGAGAAAATGAATGTTTATGGAGAAGGTATGTGGGTTTGATGGATGGAGTGTTCCTATACTTATAAGCAGTGAACCTTCCTGAATGAAATCTTATATCTAAGAAAAAAGGAGAACGTTGTGCCCCTTTAGGCTTCGTTCTCCTCTATGGGTATGAGAAAGTTTTAGAGAGTGATGTAGGCTATTAATGGCAGGATGTCTATAAAATTGTCAATGAAATTACATCCAACGGCAAGGCTGCCAATGGCACCCAATGTAAGGCCCATAAATACGAAACCTAATATCAAAAGCAACCAACCCCCTATGCCCACAATGATGGAACCAATAATCCAATTATGTGCGCTTCTCGATTGTCGTAAGGCGCCCGTATAGTCGCCGTCGCGGAAACGTGTTTCCACATTGCTCGCCTTTATGATGGCTATGATGCTTGCAATCACTCCTGGAAGAGAAAAGCATACCACACCCCATATTACAGTGCAGATAATGGCTGCTGCTAAATGGGTGTTGGGACATACTCGTCTGCCAAAGGAATAGTCTTCGTAGCTTGTATTCCTGCTGGAAGTTGTCCCCTTGTCATTGGACGAGTTGTATTCCTTATGGTGAGCATAGGGATTGGGCTTTTCTTCTCCGTGGTTGAAACGGGGAGGAGTGGTGCTTCCGCTTATCGATTTTTCCTCCTTGCTTTCGTTGTTTCTGTCTAAGTATAGATGCAGTTCAGGAAGTTCGCCAGCCCGTTTCCAATCGGTCATCCCATTGCACCATACGAAAGTGGTCGCTGTGATGCCCAATGCGGTAAAACATAGTGGCGAGATGGGACCTTGCTGTTGACCATTAGAATCTATATAGAAGTAGTCTGTCATATGTTGTGGAACTTGTAGAGTGGAGAACGTACTTGTTTAGAGTAAATTGTGAGCGCCTCTATGTGCTTAGTAAGTGTGAGGAAATGTGCTTTTTCTTTATTATTTCTCTTTCTTCCCGAACACTGAGAAATGCACGTAGCGCTTAGGATGTGCCTTGAGGTCTATCATCAAGGAATCGGCATTGCGCAGCGTAGAGTTTAGATTGTCGTATACGTTGGTATCGTTGAGGAATAGACCTAGCGTGTTGTCCTTGCTTTTAAGTTTGCGGTCGAGGTTTGTTGACATATCTCCCAACTGATTAGCAAGATTGTGCGCACTGGTAAGTGTAGCATTTACACTATTGATGGTGGTTTGCACATCAATGGCTGCGAGGTTGGCCGTAAGACGATTCGCATTGGCGCTTGCACTCTTTAGATTGGCTAACATGGGAGGAAGGTCGTTGCGCATCATGCTATTGAGCTGTATGGAACTTTCTTTTAGGTTGTCTGTGATAGCTTGTGCGTTGTGTAGCGTGGCTGCTAGGGCAGGGTCGCCCGTGAGGCGGTTGAGATTATCCATGATAGAGTCGAGCTTTGGAAGCATCTTTTCTACGGTGGGTATCATGTCGTTGAGCTTGTCCATTGCTCCGAGGTGCATTCCACCTTGGATGGTGTCGCCTTGTTCGATATTTTTTGCTGGATTCGGACCCAATACGAGGAGCATCTTTACGCCGCCCATTAGCTCCGTTTCGAGCTCGGCACGCGTTTGAGCTGGCACTCTCATATCATCGTCGAGTTCTATGGCCACCACTACGTTTTCACCGCGTTGATAGTCGTAGTTGATAGTGCGCACAATGCCCACAGGATAGCCGTTAGCATATACAGGGTTAGAAACGGCCAAACCTGCTACGTCCTTGAATTTTACGTAGTAGGTGTTGGTGCTCTTAAATACGTTGATGCCCTTTAGGAAGTTGAGTCCTATAAAAAGCAGTACGAGCGCCACGATGGCAGTCAGTGCAATCTTAATTTCTTTCTTCATTGTCAGTAGGTGTTGTGAGGTAAGTGTACTTACTTTTTAGATTCATGTTCTTTTGCTTTCGCTTCGGCCACAGAGGTAGCTTTTCCATTGATGTAGGCCACAATGTAGGCACCATTCAGTTTGGCTTTGACAGTGCGAAGTGCTTTTTGTGCTTCAGCGTGTGAATGGTAGTTCCCGTAGTAGTATTTGTAGAGACTACCTTCTTTGACGCGGATCACGCTCAGTCCCTTAAATTGTGCGTCGGAAGTAGAAATTTCTGTTTTCCCAGCTCCTACCTGTATGCGGTAGCTTACCTGTGTCTTCTTACTTGTGGTGTTAGCGTTTTTCTTCTTGTCTGTTGCTTTCCCTTTGTCGGAGACGTTTCTTTTATTGTTGGTGACTTCTGTCTTTTTCTTCTCAACTTCTGTTTTCTTCTTTTCGACTACAGCCTTTGTCCTGTCTGTTGAAGTTTTGCTCTTTTCAGTTGAAGTTTTGCTCTTTTCAACCTTAGGAGACGCTTTTGCAATAGGCTTTTCTGTTGGTTTAGGGGCAGCCTTATCGGTGACTTGTTTTTGTGTAGTCGCTGAGGTTGGGCTAGTCTTCCCTTTGCCAGCTCCTTTCGTAATCTGTGCGGTGGGCACAACAGCAACGGGTACAACAGCCACTTCATTGGACGATGATGCTAGCACAGGGACTGTTGATGGTAGATCTTGCTGTTTGGGAATGGTAGGCTGTTGCTGCGAAGGACTCGCTTGCGAGGAAATAGGCAGATTGGCTGGAATGTCGTGAGCAGATTTCTCGTGCATGCGACGATAGGTGAGGAAACCATTGTAGATGCTGCGGCTTAGTTCGGAAATGCCTTGCTGAGAGTTGAGATAAGCCTCTTCGGCAGGAGTGGTAATGAAGCCTAACTCGGTGAGAACGGAGGGCATGGACGTATTACGCAGAACAAGGAATCCAGCTTGGTGTACTCCTTTGTTGGGACGTCCTGCAGCAGTGTATTGGCGCTGAATACAGCTAGCGAGGTCTACACTTTGCTTCATATACCGATCTTGCATAATCTCGAAGATAACGTAGCTTTCAGCCTTGTTGGGGTCGAATCCCTGATAGGTGCGTTTGTAGTCGCTCTCGAGAGTGATCACGGAGTTTTCACGCTTGGCTACAGCGAGATTGGCACCAGCTCGAGCCATACCTAAAGAGTAGGTTTCTGATCCGTAGGCTATGCGTCCATTGGGCAGTGCATTGGTGTGAATGGAGATGAAGAGGTCGGCTTTGTTGTTATTGGCAATATCGGCGCGACGTTGTAGGGGGATGAATACATCGGTACGACGAGTGTAGATGACTTTTACGTCGGGACAATTATTTTCTACCAAGCGACCAAAAGCGAGCGCTACATTGAGATTGATATTCTTCTCTTTAGAAAAGGAACCTACCGCTCCAGCGTCGTGGCCTCCGTGTCCAGCGTCGATAACGAGTGTAAAATTACGTTTTTCTTCGTTTGCATGCACAGTAGAAGAAAATATTGCGAGAAATAGAACAAAATATAGGCACTTCAAAAGAGGAAATTTCATGTAACAAAGACTTTTAGCAAGTTGGTGAAGATGTTGTAGTAGAGAATATTGAGGAAGAGAATTTCTTTAGTTACGGATGCGCCATTCCTGCGGGTAGAGGTTGTTGGCGCGAGAACCTAGGTTGTTGAGAAATCCTAGTGGATGGCCTTGATAGCAAGCTAAGACATAGCCACGAGGTACTTCCGGATTGAGAATAAGTGATTCTCGACGGAGGTAGGAGAGAGCTTCTTCAAGCGAAAGTTCTGTGCGAGGAAAAGCTGATTTAGCGCATAAATTAGAAAGGGCTAGTGCATGCTGCGGAATAAGCTTATTTCCCTTTTCCTCCACGAGAAGTACACCAGCAGTGAGCGTTCGTACGGTAGAGGTGATTCTCAGAATATCGTCGGCTAAGGATTGGCGTACGGCTATGATGTGGCTATCGTCAGGACGGAGAAGTTTGAATGTATCGCTCTCTTGAATCCACTTAGCTACTTTTGCGCCGTCCTTGATTGGTGTACTAGCGGGTTGGCTGCGACGCTTCTTGTTTTTCTTTTCTTTGATAGTAGGCGCTTCCGAAGTCTTACGGAGTAGAGCAAGAAATAGGCCTTCTCCCTTTGTGCGATGCGGATAAAAATGGTATACGGGTATGTTTCTCCCCGTGTTGTCGCCCGCAATGTTCCATTCGGGTTGGATGGGAATTTCCACCACTTCTGCACCAAGCTCTTGACATATACGGCCGACCATGTCTTCATTTTCTAGCCGATTGTATGTGCATGTACTATATACCAAATAGCCTCCTTGACGTAAGGTGGGCCATATGCTTTCGATAATCTGCCACTGACGAGCAGTGCAAGCTTCTACAGTCTCGACCGACCATTCCTTAATGGCACCTTCGTCCTTGCGAAACATTCCTTCGCCTGAACATGGAACATCGGCGGCAATAACGTCGAAAAATCCTGTGAGTGGTACAAACTCCTCCGGAAAGGAAGAGGTGCATACCACATCGGGATGTCCCCACTTCGTAAGATTCTCGGCAAGAATTTGGGCGCGTTGTCGTATAGGCTCGTTTGCCACGAGCAAATCTCCATTGGAAAGCAAGCTGCGCCAAAGCGTGCTTTTTCCACCTGGTGCTGCGCATAGGTCGAGCATTCGGTGAGGGTGAAAGTCGCGTTCAATCTGGTGAAAGGCTTGTTCTACAAACATGGAAGCTGCTTCTTGCACGTAGTAACATCCCGCATGAAACAATGGATCGTAGGTAAACGATGGCCGCTCCTTTAGATATTCCCCTTCTTCACACCAAGGCACGGAAGATGCTACCTCAGCGGGCGCAGTTCCCTTTTTGCTAGGGTTGAGACGTACACTCACTGAAGGAGAAGTCTGTGTCAGTGCATTGAGAAGGCGGTTGCCCTCGTCTAGACCAAGAAGTTGAGTAATCTCGTTGCAAAATGCTTGTGGCAGCGGCATGAATGAAGAGTTTGGATAGTGGGCAATAAAAAGTGGCGTAGGAAATGTTGCGATTCGTTGAATCTGTGTATCCTCATTTACATTAGAATCTCAAATTTTGTAGTAAGGAGTGCCTGATTCTTTGAATGTAAGAAGTTGAAGGCTTCGAATGCAGAATATCCTTGGAGTTTATACTGACACTTTCGCGGCAATATGCGGCCATGGATTGTAGCCTTCGAGCTGGAAGTCATCGTACTTAAAGTCGAAAATGCTCTTCACTTCAGGATTGATAATCATGCGAGGAAGTGGGCGTGGCTCACGTGTGAGTTGTAGGCGAGCTTGCTCTAGGTGGTTGAGATAAAGGTGCGTATCTCCCGTAGTATGTACAAAGTCGCCCGCCTTGAGTCCCGTTACCTGTGCCATCATCTGCAGTAGTAAGGCATAGCTCGCGATGTTGAATGGAACACCTAGAAAAGTGTCGGCCGAACGTTGATAAAGTTGTAGTGAGAGCCGGCCATCTGCTACGTAGAATTGGAATAATAAGTGGCAAGGCGGAAGGTTCATTTTGTCAAGGTCGGCCACGTTCCAAGCCGAAACGATGATGCGGCGTGAGTTAGGATCTTCTTTCAACTGTCGCACAACCTCCTTGATTTGGTCGATGTGTCCGCCATTGTAGTCGGGCCAAGAGCGCCATTGATAGCCGTAAATGTGTCCGAGATCGCCATCCTCGTTGGCCCACTCATTCCAAATGCGCACACCATTCTCTTGAAGGTAGTGCACGTTGGTGTCGCCATTGAGAAACCATAGCAGTTCGTGTATGATAGACTTGAGGTGGAGCTTCTTGGTGGTTATCAAGGGAAACCCCTCCTCCAAGTTGAAGCGCATTTGATGGCCGAAGATACTCTTCGTGCCCGTACCCGTGCGGTCGCCTTTTACCACGCCCTCATCGAGTATGCGTTGCAGCAAGTCGAGGTATTGTTTCATTTGTTATAGGAATTTCAAGGCAAATTTACAACAATATCGGTTGATAAGCACTACCTTTGCACTTGAATCTACAATAATTTTGTCTATTTTTTTAAAAACTCCCAATATGATGCTTTCTATCATTTGTGCGCTTACGACTAATCGAGCCATAGGAAATAAGGGCGGATTACTCTACTATCTGCCTGCCGACTTGAAACACTTTAAGAATCTTACCACCGGTCATACAATCATTATGGGACGAAAGACATTTGAATCGCTGCCTAAGGGCGCATTGCCCAATCGCCGGAATGTGGTCATTACTCGCCAAGCGAACTTTCTAGCTCCTGGTATAGAAGTGTTTCATAGTTTTGAGGATGCGCTGCAAGCTTGTCAGACTGACGATGAGGTATACGTAATTGGAGGCGAAAGTGTGTATGCCGCTGCACTGCCCTTGGCTCAGCGTCTGTGTCTGACCCACATAGAGGCTATCCCCGACGAGGCCGATACCTTTTTCCCTTCCTTTGATGAATCACAATGGGTTGTAGAGTGTGAAGAAGCCCATGAACCCGATGAGAAAAATCTTCAAGCCTATCGATTCGTAAACTATCGACGTAAGTAAACCTTATCTACGTATGAAGAAAAAAAAAATACTTTGGCTATTTCTCCTCAGTTTCCTCTGTGTAATTGGTCTACAAGCTCAGACACGCAAGGTAAAACTGGTGCTGGTGGAGACGTCTGATGTGCATGGAAATTATTTTCCTTATGATTTTATCAACAATCGCCTTGGTCGCGGAAGTATGGCTCGCATTAGTGCTTATATGAAACAGTTGCGCCATGGACGTCGCGAACGAGGTAAGGGTATCGTCTTACTCGATAATGGAGATATCCTTCAAGGACAGCCTTCCGCTTATTATTATAATTACATAGACACTATTAGTACTCATCTTACGGCCGATGTACTCAACTATATGAAGTATGATGCTGCTACTGTGGGTAATCATGATGTGGAGACAGGCCATTCCGTATACGATCGTTGGGTTAAGCAATGCAAATTCCCTATGTTAGGTGCCAACGTAATTAGTGCTTCTGATAATCAGCCATATTGGAAACCCTATACAATTATAGAGCGTCAAGGAGTAAAAATAGCAGTGCTAGGTATGATTACACCATGTATTCCTAAATGGTTGCCTCGTAATCTATGGACAGGACTAAAATTTACCGATCTCATGGCTACCGCTCGGAAATATATGCCCGAGATGCAGCGTAAAGCCGATGTTGTAGTGGGCTTGTTTCATTCAGGTGTGGGCAATCCCGATGCCTATGCCGAAGGCTGTGAAGATGGCGCCTTGGCAGTGGCTCGAGAGGTGCCAGGATTCGATGTCGTATTCTGTGGTCATGATCATCGTCGGGCTTGTCAACAAGTGGTCAATACAGTGGGAGATACTGTATGGGTGCTCAATCCTGCCGCACAAGCCGAGGCAGTGGCGAAAGCCAATATTGTGGTAACATTTAAAGGAAGAAAAGTGGTAAAGAAGCATACCATCGGTAGCATTGTGGACATTAATAATATTGCTCCCGACACTTCCTTTATACACCATTTCTCTGTTCAATATGAAAGAATAAAGGCTTTTACTTCTAAGGTAATAGGTCGTAATCAGCATGCAATGCAGAGTATACCCGCACTGTTTGGTTCGTCGGCTTTTATTGATTTTATCCACCAGATGCAGCTTTCTATCTCGGGAGCCGACATTTCCTTTGCTGCTCCGCTAGCGCTCGATGCTAAAGTGCCGCAAGGTGAAGTGCGTGTGAGCGATATGTTTAATTTATATCGTTATGAAAATCAACTCTACGTTGTGAAACTTACTGGTCGCGAGGTGAAAGACTATTTGGAGTATTCTTACTCGCTTTGGGTTAATCAAATGCATTCGGCTTCCGACCATCTGCTGCTTTTCCGCTCAGATGCAGAAACGTTGAGCAATCCCTGGCAACGTCTACAAAATCCATGTTATAATTTTGATTCCGCTATGGGCATTTGTTATACAGTAGATGTGACAAAACCTGTTGGTCAGAGGGTAAATATTACGCATATGGCTGATGGCACTCCTTTCGATTTTAATCATACCTATCGTTGTGCTCTTAGTTCATATCGCGGAAATGGTGGAGGAGATCTCCTTACAAAAGGAGCAGGTATCAGCATTAACGACCTTCCGGGTCGTATTGTGTGGAGCACAGAGAAAGACTTACGCTACTATTTAATAATGGGTATAGAACGCCAAGGAACTATCAATCCTAGGCCACAATACACGTGGAAGTTTATTCCTAAAGAGTGGGTGGACGCCGCTCGCAAAAAGGATGAACTTCTGTTGAAATAAATCTAATTATAGGGTGAACTTATTCATTCTGATGATGGGATTTGTACAATATGGAAAGTGTAATCTGATGGTAAATGTTGCTCTCCCAAGGAAACGGGGAGGATGGATATGGTTGTGAGTATCGTGGGCTATGTGACAGAATTTACTATCCAAAAAGATGCTTTCAAGAGTATGTAAATCGCATATTAGAATAAGCCTCCTTATATTTTCAGAATCAATGATTCTTCTCCAACACAGAGCCTTGCGATTTTAACCGACTAGAATCTAAGGCTCTGTGTAAAATACTCTATGCATTTCTTTGCTCTTACGAAACTTCTCTTTATCTTTGCATTCGTTCTTCTGTGAGAAGTAAAGATCCAGTTAACAAGGAAAGGTGCTCGAGTGGTTGAAGAGGCACGCCTGGAAAGCGTGTAAACCCCTAAAGGGTTTCGTAGGTTCGAATCCTATCCTTTCCGCAATTGATAGTATATTTGTCCTGATTATCAATATTTTCAAAAGTAATGCGCGACACTTTGCGCGACACTTTTGTAGATTCATCCATTTTCTATTGTTTGTTTAAGAATGACATTGCGTTTCTTTTCGCTGAATCGGTAATGTCTATGTAGGACTGCATGGACTTGTAGTCGGAATGTCGGCTCCATTTCATTACGATGCTAGGGGGAATGTCCATCATTAGTGCATTGCAGATCATTAATGTATTGCAGATGAAGGTGCGGCGGCCGCAATGTGTTGTAATACCAGTCCAAAAGTCCGCTGACTAAAAAAGAAAAAAGCAATCGATCCATGGAATCGATTGCTTGATATTTGTTGGGGTACCCGGACTCGAACCAGGAAAGGCAGGACCAGAATCTGCAGTGTTACCATTACACCATACCCCAATCATTATGTGCTATATTGGTATTTTATAGCATTGAAAAGTTGTCTTTGTTGGGGTACCCGGACTCGAACCAGGAAAGGCAGGACCAGAATCTGCAGTGTTACCATTACACCATACCCCAATCGGGTGTATTTTAAGGATGCTCTCCTTAAATACGGGTGCAAAAGTACGATTTTTTGTAATATCTGCCAAACTTTTCGTTTGTTTTTTATAAAAATATTTTTTGAACATAGAACATGGAGAAGAGTTGGACGAGTGATGTTGTGAGTGGATAGTTTACCATCAAAATACGCTTTCCATATTGTGAAAATTCCATCATCTGAATAAATAGTCGCTAAGTAATGCATAGATGTTTAGAATGTATGCGTTTCCCTAAAAAACAGAGTGGGGGAACTTGCAAAATGACGACCTCACATTTTCTTAGCAAAAAGTCTGAAGAATGGATAATGTGAGAAAAAGAGGCAGCAATGAAACTGTCGTCGATGAAGGGTAATGGATAGACAGACTGGTGGTAAATGGATGGAAGGATGTGGGCAAATAAGATGTGTGTATTGTGTAAGGTGATGATAATCAGTCTATATACTATTATCGTGATAGAAATAGGGAACTCATGAAAGAATTTGTTCTACGTATGAGCGTGAACTGAAATGTGTGAGTTGATGAAAGAAAAAAGTGGTGCGGATTGCAGAGGTATGAATTATTGTTATTATCTTCGCAGTGAAGAGCATATTGTTCTTGCTGAAATGAAAATATAGGTATGAAGTTTATATCGTGGAATGTTAACGGCCTACGGGCTTGTGATGGTAAGGGATTTCGCGAGAGCTTTGCTAAGCTCGATGCAGATTTCTTTTGTCTGCAAGAAACCAAGATGCAGCCGCATCAGCTTGACATGGAGTTTGAGGGTTATCGCTCTTATTGGAACTCGGCCGAAAAGAAGGGCTATTCTGGTACGGCCGTGTTTACGCGTCACGAACCACTTAATGTGGTCTGTGGACTTGGTATTGATGAGCATGACCATGAGGGACGTGTGATTACGCTTGAGATGGAGAACTTTTATCTCGTAACTGTTTATACTCCAAATTCGCAAGACGGATTACGCAGACTCGACTATCGTATGACGTGGGATGATGCTTTCCGTCGCTACTTGCAAGAGCTAGATCAAAGAAAACCCGTCGTCGTGTGTGGAGATATGAATGTGGCTCATGAGGAAATAGACCTAAAGAATCCTAGGACGAATCGTAAGAATGCTGGTTTTACAGACGAAGAAAGGGCTAAGTTTACGGAACTCCTTAATGCTGGCTTTACTGACACGTTTCGTTTTTTTAATCCAACACTCGAGGGTGCCTACTCTTGGTGGTCTTACCGATTTCGTGCACGTGAGAAAAATGCAGGTTGGCGCATCGATTATTTTTTGGTGAGCAATCGTTTACAGTCGCACCTTCAATCGGCTATGATTCATAGCGAAGTAATGGGGTCGGATCATTGTCCTGTAGAGGTAGACATTGAATGGTGAGTCTCTGTATGATATAAAAGAATTTAGAATAAAGCATATGACATGGATAAACCTATTCACCTCCTGTGTGGGGCGGATAAGTGCTGTGCTCAGATGTGATTTTTCTATATAAAAGTATCACTTATGAAACAATTCTTAAAGTACGTGCTTGCTACTGTGGCGGGCATTATCCTTACGGGTATATTCGCAACGTTGCTGAGTATGCTCATGGTGTTTAGCATCATGCTAGCCGATAGTGGAAAGCCTTCCGTGAAGGATGGAAGTGTGTTGCGAATTTCGCTCAGCGGAACAGTGAAAGAACGAGCTGCTGAGAATCCTTTCGCCTCAATTTTGGGCAATGATAATGTGCAGGAACAAGGTCTTGATGATCTCATGACTGCCATTAAAGAAGCAAAGACAAACCCTGCTATTCGTGGTATATATCTTGAGGGGGGTGTGCTTTCTGCTGATTATGCCACATTACAAGAACTGCGTCGACAACTTGTGGATTTTAAGAAAAGTGGCAAGTTTATCGTGGCCTATGCCGACATGTATACACAAGGTTCTTATTATTTAGCTTCTGTAGCCGACAAGGTGATGGCGAACCCTGACGGCATGATTGATTGGCATGGTATTGCTGCCCAACCCATCTTTTTTACTGATCTGCTGAAGAAGGTCGGAGTGAAAATGCAAGTGTTCAAGGTCGGCACATTTAAGAGTGCTGTAGAGCCCTTTATCCTTACGCAGATGAGCGAACCCAATCGTTTGCAAGTGAAGGCTTATATTGGCGATATATGGAATAATGTGTGTAAGGAGGTAGCTCAATCACGCCGCATCAGTGTGGATAAACTCAACCACTTGGCTGATAACTATTCAATGCTTGCTAGTCAAGAGAGCTATATAAAGAATCATCTAGCTGATACGCTGACTTATGCAGATGGCGTGCGTGATGTGCTACGCCGTCTTAGCGAACAGGAGAAAGTTAGCTTCGTGACCCCCTCTGAACTAGCAAAACTCTATGAACCAGAGAATGGCAATGGTGAAGTGGCCGTTTATTATGCCGAAGGTGATATCGTGGATCAGGCAGCAACCGCTTCAGCCATAGGTAATACGTCGCAGATTGTGGGTTCAAAAGTAGTGGCCGATCTCGACCGTTTGGCAAATGACGATGATGTAAAAGCTGTTGTTTTGCGCATCAATTCGGGTGGCGGTAGTGCCTATGCTTCTGAGCAAATGTGGCGTGCTGTGCAATTACTCAAAAAGAAAAAGCCAGTAGTGGTTTCGATGAGCGGTATGGCAGCCTCGGGAGGATATTATCTCTCGTGTGGTGCTGACTATATTGTGGCCGAACCTACCACGTTGACGGGAAGTATTGGTATTTTTGGCATGATACCCGATGCAACGGGGTTGCTCACCGAAAAGCTTGGTCTGCATTTTGATGTGGTGAAAACGAATCAAGCTTCCGACTTTGGTGCTCAAGGTCGTCCGTTCAATGCAGCTGAGGCTGAGGCTATGCAGGGCTATGTCAATCGTGGTTATCAACTCTTCTTAAAGCGTGTGGCTGCGGGCAGAAAACTCACCATAGAACAAGTAGATAAAATTGCACAAGGTCGTGTGTGGACGGGCAATCAAGCACTTGGAATTAAACTCGTAGATAAACTCGGTTCGCTTGATGATGCCATTGCAGTGGCGGCCAAGCGTGCTAAACTGAAAAATTATAGTATTGCTTCCTATCCCGACAAGGCTTCGTGGATGGATAATCTGCTCAACTCTACTGTGAAACGCGACTATATGGAGGAAAAGATGCGCGCTGCTTTGGGCGAATATTATGCTCCGATACAGTTTGTTAGCACCTTGCGTAGCCTAGATGGCCGAAGTAGCCTACAAGCGCGTCCTTTCTATATGATCAATCTGAAGTAAGTCTCCATTCATGAAACTTAATAAGTTTCTATTCGTTCTTGTGCTAGCTCCGCTCTCGTGGATGTGGGGGGTGGTGACTGCAGTGAGAGGTTGGATGTTTCGTGTGGGGTGGTTACGGTCTCGCTCGTTCGATGTTCCCCTTATTTGTGTGGGCAACCTTGCCGTGGGGGGCACTGGCAAAACTCCTCATGTGGAGTATATCCTCCGCTTGCTTCATAAGCAAGGCTACCGCGTGGCGATGCTCTCTCGAGGTTATGGTCGTCATACGAAAGGTTACGTGTTGGGTACATCGCAGACCATTGCAACCGAGATGGGGGATGAGCCTTATCAAGTGATGCATAATTGTCCTTTTGCTCAGGTGGCAGTGTGCGAGAAACGCGTGGAGGGTGTGGAACGCCTCTTGCGTGATGTTCCCGATATTGATGTCGTTGTGCTCGATGATGCCTATCAGCATCGGTATATTCGTGCGGGACTCAATATCCTTCTGACTGAAGCCCATCGACTTTATACGCACGACCATTTGTTGCCATGGGGACGTCTCCGTGAATCGCCCTCGGCAGCTCGACGGGCACAAATCGTGGTGGTCACGAAATGTGAGGCTGGTGAATATCCGCCATTGGAGGTACTGCCATTGCAAAGATTGTATTATAGTCGGATTACTTATAGCCCATTGCAACCTGCATGGACAGAGGGAAAGGTTCTTCCTATGGATGAGGTTTTTTCCATCAAGTCTCAAAGAGACCCTTCTCCTTGTGATCAGGTGCTGCTCATCGCAGGTATCGCCAATCCTGCCCCCTTGGCATATTTCTTACAGAAGAGAGCTTTGAAAGTGACCACCCTTGAGTTTCGCGATCATCATGACTATACTTCCGCTGATGCGCAGCATATAGCAGAAGTTTGGGCCAAGGGAAACTATGCTTGGGCTATTACTACGCAAAAAGACGAAGAACGTTTGCGTACTATCAGACATTTGCTTCCGCAAAAATTAAGAGACCACCTTCTCGTTCAGCCCATTACAGTGAGTGTTGAGGCGGCCTCCGATCAGGAAATATCATTTAATCAATCCATCTTACAATATGTTAGAGCAAATCAAAGAAACCGCAGCGTGGATTAAAGAACACACGCAGATGCGTCCTCGCACCGCAATCATCTTAGGTACAGGCCTTGGACATTTAGCTGAGGAAATTGAAATAGAAGACGAATTCCCTTATAAAGATATCCCCAACTTTCCCGTAAGTACGGTGGAGGGGCATAGTGGTAAGCTAATATTCGGTCGTTTGGGTGATAAAGATGTGATGGCACTTCAAGGCCGTTTCCATTATTATGAGGGTTATGATATGAAGCAGGTAACATTCCCTGTTCGTGTGATGTACGAACTGGGCATTAAGACGCTCTTTGTGAGCAATGCTTCTGGGGGCATGAATCCCAATTTCAAGATTGGCGACCTTATGCTCATCACTGACCACATCAACTTTATGCCTGAGCATCCGCTTCATGGTCCGAACTTCCCCACAGGCCCTCGTTTCCCAGATATGCACGAAGCCTACGATCATGAACTACTCAATATGGCTCGTAGTATAGCCAAGGAAAAGGGTATTCGCACCGTTGAGGGTGTTTATCTTGCCACTCAAGGCCCCACGTTTGAAACCCCCGCAGAGTATCGTATGTACCACATTTGGGGAGCTGATGCCGTAGGTATGTCCACGGTACCAGAAGTGATTGTGGCTCATCATTGTGGCATTCGCACTTTTGGTATTAGTATTATAACCGACCTCGGTGTGGAAGGAAAGATTGTGGAAGTAAGCCATGAAGAGGTGCAGCGAGCTGCCAATGCGGTTCAGCCTCTGATGGCCGATATATTCCGCGAAATGGTACATCGTATCGATTAAAATTCTTATTATATATATGTCTAGCAGTGCTTTTACGAAGCGATTAATTTTCGTGAGAGCACTGCTATGCTTGTTTTGGTACATTTGCACGTAGTTCTTTGCATCTTTGTTTTAAAAAAAGTTTGTAGAACTATAAAAAGTGCGTATATTTGCCGATGAAACCTTCGCCGAAGTCTTGATTTTTCAAGAGGGAGGTGTAGGGTTCGTATATGGAAAGGCGTTTATTGACGCATTGTTTCGACGTGTATGAACTTCGCAACTTCAGATTCAGTTTCGAGACAAGGCAACGATAGATGCCCATGGGTATGTAATTTAAAGTATGCAAGCCATTCGTGCATCCATGCTCTAAGAGGTGAGTCTCTTAGGGTAGAGGCCTGTTATGAATGCTTAGGTGCTGAAAATGAATCATATCGGCGTGGGTTTCTTTGCGTTGCTCGTTTCAAACTGAAAGGGTGATGCGAAGACCTATACACGTGGGACGAGTGGCTATATAAGTTCCCGCGCTTTTTCCGTATATAGCATAGTTTCTAATATATTAAAGGGTAGACTGCTTGGGGAACTTGCAGAATTAGCCACAGATTAAATATGCCGACGTTTAAATTCTTAAAGCCGATACGAAAACACGAGGTGAAAAGTCTACATAGCCGTTTTTATATACTTCTGCTTCTATTGATTATGCAGATGCGAATGCCCATTCTTGCTACTCATAATGGTCGAATAGAGCTACACATAGAGTACCCAGGGCAACTTGTCAAGCTTATAGGGGAACATTTGAAGTATAAAGTCACAAGTTTAAAACTGACGGGTGTAGTGGGTAGTAGCGATGTAGCACTCATAAGAGACATGGCGGGATGTGATGTAGATGGAAAGGTTACGAATGGCAAATTAGCGTATGTCGATTTGCGTGAGGCTCAATTGGTGGCTGATGGTGGATTGTACTACCGCAAAAAATCTGTATGCTACATGGTTAATAATGTTGTGGGGAACTGTATGTTTAGAGATTGTAAGAGCCTAAAACGTCTGTATTTGCCAGATACTATTTGTAAAATAGGGGCAGAAGCTTTCAGTGGATGCTCTGCTTTAGAGGAGATAAATGTGCCTAATGCGGTGAAGTCTGTGGGGGATCTTGCTTTTAACGGATGCATTCGATTGCGTCATTTGCGTATTCCTGCATCAGTTAAGCAGATTGGTGGGGGCGCTTTTCTAGGTATGGGTACAGTCTCTACCTGCAACTTAATTAGTGAGAGCGAATATCCGCCTATTGCGCAATATGTCTTATTTTCCTCTGATAATCATATTATTCTTCAAGTGCCTCAATCGGCTTATGAGATGTATGTTATCAGTAATTGGGGAGATGTGCAACAGATCCTCGGCGATAATGAATAATGCCTTAGTAAATAGTTAGCTCTTTCTTATAATAAGAAAAGATAGCGCTAGGGAATCAAAGTAGTTACATTTGAACTGCTCTGATTCCCTAGCGCCATCTTTTATTGTTAAATTCCTCGTTAAAAGGAAAAAATGGCTTTTAGTGCGAAAAACACGATAGGGACGAGAAGTGAAGGAAGAAGATTGATTGTTTTACAATCCTTAATGTGGAGCACACCCAACCCTGAGGCGGTGATGAGAATACCGCCGACAAGGGAAACTTCGGCGATGAGTTCTTCGGAGATGAATGATCTTGACAAGAGGGCAATGCCATAGATAATTGACATCCAGAGAAACACAGCAACGGAGGTGACCATTACCCAAAAACCATAGGAAGAAGCCACCACAATCATGGTGACGAGATTGAGTGTAGCAGCAGTCATAAGGTAGGTGTTGTCATCGTAGAGGGCACTCATTACGGGGCCCATCATGGCGAGTGTGCCAACGCAGCAAAGGAGAATACTCGTGGTGATACCTTCGGAAAGGTTGGTGGTGGAGATGCGGCGTGTAGCACGTTCCATGCGTTGGTCCATTTTGAGCAGTGTGCCCACCAGTCCGCCGATAGAGAGGCAGAAGATGAATAGGGCGGGGTAGTGGGTCTTCTGCATACTTTCGATGGCTACGTTCAAGCCGAGGGCGATGGCGCAGAGTCCCATAGCCGTGTTGAGCACGGTGATATACTTTTCCTTAATGCCGCGTTTAAACAGTGCTCCAATGGCACTGCCCACGATGACGGCGATAGCATTGATGATAATAGCGTACATGAATATATTTTATGGTTGATTGATTGCGATGGATGCTTTTTTCGTTTGCGTGGCTAGAAGCGCTTGCTTGGGCGAGGAAGTGTTCCTTTTCGCAGAAAGTTACGTAGGGTGGAATATTGAGGTTACGCCAGTGGCAATAAAGGAGGAGAACTTTTGTCGTGGAGAAGTAATGTAAAAGAGGTGAAACTTCAAGAAACTGAAACCTTTGTTAATCCTCTTCGTTTGTTTTCCAATTAATCAAATATACGCGCTCTGTGGTGCGCGTAAAAGCGGTGTAGAGCCAGCGTAGATAGGGGCCTCCTGCTTCATCGGCGGGCACGAACCCTTGGTCCACGTAGACGCGCGCCCATTGTCCGCCTTGAGCTTTATGGCAAGTCACTGCATAGGCATATTTTATTTGCAGTGCGTTGTAGTAAGAATCTTGACGCAGTGCTTTGAGTCGGTCGCGCTTGGTGGGGATGTGCTGGTAGTCAGACAGAATGCGTTCGTAGAGTTGTTCGTTTTCCTCGCGTGTAAGCGATGGCGATTCACTCTTGAGCGTGGAGAGCAGTAGACGACAATCCATTTCGAAGTCGGCATAATCGGGGAAACGTAGTGTGGCATCGGCAAAACGAAATCCATATTGCTCGTGTACATTGCGCATCCGAACCACTTCCGCCGTGTCGCCGTTGGCAATAAAATTAAAGGGTAGAGTTTCGTCCTTTTGAAGCGTCTTGGCTAGTTGCGCTGTCCAAAAGTAATTATTCTTTACAACCATAATCAAATCGCCTCGGGTGAGTTCGTCTTCACGATCGAATATGCGCGATCGAATGCCTTCGTTGTATATATTGGCACGCTTGTTAGAGCGTGTCACGACAATCACCTCGTCCGAGCCAAATTCTTGATAGTCGCTCACAAGGCTCTCGATGAGTTCTGTGCCTGGCAGTGCACGCACCTCGCCATGCCTGTCTGTATGAATAGGGGGTATGCCATTGAATTCTTCTGCAAGCAATGTACGCAAAAGCGTGGCTCCGCTGAGCACATCACTCTGGCTTTTCTGACGCACCACTTCTGTAAGGTCGGCGCTACCTACGAGTAATCCATAGCCACGAAGCACATCATCGCTCAGCGCCGGACTATCCTCCTCTCCTACGGGAGGTAATTGAGCCGTGTCGCCCACCATGAGCAGTCGACAACCTTCGCCCGAATAGACATAACGGATAAGATCATCGAGAAGTTCACCCGTTCCAAAGAGTGATTGCCCCATAGAGCCTGTGCCGCTACTCAACATGGAAGCCTCGTCAACGATGAAGAGCGCATGGCGCAGTTTGTTATAGCCCAGGGAAAATCGTGTGCTTTCTCCTTGGAATGTCTGTTGGCGGTAGATTACGCGATGAATGGTATAGGCCGCTTCGCCAGCGTGGTGGGAGAAAACCTTGGCTGCACGCCCTGTGGGTGCAAGGAGCACAACTTCGCGCTTGAGCATTCGCATAACCTTAACCAGTGCACCTACGAGCGACGTCTTGCCCGTGCCCGCGTAGCCGCGCAAGATGCAAGCCGCATCAGCTTTTGGGGTGCAGATAAAGTGGGAGAGAAGCAAGGCTGCGCGTTGTTGCCCCGGCGTGAGGGCGAAGCTAAACTGCTTTGCAATGAGTGCTTTTATTTCATCGCTGAGCATGAGTCGAGGGTTTAAGAAGCATCAGTGCATAGAGACCAATGCCTACGAAACAGACGAGGGGAACAATGAAGGCTTGCGCCATGTTGCTATAATCGGCAATGAGTCCCATGAGCAAAGGAGCTACAGCGCCCCCCACGATACACATGATTAGATACGACGAAGCTTGCTTCGTATGCTCGCCTACACCGCGGAGGGCTAGGGCAAAGATGGTGGGAAACATGATGCTCTCGCATAGATAGCATAGTAGAAATGCTGCGATGCCCATGCTGCCCGCTCCCGTGAGAAGAATGGCCATAGCTATGATAGCTCCTAGGGCGCAACAGAGCAGTACACGCTCGGATTGCACGATTGCCATAACCCAACTGCCGCCCATACGGCCTACCATGAAGAGCGCCATAGCTCCGAACCCAAGAAGATTGGCCGCGGAAGCACGATTCATATTTGAAAACTCTGTGACGTAGTTGATAAAGAAACTATTAATGCCTGTCTGCGCTGCTACATAGAGAAAAAGCGCTACCATGCCCACTACGAAGTTGCGGTGAGTCCAAAGACCTCTGGGGGCTACCTCTGTGTGGGTAGCCGTTTGTGTGTTATCTTTCGTAGTGCATTCTTTTATCCCCTGCTGGGTTGACTCTTTCGATGAAATGTTGCTTGTTGCTTCCACTTCGGGTAACTTCGCTCGTACAAAGATTGCGGCTACAAAGAGAACTATGATGCCGATGATGGCATAGGGAACGGAAATGGAGGCATGGTTTGCTTGTTGTGCAAAGAGAAATTGACCACCCACGATGGGGCCAACAATCCAACCTAGTCCGTTGAACGACTGCGAGAGGTTGATGCGGCGCTCGGCATCGTGCTGATTGCCTAGAACCGTCACGTAAGGATTGGCCGCCGTCTCCAAACAAGTAAGTCCGCAACCGATAACAAAAAGAGAGAAAAGGAAAAATGGAAACGAATTGAGTTGACCGCCTGGGATAAATAGTAAGGCACCGATACCATAAAGCAGAAGCCCCGTGAGCACACCTCCTCGGTAGCCCAAACGGCGAATTATCTGACCAGCGGGCAAGGCCATAAGAAAGTAGCCCCCATAGACCACGGCTTGCACTAGTGCCGACTCTGTCTTGCTCACACCGAGTGTATCCTGAAAATGTTTGTTGAGCACATCGAGGATGCTATGGGCAAATCCCCAAAGGAAAAATAGAGAGGTCACTAAAACATAGGGCCACAAGTAGTTGTGTCCGTCGGCCGTCTGCACGAGGTTTATTCTTTTTTGATTCATTGGATTGACTGATTTTCTGTGAAGTTCTGCAGATTGGACGTAGTATCCAAGGGTGGAGTAGTATGAGTTGAGTTGCAAAAGTAAGAAAAAACTAAAGAATCTCAAAATCAACAGCTTTCAATTGATGTAAAATTGATTGAAGTGCGCATATAAAAAAGTGTGCATGGTGCTTTTTACAAGATGCAAGATATTTCGTTCTGTGGGCGATGTGTTCTTTGCGTCGGCTTTATCATGGATTTATTGAGTGTATTTATGGGAATGAGATACTTTGCTCTCGTTTTTGAGTAGACTTGTTGTCTGTTGTATGTAGCCGATACGAGACGATTCGTCCGCAGAATGGGGAAGTGAAAGTCAAAATATCAAGTTCCGGTTTTAACTTGAGCGGGCAGAATCTGAAACTTTGATAGTAGTTGTTAACTAGTGCGTTGCAGTGTTCTCTTTATGTATATTGTTGTTAGGCTAAAAGGCCGTTGAAGTTTTCTTAGAACGTTATCTAAGTCATCGTCCCCCGACCGAAGGACATGCGTCCCCCGACCGAAGGACATGCGTCCCTCGACCGAAAGACATGCGTCCTTCGACCGAAGGACGATAACATGAACGGCTTTTTCGCGTAACTTGAATGCCCATGTAGAGATAATTATTCCAAGTTTCGCTTTTAACTTCAGCGAACTTTTATCGCCATTATCGGCTGCGTCTCAGCAATTCAAGCAAGCTTGATTGCATTCGACTTGCACGATAATTTAGCCCGCCTTGACTAAATCCGAAACTTGAATCAAAAACAAGTTTTCCCTTGTTTCTCGCTCGTCTTGCGCAAACTTTTACTTTGTGCAAGTTAGGTTGTGGCTCGGAAGAGAAAAGCAAAAAACAAGTTTTTTCCTTTGTCCTTCGCTCGCCTTGCACTAACTTTGCACTCGCAAAAGACGAAACAACGTGAACAAGGGCTGCTATGTGAGTGCGCTCATGGAGTGTACAACTGGTAAAAATCAACTGCAAGCGGCGGACAAGTGTGTCCGTTCGCTGATTTTTTGTGTCCGCACGTCAGGCTGCCCTATGCCTAGATAGTGCGGACTTTTCGTCTTGCACACAGGCAAGACTCTTGGAATCGTAGGTGACGTTGGAAGCAGGTGTCTTAGGGCGGAAATGCAAAGTGTGGAGCTAGATAAGTGATAGTTTCCTGACAAGCGAAGCCTGAGACAAAAAGCGAAATAAATAACATTATTAACAATAACATTTAAAGAGCTATGAACTTTACCTTATTTGTCACTGCATTGCTGACAGGGTTGGCGTTCGTAGGCGTAGTGACGATTTTGGCTAAGCTGATTTCGCCGCGAAGCTACAACGCTCAGAAGGAGGAAGCTTATGAATGTGGTATCCCTACTCGTGGACGCTCATGGATGCAGTTCCGCATAGGTTACTACCTCTTTGCCATCCTCTTCCTGATGTTCGACGTTGAAACGATGTTCCTCTTCCCTTGGGCCGTCGTGATGCGCTCATTCGGTCCTGCTGGATTGCTGAGCGTGCTCTTCTTTCTGTTTATATTAGTTCTAGGCTTAGCATATGCCTGGAGGAAAGGAGCGTTGAAATGGCAATGAAAAGAGCAAAAATTAAGTCGATTCCTTACGAGGAATTCAAGGACAACGAAACTTACGAAAAGCTCGTTGAAGAACTCAATGCGGGCGGCGCGAATATCATTGTGCGCAAGCTCGACGACCTCATCGACTGGGGCCGTTCTAACTCTCTTTGGCCGCTAACATTCGCTACCTCATGCTGTGGTATCGAATTCATGGCCGTGTGTGCTGCACGTTACGATATTGCTCGTTTTGGATTTGAGGTGACACGAAACTCACCTCGTCAGGCCGACGTGATTCTGGTATGTGGTACAATCACCACAAAGATGGCACCGGTGCTCCGTCGCCTCTACGACCAGATGGCCGATCCAAAGTATGTAGTAGCTATCGGCGGTTGCTCTATCTCGGGCGGACCGTTTACGAAGTCATACCACGTGCTCAATGGTGTGGACAAGATTATTCCCGTCGACGTATACGTACCGGGATGTCCTCCCCGCCCCGAAGCATTCCTTTATGGTATGATGCAGTTGCAGCGTATTGTGAAAGTAGAAAACTTCTTCGGTACAACTAACCGCAAGCAGAAGGACCCCTTCAAGATTGCTGCCGAAGAAAAAGAAGAAACCATTTATAAACAGGAAGAAGAGGCATGAGCGAAGAATTGAATCCTACAGCTAAAGAGCAGGGCGCTGAGGCACAGAAGCCAGCAGCACCCCAGGCACAGCAGCCCGCTGCACCTGCAGCAGGAACAAAGCCTGCCGTGGCTCGTCCTGCCGCCGCACGTCCGGCAGCAGCTCCTGCTAAGCCTGCCGTAAACGAACTGAAGCCTACCCTTATCGAAGCTGCCAATCTGCACGCTGAGATGAAGCGCTTACACGACGAAGAGGGCATGGACTTCCTGCTCAACCTCGTGGGTGAGGACTGGATGGAAGATGGTATCGGTGTGGTCTATCAACTTGAAAATACCATCAACCACAAGCAGGCTTGCGTAAAGTGCGTCGTGATGGATCGCGAGAATCCGATGATACCCTCGGTGAGCGACCTTTGGGATATTGCCAATGTATACGAACGCGAAGTGTTCGACTACTATGGCATCATCTTTACCAACCATCCCGACATGCGTCGCCTCTTTATGCGCGAAGATTGGGTGGGCTATCCTTTCCGTAAGGATAACGATCCCGAGAAGGACAATCCCTTCGATCCGCAGCATATGACCAACGAGCCGTTGGCCGACGTGACTTATGAATATCAGCTCCAGCAGGATGGCTCGATCCAAAAGGTTGAGCATCAGATCTTCGGCGATGACGACTATGTGGTGAACATCGGTCCGCAGCACCCCTCTACTCACGGTGTGCTCCACTTCCGCGTTGACCTCGAGGGTGAGACTATCCGCAAGGTAGACCCCATCTTGGGCTATATCCACCGTGGCGTGGAGAAGATTAGCGAGAAGATGACTTATCCGCAGACGTTGGCTCTGACCGACCGTTTGGACTATCTCGGTGCTATGCAGAATCGTCACGCATTGTGTATGTGTATCGAACAGGCCATGGGCGTGGAAGTGAGTGACAGAGTGAAGGTGATTCGTACCATCATGGACGAGCTCCAGCGTATCGACTCTCACATTCTTTTCTTTGGCTGTCTGTGTCAGGACCTCGGTGCAACCACCGCCTTCCTCTATGCATTCCGCGATCGTGAGAAGATTCTCGACATCTTCGAGGAAACTTGCGGCGGACGCTTGATCCTGAACTACAACACCATCGGCGGTGTGACTTATGATATCCACCCCAACTTCCAGAAGCGTGTGAAGGAATTTATCACAACCATGCGTAAGAATATCAAGGAATACCACGATATCTTCACTGGCAACGTGATTTTCCAGAACCGTTCGAAGGGGGTAGGCGTGCTCACTAAAGAGCAGGTAATCTCCTTCGGTTGTACGGGCGGTACGGGTCGTGCTTCAGGATGGCACAACGACTTGCGTAAGATTCGTCCTTACGCTGCTTACGACCGCGTACAGTTCAACGAGGTGGTACGTACAGAGGGCGATAGCTTCGCTCGTTACATGATCCGTATGGATGAAATCTTAGAGAGTCTCAATATCATAGAGCAACTCATCGACAACATTCCCGAGGGCAGCTATCAGGAGAAGATGAAGCCTATCATCAAGCTTCCTGTGGGTACTTTCTTCAGCGAAGTGGAAGGTAGCCGTGGCCGCATGGGGGTATTTATCGAGAGCAAGGGCGATAAGAGTCCTTACCGCTTGCACTACCGCTCTACAGGTTTGCCCCTCGTAGCCGTGATGGATACCGCTTGCCGTGGCAATATGCTTGCCGACTTGATCACAATCGGCGGTACGGTGGACTATGTGGTGCCTGATATTGATAGATGATGAGGAGTTTGAAGTTTTGAGGTTATAAGGTTATAAAGTTACCTTAAGCCTTATTATAACTTCTCTATCTAATCTCCAATAATTAATACAAATGCAAAAATCAGACTCTCTGTTCTCATTCGAAGGGCTCAAGGTGTGGCAAGAGGCAAGGCTGTTAACAAAAATAGTCTATCAGTTCACCCTTCGGTTGCCCGATTATGAGAGGTACGCATTAGGCAATCAAATAAGACGTGCTATGATATCTGTTACGTCGAATATAGCAGAAGGAAGCGCACGTTTTTCCTACAAAGAGAAAATTCATTTCCTTGAAATAGCCTATGGCTCATTAGCTGAAGTTTATAATCAACTGGTGGTAGGCTCTGACTTGGATTATTTTCCACTTGAGGAAATTGAGTCCTTGAAACCCGCTTTTGAGTTTGTTGCGAAACTTATCAGAGGACTGAAATATAAATTTGCAGAGAATCTAAATTCATAAGTTATACGTTCTTGGGAAATGAGCGAGTAAAGGTAACTTTATAACCTCATAACCTAAAAACTAAAAACTGATTTATGTTTGACTTTAGTATAGTAACATCTTGGCTACACAACTTCCTTACAGGTACATGTGGCTTTGCTGAATGGGGCGCGATCCTTACGGAGAGCATCCTCGTGGCATTGGTCATCATCACCCTGTATGCCGTGTTTGCCATCGCCCTCATCTACATGGAGCGTAAGATTTGTGCATTTTTCCAATGCCGTCTCGGACCGATGCGTGTAGGTAAATGGGGTATACTCCAGGTGTTCAGCGACGTATTTAAGATGCTGACCAAGGAGATTATCAGTATGCGACAGACCGACCTCTTCCTGCACAACTTGGCACCGTTCCTCGTAGTGACAGCTTCGATGGTCACATTCTCATGTCTGCCATGGAACAAGGGTGCGCAGATTATCGACTTTAATGTCGGCGTCTTCTTCTTCCTTGCTATGTCGTCGATTGGCGTAGTAGGTATCCTGCTTGCAGGTTGGAGTTCTAACAATAAGTATTCTCTCATCGGTGCCATGCGTAGTGGTGCACAGATTATCAGCTATGAGCTGTCAATCGGTATGACTATGTTGGCAATGATCTGCTTGACCGGTACAATGTCGTTTAGCGAAATTTGCAACGATCAGTATCTCAATGGTTGGAACATCTGCCGTGGTCACATTCCCGCAGTCATTGCCTTCCTCATCTATCTCGTAGCAGGCAATGCAGAGTGTAACCGTGGTCCGTTCGACTTGCCCGAATGCGAGAGCGAGTTGACCGCAGGTTACCACACAGAGTATTCAGGTATGCACTTCGGCTACTACTACTTGGCAGAATACCTCAACCTCTTCATCTGCGCTGGTATGGCTACTACCATCTTCCTCGGTGGTTGGGCTCCACTCCACATCTACGGCCTCGAAGCCTTCAATGGTGTGATGGACTACATCCCCGGTGCTGTATGGTTTATTGGTAAGACGTTCTTCGTGGTGTTCTTGCTCATGTGGCTTCGCTGGACCTTCCCCCGCTTGCGTATCGACCAGATACTCTCGCTCGAATGGAAGTACCTCGTGCCCTTCAGCATGGTAAACCTCATCCTTATGGCACTCTGTGTGGCTATGGGATGGACGTTCTAAGTAAATAGTTGAAAAGTTTAGAAGTTTATGAAGCCAAGAGGTATCCTCTCAACTCTTAAACTTTTAGACTCTAAAACTTCAAAGCGTTATACAATGGAAGAAAAAAGCTATATAGGCGGTGTAGTAAGCGGCTTGAAGAGCCTCGGCACAGGTCTGAAGACGACCATGCGCGAGTTCTTCACTCCGAAAATCACCGAGCAATACCCCGAGAATCGCGCGACGAACCAAATGTTCGATCGTTTCCGCGGTTCGCTCACCATGCCCCACAATGAGCAGAATGAGCACAAGTGTGTGGGTTGCGGAATTTGCCAGATGCAATGTCCCAATGGCAGCATCAAGGTGACCAGCGAAATGTATGAAACTCCCGATGGCAAGAAAAAGAAGCGCCTCGTGAAGTATGAGTACGACCTGGGCTGCTGCATGTTCTGCATGCTCTGTACACGCGCTTGCCCCCATGGAGCCATCACCTTCGACCAGAGCTACGAGAACGCCGTGTTCGACCGCTCAAAACTCGTCAAGGTGCTCAACCATCCGGGTAGCCATGTAGAAGAAAAGAAATAATTAGTATAGTTGAAAAGTTGAAAGTTGAGAAGTTAAGAAGATGCTCTTGCATTCTATCCAGTGCAGATACTCATGCTTTCTCAAGAAGAGGATTCAAGGCGGTGAGAATAATAAAGCATACGCTTAACTCTTAAACTTTTAAACTCTTAACTTCAAGAAAAGAAATGAATTCACAAAACATCATGTTCGTCATCTTGGCCGTGCTGATGGTGCTTTCGTCAATTGCTACGGTATTGACAAAGAGCATTGTACGTGCAGCCACATACCTGTTCTTCGTGCTCTTGGGCACAGCAGGCATGTACTTCTTGATGGGCTACACATTCCTCGGTGCTGCGCAGGTAATTGTTTACGCTGGCGGTATCATCGTGCTCTATGTGTTCTCTATCTTGCTGACAGAAGGTGCGAAGGATCAAGAAATCTTCAAGCGTAAGCTGAAAGATGCCTCATGGGGCTTCCTTCTCTCGCTCGTAGGATTCCTTACGTTCGGTTGGATTGTGCTCTCTCACAATTTTAAAGCCGCAATCCTCACTGCACCCAGCGAGACAGCAAGCCAAGTTACAACAATTCAGTCAATAGGACAAAACATGCTCTCATCGGGCGATAACGGCTACCTGCTTCCCTTCGAGGCTGTCAGTGTGCTCTTGCTCGCTTGTATCGTAGGTGCATTGGTGATTGCCCGCAAACGCTAATAAAAAAGTTTTAAGTTTTGAGGTTATAAGGTTATAACGAATGTCGTTTTTCCAAGAAATCTCAAAGCAATAGAGTAGAAAGGTATGAGCAGTAAAGGAAACTTTATAACCTTATAACCTCCAAACTCCAAACTATACAAATCATTATGATCCAGATAGAATATATCCTGATAATCTCAGCCATCATGATGTTTGCCGGCGTTTTCGGATTCTTGACTCGCCGCAGCACATTGGCCATCCTTCTTTCGGTGGAGCTGATGCTCAATGCCACCGACTTGAACTTTGCAGTGTTTAACCGTATGCTTTATCCCGACGGTTATGAAGGCTACTTCTTTGCACTCTTCTCCATCGCCATCTCGGCAGCTGAAAGTGCCATCGCAATTGCCATCATGATCAACATCTACCGCATGATTAAGAATATCCAGGTGGGTGAACTCGAGAAGATGAAGTGGTAAGAGAGTTTTAAGTTTTAGGTTAGAAGGTGATAATATATGTATTGCTAATCTGATAACCTAAAGGAAGTTTCGGAAAGTCGTGAGCAACTGAAGGTAACTTTATAACCTCATAACCTCCAAACTTCAAACTAAAAAGGACTCTTAAACTATAAAAAACAATGGATTATACAATTCTTATACTTTTGCTGCCATTCTTCTCGTTCCTCCTACTGGGAGTGTTCGGAAAGTGGTTCAGCCATAAAGCAGCGGGATTGGTAGGTACTGTCGTATTAGGTGCCGTAGCCGTGATGGCTTACTACACTGCATACCAGTATTTCTTCCTCACTCCGCGTACGGCAGAAGGCGTGCTTCCTACGCTCATGCCCTACAACTTTCAGTGGCTGCCTTTCTTCGTGAAAGGACTCAGCTTCGATATGGGTATCATGCTCGACCCCATCTCGGTGATGATGCTTATCGTCATCTCTACCGTATCGCTCATGGTACACATCTATTCGTTCGGCTATATGCATGGTGAACGCGGATTCCAGCGCTACTATGCATTCCTCAGCCTCTTCACCATGTCAATGCTTGGCTTGGTAGTAGCTACCAACATCTTCCAGATGTACATGTTTTGGGAATTGGTGGGTGTTTCTTCTTACCTCCTCATTGGTTTCTACTACACTTCGCCCGCAGCTATTGCAGCTAGTAAGAAAGCATTCATCGTAACTCGTTTCGCCGACCTCTTCTTCTTGATCGGTATCCTTATCTATGGTTACTATTGCCATTCATTCGGCTTCGAGTTCTGCCAAGAGGGCTTCGCTCAGGGCGCTATGATGCTTCCCACAGCATTGTTCCTCATGTTTATCGGTGGTGCTGGTAAGAGTGCAATGTTCCCCCTCCACATCTGGCTTCCCGATGCAATGGAAGGTCCTACCCCTGTGTCGGCCCTTATCCATGCCGCAACGATGGTTGTAGCAGGTGTGTTCCAGATTGCTCGTCTCTTCCCCTTGTGGATAGAGTATGCTCCCAGCACACTCCACATCGTAGCTTGGGTAGGCGCATTCACCGCTTTCTATGCCGCAGCTGTCGCATGCTGCCAGAGCGATATCAAGCGCGTGCTAGCTTTCTCTACCATCTCACAGATTGCCTTCATGATGGTATCGCTCGGTGTCTGCACCGAATTTGCTACGGGTCACGAACACGTGGGTTCACTTGGCTACATGGCTTCCATGTTCCACCTCTTCACTCATGCCATGTTCAAGGCTCTCTTGTTCTTGGGTGCTGGTTGCATTATTCATGCTGTTCACAGCAATGAAATGTCGGCCATGGGCGGTCTGCGTAAGTACATGCCTATCACGCACATCACGTTTTTGATCGCATGTTTGGCTATTTCAGGTATACCTCCCTTCTCAGGTTTCTTCTCAAAGGATGAGATTCTGACTGCAGCATTTGCTTACATGCCCGCTATGGGATGGATCATGACAGCCATCGCTGCGATGACCGCGTTCTATATGTTCCGTCTCTACTTCGGTATCTTCTGGGGCACAGAGAACAAGCAACTCCATGCAGAGCATACTCCGCATGAAGCGCCTCTGACCATGACCTTCCCCTTGATGTTCTTGGCAGTGGTAACTTGCGTAGCAGGCTTCATTCCTTTCGGCCACTTCGTAAGCGCTGATGGTCAGCTTTACGATATTCACCTCGACTGGAACGTAGCAGGTACGAGCATCATCATCGCAGTAGCTTCTATCTTCCTTGCCACTTATATGTATATGGGCGAACGTCAGCCCAAGGCCGACGCTATGGCAGAGAAGTTTGCCAAGCTCCATCGTTGGGCTTACAAGCGTTTCTACATGGACGAGGTTTACCAGTATATTACTCATCGTATCATCTTTGCCCACATCTCCAAGCCCATCGCATGGTTTGATCGTCACGTCATCGACGGATTCTTCAACTTCTTGGCATGGGGCGCAAATGCGCTCAGCTTCCGCATCCGTGGCTTGCAGGGCGGTTCCGTTCAGGCATACGCTTATGTATACTTGCTCGGTCTGCTCATCGTGTTGGCAATTGCAGCGTTGGCATAATATAAGTTGAAAAGTTGAGGAGTTGAAAAGTTAAGATGATGCTCTTCGCACGAAGACTATCCTCTTGGCTCATAAACTCTTAGACTCTTAAACTAAAAAGAAACAAAACAATGAATTTTCTATCATTATTCGTATTGATTCCGCTTGTCATGCTGCTTGGATTGTGGCTGGCAAGAGATGTGAAGGGCGTACGTGCGGTGATGGTCACAGGTAGTTCGCTGCTACTCATCTTGGCAGCCTACCTCACCATAACCTTCCTCGGCGACCGCGCAGCAGGAGCCACTGACGAAATGCTCTATACCGCATCGTTCAATTGGTTTGAGCCGCTTCACATCAAATATTCCGTGGGCGTCGATGGCATCTCAGTGGCCATGTTGCTACTTTCTTCGGTTATCGTCTTCACCGGAACATTTGCCTCATGGCAACTTAAGCCTCTCACCAAGGAATACTTCCTTTGGTTCACCCTGTTGAGCCTCGGTGTGTTTGGCTTCTTTATCTCGGTCGACATGTTCGCCATGTTCATGTTCTACGAAATCGCGTTGATTCCTATGTACCTCCTCATCGGTGTATGGGGTTCGGGCAAGAAGGAATATGCAGCAATGAAGCTCACCCTCATGCTTATGGGTGGTTCAGCCTTCTTGATGTGCGGCATCTTCGGTATCTTCTATGGTGCTGGTGGTCATACCATGAACATCGTAGAGATTGCCAACCATCTCAATGGTGCTCACACCATTCCTTTCGCTCAGCAGTGCATTTGGTTCCCCTTGACCTTTATCGGTTTTGGTGTACTCGGCGCTTTGTTCCCCTTCCATACATGGTCGCCCGATGGTCATGCTTCCGCCCCTACCGCAGTATCAATGCTCCACGCAGGTGTGCTGATGAAGCTCGGTGGCTATGGTTGCTTCCGTATTGCCATGTATCTTATGCCTGAGGCAGCCAACGAACTGAGTTGGATCTTCTTGATCCTTACAGGTATCTCCGTCGTATATGGTGCTTTCTCAGCTTGTGTACAGACCGACTTGAAGTATATCAACGCATATTCTTCAGTATCTCACTGCGGTATGGTGCTCTTCGCCATCCTCATGCTCAACCAAACGGCTTGTACGGGTGCTGTGCTTCAGATGTTGAGCCACGGCCTCATGACCGCTCTTTTCTTTGCCCTCATCGGTATGATCTATGGTCGTACACACACACGTGACATCCGCGAGCTCAACGGCTTGATGCGTATTATGCCTTTCCTCTCGGTAGGTTATATCATCGCAGGTTTGGCCAACCTTGGTCTGCCTGGTTTCTCAGGATTCATTGCTGAGATGACCATCTTCGTAGGTTCGTTCCAGAATGCAGACACTTTCCATCGCGTGCTCACCATCGCTGCTTGCTGTTCCATCGTAATCACCGCAGTCTACATCCTCCGTGTAGTAGGTAAGATCCTCTATGGTACTTGCACCAACGAGCATCACCTCAAGCTCACCGATGCTACTTGGGACGAACGCTTTGCTGTGATTTGCCTTATCGTAGCCGTAGCAGGCCTCGGTCTTGCTCCGCTCTGGGTAAGCGACATGATCACCACGGGTGTTGCTCCTATCGTAGATCATATTCACTCTGTAGCTGGTACAGTAGCAAGCTGCAATCCTTTCCTTTAATCTCATTAAACTAACATACAATGGATTATTCTCAATTTCTCTATATGCATGAGGAGCTTTCGTTGTTAGCAGTGATCGTTATCCTGTTTATTGCCGATCTCTTCATGTGTCCTGATAAAAAGAGCGGGAAAGGCGTTTACAACACAGCTTTGCCCGTAATCTTGCTCACCCTTCACACGCTGCTCAACCTTCTGCCCTGCTGCAGTGCAGAACCGACGAGTGCATTTGGTGGCATGTATCAGTACACGCCCATGATGACCATCATGAAGAGCGTGCTCAATGTGGGTACCATCATTGTGTTCCTCATGGCCCACAAGTGGTTGACCCGCGAGGAGAACCTCGTGAAGCAAGGCGAGTTCTACATGCTCACCCTATTCACCCTGCTCGGCATGTATTTCATGATTTCGAGCGGTCACTTCTTGATGTTCTTCATCGGACTCGAAATGGCATCCGTGCCCGTTACCGCCTTGGTAGCCTTCGACAAGAAACGTTTCGAGAGTGCCGAAGCAGGTGCTAAGTTCATCCTGCTCGCTCTCTTCTCAAGCGCCCTCTTGCTCTATGGCGTATCGCTCATCTACGGTGCAACAGGCACACTCTATTTCAACGAAATCGGTGCTCAGCTCGATGGATCTCTGCTCAGTATCTTCGGCATGATTCTCTTCATCGCCGGATTGGGCTTCAAGATCTCACTTGTTCCCTTCCATCTTTGGACAGCCGATACTTATGAAGGTGCGCCCACTTCTGTTACAGCCTACTTGAGCGTCATCTCTAAGGGATCTGCAGCCTTTGTGCTGCTCACCATCTTGATGAAGGCTTTCGCTCAGAGCGACCTCTTCTATAGCTGGAACACCGCCATGTACTGGATCATCGTAGCCTCTATCACCGTGGCCAACCTCTTTGCCATTCGCCAGAACAACCTCAAGCGCTTCATGGCATTCTCTGCCATCTCGCAAGCGGGTTATTTGGTGTTGGCCATTATGGACGGCACGGCACAGGGCATGACCGCCCTCGTGTTTTACCTCCTGGTATATATGGTGTCCAACCTCGGTGCCTTTGCGGTGATGACCACCGTTGAGGAGAACAGTGGTAAAATCAACATCAGCGACTACGACGGACTCTACCAAAGCAATCCGAAGTTGGCATTCCTCATGACGCTTTGCCTCTTCTCTTTGGCAGGTATTCCTCCTTTTGCAGGATTCTTCTCAAAGTTCTTCGTATTCATGGCCGCTTTCAAGGCAGGCTATCCCCTGTTGGTATTTATCGCTTTGGCCAACACTGTCATCTCGCTCTACTACTATCTGCTCATCGTTAAGGCCATGTATATCAAACCTAACGAGAGCCCGATACCTTCGTTCAAGAGCGATGCATATACTCGCGTAGCCCTCTTCCTCTGCACCCTCGGTGTATTGGTATTGGGTCTCGGCGGCGTGTTCTACAACTACATCAGTGGTTTTAGCTACGGCCTCTAAGCATTGCGCCCTTTAGCATAGGAGGTTTCTTCCTTTAATGCTAATATATCGATATAATCCCATCTCTGCATAATCATGTCAGAGATGGGATTTTTCGTACTACGCTCAGCATGAGCATTCCTTAGTGGGTAACAATTCATCTAACCTCATGAGGAAATAAAGCGTTCTGTCCTCATGTATAAAGCGTCCCGAACTTAGTCATTATCATATTTGAATGAGGACTTATCCATTCGCAGATGAGCATCTTTCCATCGTTCACCGCTCGGTGAACGATCGTTCACTGGGCGTTGAACGCTCAGTCACTGGGCGGTGACTCATCGTTCACCGCTCGGTGAACGATGGGAGGATGGTTATCTGTAAACGGAAAGAAGCTCATTCGCGGACGGCGGGACGTTTACGAAGCGTTGAATATACCATAGGGCGGAGCATGCAAATCGCACATCAGATAGAATACTTTATTCTTCAGAATGAATAGAACCTCCATTAATAGCTTCCTAATAATAGTGAATAGTTTGTACACTCTCTTTGGGTTAAAACTCGGAAGTATATTATCTTTGCATAAGATAGGCTACATCTCAGCATAATATTCAAGCCAGCTTGATATTCTGCATTTGATTTGCACTATCTTTGCAGAAGATAAACTGAATACAAGCACATTACCATATGAAACAAATAACTCTTTACCTCCTCTCACTGTTCGTAAGTGTACTGCTTCTCGTAGGCTGCTCTAATGAGCCGCCTACGCCCGAAGAACTTTACAAAGAAGAAGCATCGGGAGTGGTCATGGTACTCAATAAATTTTATTACAACGTGACGCTTCCCAGCGGCGATCATCTCTATTTCACAAGCATCGGAGAGGATGGTACGCTCACTGGACTTACTGACGATATCAACGAGATACGCAAAAACTGTGGCTACATGACGGGTACTGCTTTCTTTATCAACGACCGCGGAATGTTGCTTACCAATCGCCACGTGGCATCGCCTATCATCGACAAAGCACAGGTGAAGCAGAGCCTCATGAACATCATACGCTACGTGAAGGCGCTCTATGAAGCACGCATGAGCAATCTCTCCGATCAGTACAATGCCCTCGAGAGCCAAAAGCAAGAGTGCGTAAGCGAAGACTCTTGGGGAAACGTAGAGGTGGATCAACAGCGTCTGAGCCAAATAGAAAGCGAGCAGAGCGAACTGCAGCAGCAATACAATGCCGCAATGCTGGCGCGTGACGGAGTGGGGGATCAACTCGATCCGTCCTGTATCACCATTCATCCCATCTGCGAATTGGGCATTGCCTACAACGACTCTTACGTCAGTACAGAAAGCGATTTCTTGGGCAAAAATCCTTGTAACGTGGTGCGCTTGTCCACAGACGAGGAAACTGACCTTGCGCTCTTGCAACTTCGCAGCGAGAAAACACCCGATGCGTGTTACGTGTTTTCCGTGGATAAACGGAGGGGTCAGTCGCACTGGTGGAATATCTTCAAGAAAAAGAGCGACACTCCCTCACCCGATGCTCCCAAGATAGACCAACAACTCTACATGATAGGCTTCAACGCGGGTATCGTTCTTGCTAACACGCGCAAAGGCATCAAAGTGCAAATGACGGGTGGACGAATCACGCAGATGCCCGATGGTAGTCGTTTGCTCTATAGCATTCCCACGATGCAAGGCTCAAGTGGCAGCCCCGTAGTCGACGATCGTGGCAACCTCGTAGGTGTGAACTTCGCCAAACTCAACGGCACAGACAATTTCAACTTCGGTATTCCCCTCCAGAAAGTACGCAGGTTTGTGACGGAGTGAATATATTCCCAATCATAATGTGCGTAAACCCTATGATTATCTGCTTGAGAGAATAGAGATGGCGTGAAAAAAAGTAACCATCCGAAATCAGGCGCCTTGCACATCAACTAAAACATAGTGACCTTTGCATCCCAAAAAACTATGTTCAATTTAAATGAAAACAATCGGATTGTGAGCGTGAACGTGAAATTCTGCATTGTGTGGTGTGCGGCCTGTCAAACAAACAGATTGCCGAGCAACTCTTTATTTCGCTTAACACGGTGCTGACGCACCGCAAAAACATTGCGCGCAAGCTCAATATCTGTTGGCTCTTCGGTCAATCGTTACCGTGTCAGCATCGGCATGGAGCGATGTGATGGCTGACGGGTCAACGTTGTCAAAGTTCTGGGGTGTCGACATTATTGAGCCTTTCCCTTTGCCCGATGTGCCACCGTTAGTGCGAATGGCTCCGTTGCAGAGGGCCACGTCCCAGTCGGTGCGGTCATGCCAAGATTTGTCGGCCTCGATGTCGCCGAGATTGCTTGTACCCACGGTTGCTCCCTTGGCAAGCGAAATGTATGTCCATGTGTTTGGCTGCAGCTGCACGTGCATTACCTTTTCGTTTGACAACGGACTATCGCCGCCGTTATTCGCACTGCATGCTGTGAGGCCAATGGCCAATAGGGTGGAAAAAAATAAGTTGTCTCTTTTTCGCATAACCATTATTTTTTTATTATCTCTTCGTTTATCTAACCGTATTCTTTAATCTCCTATTCTGATGTCTACCTGTTGTCCGTCAGCAGTCATGTTGCCGAAGCCCATCTTCATGGCTTTGCCGTTGGCAGTGCGCACCACAAAGGTGCGTGATGATGCGGTGCCGTTCTCCTCATACTTGTAGGGCGAGGCCGACACAATGTAGCGGCTCTTGCTGTTGTCAGATAGCTTGACATAGAAAGCGGTGATTCCTGGTTTTACGGCTGTAGGTAGGCTTGTCGCCACACACTCATGCTCTACAGGTTCCGCCCCTCGATAATCGATGAGCGACACGGCTTCAACCGTTCCATCACCCACGGTCTTGCCAATAGCTGCCTTCTTCACAGAAAGGAAAAACACATCGCCGTTGGTGGCCGTAGCCCCAGCCTTTGAAGATGCATCGATAGCAATCTCAATTTCGTTGCTTAGATATTGTCCTTGCATAGGATAGTCGCCCCCAGCATTGAAGAACGCCTGAGCGTAGGTGTACAGCGGGGTAGAGGTGGTGTTGCCGTCGTTTCTGAAGTCTGTGCCAAATGACAGGTCGTTGCGTGAACTGTACTTCAGCCTAATCTTAAACACTACCTTAGGTTCGTAGGTCATCACGCGCACGGCTTGCATCTTGCTCGACAGCTCCAGGTCGGTGTGCTGGTGGCTGGTGAAGAACCAATAGGGCAGATAAAAGCGCCCGTGGTCGTGAGAGAATGTGCCCCAGGTATTGGTTACAATGAAAGCACCCTTGTGTGTTGCGCCGTTAGGGTCGGTAAACTCTACGAGATCATCATAGCCCACTATGGTCATAGCGTGTGCTCCGCTGGTGGCAAGGTGCGTAAGAAGCGAGTGGTAGCCAGTTTTTGAAGGGCCGTCGTAGCGGTCGTTGATGGTCCATCCGCTCGATTGTGATGAGAATGTGAGCAAGCCGCCCGTGCTGCTTCCGTTGGCGGCATCGTAGAGCCATCGCTTGAGCGAGATGAGGTCGGTAGCATCGAAAGAGAGAATGTCTTTTACGCGGTAGCGCATGGCCTTAAAATACTTGTCATAGCCCGAGGCCCAGCGAAACTGATACAGCCCCGAGTCGCCGTAGTCGGCCTCGGTCATCATGCCGTATCGCTGCGCTAAATAGAACCCCTGTTCAGCAAAGCCGCCTTGATCTTCGCCATCGTTGAGCATGTTCCACGAAAACTTGTAGGCGAAGCGGTTATCGGTCGAGGCCGAGGCATCGCGGTTGAGCAGGCGGTTCACCTCGTAGGTGAAAACATAGCCTATGCTTGAAGCTTGTGCGCACGAGCCGCCGTCTTGGTTGATGATGGGCGGAAAATATTTGTTCTTAGAGTTGTCCACCGCTTCGGGCAGCGTCACTCCCTCTGTATCGAGACGCATGGGGCGCATGGTTGAGCGTATGCGCTGCACTTGGGGCGTGACCTTAGGTGCGGGATAAGCCTTACGCACTATGGTCTGCGCTCTGACAACAGCCGAAAACATCAGAAATAAAAGTATCAGTGCTTGTTTAAGTCTCATATTGTCATAATGTAATATTCCATTTTAGATGAAGGCTCACCACAATTGTGGCGAGCCTAAGAATATTGTTATTTGTGTTGCAGTCGTGCAATGGTTTTGGTGGCCTCGTTGCGCACAGCCTCGTCGTAACGGGTGTCGGCGGCTATGGCCTTGGCGGCCTCAATCATACGCGGAACCATAGTCGAGTAGTTGTGCCAGCCGAAAGCCTCAAGCAAGGCTTTCTGCGAGTCGGCATCGGCCTTCGGCAGATAGTCGATGAGCATGGGTATAAGTCCGTGTACCATGAAGTTGCGGCACTGGCGTATGTACGTGATGCGTTTCTTGGCCGTGGTCGAGGGATTGACAATTAGCTCTGTGTCCTTCGTCCATTTGTCGGCGCTGCGCTCAATGGTACGGCGTATCTTTGTGCGCACACTATCCTTCTGCATGTAGCACACGGTAGGCGAGTTGAACTGTCGGTCAAACTCGGCCAGCAACTTGTCTTTGGGGAACACGCTAAGGTCGGCTATGGCGTTGAAGTTGCAGCGGTCTGACGTGTTGTTGCTAATGCACACCTTTATTAGTGCTGGGATGAGACGCTCGTCGCCGCTCTTACCGATGAGGCGCAGAGCCTGACGCTGCACCAGTTCATGGCTGTCTTGCGAAGCCTCTTTCAGCACCTCGATGAAATTGTCATCGCGCATGAGTGCAATTTTTTCTAGAGCCTGAAGGCGCACCGTGGCGTATGGTGATGATTCGTAGATGGAACGCAACTTGGCCGACGAGATGAGGTTGTGGCGGAACAGATGCTCGATAGCCAGAGCTTGGATGTCGGGGTGGTCGTTGTTGAGCAGCTTTTTCCACACCGATGGTTTGTCCTCGTTAATAATGTGATCGAGGTTGAGCGTATTGCTGTTGGTAGGGGCAAAGCGGAAGGTGGGGTCGCCGATGACGTGCGACTCCAAGTAGGTACTGTATCGCGCTATATCGCCCACGCAACCACCGTTGCTCAATAGTCCGAGCAGGCGATCGCTCCACTTGTCTTGCAGCACGTTCACCGTGTTGGCAATGCACACAACGGTGCGTCCTGGCTGGAACAGATACTCGTTGGCAATGCAATCGTCTTGATGGAACGAGCCGCAGAAACAGGCATCAATGACCACCACTGGCACGTTGGGACGGAAGCCGTAGCCCTTGAAATCTTCTAAATGCAGGTCTGAGGCAGCCTCGTCAAGCGAGTCTTGCTTCGTGAGCTCCGGGTCGAGCGCATTGGCCAGCCACGACTGTGGCAGGTCAAACTTCTTCTCAAGGGCTACGCGCAGCGAGTCGGCGTTCTTGCCGCGCTGTTTGGCCTCGTATATATGCTCGCGGCAGTAGCGTGTAACGAAGTCTTTGGCGGCACGCACCGTCTGCGGTTTCACAAGGGCGTTAAGATACTGTGTGTCCCAGTAACCGTGGTGGTGTAGCACGGCCAGGTCGAGGTCGGTGCGCATAAGCTCGTCCATGAGCATGGTTTTTACAGGGTTATGGTCGCTGTGGTCAAGATAGCCTATGCGGTTGACGCGTCCCCTCAGCTCGGGAAAATGTTCAAGATAAGACCCTTTCTCGTCAATGCGAGCCACCTTCGACTCGCTTATGTAGCCATGTCCGCTGAAATAGAACATCTGCTGAAGGCTGCGTTGACGGCGTTTTTCCTCAACCAGTTTGTTGAGGTAGGAACGCAGCTTTTCATAGCGCGATGTACCTCCGGCATCGGTGGGTCGTATACGTCCACTGAAGATGGTTGGCTGTAGGTTTTGTCGGCTGTCGGCCCTGAGTGAGTAGTAGAAGTAAGGCTTCGTCTCATCCTTACCCAGCGAATTAAACTCCAGTCCAAAGTCATCATAATATCGGTCGCTGGGCACCGACGACTCGCGACGGTCACGCCGCTGGTCCATCTTGAAAGCGCTGGTCATGTGCTGCGCGTCGCGCACCATGGCCACGGGTATGTCGCCCACAAATACTGCCCCTATCACGGGGTCTTGTTTCTGCGAGTGCATGCGGATGAGTGTGGCGCGAATGCTGTCGGGCACCTGCCAGCGGTCAATTACTATGTAGGGCTTCATGCCGTGCAGCTGTTCCACTGCTGAGGCATAGGCTTCTACCTGTGTCTTTGCTTCGTTGTAGCTTTTGGGGTCAATGACGATGGCAAAGCCGTCGCGTGCCTGCACCGACACATACGAGGCAGCAACCATAAACGCCAAGAATATTTTTTTACAGTTCATAAATCAATAATTTAATTTCAAGAAAACTAATTCGTAATGCGCAATGCGCATCGTCTCGCCTCATCCCTTACATCTTGTGGTAACGACTGGTCGGCTGCTATCTTGTGTGCTACTTCAAGGCAAACATCAGAGGTATAGGCCAAACGGTGCCATCCCATCACGTCGAGGAGAGCCTTGCGCACCTCGTTGTCGGTGCAGCGAAGGGTGTAATCGGCCACCTTCGGGAGAAGATAAGCTGGACAGTAGATGCGCATATACCCAGCCTGTCGCAAGGCATGTTTGTGATCAAGGCTGTCGTTGAGTAAACTCATTATGTCGCTGTCCCAGCGTGCCCCCATCTTTTCTACCTGGCCGCGCACCGCGGTGCAGAACGAGTCGGCCTTCACAAGTCGTCCTTTCATCTGTGCCAGGCAACTGTCCACCGCCTTGGCAAGCAGCTGTTTGTTAAAGAACTGAATGGCTTGGTCGGCATTAAAGGCTACGCGCTTCGACAAATTGGTGCGCGTGAGCAGCCGGGCAAAGGCTGGAACCAGGCGCTCGCTGCCGCGCTTGGCCATCACGTTTACGGCAAACCGTTGCAGCATCTCGTAGTTGTCGTCAAGGGCTGTTGCAATGGCATCGTCGAGAATGTTTGAGCGGCGGTCGGTGAGCATGGTGAAAGCCTGTAGGCGCACCGTGGCCAAAGGCGACGTGCGTAGCGTACGTAGAAGTGCCTTGTCTGAGTAGCGCGAGGCGTGTTCAAGCATGTCTCGACACAAAAGGTCAGCAGAACCTTTGCGTGGCGGCGTAGGCAGAAAGGCATATGTGGGGTCGCCGATAACGTGCGACTCAAGGTAGGCCGTGTGCTGGTTTATGTAACCAATGCTAACGCCACAAGCCAGCAAACCGAGGTAGCGGTCGTACCACTTATCCTGAATGATGTTAACACTTCCGGCCAGTGTGGCCACCGTCTTTCCATCGCGAAAGATGTATTCGTTGGCAATGCAGTCGCCGCGGTGAAACGATCCGTTGAAACAGGCATCAAACACCACACAACGGGCGTTTGGACGGAAATTATACTTGTTTATCTCGTTCAGTGTTAGGTTATCGTTAGTGCGCATGTTTAAATACTGCGTGTCCCAGTCGCCGTGGTGGTGTAGCATGGCCAAACTAAGGTCTGGGCGCATCATTTCGTTCATCATGCTGAAACGTATGGGCGTGACATCGTCATAGTCCATATAACTAAAGGCTCTAGGCGTGGCAGCCAGCTGTGGAAAATGCTCCATCAGTCCACGAAACTCGTCGATGTGGGCTGGCTTCGATTCAGATATGCTACCGTCGCCCGTGAACACGAATACTGAGCTAAAACGCTCTGGATTGAGTTTGGCAGCCGTGGCCTTGCGTAGGTAGGCACGCAACTTGTCGTAGCGTGAAGTGCCCCCGGCGTCGGTGGGGCGTATGCGTCCGCTAAAGATGTCGGGCGAAAGCCTTTGCGCCCCTTCGGCAGAGAGCGAGTAATAATAGTATGGTAGTGTGTCGTCTTTTCCGAGAGGGCAGAACCGCAAATTGAAATCGTCATAGAACCTGTCGCTCGGCACTGACGACTCGCGGCGCTCGCGCGATTGGTCCATCTTGAAGGCCGACGTGAGATACTGCGCGTCGCGCACCATAGGCACAGGAATGTCACCCACAAGCACAGCACCCACGATGGCATCGTGTTTTTGTGTGTGCAACGCCATCAGTCGTGCGCGAATGCTGTCGGGCACCTGCCAATGGTCAACAATGACATATACCTTGTAGCCTTGCTTCTGTTCAAGTGCTTTCACATATCCGTCAAGCTCGGCACGTGCCTTGCCGTAGCTAACGACATCAACCACCACCGCCACGCCATCTCTTGCGGCTGCGCACAGGGCTGTGAACAAGAAAATCAAACTAAGGCAACACGATTTAAATAAATTCTTAACCGACATTGTTGTTATGAAAAGTTATGAATAATTGTTTGTAGAAGGTGTATGAACACTCTCCTTAAAAGTTAACATACACACCGAAATCTCCCTGTGTGAGCGATGTCGACTTGAAGTCGGCAAAGTATTGTGCGTCATCCTCATAAAGCGTAGAGTTGACCTTGCAGAACAGTCCGAGGCGCACGGCTTTGGCCACAGGAAAATTGTAGTCGGCAAACCCGCCGAGGCAAACCCGCTTGGCCGAGGCCCACTCAAACTGGCGCGTTACATACACTGCAGTAATGTCGTCGCTGCCCGAGACGTTCGTGCCCGTGGCAAACTGACGGTCTTTCACCGGCATGACGTATCCTGCATTGAGCTGTGCGTTGAACTGACCTTTGCCAAGGGTGAAGTGCTTACCAACAGTGAGGTTGAACGAGAGGTTGGTCCACTGTTGCTTCTGCAGTCCGTTGTCGTTGTAGTGCTTTAGGGTGGTGTTGGCGAGTGTGGCGAGCACCGAGGCGTAGAAGTCGGGCTGTCTGTCTGCGAGGCGGTCGAAGCGATACTCGGCAGTTACGCCCATGTCTTGCTGTTTCTGGATGCGCGTCTTGCTCAGCACCTCATAATAAGAAATATTGCCATGCTCAGTGTCGGTTAGCTTCTTCTGATCGTACCAGTCAGAGTTTCCACTGCCCATTTCTGCACCTACAATTATATTGTGCAGCACATGCTCGTTGTAGGAGAACATGAAGCGGTCTTTGAGGGCGAAATGGGTAAAATGGTAGTCGCCACCCTTGAATGTGTAAGACGACCCACCATCAGTTGCTTTCTCGTTGCCAGCAGATGCCGACAGTATCACAACATTTTGAAAAGGCGAGCCAGAAGGCTTGAACGTGGCCGACAGTTCACCCGTGAAGGTGCTGCCTTTGTAGTCGCGTTGGTAGCTAGCGTCCTCGCCGCTGGAACGGCGGAAGTAGTCGCCCATACCCTTCATGAGAAAATAGCGATGGTTGATGAGCGGATTGACAATAGTGTAGGACAGGTTGCTGCTGAACAGCTCAATGCGTGCCGCCAGCCCAAGTGTCCACGCCGTGGTGAGCATGGCGTCGGCACCTGCCGTGATGTTAAAACGCGACGTGTTGGTTTTGGGGCGTGGGTCGGTCTGGTCACTGAGGCTTCCTACAGTCAGTCCGGCTCCCATACCACCTTTTATCTTAGGGTTGAAACGGTAAGAGAGTGCTGCGCCCATGGCGTAGGTTTCAATGTTGCCATCGCTTGTCACCGAGTCGGCGAGCACAAATGGGTTGTTCGGGTTGAGAAAAAGTGTTGAGTTCCATTCCTGATTTTTATAGCTCGTGTTTTTGTAGTGTAGAAAGCCCGACACGTCAACACGCTCAAAGTGTTTCAGTCCGCCGAGCTGCACGTTAAGGTTGTTTACATTGTCTGGTGCGCCTGCGTTGTTGAAATCGCCGCGCGTGAGGTTGTAGAACACGAGAGCCTCGCCTGTGGTCTGCTGGCTGTTGTAGGCAAGGCGCGTGGGGTTGAAGCTATGATAACGGACGTTATAAAGCTCGTTAACAGCACCATCATGCCACAAATTAGCGGCATTGGCAAACTCGGTTTGAGCCTTGGTCTGTTGTGCCGCGAGGGCCGTGCCAAGGCATAACAGCAAGTATCTATTCATTTGTTATAAACTTGACGAGTTGATGAGTTGATAAGTTGGCGGGTCCTTTCTAATGTAAGAACCCGCCAATCAAACCACTTTTCTACGAACTAAATTACTTGTCTACTCCTGTGGGCTTTACGCCTGGAGTAAGGGGCTGGTTGTTGAGAAAATCGTTTGACGAGTTGTTGGTGTCCTGATAGTAGGCGCGTCCGTTTACAATCTTCGTAACTTTTCTTCTCACACATTTGCCCGCCCATGCGGTTGAGGCGAGCACACCCTGTGCATCGTCCTTTGGAAGGAATGTGGCATAATGGTTCTCGTTGCTGGAATTCCAAATGTCAACAGCATCAAGCACATATTTGCTTGGGATCATCAGATACTGCATTCTTGATGTGGAACCTGGTGTAGTCATCAAATTGTTGGCATCGGCGGCATAAGACTCGGGACTCATGCCATCGGGCAATTTGGCCAAAATGTAAGCACGTCCGAAGAAGCCAAGACCGAAAGCCTTCATGTATTGATTGCTCTGGAAAATAACAGATAGCGTGCGGTCGATGTAAGAGGGATCGCCTGAATTGGTAATCTGAATCTCCCAGTCGGCATTCGATAGGTCAGGGCAGTTGTTTCCTGCATTAGCAAGCTTGCTGTGGTTGGCAGCATCATTGGCCACTACCACACTCTCGCCAGGCTGCAAAGGATATTCCTTGCCACCACTCACGCCAGGGAAGGCTACCACCGTGCCCTGTCCGCACTCATAACGATCGGTGATGCCTGTTGCCTGCCATGCGTTTGCCTTTGTTTGGTTGCCTGTAGGAGCCGACAAAATGACTCCGTCAAGGTACTGCACATCGTCAGAGTTGTTGACAATCTCAAAATAAGAGTCTTTCACATAACCAGCAGCTCCACCAGTGGTGTAGAGAGCCTTGAATACAAGCGGTGATTGGTATATGGTTTGAAGGGCCAGTGTCACGGCCTGATTGGCATAAACGTCTGCGCTACCTGTGGCTACTACATGAGCAGTTGCATCGTCTTTAATCTTGCCACTCACAGAGAATGTGTACTGTCCTTGCGCCAGCGTTATCTTCTCGGCAGTGGTAGTGTTCAGGCTGATGGTGTCGCTCATGGTGCCTTTGGTTGTTACTAACTTCAGATCCTGTACCGATGCGGCATCTACGCCCTCTGGGAAAGTGAGGTTCACGGTTACCTCATATGATTTCACTCCAGGCTCATCATTTTCAGAACATGATACAAATGGCACCATGGCCACAAAGGCAAGCAGTGCCCCAAGGGTCTTTAGAAATGTTTTTCTCATAATCAAAATGATATTTTAAAATAGTAATTATTGAATCCTTATTATTTAATTCTACGTTTATGGCGAAACGTAAATAGCTTAAAAATCAAAGCTTAATCTTTAGTTCCGCACCGAAATACATGCCAGGATAGAGCTGACGTTTGGCAAGGGTGTGCTTGTTGGTGTGCCACTTGCGCGTGTTGGTGAAATTGTTGGCCGTGAATGACAGCTCGGCTATTTTCCCTATCTCTTTCGTGAAGCGGAAGTTGAGCAATGCCCACGGTTTCACCACATCCTTCTCAAAGGCATAGGTCTGGTAGCGTTGAAGCATCAGCCCGAGTGTAGCGTCATTGGCCATTTGCGGTTGCCATTGGGTGTATTGACCCTTGCGGTCGTAATAGCCTATTGGGTCAACGGCCAAATAGTCGCGGCCCTGATAGTTGACGGTGCGCGTGCGCTCCTTGCCCGCATTGTCATTGTAGACCATACGCTCGCTATCGTACCAAACCACCTGTACCGATGTGGTAAAAATAATCCTCACAGCAGGAATATGGGTGATGAAGCGGAACGTGGTGTTTACGCGGTCTTTCACCGTGCCGTAGCCCGACGGCATTACGGCCACATAGTCGTAGTTGCGGTTGATGTAGTTGAGCGATGTCTGCTCTTCGGTGCGCGACACATGAAACCATGCGCCGTTTATGTTTAACGAGGTGCGCAGTGGCTTGAACGTACCGAGGTCGAGACCGTACTCAATGCCGTGCTTCAGTGAGCGCGAGTTGTTAGAGGGGCAGCCCCATGTGTACATATCGGTCACAGAGGTTTTTGTAGCCGTGGCCTTCACGTTATTATAGATGTAGGACACATCGCCGGTAGCAGCGTTATATACAGGGTCGGTTGCCGTGGCTGGAACGTTGTATTTTGTGTAGTTGGCCCAGTATAGCTGTGACGAAAATCCGAACTCATGGGTGTGGCGTTCGTTGAAGTAGGTTACGAAACCGCTCACTTGCCCAAGACGAAACGACAGGCCAACCTCCCACTTGCGTGAGTGGGCAGGACGTAGGTCAGGGTTCGTAGTGTTGTTAATTACATCGGTAGATACTAAGGCCAAACGGTCTTTTGCCGCATCACCGTACTTGGCAAGGCTCACGTTGTCGTAATAAACGTTGTCGGGATAGAGGTAGAGTAGCGTGGGCATCTTGTTGCTCAGACCGAAGCCACCTGTTATCGATAAATCATCGAATAAACTGTTATTGTGCTTGTTGAGCAAGTTAATTGAAGCGTTCACACGCGGTTCGGCCACAAACATGCCACTGTTGCCACCGCTCTTGTCGGCGTTGAGGAAGAGGTTGCTCACGCGCACTCCTGCCTCAACATCGGTGCGTGTGGTGCCGAGAGCCAGTGACAGCTTGTCGCTGAAGAAGCCTGAGAGGGTGTGCAGTGCAGGAATGTCCTTGAAAGCACGCGGACGCAATGTTTGCGCTCCCATGGCTTGTGGAGGGTTGGCCATGTCGAAGGTCAGTCCGTCGCCCTTGTTGGCATCGTAGGTGTATTCGGCTCCGAGCTTGAACGTGGTGTGGTTGTTGCTACCAATACTAATATACTTATTGGCCACAAGCTGCGCGTAGACATTGATAGGAAGACCAGCGATGCGGTATTCAGAGTGGTAGCTCTTGTTCTTGAACATGGCTTCGTGGATGCCAGCCTCGCGCACATCGGTAATTACGCCATCGGGGTTGGAAATGAGGTCATAGTGCTCATCGCAACTCTTCGATACCTGAGCTGACAGGTTATAGTCAACGCGTGTAATAAAACTCTCACTCGAGCTCCAGCTACCGTTGGCTGATAGGCGCGCGCCTATGTTTTTGTTCTTATAGTGCAAATCTTGCTCTTTATATTGGGCATCTTGCTTGCGGTTGTTAATGTTAGAGTAGAACGAGCCTTTGAGGTTGAACGACAATCCGTCCCAGCGGTTGCTGTAACCTGTCGTTGCTGTGATGCGGTCATAGCCGAGATAGTGGCGGCGCGTGTCACCCCACGACTGTGACCAGTCTACGCTGAAGTTAATGGCTCCGCCGCCCTTTAGCGCGAAGCCCTTGCCTGCAAACACTAGTTTAGAAAATGGGTCGGCTTGCACCTTAACCTCCCACGGTGTGCGCCCCGACTTGGTCTTCACTACTACCAAACCCGATGTGAGGTTACCGTACTCTACTCCAGGAATGCCGCGCACTACTTGCACCGACTCAATGTTGCCAGCGCTCACTGTGCGCAGGTCGGCACCTTGTCCTGCGGTCGTTTGATCGTTCATACCGTCGGCCTGTGCACCCGAGTTTGAGCCGTAGCGTGTGGGGGAGAGAACCTGAAGGTTTGCGTTGTTGCTTAAGGGCGTGCCGTCAACCACTACTCCCGTGCCGAGGGCGTTGTTCTTGTCATCATCGTCAATCTCGCGTATATGGGCCTGTGACAACTTGTTGAGGTTAGGGTTCTCTGTCAAGTTGCCTGGCACAAGCTGAAGAATGTCGCTCACACTCTTAGGTTGGATGTGGCGTATGGCGTCCTCGCCAACAACCGACTTCGACCCCATCTGCACCTGTTTGGCCGTCACTACCACGTCGCTGAGTTGCAGACCCAGCTCGTTGAGTGTAACGTTCATGGTGCAATTGGCATTAACGGTAAGGGTGCCTGTGACCGTTTGGTAGCCCACAAACGTCACCTTGTAGGTGTAGGTGCCCTTGGGTACGTTGTTGAGCACGAAGCGTCCGCCCGCCACTGTGCTGGTTACGAGGTCGTTGTTTAGGTTCACGGTAGCAAGTTCCACGGCCTTGCCGTTGTTGTCCTTCACCGTTCCCGACACCTTGTATGTCCGTGTCTGCGCGTTGGCTGACGTGGCGAGAATTATAACGAACGATGTGGTTATTGTTCTGAAATTAAATTCCATATGTTTTTGTGCTTTTCTCTGTCATATCTTTTCTTTTTTCCATTTCAACTTTATCCTTTTCAATTGTCGCTGATATTAATGAATAATTTTTTTGCAAAATTAAGTATCAAGTGCCTTTCTCAAAATACCTAAAAGTCGGTATATCGTATCGCCCAAATGGGATGCTTACTATGAAAAATGCGTCAGAGGACGCTCCTGTATAAGAGAAGCGTCCTCTGATTGTAGGTGTATATGCGATAAGTAGTTATTGTTTGCTCGTGATGACGAGCACGTTGCGCAGATTGTTGATTTCGATGCGGCCCAAGCGGCTGAGGATTGACTGGCCGAGGAGGAGCGGTGCGTGCTGATTGCGAACAACGGATGCGCGTACGTTCTCCAGTTTCAATCCACCGAAGTCTACGTGGCGCAGGTTGATGATGGTGCCTTCGCTCACGTTGCCGTTGGCATCCATGAAGCGCTGGCTGCCCACCACGTCGGTCTTACTCAGATAGCCGTTCTTCATCATAAAGTTGGCTTCCACCATGGAAAGCGAAACGGTGGATGCTCCCGTGTCGAACACGAAGTAGAGCGGCAAGTTGTTGATGGTACACTTGATGTTCGTCACGCCATTCTCCTTGGTGAAAGGCACTTCTGTCACTACTTCACGCCCTGTGGCGTGAGTAGTCACGGCGGGCTGTGAGGCTTCGTTGCTTTGTTCCACCTTTTGGCGGTAAATATGGATGAGTTGCTTGAAGTCGGCCGACTGACGTAGGTAGTCCATATCGGTGTCTTGGGCAATGTGGGCAAAGTTGACGTAACCCATTTCGAGTGAACGCTTCAAGTATTCCATAGCTTTGTCGTGATTGCACATGCGAGAGTAGAGGCATGCTGCATCGTAGTAAGCTCCTGCGTTGTTGTCGCGTTTAAGTATGGTGTCGTTCACTTCGATGGCTTTCTCGATATTGCCCAGTCCGAGGTAAGCATATTGTGAGCACGAGTAGGTGTCGGGAGTAGGCTCCATTTCGATAGCCTTCTTGTAGTCAGCACGAGCGCGGTCGAGATCGCCTAGAGCTAGATAGCAGTTGCCACGGATGACATAGACTTGTGAGGAATATTCTGGATCAGCGGCAATGCTAAGCGTTAAGTCTTCGATGGCTCCCTCGTAGTCACGAATGATACTCTTAAACCATCCACGCCGGCTGTAGCCTCCAGGGTAGTCAGGATATTGGTTGATGAAGTCGCCGTAGAGTTCGATGGCTTCCTTGGGACGTTGCAGATCGTAGAGAAGTTCTGCACGTGAGGCGATGTAGCCGTTCTGTGTGGAGTCCATTTCCATGGCTTGATCAAGGAGATCGAGTGCTCGTGAGTAGTTTCCTAATTCGCTGTAGCAATTGCTGAGACGAGCTAGGTTGTATGAATCGGCATCGATCTGTTGCGCTTTCTCGTAGTAGGGGATGGCTTTGGTATATAGTTTGTTGTTTTCGTATATCACTCCTATATAATAAGGCCATTTCTCTTCGTTGGGCTCCTTATTGCCGCGAATCTTGAGTTTGGCGATCATCAATGAGAGAGCTGGCTCTTTGAGATCCTGCATGAGGATGAAAGCCTTGTTGTTGCTATCGATGTAGAGTGCATCGGCAATGTCCTCTGTGGCTTTATTCCACTCCTTGAGTCCGAGATAGGCTTCGGCACGGAAGGCGTAGGGGAAAGAATTGGTGCTTTCGAGTGTGGTGGCTTTGGTGAGAATGTCGATGGATTCTTTCCATTTCTCCTGTGCGTTGAGATTGCGGCCTATGCCGATATATCCCAGAGAGTTGCCTGGCTCAAGGTTGATAATGCGCTGAAAGTCGGCTGTAGCCTCGTCGTAGCGTTCAAGTTCGTAGAGCAGTTGGGCACGTTGTTGCATGATATTTGTCTCATCGGGCTTCGTCTTGATGGCAAGGGCGTAGTCGGCGAGGGCAGCGGTCGTGTCTTTGAGCATGCATTGCACCTGTGCTCGGATGCTGTATACGGCAGAGAGCATGAGTGCGTCTTTTTTAGGCATGTACTTCACGGCCGAGTTGGCCGCATTGAGTGCAGCGCCAGGCTCGTCTGCCTGTCGCTGAATGTCTGCCACATACATGTAGGCATATCCATTCTTCGGGTTGTCAGCGAGTTCCTTGTTGAAATACTCGAGCGCTTCATCGTTTTTGTCGTCGAAGTAGAGCTCTGCGCCTCGATTGAAGTTGTAAGTGCTGGGGCGCTTGATTTCCTTGTCTGCCCATGTGGTGAGCGTGAGCGTGGTGAAAAGTAGGAGTAGGGTTAGTAATCGTTTCATATTGTCGTAGGTGTTTTTAGAATTTCAGTGTTTTGAGTGCTTCTTTCGCTCTAGTCGAACCATTTGCGGCAGCCTTTCGCAGCCAATACTTTGCCTTGGCCCGATTGACGGGAGTACCTTGCCCTTGGTAATAATATCCTGATACGGCAAACTGGGCGTTAGCTATAACGTTTTTATTGCTTTTCAGCTCAGTTTCTGTATAGTTGCATTGGGCGGCTTTCAGAAACCAGTGGAAGGCATTCTTGAAGTCCTTGGCTGTGCCCTTGCCGCTCTCATAGCATACGCCCATGTTGTAGTATGCTACGATAAGGTTACCATAGTTTTCGCCTTTTTGCACAGTGAGCAGCTTGATGGCTTGCTGCAATTCTTTAAAAGCCAAAGAATGGTTGCGCATATCGCCGGCGCCGAAGGTATGGCAGAGGAAGCAACCATAGTAGCCATCGCCACTGCCGAGTTCTGCGCACTTTTGGAAGTAAGAGAGCGATTTAGCATGGTCAGTCGGTGTGGCTTTTCCTTCGTAGTAATACAGTCCCATGATGTAGTATGCTGCAGTATCGCCAAGTTCTATACCCTTCTCGCCCCAATAGCGTGCTTCAGGATAATTGACGGGGGTGCCTATACCATTATAATATAGATTAGCTAAATCGCCGTACGCATTTTCATAATCTTGCTTGGCAGCTTTGAGCGTATATTCGAATGCTTTTTGTAGATTCTTCTCTGTGCCAAATCCGTTCGTGTAAAACCATGACAATATTGCTTGTGCTGGAGCATGCCCCATGTCGGCAGCTTGCTTGGTGAGGTTGAATGCTTTTGTTAGGTTCTTTTCTACACCCTTTCCTTTTTGGTATCTAGCTGCAAGCAAAAGCAAGGAGTTAGGGTCGTCGCTCTCAGTAGAAAGTTTGCTCTGCTCGATGGCCGAAGCATCGTCTATACCATCGATGTAGTGGTAGTAGTCCAAGGTCTTTTGTGCTTCTTCATAGCCATCAGCGATCGCCTCTTTGAGGAGAGCGTAAGCCTTCTCGGTGTCTTTCGCCATGCTTTTCCCCTCGTGATAGATATTTGCCAGTAAGATTCTAGCTCGATTGTTGCCAAGTTCTGCGCCTTTCTGTAGATAAGGTAAGGCGTAGAGATAGTTCTCCTCGTCATAGTAGATACTGCCCAGAATGGTATACCCTGCGTCGTTCTCTTGGTCTGCAGCTTGTTGTGCCCAGTAACGGGCTTGGTCTAAGTCTTTGTTTACGCCACAGCCATAGTAGTAGAGAGTAGCTAGTGCTGCTTCGCCTTCAGCATCGCCAGTGCTAGCAGCGATTTGTGCATTCTTAAGAGCCTTCTCATAATCTTCTTTGTTTATATAGTACCTAGCCAGCATGGAGTTGGCTGGCACGTATCCTTGGTCGGCTGACTTCTGTAGCCAGAATACGCCTTGATCCGTGGTGACGCTATCGTCAATGATTCCTGCGGCATAGAAATACTGCGCTTGCGCCACTCCACTCATGGCGGCCTGCTTGAAGTAGCTGAGAGCCTTGTCGAGATCTTTCGCTACGCCTATACCATAGAGGTAATTTAAACCTAAATTGTATATCGCCATGTCGTAGCCTTGGGCAGCGGCCTTTTGAATGTAATAGAATCCCTTCTGCTCATCGCGCTGCAGTCCGAGAAAGCCTTTTTGAAAGCATGCACCTAAAGATGTCTGAGCTTCTGCATCGCCCGCATCAGCGGCTCGCTGAAGGTAGTGCACGATGAGTGTGGAGTCGCCATGTTCATCTTCTAAGTGGTATTTATATAGCTTCACCATGCTCTCTACATCGCCCTTGTTAGCCTTTTTAGTAAGTTGCTTGAGTTCTTTGGGAGAATATTTGGGTGATTCTTGCGTGCTGATTTGTGCGTGAGCGGTAAGGGTACAAGTGAGCAGGATAAGGATAGTAACGAAAGTCTTTTTCATGATTCACAAGAATGTTTGTCTTTCTTGAGGTTAAACCTTGGAGAGTGATGCCTATGGAATTAATGCTTCGCTGTGGTAACTTTATAACCTCATAAACTTAAGAACTTATATGAGTAGCTATTTCCCAAACAACCCTTTCAGCAGTGCGCGACCTATTTTGCGTTCTATGCCAGTTTTGGTGGTAGGAATGCCCGTCTGTCGAGCGAACTGTTGCTTAGCACGGGTGATTCCCAGTGCGCGTTTGAGCGAGAAACTAAGACCTGGAATGTGAGTGTTGGACATAATGGTGTGTTTTTAATAAAACCGGCTACTCCTCATCCATTCAAGCAAGCTTGAGATGGCATTCGGTTTGCACGTTTTGGGGATTGGAGTGTGAATGGAAGTTTCTGATTTAAGGTTTTTCTTCCTTTGGTATCTCTTAGTAAATAGTGTGGAAGTAATTGCCTCTTTTTCTTGTTGCAAAAGTATGGAACTATTTGGGGAAAATGTCACATTTTGCAACGTTGCAGGTGTTTTATAGTGTCGAGTAGTTAATCTACTGCAATATTACAAAAGAATTATAATACAGCAATAATAAAACACTGATAGTTGTGTTTTTGAGGGGGGAAAAGTTGTAGCTTGACGCCTTTCGTATGTATATATATGAGGGTAGTTTTGGATTTAGCATGGTTTTCAGCCCGCTCTAGTTAAAGCCGAAATTAAGATGAGTATTTCCAACCACATGCCCGCGAGATAAGGAAACGACTTTCTTTAGAGAAAACTTGAATAAAGTTATTCTTCTTTGAGCATTTGCAGTGTACGTTTACAACGCACACCATCGTAGAAGGATTCGAGCACTTCGGCGTAAACATCGTTGGGGGAAATAGCATCGAAAAGAGTCATACACGAACGCATCTTTAGAGCATCAATGCCTCCGAGTATCGTTTCTGCAGTTTTATCGGTGTGAAGGAGCAGTGCGTGGGTAATCTCTTCGAGCCTCTGGCGTAAGGTGTGATTCTTCAGATAGTCTTCTGCTTCATCCCTGGATTCAATTCCGTAATATTGCGCCCTACGGCTATAACCCAATCCGCGAAGTTGCGGAAAAATGTACCATATCCAATGCGACTCTTTGCGTCCGTTTTTTATTTCGGCCAGAGCCTGTTCATATCGTCCGTTGTTCTGTGCTTCTAAGAAGCGATCTATATTTGTTTGCATGGTGAGGAAAGTGTAGATGGATGAATTTGAAATAAGTAGCGGCACAATAATAGAAGCAAACTTTATCACGCTCGTCTTTTGTCTTTGATTCTCCTTTATGATAGATTTAGGCAATATCCACTCTTGTAGCTGCGTTGGTTTTTTAAGGGGCGTGTATGCTGCTTCTTGCAAATGTAGTATTTTATCAGTAGCCGGTCTAATTCTTGTATAATTTTATTGCTATCTTTGCATAAGGCTGCACCTCAGCAGTATATTCAAGCAAGCTTGATATTCTGCATATGGTTTGCACCTTTCCTCAAAAAATAGCATATACCTTATTTCAAATACTGTGGCGAGAAATGAAACAGAATGAAAAGGCTAGCCTGATGCGTGTGATATCCGACTTGATACAAGCTGATGGCATCATTGACATGCAGGAGATAGAATATCTCGAGACCCTTCGTACAAAATATAAAATCATGCCCGACGATGAACAGCGAGCCGACCACCTCACCTTTGCTGAAGCCGTTACAACCCTCGCAGAGGCTGAGGCGGTGTTGCGTCATCAGCTTGTGACCGATTTCGCCGAAGTGGCAATGTCCGACAATTATTGTGCTCGAGCCGAAGCACTGCTGATGTTAGCCCTGTGCTATTGTCTTGTGGTGGCTAATGGCGGTAGCGCCTCTATTATCAGCGTGAGCAATGCGGAAGTGCAGTTCGATGACAATCAGTTGCTCTACGTTGAGAGCCAATACGATACTTGTATCAATACGCAAATAGAGAGCCATTTTAATGAACTCTCCAATATGGTGCGCCTTGCAGGCTTCGATTTCGTGTACATTCCCCGTGTGTCGGCCCATTATGGCAGTATCAGCGAGGACGATATGAAACGCGTGGTTCGTTTCCTCTATCCCTCGGTGAGCATCGAACGCTTGCAACTTGTATGGGATAGTCTGCAATCGCTTAAAACTCATGAATATTGTCGTGACCTTCTTTCTGCCAAACTAGGCTTACGAGAGATGGCATTTGTAGCTCCTTCGGTGATGATTAAGGTGGGCGATTCTGTGGTGGGCGGAGAGTCCTTCTCCAATTTTCTCTTGGTAGAGGTGGGGAAAAATGTACTCCAGTCGGTTGAACAACTCCTTGCCGTCTATGCCAAACTTTTTCATAATCTACACCTCAACTATTTGCACGAAGAACCTGGCCGCTTTGTCTACAAAGGATTCTACCGCCAAGTGTTCGATCTTCACATGTTGCGTCGAGGCATTAAAAGCCGCATCGTGGTCGATACAGTGCGCGGCTGTATTAGCCTACCTGATGCCGACACGGTGATTGATGTTCATCGTCGTGAGAAAGCTCTCTATGCCTTATTTCTTCTAGAGTCGGTCAGAGAGGGTATAAACTTCACTAAGCCCGACAGCGCGTGTGGCCTAAAAAGTTACAACTGCCGTATGGAGCATGTGATGCAAAAGTATCGCAAAATTTATGCTAAGTTCGGAGGTAATCCTGTGAAGGCTCCCAATATCTGCGATTATTCTACTCGTGGTCCTATGATTGCCATGCTTAAAAAGAAAATACTTTCCTTAGACGAGGTGCTCCACCATGCTAGCAGCTATTGCGTAGAGCGAAACTCTTATGGCAACTATACCATTGATATCACTCCCGATATGATTTGCTGTATTGATTCTAATTTCCAACTTTGTCCTCTTTGGGAGAATGACGAATGGAGGGCTATTGCAGCTTTGTAACAGAGAAAACCCTTTTTTTTCTCAAATCCAGCCTATAAATTTGCGGTCAGGATGTATTACTAGCTCCATTCAGCATGGCTATTCCCGACCAAGAGGAACCTTCTTCTTCCTCAAGACCCCCCGCATTGTGTCCCCTTTTATTTACAATGGCCGAGAGGCTAAAGCTTTTCATGGCATTTGTCCTAGTCGGTGTGCTCCTCTTTTTCTGATATAGAATTTGTAGTTCGCCAGATTTTATAGCCCAAAGCAGCCACACAGATGCTCATCAAGGGGCTAATCAGATTGAAAAAACAATAGGGCAAGTAGGTCAGCGTGGGCACACCCAAGACGGTGCTTTGCGTCATGCCACACGTGTTCCAAGGCACGAGTACGGATGTTACCGTTACACTATCTTCTGTGGTGCGGCTCAGCAGTCGGCGTTCATATTGTTGTCTATCGTAAATTTTCTTGAACATGTTGCCAGTGAGCAACACGCAGATGTACTGATCGGCCACAGCAAGATTGAGCATCAATCCGCTGCATACCGTAGAAGCCACCAAACTCACACGACCGCGAATCATGCGCACAAACATTTGCGTGATTCCTCTTACCATGCCGCCCGCTTCCATGGCTCCGCCAAAACACATGGCGCAGATGATAAGCCATATTGTGCCCATCATACCAGCCATGCCACGTGTGGCTACGAGCGATGTGAGCATTGGATTGCTCGTAGAGAGCGATGTCTGGCCATAGACAGACTGCATTGCCCCCTTGAATAAGTCGCCTCCTGCAATTTCGCGCAACGCATCCGATTGAAAAACCAAGGAAAAGACCACTGCTAACAAGGTGGAAAGAAACAATGTGGCAATGGGAGGAACCTTTCGAGCGATCATCACGCCCGTGAGCACTGGCACCATGAGCAACCATGCCGAGATGTGAAATCGTCCCGCCAAGGCGGAAGTAAATTGCTCAATCTCTGCACTGCTATTGCTCTGTTGCATAAATCCAGCAAAAGTGAAGATGATAAGGGCAATGATGAGCGAGGGAATCGTTGTGATAAGCATATAGCGTATGTGCTTGAATATGGGCACCCCCACGGCTCCAGAGGCAAGAACTGTTGTGTCAGAGAGAGGGGAAATCTTATCACCAAAATAGGCTCCACTGATGATGGCGCCCGCTATCCATCCATCGTCGAAGCCCTGTGCTCGCCCTATTCCCATAAGCGCAATGCCTATGGTGGCAATGGTGGTCCATGAACTTCCTGTCATCACGCTGACAAGCGCGCTGATTATGCATGTCGATGCAAGGAATACGTCGGGATGAATAATCTTCACACCATAATAAATCAGTGAAGGAACCACGCCGCTCACCATCCACGTGCCGCTAAGTGCACCAATGAGTAATAGGATGATTATGGCGCTTGTCACGCTTGCTACATTCTTCGTAATCATCCTTTCAAAGTCGGCCCAAGGCACTCCGAGCACCGTAGTGCCAAGCAGCACACAGAAGGCTGATACGACAAGTAGGGTCACTTGGCTTGCTCCTAGCAGCGAATCACTTCCATACGCACGTATCGTAGCCACTAGCATAAGCACAAGCACCACTAAGGGAAAAAGTGAAATGAGTGGTGAGGGCAGATGTCTTTTCTTATTCATAGGGGTTGTTTTCAAGATGAAAGTCTAAAACTGCGCGAAATTACGAGGATTTTGCTAATCGGCCAAGAATATGCATCCTTTTACTGCATAATGGACGATTTATGCATCCTGCAGAAGAGAAACTTTCAATGTCCCAAGAAATGCTAGAAAAGCATACCATCATTACGCTGCAGAGCGTGTACTTTTTCGATGGAATAAGCATACGAGCCCTTTCCATGCAGTTCGTCGAAGTGTATCGAGCAGGCATGAGAATAAGTATACGGCTAAAATGCTGAGTAGGGCTAAGGCCATGTAAGCTAGCGTGTCGAAGCGGGCATCTAGGTCTGTGAACCAATGGAAGAAATGCGGACGCACGTAGAGTTGTTGATGTACAAGATAAGCGGCAAAGCTGCCCAGAGCAAGCCAATTGACCACATAGCTCTGAAACTTCATGCGTGCAAAGCAAAGGAGTAAGGCCGATGAAGCGATGATAACGAGTGGATTGGTGTAGGCAAAGAGAATGTTGACGAGATAGGTTGTTGCTGTCTGCGATGTCAGCGTGCAAGTCCACAACGTGGCACAGATGAGTACGGAAATGCCTATCCAGATACTTGCCAACTTCCACTTGCTATATTTCTCACCAAGGCGTGGTGATAGGTAAAGACGGAGATACCTTCCTAAAAGATACAACCCTACAAAGGATACCGCACTGAATCCACGTCCTATATCATTAAAGAAATAGGAGAGGGGCATCACGAAAGCATAGAATGTAAGGAGAAAAACTCGAAGTCCGCGCTCATCGGTTTGTTGAATGAAAGCATTGAGTGCGGGCGTGAGCAGATAGAGTACTAAATAGCTACAAGCAAACCAGTAGCTCCAGTAAGCTTGTACATAGTAGTGCCAATTATTGGGCAGTTGGTAGCCCATAGCCCATAGAAGGAGAAACATACACGAAGCCGTGAATATCACTTGAAACACCAGTTTGAGTGCTCCGTTGAATTTGAAATTGGTGCCAAACCATCCTGTGATGAGCACGAAAATGTCTACGCAGCCAATGCAGGCTGTGTTGGTAAAGATAATGCCGAGCCAATGGAAAGGATGCGCCGTGATGCGAGGAACCATCCAACTACCAAAAGCATTACACACATGCAAGGTGATGACCATGAGCATGGCAATGATGCGCAGAAGCTCTATGTTCGATTGTCGTGTGAGAGATTTCTTCATAAGAGTTGGGGGACGATGGGGAAGGATAGGAATATTAAGCAATGCTGATGAGCTCTACGTCGAAAATTAATGTAGAGTTTCCAGGAATGTCGCCGTCGGTGCGACTTCCATAGGCCATTGCAGCAGGAATGTAGAGCGTCCATCGGTCGCCTGGACGCATTTGGCTCAGTGCAATCTGCCATCCATCAATGACTTCGTAGAGGCGAAAGGCGGCGGGAATGCCTTCGCGGCGTGTATCATCAAACACGCGGCCATTGATAAGACGGCCTGTATAGTGTACGCACACCACACTGCGCAGATCGGGGCGTCGTCCTTGCGGATTACCGCTCTTTTCCACTTTATAAAGAATGCCTTTGGGCAGTTCATGTATGCCCTCTTCTGCTTGTTTTTCGGCTAGGAACGCTTCGTTGCGTGCTTTGTAATCGCTTTTTTTACTCATAATGTTAGAATGATTTGTGCTGCGAAGTTAGCGAGATGTGGCGGAATGAGCAAAAAGAGATTGTAGTTTGTGAGTTTTTTCTACTGTTGACATTCCACAGAACTGTCTGGATGTCATCGATAAGAACATTGCCTTGGATGCCGACAATGTGTTTGCCAAGATTGGAAAGCCATTGATATGAGAGATATAAAATTCAAGGCTAAGGTTGATGATGGCGACATTGAGAAACTGACAGATGACAGAAAGAAACTCATTGGCGATGAGTCCAAACTTCTTGAAGAGCACCGAAAGGAAAACAAAGAAATCCTCACTCGCCATTTCTATGATATGTCTAATATGATGTCAAGAAATGAAGGAGTTTGGTAGTCGAATGGTTGGGTAAAGACTTTGCTTTGGATATTCTTGCCGTGTTTCCTTTATATGGTCATTCCTATTGTATATTTTGTAGCATCATACATAGACAAATGAAAAAGCGGATGGTTGTTGTATAATCAACTCCATCCGCTATATTGCTTTTTAATGCTATTTATAATTGTGTCATTCTAACAGAATCACGTGTGCCTGAGTATTGTCCATATCAGGCATTGTCATTCCAACTGGTGCACCAATATAAGTAGGATCTGTAATGACATAATGTTTTCCATTTAAAGAAATATAATCCCCGGTAACATTATCTGTAAAGCATACTGCACTTGCCAAATGTCCTGGGTAAAACACTAAAATAGTTTTCAACCCCAATAAATCCCTTATTAAACGAGTGAATAGTATAGCCCTGTCTTCACAGTCACAATATGGATAATACAATGTTTCTTCTGCAAAGAAAGCCCTATCGTGTCCCCAGATCTTATCATCATATTCATAAACAAAGGCTGTTTGAACCCAGTTAAGCAACTTATTTACAGCCTCCAATTGGCTCAATCCTTTGATTTTATACTTTAGTGCTGAGTATAGTATGGCCTTTACATGCTCATCCAATGGTGTATTGGCATACATTGCCCATCTTGTCATAAAGTTGTCGTTTACTTCTGATGTCGGGTATGTATTATAAAAATCTATCATATTTTTATTAACTTGAATTTGTACCAAAACATCAGGATACCTTTTAGAAACCAAGGTTCTCAAATTGCTTGCTTTGTATTCAATTTTTTGATTTTTGGGAATATACAAGGACAAAGGTTTTTCTTGCGGAAATGAAGCATCACATATTTCCAATTGTGCTTCGCCGCATTCAAACGGATAATACTTATATCCTTCTATTTTGAAATATGGAATATCATAAATACCATGCTCGCTTGCATACAATAAATATATACGTTGCCCATTCCTTCCTATTCTCATTTTATAACCACTTTGACTAAAAATATAAGAAGTCAACATGGTTGCTTCATTGGTATTTCCATACACAGCTTTAGAAAATGAATGCAATAAATTTAGATATGCCCAATCACACAGATTCTTTTCAATTCTGAGAGCAAGACAATCTCTAATTGTATTATTCATTAAGTCTTTTTCGGAAAGCGAAGCCCATACTTTTGATAAATGATTGTTGTCACATTTTAAATTAGACAAGACATCTTTAGCTTCATCATTTATGCGAACTATACATTTTGTTCCACAATATACAAACTGAATGGTTCTTTCATTTGGTTGTGTTTTTTCTTTTATAGGTTCTATCGGCTTTGGTTGTGGCGCAGGAGTTGGAGGTGTCACAACATCTTTTATGGGGATAGGATTATTTCCAATAGGCTTATCTCTTTCTTCATCTGGAATAATGATAGGAGGTATTGTTTCATCCTTAGGTTTTGGTACAGCAGGAAAGGTATTATATTGTTTCCATGCATTTTCCAAAAAAATAGCATATTGCTCATTAACTTGCTTTCGGAAATTATAAAATGCTTGCTTTGCTTGATTTTTGAAATCCTTGTAGCTTTTACGAGGGTCAACTACTTGAGCGCAAATAACATTACTATATAATATTAATACAGAAGCTGCAATGACATATTTGTGAATGCGCATAAAAGAATTTCTAATTTGGGGAACATTTTAATTCATCTAACGAGTTGACTAATTACCAATAACTATGTTTCTCCAATTGTTGGTAATTGTCGTTGAAGGAATAACTGTAGGCGTTTGTTTCTTATTGTTAATAACAACAGATTGTCGTTTGACATTCTTTATAACATATTCAGATAAATCACCTATTTTTATATTCTCTCTGAATAACTGCATGCCTTTTAGCAAATAATAAGTAAAAAGTCCATGATGTTTTTCTTCTATTTGGTGGGCTGTCTCATCACCTTGTGACGCGGAAAACACTAATATTTTACCAGTTGGATAATCCTGTTTCACCTTTATTGCCACTCCACGAGACTTCGACAGCATAACGTCTTCGCGCTTGGTACCACTAAAACAGGCGTCAATAAAAACGATAGACTGTTTCAAATTCAGCGATGCCAATTTTTTATATAATTGTGCAAGACTATACCCCGTCGTTATTATGTCCGAGACATTGCCATCTATAGGAAGTAAATATGCTGTTTGCTGGTTTTCTTCAGGGAAGCCATGCCCAGCATAATAAAAAATAATATTTGCATCGCCGTCATATACATCTGCAATTTTTTTCATTCTTTCTATAGCAGAGACAATATCTCCAAATGTCGCATCTTCATACATATAGATATTTTTGTTAGGAATACCTAAGGCCATATTACAATATACTTTGAATATGCGTCCGTCATTCAGAGAATATGGAACTGGGGCTGTTGGATAATTTTCGTTTGCAATAATAAAAGCAAAAGTTTTATCATTAATATTTTGCGTTTTAGGTATATTAATGTCTACATCTGAATTTGGAGATGGATAACGTGATATAACATTTCTTACTTTATTTCTTTTTTCAACCTTGTTATCTCCAATTTTAATCGATGTGTTATTTCCCAAAGCGATGTTACTATATTTGATTGGGTCTTTTATCAATCTAATTTCTCCATCTTTTTTGGTTCGCGCTACACCATCCTGAATAGTTATTGCTTCGTCATAAATGCAACTAAATATTTCTTTTCCACTTGCCCAAAGTCCCCATTTCCCATCTAAACAGACAGTATAAACATCATTTGTAACAAGTTTTATAGCATCATACTCACATGGAATTATTATTACTCCTAAATTATTGCATATTCCCCATTTTCCACCATCGGGGCGGTATTCATTGCCTGCCCCTCCAATATTTAAACTTATATTATATTCCCTTTCAGAGTTTAAGCAAATGAAATTTGAGTATTTTACATCAAGTATGTTCTGACCATTATATCCTATCACACCATATTTACCATTTATATCTTTTACTGTTACTCCATTTTTATAGGCTAATACTTCTACAAACGAGCAAGGAACTATATTGGCTCCGTTTTTATTAAATAGACCTGTATATGTAATACCATTAATTTTATTAGAAACATATACGTATGGTTGATATTCATCAAATGAACCCTCATGTATTTTATCGTATTCACATGGGATTATTACTGCCCCCGACTCATTTACGACACCATATTTATTAGAACCAGTTCCTGTAAAGATTCCTATTTTTTGTAGATTGTTCCATTTTGCACTTGAATAAATAGGGGGGATAATCCACTTCCCATTTCTGTCCACAAATCCAACTTTGTTTTTATGGCTTCTTATACCAACGATTTGAGCATCTATCTCTGTAAAAGATAAAAGTGCAAGTATTATAATGTAGAATGTATATTTCATTATTGTCAAAAGGATATAACTGATGAATCTGTATACATAAATGGAGTTTGTATAGCTTTATTTTTCTCTAACGATTCTTTTCTCGTTCTTTCTTTTACGTATTTATCCCATCTGTCAAAAGAGATAGAATTATAATTATTCTGTAAATATTCTAAAAGATAATAAGTGAATATTCCATGTTGTTTATCAGAACTACTGATGGATGTTGTGTTATCTATATTACTTATCCATGTAATTATATTTTGCTTACAATCAAACCTCTTGGGTGCAATACGAACACCTCTGGAATTGCCAATAATATTTCCTCGTTTATTGGTTCCATTAAATGGCGCATCTATGATAATCAGTGTTCTATCTGTGTTCAATCTGCTTAACTCATTTATGAATGAGTTCAAGCAAATAGCTGTGTAATTTAAAGATTCCAATGTTACATCTATTGGAAGAATATAAGTTTCATTAGTCTTAACGTCTGAGTAGCCGAGTCCTGAAAAATAAAAAATAATGTCGGCACTCCCATCATACACATCAGCAATGTCGCTTATTCTCTTGACTGCACTTTTCATATTTCCAAATGAAGCATCTTCATAGTACTTTATGTTTTGCTCAGGAATTCCAAGCGTTTTTTTACAATATTCAGTAAAAACCTTTCCATCATTTATAGAATAATCTGCTCCATCAATGTTTTTGTAATTCTCATTTGCAACCACAAAGGCAAAAGTCTGTAATCGTTGATTTCTTGATACAGGTATATTTTCATCCACAGGTACATGGTCTGAATTAAAAATGTAATTTTTAATAGGATGCTTTATAAATGAAGCTTTACCATCCTTGATTACTTGTGCAACTCCATCTTTAAATCCTCTGACTTTATCATATATTGGTTCTACACATTCATTGGAAAAACAATCAACAAATCCCCATTTACCATTTAACTTACATGCTAAAAGTCCCTCTCCGTATTCTTCGATAGCATCGTATTTACACGGATAAGTTTTTCTATCTTTTAGATTGGCTATTCCCCATTTCCCATTTATTGATATTCTTGCGATGTTAGCGAAATCTAAAATATCAATTTTGTCATAGTTATCGCATGGTATTATTTCTATACCATCTTTAACTATACCCCAGTTATTGTTGTTCTTAACTTTCCAATATTTGATGCTTTCAAGAGGGTAATATATAACCTTATCGTATTTACAAGGTACAATTTCTTTATTAGTTTGCGCAAGCCAAATCCCTTCCTTATTGTCTTTTTTTATCCAAAAAAATGCGTCCTTACTACCAAATCTATATTTAGCATCTCCCAATAATGACATTTCATCATAGTCGAGAATTATTTCTTTTTTATTCCTTACATCATAGAACTTCACATTTTCCCTATTAAAGTCTGAAACACTACATATGCTATAATCTACTATCCATTCTAATGAACCGATGACATCATAAATACATGGTACAACTTCTTCCCCATTTTTATCATATACACCTGTTTTCATGGTAATGCGGTTGTAGCCATAATAGTATCCGGTCTTTTGGTCAAACGTAGGAACTTGTTTAAGCTTATTAGCCAAACTCATAGTAACTTCTTCATTTTCAGCAGTAACTTGTGATTTGCAATACAAGAAAGGTATTAATGCAAATATGTAAATAAATAGGATTCTATTTTGTGTATTCATTTTTTATAATTTTTATTATTTTGTTTATTAAGAATATTAGCCATGAAATGAAAATTGGAAAAATTAAAAGAAGTACAGTTGTACGAATCTGTTGAATTTTCTCCATTTGTGGGAATGACGCATAGAAATTCAAACCTTTTTTGCCTATTATATGTAGTTTATATGGATTTGTAAAACTAATATAGTTGTAGCCTTTATTGTCCGGCTCCATTGAAATAGAGGCTAAAGTGAATGGTCCATTGAATTTTATCAGTACTTCTTGACAGTCAATAAGGTCACGTAAATTCAAGTTTAAACGAAAATCTAATTTTGAAGCATCACCTACAGAATACCACTTCGGAGAAAAGTTATCTAAATCCGTTTTCAAACCATGAGCCACTTCAATTGTATCAATATTGAGATTCCAATGCTTCTGCAACCGTTTCATATAAAACCAACATTCACTTTCAGAAACATTTCTATTTATTATAGATACAGGATGATGCCATATTGTAACTTCTCTCTTATTCTCCCACTTTTCTTTATCTTTTGTTTTGATTGTATCATAGAGATTGGATTCTATACTTATTGTGCTTTTATAAAGCGTAGAAACAGAATCTATTACAGAACAATACTTATAGCATAAGGGTTCATATTCAGTTGTGTATGTTTTTCTCCTCATAGTTCCTAATATGTCCCCATTAAATAAGGATGGTGAGTTTGCTCTAAGTGGATGATACAATATAAAAACAAACCCTGTAGAGTCTATTCTAACATCATTTCCATAATTCATGCTCCCTATAATTTTACATTTGGGATACCCTATACATCCATACGTTTTTACGTCATATGTAACTGATTTTACAGGAACTCTATACCAAACGCACAATAAATATGAGTTGAACACAATAAGGCAAATTGCAACAATGAGCTGAAGTTGCCAAATGTACTTCATTATCCACAAGAAGAAGATCTTTATTCTAAAATAGATTTTCCTCAATAATTCTCTCATAATACATTCTATTGTTTTATCACTATTGGAATAACCAACGCCTGCAATTCTCTGTCACTTGTCTTGCATTTTGACACCCAAGTAATAAAATCTTTAAAACCAAGTTCTCTTGGTAGGATTTCTGATAAGGAATTGTCAGCGGCCTTTACAAATGGTATTGGTGAAAAGACTATATAAATCTGGTTCTGCTCTGGAGAGCGATTACAAGTCATAACGTATTCGTCAACATACTGTTGTTCTTGTCTGGGTGCATTTTTGATGCTAAAAAACAAATAACGGCGATTTGCCTCTATTTTATATATACCATCAGTCTGGCTGCGATAGGGCAACAAGCAATACGCTTTTTGGTCTGTATCGACAAGATAAACAGCGAGGAAGCCATTTACTGGGGAAACAAAAGAAAGGTACAGATCATCACCATTATTAAAATCTTTACTTTCAAACTTGTCTTCAATCCCATTGCGCAAAACCTTAGCTTTTATATCTATTTTTGCTGAAGTTATTTCTCGAATCCGTCCTTTTACAAAAACATTGACGACAAGCATATTTTGTTCATATGATATTTTGTATTGTGGAGTACCTATGGTTTCTATCCATTCGCCTCTAACCTCACTTCCGCCAACAGAAATAAAGTCTATTTCGGATTTTCCATTGTCATTTTTTATAGATGTCGAATTTGATTGAGAGACTATAGTTCCAAACTCGTTCGCTATAAGCTGTATCTTAGCACGATCCAAAGCTGTCTGCTTTGCCTTTTCCAAATCAACATTCTCTGGGACATTATAAATGTATTCTCCACTTACGACCTTAATCTTTTGTGCATAACAGAGAAATTGAAACAGACAAGCAAACAACAGAAATAATAATTTTCTTACCACCCTAATATATCATCAAGTTTCTTTTGAATGTCCTCGCTCTTACCTTTCAGCTCGTCTTGTACTGCTTTTTTCGCAGCAGCCTTTGCCATTGCTCCATTATAGGCGATACGAACAAGCACTTCTTTGTTCTTGTTTGCCTTTACACGATAACATTCCATGACTGTTATGGTACGTCCAATACTTTGAGATATGAGATTTTTAGCCCCCATAATACTTTGTGTCAATGACGAAGCCTCTTCATTTGCAAGTTGCTTATTGGCAACAGAATTCTCAATTAAAGCGGTCACTTCTGTTTGTATCTGGCCTGCAAGATTCTGCTTTGCCAATTCCAATGCCTGCATCTTTGCAGCATCGTAGTTCTCTCCAATGCTCATGGCTTCCCCCATAAGGTATTTGGGGTACATGTCATCGTCATACTCCATCTGCATCATGTAGGACTTGTCCAATTGTTTCTCCAAAGGCAAAGCACCAGGAGCCGTTATCCAGCCTTCCTTTGTTAGTTTCTTTGCATCTTTTCTTGCAGCTTTAGATGCCTTTTCGTTTAACTCACTCTTGGATGCTTTACGCATCTCTTGACGTTCTTTACGAACATCTTTTGCTGTCTGCGCTGTCATGTTTGCACTTAGGCAAAGAATTGCAAACGTACATACGAAAAATTTTCTCATTGTTGGAATTGTTTTTTTGTTTATAATTGATTTTGCACTATTTCTAAAAATCCATTTGGTATATAAGCTGTTGCCACCAAACATAAACCTGATATTTCCACTACAACACGTTGTTGTCCAGCAATGCGAGCGACTTTTCCAATAACACCTTCAAATTCTCCGTCTATTACCTTAACAATATCACCACTTTTATAATGACATTGTTCAGATGACACTATCCGTACATGTTCGCTATCTGTGCTTGTAGCTTTTATAAAGTTTATCATTGCTGTAAATGGAATGGTAAGAGGAGGATGTTTGCCATTTTCCTCCATTGGTTTTGTCTTATCAAGATAAAATTTTAATATAGATGTTTCATCTCCTTTTTTCTTGATTATGGAGTTTACAGCTTCCCTTGTAGTATATACAAAAAGAAGATTGGGAAGAAGAGGCTGTAAAATTCGCTTCTTCTTCCCAATCTCTTTCTTTATAACATAATGCATAGGCATATATGACTGAACGTCAGAGGTTGATATGATGCCATGTGCTTTCTGGGTCCTGTTGTATGTAACTCGCAACACAAACCATTCGTGATTTGCCTTTTGTACATAGTCCGAGGACACTCCTGTATGTGAGCGTTGTGCTTCGGGGAGGACATCGGAGGTAAGTCCAACGTAAGGAGATCTGCTTCGACCTCGATGGGTATGCGCATTAATCAATGCGTTCATATCGTTTCTATGTCTTGCATTAAATTAGCAACTATTTGACACAAAAAAGCGTGGAATCGTCCTGTTGTCCATTCCACGAGTCGAGGCTCTTGCATTGCCTATTGTTGTCGAACAGACAACGTTAGAGCCCACGCCGATATGAAAATCATTACCGTTAAGAGACCTATATAATACATTTGATTGCATCCGAAAGGGTACAATCCATGCTTACAAGGTCTCCACGGGATTGATATAATCACACCCGGGACATCTACCGTTGACCATATTCGAGACAACAATTATGAATTTGCAAGATTCGACTCGTCTCAAACACAGCGTCAGATAAACGCCTTCTATATGTCTTGACTCTCTTCCCACCCATTGCCCGCTTATTACCGAGAAAGTTGTTTGGACTTCTCAGCTTTCAGCTCGGCGTTGGCTGTCTGTTTATCGACATTGAGTGAACTCAAAATGACGCACAGATTCGAGAGTCACTGCGAAAATAACAAAAATTCTTCAAAACGAGCAAGGTTTACTTGGATTTTCTGTCAATATTGTCCGATTTTAACATTTAAATGACCATTATTGCTGTATATGGAAGTATAAAAATTACACAGTCGCAATGTTATGTGACAAAGGTTGCTACAGAAATAAAAAAAGGAGCAAGAACATTTGTTGTCTTACTCCCATAAATTTTCTATATAAAGATTTTCAATGTGTTCTATGTTATGGCGATTAGTTCGCCAAGGCGAACCTATTAAAACCATGCATATATAGTGAGGTGTATTTATCCTCTATTGATTCGTTCCACCAATTCGTCTGGTGTAAGTATCTCCATCTTTGAGAAGCCAAACCACTTTTTGCCTAAGTCCTTAATGGATGCACCTATGTGATATACATCATCGTCTATACAAAGGAAGCGGTCATGTGACAAACGGAATGTTGCAACATCAATCGGTGCATATTGAGCATTATGACGGTCTATGTCGAGTTGGAACTGACGGCTTATCTGTTGGGTATAGATTACGGCAGACACATCATTTCCTCTTTTATCGAGCAATGTCAATACAGTCTCATCAACATAGTTGTCGATAAGGAAAATACGTTTCCTTGCACTCTTAATCAAGTCGGACACGAAAGTATAGGCATCATAAACTTGCCCATTGTAGAACACACCTTGTTTCGGCTTTGCATTGCCCTCGTCCAATCTGCGGAATACCTCGTCTATGCGTTTGTCTGTTTCTTGCTGATGTTGCTGCATTTCCAGTTGATGGTACTCCATTGTTGAAAGACGTTGGAAAACTTCTGCATTTGTCACCATGAAACGTCTCATTGCAACAAATGCATCCATAATTCGTATGCTTACACGAATTGCGGTTTCACTTCTAAGAACAGTGGAGAGCATAGCCACTCCCTGCTCCGTGAAAGCATATGAACGAACTGTTGAGTGCTTCAAACTATTGAACCGATCACAATTTGTGACCAGTTCATTCATTTCTTCCTTAGTCAGTTGAAAACGAAAACGTTCAGGAAATCTCTCCATATTACGTTTTACAGCTTGATTTAATACTCTGGTTTCCACTCCGTAAAGTTCAGCCAAGTCTCTATCTATCATAATTTGATTTCCACGAATAGACATTATTCGACTTTCTACAGGAGTGGTAACTACGACTTCATCATTTTGTAACTGGTCACAATTTGCGACCAGTTCTCCTTTATCTTGATGTTCTATATGATCTGCCATATTTCTATCTTTATTTTTAAGGTCACAAATTGTGACCTTAAACGTGTTGTTACTTATTATTGTATGCAAAGGTAGTGCTTTTAGCCTTTAAGCCACTATTGCACAACCCCTTTCTTTGAAAAGAACGTAAAATCAATAGTATTATTGCGGTGATTGCATTTTTAGTAATCGCTTAACTCGTTGCACCGTACTCACGCCCTTTCCACTTAACTTCGCCACATCCCGAATGGAATACCCCTTGCGGAGCAAACTAATAACTTCCCTATATTCGGTTCTTATTTGTTCTTCCGTTTTTACTGAGCCTACCTTGCGCCCGAGTTTTCCACCTTTCTCTATAAACCGCTTCCTTCCTGACTGCAATCGGAATGAGATATTATCACGTTCCAATTGCGCACAGGTCGAAAGCGTGGCTATCATTATAGAGGAGCAAAGAGGGACGGATGTCCTTTTTCGTCCAATAATGAAAGCTGTTCCTTTTGTATGTAGAGGTTAATGCCACAGTCTATGAGTTCCTTGACAGAGGCAAGCACCTCAAACGCATTGCGACCCAATCTTGACAGTTCACTGACAAGTAGGATTCCAATGCGGTTTGCTTTACAGTATTCCATTGCCTCACACAACACAGGACGTTCATCATTCTTCTTTGCGCCAGAGATGTGTTCCTCAAAGACCTTGCAGACTTCGATACCCTTATATTTTGCATACTCCCGTGTATTAGCAAAAAAATGCCTAATGAACGAGGCATATAAAGAAAACTGCGGCGAAACATGGCAATTCGTTGTGAAAGTTTTAACTTTGTGCCCAATGAAATACTCCTTTATTATTCCCGTATATAATCGCCCCAACGAGGTGGATGAACTTTTGGAAAGCCTTTGCCAACAAAGCTACAAGGATTTTGAAGTAGTGGTGGTGGAGGATGGTTCGTCGATTCCTTGTCAGGATGTAGCAGAGCGATATGCCCAACGGCTCAGTGTACGCTATTTCGTAAAGCCTAATTCGGGGCCAGGCCAGACGCGCAATTATGGTGTAGAACGTGCCGAGGGAGAGTATGTGCTCATACTCGACTCCGATGTGGTGCTTCCTCCTTCCTATCTTCGCGATGTAGATACTAGTCTTGAAGCCAATCCATGTGACGCTTTTGGCGGCCCCGATTGTGCACACAAAGACTTCACCCCCATGCAGAAAGCGATTAACTATGCCATGACTTCATTCTTCACAACGGGGGGTATACGAGGTGGAAAAAAGAAAATGGATAAATTTTATCCTCGCTCGTTTAATATGGGTGTGCGTCGTAAGGTATACCTTGCACTCCATGGATTTTCAGAGATGCGCTTTGGCGAAGATATAGATTTCTCTACGCGAATCTTTGAAGGCGGGTATCGTTGTCGATTGATTCCTGAGGCATGGGTGTGGCACAAGCGCCGTACGGATCTTAAGAAATTCTTTAAGCAAGTGTACAACTCGGGCATAGCACGCATCAATCTTACGAAGCGTCATCCAGGTACGCTGAAACTTGTTCACACGTTACCAGCGGTGTTTACTCTTGGTTGCTTACTACTGATTATGTTAGCAGCCGTAGCCGCCGTGATGGGCTGTCCGCATTGGTGGATTTTGATTGTGCCATTCTTGTTATTCGCTCTTATTATCTTTGCGGACGCATCGCGCCGCGAACAAAGTATAGGCGTGGGCTTACGAGCCGTAGCTGCTGCTTACATTCAGCTATGGGGCTATGGCCTTGGCTTTTGGCAAGCATGGTGGCGTCGCTGCGTGCAAGGAAAAGGAGAGTTTGATGCGTTTAGAGATAATTTTTATAAGTAACGAAGAAAAAGATGGGTAAGCCAGTTAGAGCATGACAGAACTAGCTCGTACCCACGTTCCCATTCTTAGTTGAAAAATCCCCAAAAACTTATCAAATAGCTATTGTGCTTTTATGCTCAGCATCACTCAACTCAACGAAGAAGATCGTCCGCGCGAGAAATTCTTGCTCACCCATGGCAATGGCATGACAAAGGCCGAACTCTTGGCGATACTCATTGGTTCGGGGTCGACAGACGAGAATGCCGTACAACTTATGCAGCGTATCCTGACGGACTGCAACGGACAGATTACTACGCTTGGTAAGCGCAGTGTGGAAGAACTTTGTCAGTACAAGGGAGTGGGACCAGCTAAGGCTGTCACGATACTGGCCGCCTGTCTCTTAGGCGACCGCCGAGCTGAGGAGCAGGTACGGCCAGAGGCAATCGTATCATCGGAAGATATTTACCGATACTATCACTCGAGCTTGCGCAATCTCTCGCATGAAGAGAGCCACGTGCTCTTGCTCAATCAGAACCTCAAGGTGGTAGCTTCTCGATTGGTGAGTCGCGGAGGCATTACGGGAACAGTGGTCGATGTGCGGCGTGTGCTCCGTGAAGCTCTTCTTGTCAATGCCACGCAGATTGCCCTCGTACATAATCATCCCTCGGGAAGTCTGCGTCCGAGCCGAGAAGACGATCGACTTACAGAGAAACTCAAACAAGCAGCAAACACTATGGACATCAGAATGGTGGATCACGTCATCGTGACCAACGATGGGTATTATAGTTATCAAGACGAAGGAAGAATTTGAGCGAGCGAAAAGCGCTCTAAGTTTAATAAGTTTAGCGGATGCTTTAAGAAGATAGACAGACCTCATAAACTCATTAAACTCATAACTCATTAAACTCATAAACTCATTAAACTCATAAACTCACTAAACTCATAATGCTTACAGCAGAAGAAAAATTGAAAATCGAAGAGCGCATTGTGGATGTGCTTAAGACAGTATACGACCCCGAAATTCCCGTGGATATATATAACTTGGGACTTATCTATCGCATCGACCTTCATGATGATGGATTGCTCGAGGTGGATATGACACTTACGGCTCCTAATTGTCCAGCGGCCGACTTCATCCTAGAAGATGTGCGTACAAAACTCGATGGTATTGAGGGGGTGACCGATGCAAGAGTAACCCTCGTATTCGAGCCTGAATGGGATAAAGATATGATGACAGAAGAAGCCAAACTCGAATTGGGCCTTCTTTAAGTTTACCTCTTACTCCCCTAATTTCTCAATCTACGAACAACCTATGAACAGCGAACGCAAATTCACCTATTTCCTCTCGGATGCCCATCTTGGCAGTTTAGCCATTCCACATCCGCGTATGCAGGAACGCCGACTCGTCAACTTCCTTGATAGCATTAAGCATAAGGCTGAAGCAGTATACTTGTTGGGCGATATATTTGACTTTTGGCATGAATACAAGACTGTCGTGCCGCGTGGCTATACCCGTTTGCTTGGCAAGATAAGCGAACTTACAGATATGGGAGTGGAAGTGCATTACTTCTATGGCAATCACGATTTATGGCAAAATGATTATTTTCAAACAGAATGTGGCATGATGGTGCATGCTCATAGCGAAGTGGTGGAGATTCATGGACAAACGTTCTACCTCTCCCATGGTGATGGGCTAGGAGGGAAGGATCGAAAGTTTGCTTTCTTGCGTGGAATGTTCCACAATCGTACGTGTCAGCGTCTCTTTGCTTCCATCCATCCGCGATGGGGCATGGCGTTCGGGCTGGAATGGGCACGTCGTTCCCGATTAAAGCGTACAGACGGAATGGAGCCTCCCTATCAGGGAGAACAAAATGAGCCTTTAGTATGCTATGCAAAGGAATATTTGCAAACACACCCAGATATCAACTACTTTATTTTCGGACATCGCCATATAGAGCTCGACCTCATGATAGCTCGCACATGTCGCATCATGATTCTCGGCGATTGGATTAGTCAATTCACGTATGCTGTGTTTGATGGAGAACACATGTTTATGGAGAATTTTATTGAAGGAGAAAGCAAGGTCTAGGTCTAAGGTGTGGTTCTGTTAATTCTAGGATCTGTGGTGTATTTTTCTGATGATGGGATTTGCATGCTCTTGTAAGCGTCTCTTTGATTGTAAATATGGTCACAAGCCCGCTATGTTCAGTTCTATCCATTTTCCCCCTTATTTTCAGTGTGAGTATAATAAAACGAACATCTAAACACTCTTATATAATATATAATATGAAAAAGACAATTCTCACGTTACTTACGTTGGTAATCGCTACTTTCACAGCCCACGCACAGTTGTTGTGGAAAGTGACTGGGAAGGAACTTACAAAGCCCTCTTATGTGCTCGGCACATTCCATCTTGCCGATGTGGCCTTTGCCGATTCCATTCCTGGCCTTAAAGAGGCTCTCAATGCTAGCGAACAGGTATATGGTGAGCTTGATATGCGTAAACTCTTGTCTGATCCCTCGCAAGTTCAGCAGATGCAACTTGCTATGATGCTCCCGAAAGATACTACGCTCGATTCGCTGCTTACGATTGAACAGATGAAGCGCCTCAATGAGTTCTTGAAGCAGTATCTCGGCGCTGATTTGACGAGCCCAATGCTCGCTCCGATGAAGCAGATGAAGCCCGCCGCTATCACCACCCAAATCCAAATGGTGCTGGCTATGCAGATAGCAAAGGGATTCAATCCTCAACAACAGTTTGATACCTATTTCCAAAACGTGGCAAACGAACAGCAGAAGCCCGTGGGAGGACTTGAAACTATGGATTACCAGCTAAGAGTGCTTTACGGAGCGCCACTGAAGCGCCAAGCAGAGTTGCTGATGTGTTTGGTCGATGACGTGGACTATCAAAAAGACGTGCTTAAACGCACCATTGATGCTTATTATAAGCAGAATCTAGAGGCGGTGCATAAGGTGATGGAAGAAAAGCGTCATAATACTTGCGATAGCACTCCAGAGGAAGACAATATCCTTATCTATACTCGCAATGCCAATTGGGCAAGTGCGCTGCCTGCACTGATGAAGACGCGCAGTACATTCTTGGCTGTAGGTTGTGGTCATCTGCCTGGCGAGCGTGGTTTGATTTCTCTGCTACAGAAGGCAGGCTATACTGTAACCCCCATAAAATAACCTCGAGATGATGGAAGAAATGTTTTTGGAAGTAAACAATGTGGTGAAACGCTACGCTGCCCACACAGCCCTAAATGGCGTAAGCATCCGTGTGCCCAAGGGACAGGTGTTTGGCCTGCTTGGACCCAATGGTGCTGGAAAGACCACGTTGATTCGTATCATAAATCGCATTACAGCTCCTGACAGTGGTAATGTTCGCTTCGATGGGCATCCCTTTCGAGCAGAAGATGTGATGCAGATTGGCTATTTGCCAGAAGAACGCGGTCTGTATAAGAAAATGAAGGTGGGCGAACAAGCCATTTATCTTGCACAGCTCAAGGGACTATCTAAAGCTGAGGCTAAAAGGCGACTTACCCAATGGTTTGAAAAGTTTGACATCATGCCATGGTGGGACAAGAAACTCGAAGAACTCTCGAAAGGCATGCAGCAGAAAGTACAATTTATCATCACTGTGCTGCATGAACCACCCTTGCTTATCTTTGACGAACCCTTCTCAGGCTTTGATCCTGTGAATGCTGAAATGCTGAAGCGCGAAATATTGGAGTTTCGCGATAAAGGGCACACGATTATTTTCTCCACCCACAACATGGCTTCCGTGGAGGAAGTGTGCGACGAAATAGCCCTGATTAACCATTCGCAAGTGGTGCTATCAGGAAATGTCGGCGAGGTGAAGGAACGTTTTCGCACGGGAAAGTTCATTGTGACTTCAGCGGATAGTAGCCTTCACTCTGTGGAAGGAAAATTCATGGTAGACAATCATCAACAGAATGGTTCACTACACACTTATTTACTTCATAAAGTGGGCGATGCCGACAATTCCACACTTTTCACCTCCGTAGCCACACAGATCGCTCCGCTAAGCATTGCTGAACAAATGCCAACTATGCAAGAAATCTTTTTAAAAACCGTCAAATCTCCTGAAGCGCATGAATAAGTTTGGACTTATTGTGGAACGCGAGTTTTCCACACGTGTCAAGAAAAAATCGTTCATCATCCTTACCATCTTGATGCCCTTCATCTTTGCGGCACTCATCTTTGTGCCCATTTGGCTCTCGGGTATTACGGACGATAACCAAAAGACTGTGGGGGTATGCGACAAGACACAGAAATATTTACCTCTATTGAAGAGCGATGCCACTTATCGTTTCGTGCCCGTGGCAAATGCCGATGACCTCTCGCTCTATGCCGATACTACGGGGTATGAAGCCATTGTAAGTATTCAAGCCGACTTGGCCACCCATCCTAAGGCAGTCGCCATATATTCTCGTAAAGAAGTGCCTGCAGGATTGCTTTCTTACGTGACCAATGTGGTCAACGAGAAGATTCGTCACGATAAGCTTGCCGCAACGGGCATTGTTGGTCTTGACAAAATTATTGACGATGTGCAGAGCGAAATTACCATTCCCACGCTGAAGCGCAATGCAGAGGGCGATTCTATCTCGTCAGATACAAATATAGCGATTGCTGCAGGTTTTGTGTTCACGTTCCTTATTTATATGTTCGTCATGAGCTATGGAGGCATGGTGATGCAAAGCGTGATGGAGGAAAAGACCAATCGCATTGTAGAACTTATGGTGTCGAGTGTGAAGCCATTCCAACTCATGATGGGAAAAATAGTGGGAATCTCGCTCGTGGGATTTGTGCAGTTAGCCATTTGGGGAGTGATGTTGGCTGCAATTCTTATTGGTGCAGGCATGCTATTTGGTATTTCGGCCGCAGATACGCAACAGGCCGCCATGGCTTCACAGATGGCAGGTATGGCGGGAACTGGTGCTATGCCAACAACGATACCTACGGAATCTCAGCAGATTGTCACTGCGCTACTCAATCTTCCTTATGCCGAGATGGGTATCTGCTTCGTGCTCTATTTCGTGGGCGGCTATTTGCTCTATGCTTCCTTCTTTGCCGCAGTAGGTGCTTCGGTCAATGCACAGGAAGATTCTTCGCAGTTTATGATGCCTGTCATCCTGATCATGGTGTTCAGTCTCTATGCGGCTATGGGATCGGCTGAAAATACAAATGGCCCCCTCGCTTTTTGGACTTCCCTGTTTCCCCTTACATCGCCTATCGTGATGATGGTGCGCATACCATTTACAGTACCTCTTTGGCAAGAGATTCTTTCCATCGCTCTGCTCTATGGCACCGCCCTTTTCTTCGTGTGGTGTAGTGCTCGCATCTACAGAGTGGGCATCCTCATGTATGGAAAGAAACCAAGTATCAAGGAGATGCTTCGTTGGATGAGGTATAGATAATACGATGGAGACTATGAGCTGGCAAAGCAACCCCCTATCGCTTGCATAAGAAAAGTAGTCCGAAGGTGTGCAAGAACGGAAGTTTTTGTGTAGCTTTGCAATATATTTCATAGCACATTAACGGAAAAATATACGTATAGAGAGGAAAGCCGCGTGCTATTCCTCTCTATGCGTTTTCAAATACAACCTAACAATGATGTCGATTCCCGAACTTTACGAGCTTTTCCTCAAGCATCCTGTAATTACTACTGATACACGCGATTGTCCTGCCGATTCCATCTTCTTTGCTCTGCGAGGTGCAAACTTTAATGGCAATGATTTTGCAGTAAAGGCGCTTGAGAGCGGTTGTGCCTATGCTGTGGTGGACGACCCTCAGTTGAAAGGCGATGAACGGTTCATCCATGTAGACAATGTTCTTGTGGCCATGCAGCAACTAGCTACCTACCATCGTCGCCAACTTGAAACACCCATCATTCAGATTACGGGCACGAATGGTAAGACTACCACCAAGGAACTTACTGCTGCTGTGCTCTCTCGAAAATACAATGTGCTCTATACACAGGGCAACTTGAACAATCATATCGGTGTGCCTAAAACGTTGCTCCGCCTTCGTTCAGAACATCAGATTGCCGTAATCGAAACGGGTGCCAGTCATTCAGGCGAGATAGCTCAACTCTCTGACATTGTCGACCCAGATTGTGGTATTATTACCAATGTGGGACGTGCCCATTTAGAAGGCTTCGGCTCGTTCGAAGGAGTGATTCATACCAAGGGCGAACTCTATGATTATCTTCGCTCCAAGGCAGGTGCGTTCATTTTCCTTGATGGTGACAACTCTTACTTAGCTCCTATGACGAGTGGACTGCAAACTGAGACTTACGGAAAGCCAGGTCATGGCTACGGCGTGGAGGGCGAGGTCATTGAGTGTACGCCTTACTTGAAATTTCGCTTTCGCATGGCTGGTGGTGAATGGAGAGAAGTACAGTCCCACTTGATAGGGGCTTACAACGTAACCAACGCGCTTGCAGCCATTGCAATAGGTCGCCATTTTGGTGTATCAGCAGAAGATGCAGCACAGGCTGTGGCCGAATATCAACCTACCAACAATCGCAGCGAACTGATGCATACTGCCGATAATGAACTTATCGTAGATGCTTATAATGCCAACCCTACGAGCATGAAAGCTGCACTCGACAATTTTGCTCTTATTCAGCATTCTCACAAAATGTTGATTCTCGGTGAGATGCGCGAATTGGGATTTGCATCTGCCGCTGAACATCAGAAGATAGCCTCACAGGCACTCAGCATGGGATGTGAAGAGGTGTGGCTCGTAGGTGAAGAGTTCCAAGCCTATGCAGAGGGGGCTCTCTGGTTTCCCGATGTAGAAGCTGTAAAAACTTCCATCGAGGGGGGCAATCGCCCCACTGGCCGTCTTATTTTAATCAAAGGCTCCAATGGTACCAAGCTATTCCAACTCCCCGCATTACTCTAACGAGGAATAGAATAAGCTCATTCACTCCCTAAGTTCCCCCTCCTATAAGTATGAATTTAATAAAGCGCATATTCTTTGCTTGGCGTGCCTTGTGGCGTTCGCGTTTGCTCATGTGGGTATTCGTACTCATGGCATTATTCTATATATGGGCAGCGATGGATCTGTTTTGGAAAGGCACAGAGGCATGGCAATCGCCTGCCATGTCAGTATTGTTCATGCTTCCAATGTTTGTCTATGTGGCAACCATCGTTCTCGTCTATGTCTACGCATTCATGAAGGCCAAGATAAGTCAGCAACAGGCAGAACTTGACAAGGCAACCATCGCAACTACTGCACCATGTAAAGATGCTGAAAGTGTATCAGCATCCTCCGCCAATAATGCGGATGCAATCTCATCCTCTGTTCCCGCGCCTACTGACGACGACGGAGATCCAGAAGCTTAACAGAAGATTCTGTTGTATATAGAAGAAGCCTACTCATAAGAGCTATATTTCCATATAGTATTTCCTATGAGTAGGCTTCTTCTGTATGTTCGAACTCCTTCGTATGTCGTTTTCCCGTCTGCGGATGAGCGTCTTTTTCGTCTGCAGATGAGCCAGGACAAAGGCATCAAATTTGAACCTTTTAATACATTGGGCTTTAAGTATAGGATTTTATTGCTGTCCGCTAAAACTCAAAAGAGCATAGAAATCCTATCCGCAATGCCCATAAACAGGCGTTGCGGATGATTTTTTGAAAAAGTAAGCCTCCCTTAGTCAAATAAAGACGGTTCAGGAGGCCCATCCTTTGCCTCTTCAAGCATCTTCGCCCAATCTTTTTCTGGTTCTTCAAGGAAAGTATAGCAGTTCACATAGTACATGAGCATAATTCTTACCATAGTTGCCAGCCCTGAAAAACTCC
>OJKP01000049.1_pt1 | contig 103392 bp, 84 predicted proteins | sample 1596521 | NCBI WGS metagenome assembly OJKP01 (sample SAMEA4350130, study PRJEB24818) | metagenome | biome: human; feature: gut; material: faeces | place: Denmark | collected 2013-09
GACAACGCACCGACATGATGGTGAAGCCGCACAAGCGTAGTATTACTGAGGATTTTCAGATGTCGCACACCACGGCAAAGGGCAACATATATAACGTTGACAGTTATTGGACCTATAGCTATCTGCCGGGACAGTTGCTCACCATTGGTGGAATGACAGAACGGCTGAATCTAGGTTTCTTCTCCACACAGAATGAAATGCAATATAAACTGAAAGTCGGCAGACACTATCTCAACAATGAGTTGGGAGTGAACTACGACTATCAAAGTATTGGTGTGGCAATGGACGAGGAAGCGGAGAAAATGAATGTGTATCAGTTGCTTCGCACGTATTGGGCTCCTTCAATGTCGTTCCTTTTCGGAAAGCACAGGATAGGAATAAAGTCGAAGATAAGTTATGCTCGTCAGTCTTACCGTGAGTCAAGAAGCAATCATCTGTGGATAGACCCTTCGGTGGGTTGGATTTGGAAGGCAACTGTTGTTTCTGAATTTTCGGGTAATGTTGGTTATGCTAATGCTCCATTGATGGGAAGATCTATCTATGACACTCCTATCTTCACAAGCTATCGCACTCAGAAAGTGAATAGAGGCAAGACGGATGCTACTCACTCTCTTCATGCAACGGCAGCATATAAATACACCAATCCAGTGTCGGGAATGTTCTTTAATATTCGTCCTTCATATAATAGAATGTCGAGAAACATCCTTTACGAGAGTGCGATGAACGGCAATATCTACACCACGACTGCTACAGACAAGGAATATGCCATGCAGACAATAGGCGTTTCTGGTCGTGTAAGCAAATCGTTTGGATGGGCAAAGACACTTGTCGGTATTAGTGCCTCACACAACATCACAGATTATAATATGCTTGTGTCGGGCATTGTGAATGACGCACGTATGAACACAACTGCCGTTTCGTTCAACTACTCATTGCGTCCAGCGAGATTTCTTTCTGTTGAGGGTAAGTCGAATGTGAACATTTATAAGCAGAAAAACCTCACGGCTCCAGAACTCTCTTCCGATCCCACAACCGACTGGGAACATTTTCTTAAACTATATGTATTCCCTGCCAAAGGATGGATGCTGAGCATAAAAAACGAACTCTTCCATACCAACGACAAGAGCATCGGTATAAACCACTTTCTTGACCTTGCCATTGCCTACAAGGCTAAGCGTTGGGAGTTCTCTGTCACAGCAAACAACCTTATTGGCACTTCTGAGTTTGAACGAAGAACTCTCGGCAACACAATTGAGTCGTATAGCATAACCCGTCTTCGTCCAAGAGAAGTGCTTGCAAAGTGGAGTATGGATTTGTAAACTACAAGAGGTCCTTTAATGCAAGAAAGATTACTAAGAAAGTCATAACGAAGCCAATTATGAAGAAGAACCAAAAGAACCACTGTGCATAGTGACCGAGATAGCAGCCATCATATTCCTTGTATCGCTCACGGACTTTCTTCCGTTCATAGGCTAACATAGAATTTACCTCACGGATATGCGTCTGCATCTGTGCGGTCATCCATTGGCGTTCTTTGGCAAACAGTTCTTGAATCTTCTGCCAGTCAATCGTAAATCACACGCATGGTTTGTCCGCGCTTACGACTTTTCACGCCTTTGGAAATCTAATGCCACGCGTACGCGGAAAAATTCATCTAGATTGTTGGAGTAAATTCCCAAGAAACTTAACCGTTCGAGTAAGGGGATATTTGATGTTACAGTAGTGTTACATTTGTGTAAAGGTGGTTCACGCGTCAAGAGGTAAGCCTCTTTACTTAGCCTTTTGGGTGTGAAGGAATGGTCTTTCTTCAAGGCACGAAAATCTTCTCTCTGCAAGGACAGAAATCCCCCCCTTGCAAACAGGGGAATATGTAAACTGAGAACAGAGGTCTCCGAACTTCGTCATTATCAAGCTAAAACCTAGGTCATCCCGTTTCTATTTGAAGATCTTCCCATCGTTCACTGGGCGGTGAACGATCAGTCACTGGGCGGTGAACGATGGAAAGATGGTCATCTGTGAACGGCAAGATGAGGATCTGAGAACGGCAAGATGTACATTTGAGAACGGCAAATACAAAGTTCCATAACGTCATTCAGGAAATTCTTGGGTAACGTGGCTTTCCGCAGAGTCGACAAACTTGTAATGGTTTCACCCACACTCACCGATGAGGAGGGGATGGCACGCATACAAAGTTTGCTTGCGAAATATCTTGATGTAGCGACATTACCTCAGATTGTAGTTTCAAGCAAACTAGATGTTACAAAAGGTAGCGTATTACGAAAGCTTTATCATACAATATATAAATTTCTTAGCTTTTGTTTTGTTTTGACGATGGCTTGCATTAACTTTGTCAGCATGAAAAAGAAAATACTTTACATAGTGAATCCCATATCTGGTACACAGCGCAAGCAAAATATCACGAGGCTTGCGCTAGAAAAGACAGATCAGGCAATTTACGATGTAGAAATAAAAGAGACTCAATATGCAGGTCATGCCACAAAGATAGCTCTCGAAGCTGCTGCACGGGGATTTGACATAGTGGTGGCCGTAGGAGGCGATGGTACGGTCAATGAAGTAGGACGTGCATTGGTGCATACGCAGACTGCTTTGGGCATAGTACCTTGTGGATCGGGCAATGGATTAGCGCGCCATCTCTGCATACCGCTGAATCCGTCGAGAGCCATAGAACTCATCAATCGAGGAAAAATTCATCTCCTTGATTATGGAACAATCAACGATCGCCCCTTCTTCTGTACTTGTGGCGTAGGTTTCGACGCTTTTATAAGCGAGCGTTTCGCCTCATCGGAAAAGCGAGGATTGCTCACTTATGTGGAGAATACGCTTAAATCGGGTCTTCAATATAAACCGCAAGTCTACACCATAGAGGACGAGAACGGTACGGAAACACTTGATGCATTCCTCATAGCTTGTGCCAACGCTTCGCAGTATGGCAATGATGCTTTTATCGCGCCTGAAGCGAGCATGAAGGACGGATTGATGGACGTGGTAGTGATGGAACCTTTCAATGCTTTGGAATCTGCGCAAGTTGCGTTGCAGCTCTTTAGCGGAACGCTTCCGAAGAATAGTCACGTAAAGACATTCCGCACTTCGCATCTTCGAATAAATCGGGCAGGGGAGGGGATTGCCCACTTTGATGGCGATCCGTTTTGGACGGGAAGCGTGATTGATGTAAGACTTCATCCGAGTGCTTTCAGAGTGGTGGTGAATCCTGAAAAAAGCAAAGAACCGCAACCCTCTGACCAACCTATCAAGAATTTGCTTCAGCTCATCCCCGATTTCTTTAATGAATGGAAGCGTATGCCTGAAAGTCTGCTCAACAAAACGGGACGTGACTTAAAAAAACTGAACAAAAATATACTAGATAAACTTACAGGAAAGAATTGAAACAATCTAACTTTTCCTTCCTGTAAAAATAAAGACGAAACAGATAATGAATAAGATAAAACAATCCATTGTAGGCCATTTGAAAGAATATCGTGAAGATATAAAGAATGCCATTGATGTGATGAACCGAGGGGGCGTGATTCTCTATCCTACAGATACCATTTGGGGGATAGGTTGCGATGCCACTAATGAGGAGGCTGTAAAGCGTGTGTTTGAAATCAAACGGAGAAGCGATGCAAAGGCTTTGATCTCCCTGGTAGATTCTGAAGCAAAGATTGCATTTTATGTGCGAGAAGTGCCTGAAGTGGCATGGCAACTGATGGACGTGGCTGAACGTCCCCTCACGATTATCTATGACGGAGCGCGCAATCTTGCTCCCAATCTGATGGCAGAAGATGGAAGTGCGGCCCTTAGGGTAACTCATGAAGAGTTTAGCCAAAATCTTTGTATGCGTATGCGCAGAGCTGTGGTCTCTACTTCAGCAAATATCAGTGGACAACCATCGCCTCGTAAATTTCAAGAGATTGCTCCCGAAATCCTCGAAGCAGTAGACTACGTGTGTACTTCGCGACGCAATGAATCGGAAAATCCCCCTGCTTCTAATATCATTAAGCTAGGTGTGGGAGGAGAAGTAAAAGTAATAAGATAAGAACTTATACCTAAAGAAAAGGTGTGATGCGTGAATACATAAACCTGAGGACGAATATCGAATATTCTTTCGCTTTACTCTCAACAGAATGCTTTCTTGTAACATCGCACACACAATATTAGTAAACGTATTTTATGTCAGATACAACGCAAGATTTATACAATAGTACAACTAATGGGCAGCGAGCGCGAGCCATCGTGAAGGGACATAACGTGTTTATGCGAAGACTTTCCATCTGGATATCCAAGCATTTAAGCCAAAAACAATTCATTTTGATATTGGCTTTTATTGTGGGGGTAGGGTCGGCAGTAGCAGCGCAAACACTTAAATTTCTTATCCACGAAATAGAGCATTTACTCACGGCACAATTTGATGTGACACATTCTAACTGGCTGTTCTTGGTCTATCCTGTTGTGGGTATTTATCTGACAGCGCTATTTATCCGATATATCGTAAGAGACGACATCGGGCATGGTGTGACGAAGATACTTTATGCTCTTTCGCGCAAGCAAGGCAGTATTCGTGGTCATAATTGTTGGTCGAGCGTAGTGGCCTCAGCTCTCACTATCGGCTTTGGTGGATCGGTGGGTGCGGAATCGCCAATTGTTCTTACAGGATCGGCCATAGGAAGTCGATTAGGACAATTATTCCAACTTGACCATAAGACCATGATGCTCCTTATCGGTTGTGGCGCTTCAGGAGCTGTAGCAGGTATTTTCAAAGCGCCTATTGCAGGACTGATGTTTACGCTAGAAGTGCTCATGGTCGACCTCACTATGGCTTCCTTGCTTCCGTTATTGGTAAGTTGCCTTACAGCTACATGCATCACTTATGCTTGGACAGGGATGAATCCCATGTTTATCTTTGAACTTAGCGATCCGTTCGATGTAAGTCGTGTTCCCACTTCTGTACTATTGGGCGTGTTCTGCGGTTTTATCTCGTTATATTTTACACGTGTGATGAGTTCGTTTGAGCAAGTGTTCGGCCGAATGCACAATATGTATACCAAACTGGCTCTAGGCGGCACTGTGCTCGCTGTGCTGATTTATTTCTTTCCACCACTTTATGGTGAAGGTTATAGTACGATAAGCATATTGTTAGGAGGTCATACAGAGACAGATCAGGTACTCAACAATTCTCTGTTCTATCACCATCCAGAATATCTATTGGTGTATCTTGGAATGATTATCTTGCTGAAAGTGTTTGCTACAACTGCCACCAATGGTGGTGGGGGATGTGGTGGTACGTTTGCTCCGAGCCTTTTCTTGGGTTGTGTGGGCGGATTCGTATTCTCTCGCTTGTGGAATATGTATTGTCCTATTGACACGATTGTACCAGAGACCAATTATGCACTTTTAGGTATGGCAGGCGTGATGAGTGGCGTTTTCCATGCTCCCCTCACAGGCGTGTTTCTTATTGCAGAACTGACGGGAGGCTATCAACTCTTTATTCCATTGATGATTGTCTCCGTGGCTTCGTATCTTACGATCAATGCCTTTGAAAAGCATAGTATCTACGCCATTCGTTTGGCACGAAAAGGGGAACTCTTAACTCACCATAAAGATCGTTCTGTACTAACGCTTATGTCGCTCGATTCCATCATTGATAAGGAACGTCCCAAACTTACTCCCGATATGTATCTAGGACAGATAGTACAGGCAGTGTCGAAAAGCAAGAGCCTTCACTTTGCAGTGGTGGATATGAAAGGCGGCATGATGGGCGTGATCAATGTTAACAAGATTCGTCAAGTAATTTTTAGAAGTGAACTCTACCGAATGTATAAGGCTACACAGCTTATGCAACAGCCAGAAATGGTGTTACGAACCGACGACAATATGCAGACTGTGATGGACAAATTTTCCCGTTGCGATGCTGGCACATTGCCTGTGCTTAATCCCGATGGAACCTTCGTTGGTTTTGTCTCTCGAACAAGGCTGTATGCTTCTTATCGTCAAATCATCAAGGACTTCTCAGAGGAGTAAACTCAACACGTTATTTAATAACCCTATATATTTATGGAATTGTACGGACTTTTAGGCTATCCACTTGGTCATAGCTTTTCTGCAAAATATTTTGCAGATAAATTTGAACGTGAACAAATCGATGCGGAATATCACAACTTTGAATTTTCTGCGGTAGAAGAAGCTATAGCGTATCTCTTGCGTCAACCTAATTTGAAGGGATTTAACGTAACAATTCCATACAAACAAGCCATTATTCCTTATCTCGAGCGTCTTACTCCGGAGGCCCAAGAGATTGGAGCAGTCAATGTGGTACGTGTGGAGAACAATTCATCTTCTCCTACAGGGAAGAGCTTGATAGGTTACAATTCAGATGTGGTAGGGTTTACCGAATCTATCCGTCCACTATTGCACAAGAACGTTCACATGAAAGCGCTCGTATTGGGTACAGGAGGCGCCTCTAAAGCGATAGTTTATGGATTACGAAAGATGGGAATAACACCTACCTATGTGAGCCGTCATCCACAATCAGGACAATTGAGCTATGAAGAATTATCGCCCGATGTTATGGCTGAACATAAAGTCATCGTAAATTGCTCACCCGTAGGAATGTATCCAAAGATTGATACGTGTCCTGCGATTCCTTACGAATCTCTTTCTCCTGATCATTTACTTTACGATTTGGTATATAATCCGCTTGAAACGCTTTTTATGAAGCGTGGACTTGAGCAGGGGGCTGCGGTTAAGAATGGATTGGAGATGTTGCATCTGCAAGCTGATGCTGCTTGGAAAATGTGGCATGAGAAGGACTAACTCCAAAGTCATGGAATTTCAAAAGAACTTTCGAAATTCCTCATTATAAATTGTGTATAAAACGTATTCAATCAGTACGAATTAGGGCTGACACCTTGCGAGAGGTATCAGCCCTAATTCGCTCGTTTCCTTTATTTCTCTCTAATCATTCATTATATCTAATTGTCTGCTGAGCCTCTCCTTTCTCACTTAGATATTGCTTTTATCTTCAATGTTCGCAGATATTCTTTTTGTTCTGGAGAAATTCTGTAGCTCTCGATGGCCTTTTGGATAATCTTGTTGTGCGTCCATGAAGCTAGACGTTTCTGTTCGATGTATGGAATCGTTGCGTTCCATTGCTTAGCAAGAGCTGTAGCGAAGAACCATGCTATCATCATCTTTACGTAATATTCATTACTCTTTACTGATACAGGAATTTCAAGATATTCAGCTTTGAAGTCTTCATCCAGAAAATGAGACATAAGTGTTTCTATTCCAAAGCGACAAGTGTAAATGTGGGACGACTTGCTCCAAGTCCTGATCTTCAGCAATAGCTCCTTCTTGTGTTTGGAAAATGCCTTCGGAGACATTATGTCGCAAACAGCCCAATTGTCCACGAAAGGAAGGAAATCGTCTGTCAGCCGGATACATTCTTCATAGTTCTTCACTTGAGAGATGAGGATACTGTGAAGTATATTCTCGTCATAATATTCGTGAGGCAACTGCTTTAGAAAATCCACGCATACAACTTCCTGTGCAAACATTTTTGCGAACTTACGGAGCACAGGCACACGGATGCCTATGAAACTTTCTAAAGGCACTCCCGGTGTCAGTTTGGATTGGAAAGCAGCATACTGCTTATCTTGCATGGCGAACAGTCTTTCTTGAAGTGAAGTCATAGATTTTGTAATGTGAGTTCGGGATAAGGATTGCGGTAAGCAAATAGGGCAAAACAAGCATAAATAGTTTGTTTTACCCTTTGCTAATTCATTGAATATTAGTTGTAGTTATTTTAACTTATCATACTCTTCATCGCTAACAGGCTCCAGCCACTCGTTGGAGGTTTTCTCACCAGGAATTTCAAAGGCGAGGTGAGCAAACCAGCTGTCTTTTGTAGCACCATGCCAATGCTTCACGTTGGCTGGAATGTGGATGACTGTGCCAGGGAGAATCTCCTGTGCAGGCTTTCCTTCCTCCTGGTACCAACCACGTCCGGCTACTCCTACGAGCATCTGTCCGCCACCCTTTGTTGCGTGGTGCGTGTGCCAGTTGTTGCGGCAACCAGGTTCAAAGGTTACGTTGAAGAAAGGTATCTGACTGTCAGATATTTGCGCCAGATAACTGTTGCCCTTGAAGTATTTGGCGTAAGCTGTATTTGGCTCTCCAATAGGGAAGATCATCTCGCGCTGGAATGCAGACTTGGCATCTTCTCCTTTCACATCTTCGCTCCATACCTCCTTTGCTAAATTGAAGGCAGCCCAGGCCTTTGGCCAGCCGGCATAGAAGGCGATATGGGTGATGATTTCTGCCGCTTCCGTGCGAGTAATGCCGTTGTTCTTTGCTGACTGCAAGTGATATTTCAGCGAACTGTCGGTGATTCCTTGACTGATGAGCGAAGTGATTGTTACCAAACTGCGGTCGCGCAATGAAAGCAGGTCATTGCGGCTCCATACTTCTCCGAAGAGAATGTCGTCGTTGAGGTGGGCGAACTCTGGGGCAAACTCACCCAGTTGAGTGCGCCCTGCTGTCTGTACTATTTTCTGTTGTGCCATTATGTTGAGTGAAATAGTTGTTAGTATGAGGATTGTTGCAATTTTTTTCATAAGAATCAATAGTTGAGTTGCTTATCCCTAAACTGATTTTCCCAACTCGTATGCTTCCTGCAGTTTCTTGTTGCCCTCAATGGTGCGTGGAGCGTCAACACCTCCGCAGAATAGCGTGCCGGCAAGATGGCTCTCAGGATAGCAGTCTATCCAGCCAGTCAGTCCGGCTTCTGCACGTTTTGGTACTTCCGGTTCATTCTCGGCTGCAGTGGTGAGCATATAAACATCACGGAACTTGTAGTCAAGCGAGTACATGGCATTCATTCGGTCGATGAGTGTTTTCATCTGTCCGCTCATTTCATAATAATATATAGGTGTAGCCCAGCAAACCACATCGGCATTCAGTACTTTCTGCATGATATCGTTCACATCATCCTTGATGACACACTTGCCCAACTTCTGACAAGCTAGACAGCCTTTGCAAAACTTGATGTCCTTGCCTGCGAGCGAGATCTTTTCCACTTCATGCCCTGCAGCCTTGGCACCTTCGATAAACTGATCAGCGAGTATATCGCTGTTTGAACCAGTACGCAGGCTGGTAGAGATTACGACAACTTTCTTCATTCTTTCACAATTTTAATTGTTTGGTACAAAGATACGCTCATTCTTTTAAAGAGCTTATACCTGGTTTTCGGGAAACATTACCGATATTCCGTTTCTGTCAAATAGTTATACTATACATGCTTCATTGTTTCTACGCAGTTTTGCGATACTCGCTTGGTGTCTTTCCTGTCTGAGCCTTGAAAAAGCGGACGAAGTGTTGTGGATACTCGAAGCCGAGGCGTTGACTAACTTGCGTTATGCTGAGAGTTTCATCAACAAGTAGTTGTCGGGATGCCGAAAGCAGCCGTTCATTGATCATACTCTTAGCGGTTACGCCTGTCTCTGTCTTGACCAATTCACCGAAATACTTGGTAGAATAGCAACATTTGTCAGCAAAGTAGGCCACGGTGGGCAATCCTTCATGCTCCGCTTTCTGGGCAATGTATTCATCGAGCAGAAAAATAAACCTCTTTACCACCGAATGATTAATCTCCTCGCGTGTAATAAACTGACGGTCGTAGAAGCGCAGGCAATAGTTCAGCAGCAACTCGATGTTTGAAACAATGAGTTCACGCGAATGCTTATCTATAGGATGCTGCAGTTCTTGCTTAATCATTGAAAGAACATCACGGAAGATGTTGACCTCGGCAGCAGATAAGTGTAACGCTTCGTTGCTTGTATAGTCAAAGAATTCATATCGGGAGATGTTCTTGCCAAGCTGAGTGCGGTTGAGCAGATCGGGATGGAAAGCCAATACCGTATATTTGGCAAACGGAACTCCTGGAATGGGTTCCACTTTAATAGACTGTCCTGGAGCAAACGAGGTTACAGTCATCTCGTCAAAATCATATTCTGTTCTGCCGTATGACAATTTACATCCCTTGTTTTCCTTCAGAAAGAGGGCATAAAGTCCGTAGTGATGCACAGCCTCCAGAATAGGAGAGGTGTTCTCTACACGTGCAATGCTTACTAGAGGATGAAGTGTTTTCACCCCAATGTAGTCGTTGAACTCTTGTATGGTATTAAAGAATAATTCTTTCATGATGTATTTATAAGTTTCTATTTCCTATAAAAAGCTATTGACGATGCAAATATGCGCCAAAAAAATGGTTTTAGCAAATTACAAGAAAGTCTTAAGAAAGGGAAAGCTATCTAATGGTAAGAATTATGCTCATGTACTATGTAAACTGCTATAAATTCCTTGAAGAACCAGAAAAATATTGGGCGAAGATGCTTGAAGAAGAAAAGGAAGGGTCTCCTGAACCAACTCTATTTTTTGACAAAGGAGACGAACTTCTCTTAAAAAATCATCCGCAACGCCTGTTTATGAGCATTGCGGATAGGATTTCTATGCTATTTTGAGTTTTAGTGGACTGCAATAAATTTTATTATTATATTGCGTGGAAGTAAGAAATATACGTTACGCTCATTCCTATTTACAATATGTTTTTACTCCAAAGCTTCCATCGCCTGTTCCCAAGCATCTTCAGCCTGCTTAAGAGCTTGCTGGATACGACCATATTCAGTGAAAAGGGAAGTGTCGGACGCGGCTTCGGGTGTTGCTAGCTTGGCTTCGATAGATTGTTTCTCTGCTTCAAGTCGATTGACTTCGGCCTCGCACTTTTCCACATTCTTTTCTAGTTTACGGCGAAGCTTTACTTGTTCTTTTCGTTCTTCATAAGAAAGTTTCCCCTCGGAAGGTTGAGCCTCTTGAGAGGATGCAGATGGAGAAATAGACGACAAAGCAGAGGATGATCCCATAGCGTGTAATTCATCAAGCGATTCCATCTCTTTCTTCTGTAAGAAATCATAGATTCCGCCTATATGTTCACGTACTAATCCTCCACCAAATTCATATACTTTCGACACTAAACCATTGAGAAAATCGCGGTCGTGACTTACAATAATGACCGTACCATCAAATGCAAGAATTGCTTCCTTTAGCACATCTTTTGTACGCATATCAAGGTGATTGGTAGGTTCATCAAGAATCAAAAAGTTGACAGGTTCAAGCAAGAGCTTGATCATAGCCAATCGTGATCGCTCACCTCCCGAAAGAACTTTTACTTTTTTATCCGATGCTTCTCCTCCGAACATGAACGCACCTAGTATATCACGTATTTTAAGACGGATATCCCCCTTGGCTACTCTGTCAATCGTATCGAACACTGTAAGTTCTCCATCGAGCATTTGTGCTTGGTTCTGAGCGTAATAGCCAATTTCCACGTTATGCCCAAGTTTGAGTGTGCCAGTATATGGAATTTCGCTCATGATACACTTTACGAGAGTAGATTTACCTTCACCGTTTTTACCAACAAAGGCCACTTTTTCGCCACGTTTTATGGTGAGATTCACATCATGGAAAACACAATGTTTATCATAATCTTTACGTAAATCTTCACAGATTACTGGATAGTCTCCCGAACGTGAACAGGGTGGGAATTTAAGATGCAGACAGGCATTGTCTACTTCGTCGACCTCAATAGGTATAATTTTCTCAAGTTGCTTAATACGGCTCTGTACTTGTACAGCCTTTGTAGGCTTATAGCGGAAACGTTCGATAAAATCTTTGATATCTGCTATTTCCTTTTGTTGATTTTCGTATGCACGGAGCTGCTGCTCACGTCGTTCGGCACGAAGCTGGATAAACTCATCATACTTGACTTTGTAATCTGTGATTTTTCCACATGAAATTTCAAGTGTACGATTGGTTACATTGTTGATAAAAGCGCGGTCATGACTTACGAGTACAACGGCACTTGTCGAACGGGCAAGAAATTTTTCTAACCAACGAATACTCTCTATGTCGAGGTGGTTTGTCGGCTCATCAAGTAGCAAAATATCAGGACGACGCAGCAAAAGTTTGGCTAATTCTATTCGCATTCGCCAGCCACCAGAGAATTCCTTCGTAGGACGATTAAAATCCTCTGCTGTAAAGCCCAAGCCTTGAAGCGTTCTCTCAAGTTCTGCATGATAGTTCATGCCTCCCATCATTTGGAAACGTTCACTTTCGTGAGTAAATCGTTCCACTAGTTGCATATAATCTTCACTCTCGTAGTCTGTACGTTGGGCAAGTTCATTGTTGAGTATCTCTACCTGCTTTTGCATATCGCTTATATGTTCAAAAGCCTTTTCTGCCTCTTCCATTACAGTATGTTCATCACTCAATACCATAACTTGCGGCAGATAACCAATTGTGATATCGTTTTGTACAGCAACAGTACCTGAAGTAGGTTCTTGAATACCAGAGAGTATTTTAAGTAGTGTAGATTTTCCTGCGCCATTTTTGCCTACTAAAGCGATGCGATCCTTCTTGTTGATAACGAAAGAGACATCGCTAAACAAAGGGCGCGCACTAAATTCTACGGAAAGATGTTCTACTGAAATCATGTTATAAAGGTTAAGTTCCAAATGATTCTACTCAACTTCTAACTTTGCTCGGATTAAAGAGGTGGAAAGCGAACATTCTTTTAGTCAAAGAGATTCATTTATTGCTATTTTTATATATGTGGAGTATCCGCAAGGAGGGGAAAAATGATGTATAGCATTTCTGTACTTTCCTTATTTACTTTACGAATGATTCGTTTTTAATTATAATACAACCTCTTTTATTCCTCCTTGATCCATCTATCCTTTTATTATCTTCGTACAGTGATACGAAAATGTGCAAATGGCAAAGTCTTTCTTTAAGGCTTTATCATCTGCACATTTCCACATGTTATGCGCTCACACAAAGAGATTGCGACATGTGATAGGATAGAAGGTTAGTAGCTACGTGCCACGATAACCTTACAAGTTGCAGGCTTTCCGCTTACCATGTCAATGCCAGGATTACTCTGATCAATGCCAAAAGGAACACAACGGATGGTAGCCTGTGTATCTGCTTTAATTTGAGCTTCCGTTTCGGGAGTTCCGTCCCATGGGCAGAGGAAGAAACCGCCATCCTTGATGCGTTTCTTAAATTCATCATAGTCATTGCACTCGAAGATATTGTCATCTAGGCGTTTCTTAGCCTTTGCAAAGATATTCTGCTGAATTTCTTCAAGTAAATCCTTTACATAATCCTCAATGCCATCGAACGAACGGGTTTCTTTTTCTAAAGTATCGCGACGCATTATCTCAATGGTGCCATTTTCTAAATCACGACCTCCCATAACCAAGCGTACGGGAACACCCTTAAGTTCATAATCTGCAAACTTAAATCCTGGACGCTTATTGTCTGCGTTATCGTACTTCACGCGGATTCCCATCTTATTTAAGCGCTTTGCTAACTCGCCAAGTTTCTCATTGAACTTGGTTAATTCTTCGTCGCCTTTATAAATAGGAACTATTACGACTTGAATAGGTGCAAGGTGAGGAGGAAGAACAAGACCATTGTCATCGGAATGGGTCATGATAAGAGCACCCATTAGGCGAGTACTAACTCCCCATGAAGTAGCCCAAGCATATTCCATCTTGTTCTCCTTGTTGACGAACTGTACATTAAAAGCTTTACCAAAATTCTGGCCTAGGAAGTGGCTCGTACCACTCTGAAGAGCCTTCCCATCTTGCATCATTGCTTCTATGGTATATGTGTCGAGAGCACCAGCGAAACGTTCGGTTGCACTCTTTACACCTCGCACTACAGGAACAGCCATTACCTCTTCGGCAAAGTCAGCATATACATGGAGCATCTGTTGTGCACGTGCTTCGGCTTCTTCTTTGGTTGCATGTGCTGTGTGACCTTCTTGCCATAGAAATTCAGACGTACGAAGGAACAGGCGTGTACGCATTTCCCAACGCATTACATTGCACCACTGATTGCAGCATAGGGGAAGGTCACGCCAAGAATGTATCCATTTGCGATAAGTATTCCAAATAGTCGTTTCCGAAGTTGGACGAATAATGAGTTCTTCTTCAAGCTTTGCAGCTGGGTCTACTACAACTCCATCTCCATCGGGATCTGCCTTCAATCGATAGTGAGTAACCACTGCGCATTCTTTAGCAAATCCTTCCACATGTTCTGCTTCTTTTGAAAGGAAACTTTTAGGGATGAGCATAGGGAAGTAAACATTCTGTACGCCAGTTTCCTTGAATCGAGCATCTAATTCTTGCTGTATTTTTTCCCATATGGCATAGCCATAGGGCTTGATAATCATACATCCGCGAACGTCTGATTGTTCTGCTAGGTCGGCCTTCACAACGAGTTCGTTGTACCAACGTGAATAATCTACGCTTCGTTTTGTAAGGTCTTTCAGTTCTTTTGCCATTGTATGTAAAATGATCTGTTTGTTTTCTAAGCGCAAAAGTACAAATAAAACCTCAAAAAAAGCCTATTTAGATGTCTTTTTGCGAAAGTTTTTCATCTTTCATTTTGCATTTCGCTCGTCATATACTATTTTTGCACATAGAATTTGGAAATCATAACTTAAAAATTCAATTATGAAAAAGATGAAATTCTCAGTATGCGCCTTGAGTCTTGCAATGGTGCTCAGTAGTTGCGGTGGTATGTCAAATACAGCCAAGGGCGGACTTATTGGTGGTGCAAGTGCAGGAGCGTTAGGCGCATTGGTAGGTCAGTTGATTGGTCATGGAAAAGGCGCTGCGATAGGCGCAGCTGTAGGTACAGCTGTAGGTGCAGGTGCTGGCATAATCATTGGCAACAAAATGGACAAAGCAAAGAAAGCTGCCGAAGCAGCTAATGCAAAAGCTGAGATAATCAAGGATGCCAACGGTACGGAATATGTGAAGGCTACTTTTGATAGTGGCTTGCTATTCAATACAGGTTCTTCTTCACTCAGTACTACGGCAAAAGCTTCTATTAATAAATTTGTAGCCCAACTCTCATCAGAAGATAACACTTACGATCTCGCTATCTGTGGCTTTACAGACAATCAAGGCTGGAAAAATAGCACAGCCGAGCAAAGCAAAGCTAAAAACTTGGAACTCTCAAAGAATCGCGCTAACGCTGTAAAGAACCAAATTATTGGTGCAGGGTATCCAAGTTCACGTTTACGTAGTGTAGAAGGTTATGGAGAATCTAATCCCGTAGCTGACAATTCCACAGTAGCTGGAAAAAAAGAAAATCGCCGCGTAGAAGTGTATATTCTTCCGAGTAAGGATATGATTGAAGCTGCTAATGCTGCTTCTAAGTAATATTATATACTCTGTTATATAGCAAAATTTATTATTTGAAAATAGGGTAGGAGGTAAACACTCGTCAAAGTTGTTTACCTCCTATTTTTTTATTTAGTTAGTTTATATGAGAATGGAGTGGTAATTCTGGGACAGCGGATATTTGGGGTTGTATGATGAGGAAAGTGATTTGTCTTCCCGTCCACAGATGCCCGTTTTACCATTCACAGATGCACATCTTTCCGTCGTACACTGCCCAGTTATAGCTTTACCGCTGCCGTGCGGTAGCTTTACCACAGGCCTGTGGTAACTTTACCGCTGCCGTTCGGTAGCTCTACCACAGGCCTGTGTACGACGGGAAAGTCTTCAAAGAGAAACGAAAGGGCCTAGGTTTTAGCTTGATATTGACGAAGTTTGGAGAACTCCATCCACAGTTTATGAATCCTCCGTTTACAAGGGAGAATTTCCATCTATGCAGAGAGACGATTTTCGTTCTTGAAATAACACGTTCTGATGAAATCTTTTTTAGACAACATGAAGATTTTTATTTATCTATTTGGCCAATAAATTCTCAAGAAGCACGTTTGATTATTGTTGCATTTTAACGGATGAAAACTAATAACTGGCAAAAACTATAACATAAAATTGCAAAAAACTAGTTTATTATTTGCACATCTAAAACCAAAGATATAAATTTGCACATGTGTTAATCAGAATACGAAAAGAAAATTCCGTAAAGAACACGGACAATCTATGAAATTCAAATTATAATAGACCATGAATAACATCAAGAGAGTTTACACATTCGGCAATGGTAAAGCTGAAGGACGCGCTGATATGCGCAATGAACTAGGTGGTAAAGGTGCAAACCTTGCAGAAATGAACCTTATTGGCGTGCCTGTACCTCCAGGATTTACTATTACCACAGACGTTTGCAACGAATATTACAAAATTGGGAAAGACCAAGTCGTGGCTTTGCTAAAGGACGATGTTGAGAAAAGTCTGCATCAGACAGAAGAACTGATGAATAGCAAATTTGGTGATGTTGAAAATCCTCTTTTGCTTTCAGTACGCTCAGGTGCACGCGCTTCTATGCCTGGTATGATGGATACTATCCTCAACCTCGGTTTGAACGACGAAGTTGTTGAAGGTCTTTCTCGCAAGACTGGTAATGCACGCTTTGCTTACGACGCATACCGCCGCTTTGTACAGATGTATGGCGACGTAGTATTGGGCATGAAGCCTGTCAATAAAGACGATGTAGATCCTTTCGAAGCCATCATTGAAGACGTAAAAAATGCAAAGGGTGTAAAGCTGGACAACGAACTTGAGGTAGATGATCTTAAGACACTTGTCACTCGTTTCAAAGAAGCCATTGTTAAGCAGACGGGAAAAGAATTCCCCACAGACCCCATGGAGCAACTATGGGGAGCCATTTGTGCTGTATTTGATTCATGGATGAACGAACGAGCCATTTTATATCGTAAGATGGAAGGCATTCCTGCAGAATGGGGTACAGCCGTAACTGTGATGGCCATGGTATTCGGAAACATGGGTAATACTTCTGCCACAGGCGTATGTTTCAGCCGCGATGCAGCTACGGGAGAAGATATCTTTAACGGAGAATGGCTCGTAAATGCTCAAGGAGAAGACGTAGTCGCTGGAATTCGCACTCCGCAACAAATTACGCTCGAAGGTTCACGCCGTTGGGCTGAATTGCAAGGTATTAGTGAAGAAAAGCGCAAGGCTGAATTCCCTTCTATGGAAGAAGCAATGCCCGAGATTTATCATCAACTAGATGCTATTCAAACAAAACTTGAAGAGCATTATCACGATATGCAAGATATGGAGTTTACTGTACAGGAAGGTAAACTTTGGTTCTTGCAGACTCGAAATGGCAAGCGTACAGGTGCGGCTATGGTGAAAATCGCTATGGATCTTCTTCGACAAGGCATGATTGATGAAAAAACAGCTATAGAACGTTGTGAACCGCAGAAACTCGATGAACTTCTCCATCCTGTATTCTCTAAGGAAGCCCTAGCTAAAGCCAAAGAACTCACACGCGGACTTCCTGCCAGCCCTGGTGCTGCGTGTGGTCAGATTGTATTCTTTGCCGACGATGCTGCGAAATGGCACGAAGATGGTCATAAAGTGGTCATGGTACGTATCGAAACATCCCCTGAGGATCTCGCTGGTATGGCAGTAGCTGAAGGAATCCTCACCGCACGAGGTGGTATGACTTCTCACGCTGCCGTTGTAGCACGCGGAATGGGTAAATGTTGTGTTAGCGGTGCTGGAGCTATCAATGTCGACTATAAGAATCGTACAGTCGAAATTGATGGAGTTGTGCTCCACGAAGGTGATTACATCTCACTTAATGGCACAAATGGTCGTGTATATCAAGGTGAAATCAAAACACAAGCAGCAGAACTCTCTGGAGATTTTGCAGCCTTAATGGATCTTTGCGCTAAATATACCCGCTTACAAGTGCGTACAAATGCTGATACACCGCACGATGCAGAGGTCGCACGTAAGTTTGGAGCAGTAGGTATTGGGCTTTGTCGCACCGAACATATGTTCTTCGACAATGAAAAGATTATTGCCATGCGTGAAATGATCTTAGCTGAAAACGTAGAGGGACGTAAGAAAGCACTTGCAAAACTCCTCCCATATCAGAAGGAAGATTTTAAGGGAATCTTCCGTGCTATGGATGGATATCCCGTGAATGTACGTTTACTTGATCCTCCTCTTCACGAATTTGTACCTCATGATGCCAAAGGCCAGGAAGAAATGGCAAAGGCTATGGGGGTAACTGTAGAATATATCCGTCAACGAGTAGATAGCCTTTGTGAACACAATCCGATGCTTGGCCATCGCGGTTGCCGTCTAGGAAATACTTATCCAGAAATCACGCAGATGCAGACTCGTGCAATTCTATCTGCTGCCATTGATCTGAAACGCGAGGGGCTAGATCCTCATCCAGAAATTATGGTTCCACTTACAGGCATCTTGTATGAGTTCGAAGCACAGGAGAAAGTGATTCGTGACGAAGCTGCAGCTCTTTTTAAAGAAGAAAGCATTGAAATTCCTTTCAAGGTAGGTACCATGATTGAGATTCCTCGTGCAGCCCTCACTGCCGACAAGATTGCTTCTCGTGCAGAATACTTCAGTTTCGGTACAAACGACCTTACCCAGATGACCTTCGGTTATTCTCGCGATGACATTGCAAGTTTCTTGCCTGTATATCTCGACAAGAAAATATTGAAGGTTGATCCATTCCAGGTACTTGACCAAAATGGTGTAGGTCAGCTGATAGAAATGGCTGTAGACAAGGGTCGCTCTGTTCGTCCTGAACTTAAATGCGGAATTTGTGGCGAACATGGTGGTGAACCTTCATCTGTCAAGTTCTGTCATAAGGTAGGTTTGAACTACGTAAGTTGTTCTCCTTTCCGAGTTCCTATAGCTCGCTTGGCAGCTGCGCAGGCGGCTGTAGAAGAATAAGACGAAAGTGCTGAAAATTAGTATTATAGAAGGCAAGTATCTGGAATTCAGGTACTTGCCTTTAATTTTTTGTTTATTCTGCGCGTTCTCCAAGCAGACCAAGATACCAAAAATGGGTGAAAAGTTTCTGTAAATCTGTCAGCTTATATCGTTTCTTGCAAGGCGATATTCTGGAAGGCTTTAACTTGCCACTTTTTAGGTTCTTCCGTTAAATACGTAGACGCTTGTCGTGTAAAGCGTATAGCTTTAACGTGAAAATGAGCTTTTTGCATGGAACGTCCAGCAGGCTTCTTACAAAGTAATTCACCATTCTTCAATAGTAGTTGTTCTATAACCTTGAATTGTTTCATGAATTAATTTTTCAACATTTAACCTTGGGAACTCTACGAATCATTCTGTTGCTTTCGAACATATACATATATTCAGGACAATGAATCTTACGCTCTTTATCAAATTCGCTTGCCATTGTACATGGGAAAGCAGTTTTGTTTTGTCTTGGATGTGGTAGTAAAGCCACATAGCCAAATTCGTTAGTAAATACTATATTGCCATTGGGATATGTTTGCACAGGATTGGCAAGGATTGAAAGTATTTTACCAATTATACCTTCCATGTGTGACCTGTCAAAACCTTCAATATCCTGAATGGATTTGTCATAACGTCTGAATATTTCTGTCACACTATTAGCATTTATTTTGCCATCAAGTGCTGACTGAATATTTCTAAGTGTTGTTTCCTGGGTATATTTAACAACATTATAATGTTCATTCCCTTCATTCAACCACTCACAAACAGAAATCACGGACAAGCATAACTCAAAAGCGTATTGCTTGTAGTTTTCAACTTTAGCTTTGAGAACCTTGTTAGTCTCTTCTTGAATATTGCACTTTTGCAAATAGAGGGAAAAGAGATTTATGATACGATAGACAAACTCTGTCGCTGTCTTATGGTAATATACAGAATAAGGTATATCTAATAGCGATTGAGTTTCTTCTGGGTCATCCTCTGTAACATACCTATAGCTAAGTGTTCTATTAACAAAGAAGATAGCTGTCATAAATTTCTTCAAAGTCTCGATCATGCTTATGGTAGAAGGTTTTGATTCGTAAATAGCTATTGCCTCTAACTGCTCTATGTATTTGCTCAGCATTTTGGCAACACGTTTCTTAACACCAACTACACTCTTAGGTTTGAACACGAAATGAGTCGGACGTGATGTTGTTTCTCGTCCTTCTGACTTCTTGATGTCTTCTGTTTCTTCGTTGTTAATATCTTCCTCTTCTTTCTCTTTGGCTGACTTTGCAATGTATGACATAATGCTATCAAACAGCAAAGTGGATTGAGATATGGAAGTACTGCTCTTTCTAGACCTTGGATCACCCGTGATACCTGTGCCATCATCTTTTATATAATCCTCGAATGACGAGAACTGACCACCCTTTATCTCTTTAGTGGTTTTATCAGCAGATTTGTCAACAATACTTTTGGCAGATATCTTTGATTCTGTATCAGAGAGTATCTGCTCAATGAATCTTAGAACAGAGCCATTAACGAATTTACCCGATTCTATAGCACGGCATCCTTTTCTATATGAAGTACTACTTGGTGAAGGATTATTGTAATCCATGCTAACAGTAGGGATAACAAACTGTCTGTTTGATATGAGACAGTCTTCGTGATTGGTAATCTCAACATATAGAGGGTTAAAAGAATCCTTAAACAGACCTTCTAAAGTAAATTCGCCAACTGATGAAGAGTATCCAAATGATTCATACTTCAGTCTGTTTCCGCAATAGAAAGTAATTTTTGCACCTTGTATTTCTATGTCATTTTGAGTCTTAACTACAAAGTGGTCGTATTCATATGAGGCTTCCTTTATCCACACAATCGGTGATGCACTATTCTTTGTTTCCTGCTGTGATGGATTCTCTTTTACATCAGATGCACAGATTGGCTCTATTAAGCGAATCCCAGATTCTGCAAGATAATCAGTCGTAGCAGATTTGTTTCCAACACTTGCTTCTCTGTTGGTTGATGGAACTCCTGGAATGCCAAAAGCTGCAACAGATGCATTTGCACTACCACAAAGCAAATAGTTGTTGGTTTCACCTTCAAAGAAGAAACATTTGGAGTGGAAGAACTTCTGCCATTGCTTTCCTTCTGGAACAGCTTTGTCCCAACTATATATGTTCACATAATCAGGTATAGACTGAGATTTTGGCGGTGCTCCCAATCCTTGCTCTATAATGATGTTTATTCTTCCTGGATTGTAACGTTCGTACAAAGCCTTTACAAGTTCGGCTCTGCTGTCATAGAACGGTGACATTATCGTTATGCTATTTATTGTCTCTTCACCAATCCAATCACTGCATTGGTCAAACAAAGTTTTGCTTCCGTCCACGAACAATCTGATACTATAATCACTATCTATCTGATGTTCAGCATTAGATGATGTGTACTCCACTTGCAGAAGGCTGCAATTATCTTCTACCGACTTGATTATGTTATACGCTTCATCTCCAAGTTCGTTATACAAAGAGGAAAGGTAATTCCATACATCACGCACAAAAGGGTAAGCACTACTTCCTGTGCTATCAACCATAACAGGTGTCCAAACTTCCATGTTTTTCCCATGTCCACTGATTGTAAGATTGCCAGACCCTATAAGTACAAGGATGTTGTCGTTTCCTGCATAAAACTGAATCTTAGGATGAAAAGCGCCCTTTGATTTATAACCATGCAAACTAAACTCTAAATGTCTTTTTCCTGAGAAGGCCTTGCTAAACTTCAATAACTGATCGGAGAGGCAGTCAGAATCCACAATTGCAGATACGAAGTTTATACCCTTACCCGATAATGTCCTCAATAGTTGTATTTCCCAATAGTAGAGGTTTATCGAGAAGGATGTCATCAGCACGGAATGAAACTTTCCTGCTGGTATGTTTTGTATTAGTAATCTCTGTTCAATCATTGTTTAAGACCTTTAATCCTCGTTCTGTAATCGTGTAATAATCTCCAGAAAGTTTTATCCACTTCATGTCTTCTATGTACTGTAGCACATTTTGCAGACGTGGTGACGTCCTGACAGGTTTAGGTCGTCGCAATCTCCATATTAACTCATCTTCCACTATGTAGTTGTGTACAAGTCCTTGACCAATGGTCGATTTGCTATACGAACTTCTCAAGTGGTCGTTTATAGCGAAGTAGATACAATTCTCTACAAATTCCCAGTTCACAGAAGACGATTTTTTTACAAGCCTATCTAACAATGAAGGTGCATAGCCAGGATGCTGAACATCATAGTTCTCATGCTGCCCAAATTCCAGCAAGAAATCAATACGAACTTCTATAGCCTTATAGAGGGCAATAATCATTCGAGAAGCTTCATACACCAATGCACCATAAATTCTATCTTTGTAGCATTGTTTTACATTGTCATACAGAGTATATATTTCTTCTGTAGATTCTGAAGGTTTGTATGATTCAAACTCTAAACGTAAATTTTCAAGAATTACGTCCAGAGGCTGAGGTTCTTCTGTAATCGAGTAAAGAATAGCAAAATGGAATGCCTCGTATGCTGCGTGAGAAAGCTCGTTCAGCTCATAAAGCAACCAAGAAATCTGGACGATACTTGCATCATCCATGTTGTTTAATACCTGCTCAAAGTTGTGTCTCAGGAATGTCAGCACGAAATTCCGTGGCAAGACATCCTTACCATCTGTGCGTATGTAATCCATAATGAGCTTAATGGAATTGATACGATGGTTAATGTCATTGCCTGTTATATCTTGTCGATCAGGTCTACAGAAGATTCGAGCATATTCTGCTAATTCGTTTTCGTTCTCAATCAGATGAAGCGCCATATCATTCATTTCAGAGAGTGATGACTTTGCAACTTTACCTGAGTAAATACTATTCCAAAACAGTTCTTCTACTTCCTTCGTGAAGGACTCTGCATAGATGTTTGCTAAACCTAAGCCATCTTCCGTAACTCTGTAGGTCTTGTGTTCACCTCCAGGGAAAAAGATTAGTCGAAGCTGAGACAAGACTCCAATGTAGTACTGCCCAAAGATACCCAATGGATTCTGCCAGTATATTCTATGCTGATTTTTGTTCTCATAGTCTGCTCCCCATGCAAGATCTATATTCTCATCATCGAAATGTTTTTGTGCAAATATACTACCACTAACGCCTGTTACCTCACGATAGGAATCAAGCATAACATAAGCCAACAGTAGCTCACCCCTTCGAATCAGCTTTATCTGTTCGGTCGGACTATCAATCTTTGTGATGTCTATCTGCCCCAACCTTTTGGCTACCAATGTCAGAAGCCAACAGAAGAAACCATTGTATCTGATGCGGCCTGTTACATTAGTAATGCCTGTTATCATGTTGGTATATATAACGACACTACTATTCTGGACAGCCAAGGGATCTCGCCCCCCCTTAGAGTTTGTCTTTGAGCCCCAAAATGGGAATGGTGCTGTGTTAGCTTCGTACATACTTGTTACTCGTTACGATAAAATTCGTCTAATGACTTGCCTTCTTGATTGACCCAATGTTTCCAACCGTTTCTACTACCTCCAATTACTATACCGGCAGCAGTACTCGGACTTGCAATAACAAAATCTCGTTGTAATTCCCAGAATCCATCTTTTGTAGGCTTCGAAATTGCAGCAAGAATGGCATTGCGCTTTTCGGCATCCCTATATGATTCAGTACAGCTTTGTGGACAGAGACTACCTTGTAACAGACGTATAGAATGATCTGTTTCGTTGAAAACACCTTTAGCTTGGGCTCCTCGAAGTCCATTGATAAAGAATATATTTGAAGACTTGCTTCCAGAGCGAGGCTCTTCCTTCTCAAAAATTGGACATCCCATGAAAGATGCGAGCAATCGAACATCGTCAAAGAATTCTTCCATTATATCTATCTGATAGTTTGAAAGAGAGTTTTCCTTGCCAGATTGTTCGTTTATGATGATGTAACGAGCACAATCATTGGCTATATCAATGGCTCTATGTTCAAGATACTGGACATCCGCTTTGTTAATGCTATCATCCTTGGCTACAAACATAAGGCATTTGCTCCAAAAGAGTTTATTACTCTTATGGTTGTTGAGTCGTTTCAATCCATTTGTGGTTTCACCAATGTAAGCCTGAGCACTACTATTCTCATCTTCACCCAACAATATGTACAAAGCAGGACGAGAACTCTCCTCTAAGTTACTGACTTGATCAAACTCAGTTTTCGGAAACACTATCATCTCGCAAATCTTATTGCTGATGAACACTGTACGTATTCCATTTGGATCACCTGTACGAAGGTGAGTTGTTATTACTTTTCCTCTTGCCATATTAGTGATTATTTACTAAAGTTCCCCCCCAAAAAAAGTTTTGTGTCTAACTTTTGGGGGTCACTTCAAAAAGGGGGGGGGAGAAATAACAGTATTTCAATTTTCTTCGTAAATTAGTAGGTGACAAACAACTGATTTACAATGAAAAAAAAGAGAACTGTTACAGAAGCAAAAATAAGCAATTTAGATGAACTTACCAAGATTTTATCTTTTAAAAAAGAAGCTCAAAAGCAACTTCTAGTAGTTATGCAGACATTTGGCATCGGTAAAATCGTTCGGAATCTCAAGTTTGAGAAGGTTCAAGGTTTTACTTTGAGTTCCCTCTTTATCACGCTCGTCATCGTGCGTTTGTGGGGAAAAACGGTTGCCAGTGCCACCTCCAATAATATTCAGAAACTTTGCAATGTATCTAAGAGCACATTGTACCGTGCACTTTTAAATGAGGGCATTAATTGGCGAATGTTCCTTACCCAAATAACCCTTCGCTTCCACGCTATCCTTCAAGAGCGTCAAGTGAATACCGATACAAATGAAATTTGTGCTATCCTTGATGATACAACTTTTCAAAAGACAGGTGTTCGAATCGAAGGTGTCAGCAAAGTGTTCGACCACGTCACCCACAGATTCATTTACGGAATGAAATGTTTGACGCTTGCCATTTCTGACGGAATAAGCTGTTACCCCATAGACTTCTCCATTCATTGAGAAAAGGGAAAGAATAAGAATTACGGCTTAATCTCAAAGCTGTTGAAGGAGCAGTTTCAGGAACAACGGAACGCAAAAAAATCCAGACTATGCGAGCAAGACGGAATGTGATGAGAGTTAACTCAACATGTCCAAGTGTATGCTTTGTCATGCTGTCAAGCACGGATAACATTCAAGTATGTGCTTGCTGACAGTTGGTTTGCATGCGAATCTCTCATTCATGCAGTACGCGAACTCTGTAATGGTGCGGTACACTATATCGGATTGGATTGGAAGGAGTTAGGCATCTTTTGGAAGTTTTGTCGCAAGAAGCAGGCATTGATCTATTGGAATGCCTATCGACTAGCTGCACAGCAAACCGTAGACTTCTCCACAAAGGTCTGGGCGCACCTCCTATGCGATTCGGATGATTTAGCTATGCTCGATTTATGCTAAACATTTTTTAAACGTGCGTTAATCGATTCGGAATGCATTGATTTTCAAACTATCGATCAAAAGAAGTCACTACTCACTTAGCTAAAATAAGGGGGTGGGAAACTTCAGTTCATAATACCATTATCCGTGTCACTCAGGTTTATCTTCTTTTCTGCTGACTTATGTTTGTTGCCTCGGCTCAGTCGCCAAGATACATTCAACGTAACGAGATTGCCGCTATCCTTAGAATAACCAATAGTGTGCTTATACAGATTGCGGTTGAGCAATTCGTTCTCGTATGACTTGTATTTCTTATTGAAGGGATTTGTCCATGACAATGAGAATTGCAAGTCGCGCCATGAATAGGCTGCTTTAAGTACAGAATAGGCACCGCTGAAGCTTTTCGATTCGCCTTCAAAGAATCGGTTACCGTTATCTATGTATCCTTGCAATGTGAAGTGGCCGAGATAAGCCGTGATGCTGCTTGCATAGAACCATGAGGTATAGCAATGCGTATAATCGTAGCCGAAATTGAAACATCTATATATTCCGCCATTGGCAGCAATCCGAAGTTTTTCGGGCAAGAGCCAATAGCTGGCGTATGCCATAACGTTCAATACGTCTATCTCCTTTTGGTTAATTTGGGTATAGATGAATTGGTTGTCATCTGTCCGCTCATAATGTGCCATGTTGGGTTTGAGGCATTGTTTGAAATAAACGTCAAAGAAGGTCTGCAAGCGATTATTGTTATACGAGAACTGCAATCGATGCTCCATATCGTGCGAAGGTTTCAAATCTGGATTACCCACAGTCCATTCCATACTGTTTGTGCGAACCATTGCATCACTCGTCATGGCTATACGGGATACTCTGTCCCACATCTGATAGGTATAGCTCAACTGCATATTGTTATTAAGGTTGTATGTCAGCGAAGCTTTTGGACGGAATGTCCAGAAATTATATCTGTGATCATTCTGAGTGTAATGGATATAGCTCGCGCCTGCACCTAATGTGTAACGCAATGGTCGGAACATGCCCTTAATTTCTGCAAAGGCATACAAGCGGTTGTTGTTAGTCTTAGTCAAAGCGGAAGCGTCGCCAAGATAGTCGTTCTTGATGTATTTATAACTGTTATTCAAGCCTGTAGAGAAAGTAAAAGGCTTCAGTCGGTTCTCGTAGATTATCTCAGTAAGCAGAGAAGCCGTCTTGCCATCCACATCATATTTATAAGGCGCACCCTCGTCATAATAGCTGCTTGTCTGTGTGGATATATAGGTACCTACGGCATTGGCCGTGATGGATTGGCGTGGGGTGAGCTGACGAAAGAAATAAATATCTAATACGGGCGAAAGGCTCTTGTTTTTTTCTCGGCTTATAGCCTGGTATTGTCGAGAGCCATCCGTGATGTACTTAATATTATAGTTATCGGGAGTGTTGTTGAATGCTCCACTCAAGGATGTTTGAAAGACGGTTGCTGTGGAGTCCGACCAGTTATAGGTTAGTTTTGTATTATGTGCTATGGCTTTACGAAGCGACTCCACATCGTTTCGTTCAATAGTGTAGATACTGCCGTCTGTCAAGGTGTATTCTGCCAACTGCTTGCTCTTTTCGCCTTTTGTTTTATATCCACTCACATCATACGAAAGCGACCATTCACTCTTTCCGCGGTTCCACTTACCATACACCGAGCCGTCGCCTTGCAGGGTGGTAAGAGCCGACGTTACATCCGTGCCAATAGTATAACCGCTCTCGCTCCTACGTGTAACTATATCAATTACATAGGCAATGCTTTCGCCATAACGAACGCCGGGGTTGTTTATAAAGTCTATCTTGGCAATATCCTTTGGATTGAGAGCCAACATCTCCTGTTTGCCTACAACAATGCCGTTTACTCTCAGTTGAACGCTACCTCTGTTATCAATAGCAGTAACAGTATGGTTTATGTTGTCAATACGAAGATTGGCAAGTGTGAGTTTCTCAAGAATGCTGTAACCATTGTTCGAAGCCTGCTTCTGAGTTTCGGTAGGGTAGATTATCATACCATCAGACTTGTTCACTACCTTAGCGGATTTTACCGTTACTTCATCAAGCGTGATTGTCTTGTCTACATTCTGAGCATTAGCGCAGAATGCAGAAATCATAATAATTGAAATTGTAAATAATCGTTTCATTTTGTGCCATTTTTGTTTTATGGCGCAAAATTACATCCTCTTTACAAGAAAGCCTGTTATTTAGTCTGACATTTCCCTGACAATATCCATGACAATTGGCTGACAACAAACCTATCTATCTGAGTTTCAGACTATAACTCTTACCCCGATCCGATTCGATTTTCAGAATGCTATGTGTTTCTATGATAGGTTTTATACGTCTGATTAGCGTATAAAGCGTATCGCTTGCATCAGGTTTCTTAGGCCATAGTCGGTCGCAAATCTCCTGTTTCGATAGCGTATGAGAATCTGTCGTTATGAACATTTCAAGCAAGGAGTGTTGCATGGGAGTAAGACGTATCTCCTCACCTGATACGGTCATAAATTTATCATCATGAAACACAATACCACCGTACGCCAAACCTTGAACTATCAGCTCTGGCTTGTTTCTTCTTACATACCACAAACTACCAAACAGCGACAGCATCCCGATAAACAAAAGAGAGCCCGAAGCCTTTTGGTCGGACATCATGAAAGTCGTAGCAAAGTTGCAATTTGCCTCTGCCACCAACTTTGTTTCCCAACGTCCACCTCTGCGTACGGTACGCATGGCGATACCTGCCGTATCTTTCAATTCGGCAATGGTGAGGCAGTTGCGATAACAGCATATGGTGTCTGTGGTAACCACATTGTCAGGCATTTTCACAAGAACTTGCTTCAATGCCTGATTAACATCCTGGGCTATCATGTATTCTGTTCTGTGATAGCTGTTAATGCTTGTGCACAACGCACAAAGCATAAGAAAGCTGAACACTATGTATGGAAGAATCTTCATAATTTATCCAATATAATACGTGAAATACTTTATTAATGACACAAAGGTACATTTTATTATTTTGAACACAAAGTCTTTAGAATTTATATTTAGAGTCGTTATTCTCTTGGAAACGTCGCAAACCATGCGGTATTTTTCGGGCTTATTTGGCGATTCTACATTATTTTATTATTTTCGTCGCAGAATATGCGGCGTTTAATGCCGTGATTTTAATAAGATAGGCTACACTCGGGTAAACATTCAAGTAAACTTGATGTTTTCCACTCGTTTGCACTATCTTTGTCGCACATAGAACAAATACATTATGTATATACACGAAAGAGATAATTGGACAAACTTCCGTTGGGATGCTTCTGATGTATCAAACCTTCAGGAAATGTTTTTCACTGAAAAAGTTGCGAATCTCTGACGTTTTTTTTAAAATTTTGCTCATGGCTTTGAGTTTTGAGCATTGTTTTTTATCACATATAAGTTACTCATTTTCCGTGATATACGGAAATACTCAAAGCCTTTTTTATGCGATAAACTCAACCTCAAACTCTAAATCCGAAACTTGATTTAGTTATTAAAGTTTCCTCCCAGAGGGTGGAAAAAACTTTAACATTTTACTATGACAGTTGTAATTCTTTGTTCACAAAGGAAGGCAATGCAGGACGTGCTACATTGCAAATCTATTATGGTTTTCCCGCAGGCGTATATTTAAGGATTACACGATCACCCAGAATTTTGGCAAAAGAACGTTCTATTTTACTTGCTTCCATGTATTTTCCCATCAATTCCTTAATACGTTCAGGTTGGTTGGCATTTTGGGGGTTGCGCATTTCTGCGAGTAAACTTTTTAAATAGTCACAGATAATGGAGTGTTTGTAGTCTTGAATGATGCGTGGCACAATTTCGTCTAGTTTGTCCTTATCTTCTACGTATTGCTTTCGCTGTGAACTGCTGAGCACAAAATCGTCTTGCCCTAATTCCACCGCCAAACGGCTTATAGCTTCATCAGGATGGGTCGAGAAGTAGGAGAGGGGAGACCAATCTTTCTCTACACAGTGGGCGAGGGATTCTTGAAGAATCTTTTTGTAGAGGTCGTTTTGAAATGAGAGACTATCTACTTCAAGTTCTTGTGCGATGTATTGGGCCACTGTGACATATTGTTCAGCATTTGAATCATTGACCAAATTGTCTGCGTCTTCTCGCTTCGTGGATATAGACGCATTTGTACTTATAGGAAGATTACCATAACGAATGAGTAAGGACACCAGCATTTTTTCTTCAGCACTTTCGATATTTTGCTGTATGCGGACAGATAAGGAATTGGCTTCCTGTTTTTCTATTTCATGCCTTGCTGATTCGTTAGAGTTTGATTTTCCTTGTTTCTCGCGATGTTGCTTATTGATTTCATTGACAATCAATTCCTCACTCACCGATAGAGAGGCTGCACATTCATGGATGTACATTTGTCGCAGCACTTCGCTTGGAATCACCGAGATGCTACGTACCACATTGGTGATTAATTCTGCACGCTTAATGGGATCATTAGCTGCATCTTTTAACAAAAGCTGTGTTTTAAACTTGATAAAATCAACTTGATGGCGTTCTATATATTCTTGAAAATCACTAGCTTTATGTTTTCTAGCAAAACTATCAGGATCATCACCATCAGGCAGAAGCAACACTTTGATATTCATGCCTTCAGCCAATAACATATCAATTCCTCGAAGGCTTGCTTTAATGCCCGCAGCATCACCGTCATAGAGAACTGTAATATTTTCTGTGAATCGATGTAGCAAGCGTATTTGTCCTTCGGTAAGAGATGTTCCTGAAGATGCTACAACATTTTCCACACCACTTTGATGCATGGAAATAACGTCTGTATATCCCTCTACAAGAAAACATCTGTCGTGGCGCACGATAGAAGTTTTAGCCTGAAATAATCCATAGAGTTCATGACTTTTGCTATAAATCTCACTTTCGGGTGAGTTTACGTACTTGCCCACGTTTTTTACTTTTTCCGTATTAAGTACGCGCCCACCAAAGGCGACTACTTTTCCCGATACAGTATGGACTGGGAAAATCACACGTCCATGGTAACGATCAAGCAGTCTGCCATCGTCGGTTTTATAGCATAAACCTGTCTTTAGTAGAAAATCCTTGTTAAATCCATGAGCAATAGCAGCCTTAGCCAATGCATCGCGTTGTTCGAGAGAATAACCGAGAGAAAATTTTTTTATAATATCGTCACGAAATCCTCGTGAACGAAAATAGGCCATACCCACGGCCACACCATCCACGTGATTATGTAAGGTATCTTGAAAATATTGATTTGCCCATTCATTGAGCACAAACATACTTTCACGCTCACTTTGCTGTGCACGCTCTTCGTCTGTGAGTTCTTTTTCTTTTACCTCGATGCCATATTTCCTTGCCAACCATTTAATTGCTTCGGGGTAAGTCATATGTTCGAGTTCCATGAGGAAATGTACTGCATTTCCGCCTTTACCGCATGAGAAGCATTTACAAAGTTGGCGAGAAGGTGATACGCTGAAAGATGGGGTACGCTCATTATGAAACGGGCATAGTCCTTTGTAGTTGGCTCCATTCTTACGTAGAGTCACAAAATCCTTTACCACATCAACGATATCTGTGGCATCCATTACACGTTGTATGGTGGCTTTATCTATCATGGAGGAGAAATTTATGGAATTCGATTAATGTGGTATTTCCATTATTGGAAATATCATAGATTTAGTAGAGTAGACCTGTTGCTCAGCATTTGTATAACACATGAGTTGAGCATCTATATACGCTATTAAACATAACACTGATTCAAAAATTATTAGTGTAATAATATTATCCGCATCAGTTCTCTCTAATTATGTTTCATATCTCATGCTCTAACTTCAATCAAGTCCTTATATAGCTCTTCATATTTTCTTGCCACTTTAAGGTAGTCATGATGACGGTGTATATAAGCAAGTCCTTCTTCTCGAAGTTGCGGAATTAATCTATCACGATTTACAACCAATTCTGTGATAGCGTGATATACGCTTTGCTCATTAGGTTGTACGTTGATGATGGGTCGAAGTTGATTTTCATTGAGTATGAAATAATTTTCTGGTTCTGCACCACCTACAACCACTGTTCCACGAGCCATCGCCTCAAGAGCATTCATAGCAGGTGTGTAGGAATAGAGTTGGTCGAGAATTACGTGAGCAGTGTCAAGCATATGTTTGTACGTCTCGAAAGGAACATTTTCGGCTTTTAGAAGCACACATTCTTGAGGATGTTCTTGTGCAACACGTTGCGCGGCTCTAAGAAGAATATCTGTACCTTTGTAAGTCGAGCGTTGACTTTGGATTCCAACGAATATCTTGAGTGGTTCTCCTGGAATAAACTGGCTTTCATTATGCCTGGGAGCAGCTGTTGCTAACCTTGGGCTATCATCATAATGTGTTTCAATTGATTGCATTTGAATGGGAAATGGAATAAAAACCAATTTTGCGGAACCATGATAGTATTTCCGATAGCATGCATCGTATTCGTAGAGACCTGTCACTATGGCATGACTTTCTTTGGCAATAATTTGATTGAGTTCACCATTAAATCCATAAAGCCATTCTTGCTTAAATTGATCGTTGTCTCGATTAATTCGTTCCACAGGGCCGATATTGAAATCGCTATAACGAAAAGTCTGCTTGTCAAGACATCCAGTTACATAATAATAATCCATGCCAAAAGCTCCCATAACGATGCACTGATTGTGCTTCTTTAGGAATCTAAAATATGGCAAGATGCGTTGAGCCTTAAAATTAAGAAATAAGGGATTGATTATCTGTACAACATCGTAACCACGAAACTTTTGAAAAGCACTTTTTACCTTGAGCCAATATTTCAGGCTATCTAGGCGGCTAAGCGATGAGCGACTAAGGTCGATATCGCGCGGATAATCCTTCCATCCATCGCCATCTGATGCCACAGTGACATGGTGACCAAGTTCTCGGAGTCCTTTGGCTAATGTGGTGTGAACATTGCTATATTCGCCTAGTAGTAATATTTTCATCTTTCAAAGTATGGGGTTTTTACGTTTAATAAGACTGGACTTGTTTTCTTCAAGTTTTGACAATTTAAGGTTTAAAATTGTCTCCGTTACTCATGTTAGTAATCATGCGCATACAAGATAAGGAAGCGATTCGTTTTGAAGAAAAATAGAGAACCGAAGCATGCTTTGAAACTTGTATGAGATGATACTTAGCGCTTTTCTTTTAAATAGTTGGCAAAGATGGTGGCTGCCGTTTTAACCATCATCGGACAAGGCCTTTTTTTATAGTATTCGGTTGTTCTAGCTTCTGCTTTAGATGATGTTGGGGCATTAGGCTTAAGTCCGAGGAGTTCGGCACATATAAGACTTCCATTTTGAGCTTTAAATTGTGCGGCTAGTTGTTGCACTTGCGCATAATTGTGGCTCTTCCCTGCCCTATCTGAACCATCTATAGCTCCACAATCGAGTCCTGTAAGAAGGAACATACCACAAGCTGCGCCACATGTTTGTCGCATTCTTCCAATACCTCCTCCAAAAGAGGCCGACATGCGAAGTGATTGTTCGAATGTAAATCCGTAGAGATCGGCAAAGGCAGCGACAACGCTTTGTGAGCAATTGTATCCTTCATTAAATAGCTCTACAGCACGATTAATACGAACTTCAAGTTCGCTTTCTGAGGGAGATGTATTTGAATTTTGATTCATTTGTTCGATTTTATTTTCTATTTTTGCATAGAAATCTTTAATGAGAATATTATGCTAGAAGGATTCTATTGTAGATTCATTAGGAAGCGCGCATTCTTAATAGCCTTAACACTCGTAGGACTTACGACTGCTTGCCAAGAGAGTTTTGATCAAAGTCTAGAGCGAGAAGCACGTGAATATACGAATCGACATTGTCCGCAAGAAGTAGAAACAGGTACTATTCTTGATAGTCTTGTCTACAATCCACAAAAACGCGAACTTACCTATTTTTATAGTATATCCGCTACCAATGAGTGTATTTTTAGGGAAAAGACTCCCCTACTCCACGAATTGCTCAAGCAGCGTACAATCAATGACGTAACTTTTAAAGACGTGAAAGATCATGGTGTGGCCTTTCGCTATCTCTACCAATCAGAAGAGAATGGGAATGTGGTGTATCAGACTTTGATAAAAGCGCAAGAGTATGGATGGAGAAATTAAAAGTGGTTCTATTTATTCTGAAATATAATGCGTCTTATTCAGATGCGTGATTTGTATACACTTTCTGTCCTAAAGTCCATCTCTTTATCAAAATTAGAAGCGCCCTAAACATATAATCTACGCTTAGAATTTATGCAAGGTTAATCGATGCTTTGAAGAGCTTGAGCAAGTTGGTCAGGACAAGAGGTCTGCTTGTTTCCACATCGAATGCCTTTGAGTCTCTTTATCACTTCATTCTTGGGCATGCCCTTAATCAAAGCCGCAATGCCTTGTAGATTTCCGTGACATCCGCCTTCAAACGAGGCTGACTCTATGAGACCATCATCAGTCAGACTCACGTGCATACAACGCGAGCAGACTCCTTGTGGGATAAAATCGAATTGCTTCATTTCATGTTCTTTTTATATTCCGTTTAAGCGAGAATAAGAAGAATGATTGAAAAAGAGGGGAAATTTAGGCAAGAATCGTTAGATTCTTAGCGAATTTTCCCCTCTTACGTATGATTTATTTCTGAAAAACTATTTCCTTTTTCTAAAAAGAACTCTGTGATATCTCTCAGAGACAGCTCCCCACTTTATCTCGGGAAGAAAGGATTTTCGTTTTTACAGAGAAGATTGCAAACGAAATGCATACATGATTATTCCTCTGCGGGCTTCATATTCGTATAGACAGTCTGTACGTCATCGAAATCTTCGAGTCGTTCTACCATCTTATCAATGCTTTCGCGCTCTTCGGGAGTGACATCTTTGAGGTCGTTGGGGATATAGGTAAATTCAGCGGCAAGCACTTCAAAACCATTTTCTTCCAAGTGTTTCTGAATCTGAGCGAAGCATTTCGGGTCGCCATAGATTGTTACACTGCCTTCTTCTTCGTCTTCATCGAATTCATCTTCCACTCCATAATCAATGAGGTCGAGAATGAGTTCGTCCATGTCTACTCCATCTTTCTTTTTGATGGTAAACACGGCCTTATGGTCGAAGAGATAAGCTAACGAACCCATTGTGCCAAGATTACCATTGAATTTATTGAACACGGAGCGTACATCGCCTACAGTACGAGTAGCATTGTCTGTAAGTGTGTCAACAAAAATAGCAACTCCGTGAGGGCCGTAACCCTCATAAGTCATGGTCTTGTAGTCACTTTGGTCTTTGCCACATGCATTTTTAATGGCGCGTTCGATATTGTCCTTAGGCATGTTTTCGCGCTTACAAGTGGCGATGATGGCACGAAGTGTGGGGTTATTCTCTGGTTCCGGTCCACCGGCTTTCACAGCTACAGCGATTTGTTTACCGAGTTTTGTAAATGTGCGGGCCATATGACCCCAGCGCTTCAATTTCGTGGCTTTTCTATATTCAAAAGCTCTTCCCATGGGATTTGTGTATATTTAGAATTTTGTTTGTTATGTTGCTTATGAGCAAAAAAGAGTATCGAAAGAAACTTATCTGAGCGTTGCGTCAAGTTGTTTTTGCAGATTTTGGATAATCTTGTTCATGATAGCATCAGTCTGCTTATCGTTCATCGTTTTACTCTCATCTTGCAAAGTGAAATTGACCGCATAGCTCTTTTTCCCTTCGGGCAAGCTCTTTCCCTCGTACACATCAAAGAGTTCTACACTCTTGAGTAACTTCTTCTCTGAAGCACGAGCTATTTGCTCGATTTGTGCGAACTGTATTTTTTTATCAACGAGAAGAGCTAGGTCACGCTTCACGGCAGGGAATTTGGAAATTTCCTTAAATGACACGTCTTCCTTCTTGACAAGTTTCATGAGCATAGTCCAATTTATTTCCGCATAATAGACCTCTTGCTCTATATCAAATTTTGCAAGGATAGTTCTAGAAACAAGACCTATCTCAACAAGCACCTTACCTGCACGATCGGTGATGGCGAGACTCTTTGAGAAGATATCGTTTTCACCGCTAGCAATTTTCAATCCGCCGAGTTGACAACCCAATCGACGTAGGATATTGCTGACGTAGGCTTTTAGTTCATAGATACTTGATTGCTCGTCAGGATGTGCCCACGATCCTTCAACGCGTTTTCCTGTGAGCCACAATCCGAGGAAATGTGCTTGACTATACGCTGCGAGAGTGTGATCAGCTGTATGCTTCTTAGAGTTGTAATAGTAGCAATTTCCAACTTCAAAGAATCGGATGTTCTGGCACTTTCGATTGACGTTGTGTGCGATACTTTCCAATCCACCGAAAAGGAGCGTCTGACGCATTACATTGAGGTCTGAACTGAGGGGATTGATCAATCGCACTAGATTTTCGGCAGCATAGGTTTCAAGGTCGTTGTAGTATGCTTCCTTTGTTAGTGAATTGTTGAGAATCTCATGAAATCCCTCTCCTACTAGCTGTTCTGCCACAACATTCTCAAGCTTGTTAGCACGATCTACATCCCCCTTTATAGTAAGGCTTGATTTTACCGCACTAGGGATTTCTACATTGTTGTAGCCATAGATACGAAGAATATCTTCCACGACATCACAAGGACGCTGCACGTCAACGCGATAGGCAGGAACTTGGAGAGTAAGTCCTTCAGAAGTCTCATGAGTAATTTGCATTTCGAGTGAAGTAACAATTTCCTTTATTACTTCAGTAGGAATGGTTTTGCCTATCAGATCGTGTACATACTGATAGTCGAGTTCTACGGTAAATTGTTTTTGCAGTCCAGGAGCTTCTACATCCTTTATATCCATAGCGATGACACCGCCAGCGAGTTCTTTCACAAGAAGTGCTGCCACTTTCAGTGCGTAGATTTGTCCATCAGGGTCAATACCACGTTCAAAACGGAAGGAGGCATCTGTACTCAATCCGTGTCGACGTGCACTTTTACGAATCCACGTTGGATGGAAATAGGCACTTTCTAAGAGCACATCCTTGGTTGTATCGTAAGTACCAGATCCACGTCCACCCATTACTCCCGCAATACACATGGGTTCACGAGCATTACAGATAGCAAGGTCACGATCAGTAAGCGTATGATCTACCCCATCAAGTGTTTGGAAATGAGTACCATCGGGCATTGTTTTCACTACGATTCGCTGACCTTCTATCATGTCGGCATCGAAGCAGTGAAGAGGCTGTCCGTAGGCCATCATAACGTAGTTTGTAATATCTACGATGTTATTGATAGGACGCAGTCCTATGGCTTGCAACTTTTCTTTAAGCCATTCAGGACTCTCCTTTACTTGACAATCTTTAATAGTTACAGCGCAATAGCGAGGGCATGCTTCGGTATTTTGCACATCGATATCAATATTCAAATCATTGGAATCGACATGAAATGCTGACACATCCATCTTGTGAAGACTCGTGGTCTTTCCATTGCGGATAAGCCACGCATAAAGATCGCGAGCCACGCCATAGTGCGAGCAAGCATCAGCACGATTAGGAGTGATATCCACCTCGATAATGTAATCACTCTCTAATCCGTAATATTCGGCGGCTTTCATACCTACGGGAGTATCTTCAGGAAGTACGATGATTCCATCGTGATTATGCCCTACTCCGATTTCATCTTCAGCACAAATCATGCCTAGACTTTCCACACCGCGGAGCTTGGATCTCTTTATGGTGAAGCATTGATCTCCGTCATAGAGTTTTGTGCCTATTGTGGCGACAATAACTTTTTGTCCAGCTGCTACGTTGGGAGCTCCACAAACGATTTGCTGAGGGGCTTCTCCACCGAGATCTACTTGACAAATGTGCATGTGATCGCTGTTGGGGTGTGGTTCGCAGGAAATAACGTGTCCTACTACGAGCCCTTCAAGTCCGCCTTTGATGGCTTGTACTTCTTCTACTCCGTCTACTTCAAGACCTTCACTTGTGAGGGCATCAGCCACTTCTTGTGCGGTCATATCGAAGTCAACGTATTCTTTGAGCCACTTATAAGAAATATTCATATCGATTTAGAATAACTGCATTTTAATGTGTGGCAAAATTACTTCATTTTTTGTAAACAACAAAGGAGATAAGGGAAAAGAAACTTAGCGTATGGAGGTTTTAGCTCATAATGATAGTTATTCGAGTTTTCGGATTTAGTCAAGGCGGGGTGAATTATCGTGCAAGTCGAATGCAATCAAGCTTGCTTGAATTGCTGAGACGCAGCCGATAATGGCGATAAGAGTTCGCTGAAGTTAAGACCGGAACTTGTAATAATTATCTCTAGATAGGCATTCAAGTTACGCGAAAAGGCCGTTCAAGTTATCGTCCTTCGGTCGGGGGACGCATGTCCTTCGGTCGAAAGACGATGACTTAGAATACGTTCTAAGAAAACTTCTACGGCCTTTTAGCCTAACAACAATATACTTAAAGAGAACACTGCAACGCAATGGTTAACAACTACTATCAAAGTTTCAGATTCTGTCCGCTCAAGTTAAAACCGAAATTAACCCAACTTTTCCATTAAAAGAAATGGAAAACCTGAATGATACGGAACGTGTTAAAGCTGAAGAGTATTGGGCACGGATGCAAGAAGAAGGTAAGACGAATGACGGGAATGATTAAGCGATGCACAGATCTTTACGAACAGCTGACCCGCTGCTCTTTGTTCGACAAAAAACAAAATCTTACGATTCGTGAAACTCTCCTCATCGTGGATTATTTAGGCCTTCCGGAAGGTTGCTTTGACGATGAAGATTAAGCTGTTTCTACGACCTAAATCTTAGTACTCTAACGATGAAGATCATTAGGTGCTAACGATGAAGACCGATAGGTGCTAACGATGAAGACCGTTAGACTCTATGGATAAAGACCGATAGGATAGACTGATTTTGAACGCATAACGAGGTGATTTTGCCTCGCGCGCGTGTATTTATATTATATAGGTGTGGTGTGTGCTTAAAAGGGAGGGACTTTCTCTCTTTCGTCCTTCGCATTTATCCAGCTGAATGATAAAGAACAGGCTGAAAGCCCAATGAATTCCATAACCCAAGGCAACGCCTTGGGTAGAAATGAGCAAGAACGATACGCCCTACCTTACAGGGCATAACAATACTACCCACGGAAAACCCAGGGCGTTGCCCTGGGCTATGAACAGCATTGGGCTTTTATCATCATCATCGGCTGCGGCTCAGCAATTCAAGCAAGCTTGATTGCATTCGCCTTGCACGATGATTCAGCCCGCTCATACTAAATCCGAAAGTTAAAATATGATCGTTTAAATTGTGCTTAATCAAACTGAATGGCTTTGGCAGGTTGCACTCTCGACACAAGGAAACTAGGAAGAACAAGTGCCAGCATATTAATTAGAAGCGTGACCATATTGAGCAAAACAATCCATACCACATTGATTTCTACTGGCGCAGTGGCTACATAGTAAGTCTCAGGATCGAGAGTTACAAGATGGAAGTGTTGCTGCAAGAGTACGAGCCCAAGCCCTAAGATATTGCCCCAAAGCATACCTTTTCCCACAATGAATGCTGCATAGAGCAAGAATGTGTGACGTATGCGGCTATTTGTGGCTCCCAAGGCTTTCAGTAGACCTATGGTAGAGGTGCGTTCTAGAATCAAAATGAGCAACCCGCTGATCATGGCAAATCCTGCAACAATCGCTGTAATGACTAAAATCACCATCACATTCAAATCGAGCAAATTGAGCCACGAGAGAACAGAAGCTGTCTGTGGATTTTCATTGGCTGTTACCACTGCTGGAACGTGTCCGTAAGCATCCTTCCTACCCTCAACAGTTTTTTTCAGATAAGCCATAGTTTTAGGCATGACATTGAATGAAGTGAGTTGCACTTCAACAGCCGTACTCTGAGTAGGCTTCCATCGATTGAGCTGATTGACGGTGGAGAGATCTGTCAATACCATGGTCTTATCAAACTGCTTCATGTAGGTGTTATAAATACCCACTACTTCAAATCTACGCTGCTTGATAGTATTGGAAAAGAAATAGCTATATACCTTGTCGCCTACCTTAAGCTTTAACTGATTGGCTAGTGTCTGAGATATAACCACCTGATTTGACGAGCTTTTCTCGCTAAAACTTGGCATCTTTCCCGACACGAGATATTGTTTCATAAAGCGATAGTCGAAGTCGGAGCCTACACCTTTCAACACAATGCCTGCAAAGTCTGTATCAGTCTTGAATATTCCCATCTTTCGCGATACGCGCTGCACATGGGTTACACCTGGTGCAGACTTCACCTTTTGAAGCATAAAATCATCCGTCACAATCGGATTGGTATCGGGTGAGCCAAACGAATTGATATCTAACACTTGCAGATAAGAGCCTACGCCTGTAAACTTATTACTTACCTCACGCTGAAAACCCTTGACAAAGCATATAGAAATAATCATAACTGCCAGCCCTACAGCAATTCCTGTTGTTGCTATGAATAAGGCTGGTGGCGAAGCCTTTCTCACAGAACCATCCACTTTGTTGGACTGATTCTTAAAAAAACGGCGTGATAAGAACAAAGAGAGCATAACGGAATGATAGTATGAAATAATGGAAGTAATGAGAGTATGTTCTAGAAACGTTAGGGGCTAGAGCATACAATAATCGATTGACTTAGATTTAGAAGTATCTGTTTCGAATTTAGCTAAAAAGTCCCTAAAGGTAGGGTGTTCAAAATAGGAAACCTAATGCATCCATTTTTCTCGTGCGTAACATCCTCTAAATGTGATCGTAAGATGTAAAAAATCGTCTCATTTAGATATTGCTGCTGATTATGGATGAGATCAATCTATTATTCATATTTCGGATTTAGAATGGGCGGGCTGAATTATCGGCTGCGTCTTAGCAATTCAAGTAAACTTGATTGCATTCGACTTACACGATAATTCAGTCCGCTTTTCTTCTATCCGAGACTCCTGTGATATTATTCCCCTTGCATAGGGAAACTTTACGACCTCGTGACTTTAGTTGAGTTAAATTTCATGTCCGGGATAAGCTTCAAGTGCCTTTTGCAATACAAAGAGTGCGCGCTGAAGATCGTGTTTGTTGAGCACATAGGCAATACGCACTTGATTACGTCCTGCTCCAGGTGTGGTATAAAATCCCGCTGCAGGAGCCATCATGACCGTTTCACCTTCGTATTGGAAATCCGTGAGGCACCATGCACAGAATTTCTCGGCATCATCTACAGGAAGTTTGGCCACTGTATAGAAAGCGCCCATAGGAATGGGAGAATATACACCTGGAATACGATTGAGGCCATCGATAAGGCATTTTCTGCGCTCCACATATTCATCATACACATCGCGCGCATACTCAGGTGTGGCATCGAGTGATGCTTCTGCCACAAGCTGACCTATCAAAGGAGGACTCAAACGGGCTTGACAGAATTTCATAACGGCTTTACGTACAGCCTCATTCTTCGTGATGAGTGCTCCCACACGTATACCGCACTCGCTATATCGCTTTGACACAGAGTCGATGAGCACTACATTCTGTTCTACGCCCTCAAGATGGCAGGCTGAAATATAAGGTGAACCTGTATAAATAAACTCGCGATATACTTCATCGGAGAAGAGATATAGATCGTATTTCTTTACCAAATCGCGAATCTGATTCATCTCTCGACGAGTGTACAAATAGCCCGTGGGATTATTAGGATTGCATATCAAAATGGCTCGTGTGCGCTCATTGATTAACTCTTCAAACTTCTCTACTTTGGGCAGAGAGAATCCTTCTTCTATGGTAGTAGCTATCGTGCGAATACGAGCGCCAGCAGAAATGGCAAAAGCCATATAGTTGGCATAAGCAGGTTCGGGAACGATAATTTCATCGCCTGGATTAAGGCACGACATAAATGCGAACAATACAGCCTCTGAACCACCCGATGTGATGATGATATCGTCGGCAGAGAGATGAATATTGTATTGCTCGTAATAATGTGTTAGTTTCTCGCGATAAGAGCGAAAGCCTTGACTCGGACTGTATTCTAAGACTTTACGGTCTATATGTTTCAATACATCTAGACCTGCTTGAGGTGTGGGAAGGTCGGGCTGACCTATATTGAGATGATAAACGTGTATGCCATTTTCCTTGGCCTGCGTTGCCAAAGGAGCGAGCTTCCTGATAGGAGATTCAGGCATCATGACTGCTCTTTCTGAAATCTTGGGCATGTTTTCTCGTATAATCGTTTAAAAAGTGTCCGCACGCACAATGAAGGGGATTTTCTATCTTTATCGTGAGAATCAAATACTCAGAAACTAGCTTTTCCTTACTTGCAAATAACGCTTGTGGACAACGGGGTTGTTAAATGTATTTTCTTATAAAATCTTGTTTGTGAGCCATACGATGCAGATATGTCACCGCATTGTAGAAAGGTTTCATCAAAGCAAACCAATATACATAAGCTCCATATTTTCTTTCGCCGAAAGCTTCGAGACCTCTGCGAATCAATAATACAGGATAAGTAAGTCCTAGCACAATGAGCAATAAACATGTAATGTCTGCATAAAGACATTGCTGCGTATATACCGAAAGTTGAAGGTCGGAATAAAGACGGCCTCCTATATAGAAAAGGAGCGACAATGCATAGAGATAAACCATCATCGAAGCCCAACCATCGATGCAGAACAATCGTCGTGCGTCTTTGGTTAGTCGGTGACGAATCTCGGAACGCTTCATGCGGGCATAGGCAAATTGTTTGGAGTCTTGCACGTTTTCAACAAGACGTGTTTTAGGTGAACAAAGCAAGCAACTACGCTCGGCCGAGGCATGGCGATTGACCATAATGGATTCCTCACCAAATGTGATTGGCAAACTATCCGCAAATCCTTTGTTCTCCATAAACCAACTTTTGCGCATTGCCCAATTCGAACTTCCGCAGCCAGCAAGAACATTGCGCTCTAATGCTCGCAAACGAATGGTATATTCGCCAACCCGTTCCAATATGGCTCTACGAGCATACAGAGAATCATCGTCGGCATAATTATAATATGCCTCTACGAAATCACGATCTTCTGTAAGGTTCTGAGCATAATGCTTTAGCCAAGCATTTGATTTAGGTATCGTATTGGGCGAAATGACAATAGCCCACTCGCCTCGAGCAGCTTTAATACCAAGTGTGATGGCTAGTTTGCGTAGCTCAATATTACGCGAAGTATGTGGAATAAATGTGTAACGCAAATGATTGTGATTAGATGTATACTGCTTATACACGTCTTTCACTTTATCATTTTGCCCCATATCTGCTATAATCACTTCGTACTTTCCGCTATAATCCATGGCATACAGACTATCTAGCAATTCTGAGGGACTAGGATCGTTTTCTCCCACAGGGATAATGATGGAAATTGAGGGATAACCACTTCCTGCTGCTACAAGAGCATCATGGGTAACGCTTTCTATTTCCTGTGCTTCATTTTGCCAAGCCGCATATCGTATGGGTAGCTTATAGTTACGCAACCGAAGAACATACAACAGCAATAGTGCCAATACCGATAAAGCCAAGCTTGTCGGTAATATCATTTCATTGAGAGAAAGGTTGATGTTCAACATTTGTATTCCTTCTATTATATTACATTCTTCGTCTGAACTCCGCACACACAATAGCTGTAGCTACTGCCACATTCAGACTTTCGCTCGTAGCGCGTCCTTGCGGATAGGGCGGTATATAAAGTCGATGATTGATAAGCGAAGAAACTTCCGCTGTTACGCCATTTCCTTCATTGCCCATCACAATGAGTCCATGCCTTGACAACTCTCTGTTGTACATATCATCACCATCAAGGAATGTTCCAAATACAGGTACATCCACAGAAAGCCCTTGGATATATTGGAGCAAATCTAAATAGTGTACTTGCACGCGTCCGACGGCTCCCATCGTAGCCTGTACCACCTTTGGTGAAAACACATCAGCCGTGGCATGCGAAGCAAAAATGTGCTCTATACCAAACCAATCGGCTATGCGAACAATCGTGCCCATATTCCCGGGATCTTGTACACCATCGAGCGCAAGACATAAATTCTTTTGAGGTAACTGCTTCAACTGGTCAAATGGCGCGGCCTCAGGCTTACGAAACAAAGCCAAAGCATCTCGAGGTGTGCATAGCAACGACAAACGATCTATCGTCTTTGCATCAACTTCTTCTAGTTGTTTCACACGTTGCAGCAATACTGGGGGCTGTTTGCTTAGGAAGTCTGACGTGGCATACAGACATTCACACTCCATAAGCGGCAACAAATCGGCTACCACTTTAGGACCTTCTGCGACAAAAAGCCTTCTTGCATCGCGATGTTTCTTCTGGCTCAACGCATGTATGTCTTTTATAGTCTGTTTAGTTACCACTTCTTGTTATTTTTTCCACTTTGAGGATTTGTTTGAGAGTTTCCTCAACTGTTCATATTCATGAATAGGAATAATGTTTCGCCTTGTTACAAGGCAAAGCAACCGCAAAGCTACAAAGTTATTTTAAAAAAACGTTGAACTTTTACGAATAAAGGTTTGTCTTCCCCCAAAAAAGCTGCATAACCCATTATTTTCTCACTCAAAGAGGTTATATTATGCATATTTTTTATGCTCTTCTTTGTAGATAGCCTCTTCACTCCGATTGAAGCCCTACTCCATCCAAAGACAATCATTACGAGTACTCCCCTACTCTTTCAATACTTCCACCAGTTTCACTCCTTACAAAACAAAAAGACCTCACGCCCAATCCAATCATGGATAGTCGTGAGGTTTAAATTAGTGTGAGGCTTTCAATGTTTCTTAAAAGCTTACTTCATGTCGTTTTGTTGGGTCATAACGATTTCTTCTCCATTCATATCATAGAAGGAATATTGTAAGTAGGCCAATTTCTGATTAGGGCATACTTTCACGCCCAAACCGTATTTCATTTGCCAGCGACGCTTTATTGAGAACAGACCTTGATTGATGTAGGCAGCGACGAAAGGATGTACATAGAGACGGAATCGCTTGATTCCTATCTTATTGACCAATGTATCAATCTTTGTTTCCAATGAGTCTGTAAAGAGGATGCTTGGCTTAATCTTTCCAGTGCCACCACAAGTTGGGCATGTTTCCTCAACATTCACATCCATGGCTGGACGCACACGCTGACGAGTTATTTGCATCAATCCAAACTTTGAGAGAGGAAGAATGCTATGACGAGCACGATCCTTACGCATGTTCTCTACCATACGTTCGTAAAGCTTCTGGCGATTTTCGGGAAGATTCATATCTATAAAATCTACCACAATAATGCCACCCATATCACGCAATCTAAGTTGTCTTGCTAACTCATCAGCAGCTCCTAGATTGACATCAAGGGCATTCACCTCCTGTCCTTCTGGACTTTTAGACCTATTTCCGCTGTTAACATCGACCACATGCAGGGCTTCCGTCTGCTCTATAATCAAGTAGGCACCATGCTTATATGTGACTGTTCGTCCGAGCGACGTTTTAATCTGCTTCGTCACAGAAAAATTGTCGAAGATAGGCACTGAACCTTTATAAAGTTTGACAATATCCTTGCATTCGGGAGCAATCAAGCAGACATAGTTCTTTACCTCTTCGTAAACTCCTTGATCGTTGACATAGATATTCTCATAAGAGGGATTAAAAAGGTCACGCAAAAGGGCTACCGTTCGACTGGTTTCCTCATAAGCTAATTGAGGGAGTTTCAAACTCTCTCTTCGGCTTTGCATCACCTTAGAAATGGTGTTTTCCCAACGTCTAAGCAGAATACGAAGCTCGTTGTCAAGTTCAGGAGCACGCATATTCTCAGCAACAGTACGGATTATCACACCAAATCCTTTTGGCTTAATGCTCTGTACGAGTTGCTTTAATCGAGAGCGCTCTGCACCCGACTTAATCTTTGAAGATATGGAGATTTTGTCTGAGAAAGGAATCAATACGAGGAATCGACCAGCGAAAGAGAGTTCCGAAGTGAGTCGAGGACCTTTCGTATTAATAGGCTCCTTTACAATTTGAACAAGTATTTCTTGACCTACTTTTAGGGTATTCTGAATACTACCCTCCTTGTCCAAATCAGGCTGTTTTACAGCTTTATCAAGGGACACACTGCGTCGGCCATCGCCTAGAAGCTGTAAGTATTTATCTAAAGAATGAAATCGCGTACCAAGATCCAAATAATGGAGGAATGCATCGCGTTCAAAACCGACATTCACGAAGCAAGCATTAAGTCCTGGCATGAGTTTTCTTACTTTTGCCAAATAGATGTTTCCCACAGAAAAATGTTCCGATCTACCCTCTCTTTGATACTCTACGAGTTTCTTGTCTTCGAGCAAGGCTATGGAGACATCTTTCTTAGTTACATCTACAATTACTTCGCTTGTCATGAAAAATTCTATATATCCAGCGTGTCGTTATTTTCTCTATTATTTAGAATGGCCAGTATCGATTTTTCGTGATAATGATAGGGCTAAAAATCCGTAACTTGTCACGTTTGATTCGAAAAAGAGCACCATTAGTAAACTTCTATTATTCAGCATCCGATGTGAGAACTAAATAAATTCAAATGTAGAGAAGAATATTGTGTACAGCGCTGGTAGTTGAACAAAAAGAACGAGCAAACGAGTGAATGCACCATATTCTGGAACACAATCCAAGCCCGTTTACCCGTTTTGACTAAAGACTCACAACGGAGCCGTCGAGCTTACTTGCTCTTATGACGATTCTTGCGCAGTCTTTTTTTACGTTTGTGAGTAGACATCTTGTGTCTTTTCTTCTTTTTTCCGTTAGGCATACCTATTACGTTTTATGGTTAATTATGTTAGTTGTATTTATGCTTTTGTTGTCTTTTCCTTTACAGATACAGCAAATTCTTTTGCGGGCTTGAAAGCAGCGATGTGATGCTCAGGAATGATAATCGTTGTATTCTTTTGCATATCGCGTGCTGTCTTTTCAGCACGATGCTTCAAGTAGAAAGTGCCAAAGCCTCTCATGCTTACACTATTTCCTTCAAGAAGAGCTGTCTTTATTTCGCCTGTAAATGCTTCAAGTATTTGCGAAACAGTGGCACGATCGAAGCCCTTTTTGTTCGCAATAGCTTTAATGATTTCTGATTTAGTCATTCCAGTTATAAGTTTTAGTTATTATTCGTTTATAAAAGCGGGTGCAAAGATACTAATTCTAATTGATTTAGAGAAGTTTTGCACAGCTTTTCGCGCGCTTACACTGGAATTTTTTCTATTCGGCGAATATGTCGACCTCCTTCAAAATCTGTATTAAAGAACTCATCCATAATATCGTGTGCCATTTTCGTATCAATATACCTACCTGGCATTACCAACACGTTGGCATCATTATGAAGTCTTGTCATATGGGCAATTTCAGGAATCCACACCAAAGCCGCGCGAATGCGCTGATGCTTATTAAGTGTCATCGAAATACCTTCGCCGCTTCCACAGATGGCAATACCCTTTTCTACTTCATTTTGTTCTATGCCGCGTGCTAAAGCATGTGCATAATCGGGATAGTCGCAGCTATCTGTGCTATATGTTCCGTAGTCTTTATATTCTATGCCTTTCTCCTCTAGATACGTTTTCACGTATTGTTTGAGGTCATATCCGGCATGATCACTTGCTAATCCTATCATGTTTACGCTTAGGAATTTATTTATTCAAGAAGTTTTTCACTTCGTCATGAATGTTTGCGGCAGTAAAGCCCAATTTCTCGTCAAGCACTTTGTAAGGAGCACTAAAACCGAAGCTTTCAAGCCCATAAACCTTACCATTAGACCCCGCAAGGCCTTCAAATGTTACGGGCAAGCCAGCTGTTAGTGCGAATATTTTACCACCTGTGGGAAGCAGAGATTCTTGATATTCCTTAGATTGGCAACGGAAGAGCCCCTCGCTCGGACAACTTACTACACGAGCCTTTATGCCGTCTTCTTTAAGAAGCATAGCTGTATCAACCAAGGTACTTACTTCTGATCCTGAAGCAACAAGAATTACATCGGGATGATCTTCCTTTATCACAGAATATGCACCATGAAGCACGCCTTCACGGTAATTGGTGCCTGCTGGGAGGTCGTTTACATTCTGACGGCTGAAGATGAGAGCTGTAGGAGTCTCCATATTCTCCATAGCCATCTTCCAACATTCTGTTACTGCATGAACATCACAAGGACGAAGCACACGTACGCTATCTCTACCACTATGATTCTTGAGTTTCTCCATCAATCGAATTTGGGCTTCCTGCTCCACAGGTTCGTGAGTAGGACCATCTTCACCAACACGGAATGCATCATGTGTCCAAACGAATTTCACGGGTACTTCCATAAGTGCTGCCATACGGATAGCAGGCTTCATGTAATCAGAGAACACAAAGAATGTGCCCATCGCCGTTATAATTCCACCATGCAGCATCATACCAATACACACGCAAGCCATTGTCAATTCTGACACACCGGCTTGTAAAAAGCCACCAGCAAAGTTTGTGCGGCTTATTTCAGTTGTATGTTTCAAGAATCCATCCGTCTTATCAGAATTACAAAGGTCGGCAGATGAAACTATCATATTGGGGACATACTGCGAAAGCAAACTCAAACAAACAGAAGATCCATTTCTAGTAGGAGAATTAGGTTTCTGTTCAATCGTATCCCAAGGAATTTGAGGAAGTCTGCCAGCCATCCAGTCATTAAGCATAGAGGCCTTTTCAGGATTTTCCTTTTCCCAAGCAGCCTCTTCTGCACGGCGAGCAGCCACAATCTTACGCAATTCGTTCTTGCGCTCGTCATACATCTGCTTCACTTCTTCACGAATCACAAAAGGATTCTCTGGATCACCGCCGAGATTTTTAATGGTATTAACGTAGGCGCCATCACCGAGAGGAGCACCATGCGTCTTGCAATCGTGTTCATACGATGTTCCATCTGATTTACGACAACCCTTACCCATCACACAATGACCGATAATCAATGTAGGACGCGATTCTTCTTTATTAGCCTCTGTCAAAGCCTTACGGATTTGATCAGGATCATTACCATCTATTTCAAGCACATTCCAATTCCACGCACGATATTTCATGCCTGTATCCTCGGAAATTACGGCTGCAGTTTCTGTAGAAAGCTGAATTTCGTTGGCATCGAAAAACATAATAAGGTTGTTCAATCCCAAATGGCCTGCAATACGACCAGCACCCTGTGAGATTTCTTCTTGTACGCCACCATCGGAGATATAAGCATAAATCTTCTCTTGTGCAAATCCAGGATTACCCGTACGAGCATAAAGCGCCTTAGCAGCAATAGCCGCACCTACTGCATAAGTATGACCTTGACCTAATGGGCCACTTGTATTTTCAATACCACGCTTAGGACTAACTTCTGGATGGCCAGGAGTTGGAGATCCCCACTGACGGAATTGCTTCAACTCATCGATTGAAAAATTGCCAATCAATGCCAACTGCGAATATAGCATTGGTGACATATGCCCCGGATCCAAGAAGAATCTGTCACGACAGCGCCAAGTTGCCTCATCGGGGTCAAAATTAAGGAATTCGGAATAGAGCACGTTAATAAAATCAGCACCACCCATAGCACCTCCAGGATGACCAGACTTCGCGCGTTCTACCATACTTGCTGCCAAGATACGAATGTTATCAGCAGCAAGATTCATTAGTTCTTTTGAATGTTCCATTGACATTGCTATATTCGAAATTAGATTTGTAGCATAAGTTACTTCTGTTTGCAAAAATACAAAAATATCAGCAGACTAGTGCATTAGTAGCCAAAAAACATATAATTTATACTTTTATAAAGTCACCAAGTTGCGAATTTAGAGTTAATTTTTGCATCATATCACTTATACTTTCTTAGTCTCCACATAGAGATTGAATACATTTCCAATCCTTTTGTTGCTATCAAAAACATGCTTTATTATGGGTACTTCTTTTCTAGCCGTTGCCGTTTTCATCCTTAACAATCTTACTATACTTCTGAATTTCGCTTGGGCATTCAACACACCATGTCTAAATCCTCAACTTCAGAATTTTATACTTCATTACAGACTCACCCAATTACTATAAAACTGGAGTGCGTCCTTTTGCCATGAGAACTTTATTGAACCATCTTCCGAATAGTAGTGAAGAGGTGCCTGAATGGGAAGATTTTTCGATAAATCCCTTTTATACTCATCATCTAAAGTATGATTGGCATATTCAAGATGTCCTACAACAAAAACCCTACGATTGTCTTTCGTAGCCATAACTCCTACTCCACTCTCCTCACTTTCTGCAAGGATTTGCAAAGTTTCACCAGCAAGAAGTATAATATCCTCCTTACTCACTTCTGTATGTCGAGAATTTGGCATCATAAAGCAAGGACTCAATCCCTTCATAAGCACCGAATGCGAAATAAGTACGCGATGAGAAAAAACGCCAAACTTCTTTTCTTGCAGTCCATATTTTCTTATGCCATACCATTTATATAGCCCCGCTTGCGCTCCCCAACATATATACAATGTACTCCGCGTATGACAGTCAGCCCATTCCATAATTTTACAGAACGCATTCCAATAACGAACATCTTCAAACTCTATTTTTTCCAAAGGAGCTCCAGTGATAATCAATTTATCAAAATACGCATCACTATAATCCTCAAAATCAAGATAGTTCGTTTCCATATATGATTGCGGCGTAGTCTTATATCGTTGTCCACGGATTTTCATCGGCAATAGCTGAATACTACACGGCATTTGTGAAAGAATACGCACAAAATCCGACTCCGTCTTTACTTTTTCTGGCATTAGATTTAAGAAAAGGATTCTTTGCACCTCATCCTTTCTCTCACGCCAATTTTGTAAGTCATATATCTCAGCATTAGAAGGGGTATTACATGCCCATCCTTGCGGAATCCACAAAACATTGCCATTCATCAGTCAATCATTTTAGTCCATTCTATCACGATAATCCTCGTAAGTAAAATCCCGCAGCGTTTCAATAGTTCCATCCAAACGCTGGATTCTTAACGAAGGATGATGTATACCATTAAACATATTTGTCTTTACTGTCGTATAATGTATCATATCTTCAAATTCAACTATATCACCCACCATAAGCGGTTTCTGAAAACGCCAACACCCCATAAAATCACCGCTTAAACAGCTGTTTCCACCAAGGCGATATACAAGTTCGCTGGCTTCTAATCCACGCTCTTTGGCATCCTCAATTGTTTCGGCTCCAACCACATGAGGATGATAAGGCATTTCTAAGCAATCGGGCATGTGACAAGTAAAGCTAACATTCAATATTGCCGTTTTTATTCCTTGATTTTCAACAATATCTACTACTTGAGAAAACAAGTTTCCCGTGTGCCATGCATATGCCGAACCTGGTTCTAGGATCAAATGCAAATGGGGATGTTTACACTTAAAGTCTTGCAGCAAACTAACAAGTAATTCCACATTATATCCTTCTCGCGTAAGTAGATGTCCGCCACCCAGATTTAGCCATTTGATTTGATTAAGCCATGGGCCAAACTTCTTTTCTATCCATCCAAGTGTGGTTTGTAGTGCCTCTGCAGAACTTTCACAATGACAATGACAATGAAAGCCTTCTAAATGTTTAGGCAATTGCTTAGGAAGATGAGATGCCAATACTCCGAATCGAGAACCCGGAGCACAAGGATTGTAAATTTCGGTTTCTATTTCGCTATGTTCAGGATTGATACGAAGTCCCATGCTTGGATGATTGTTTCCTGCGCTAATTACCTTTTGATTGAATCTATCAAACTGACTCAACGAGTTAAAGGTAATATGACTTGAGCATCGCATAATATCATCAAATGTTTCTTCCTCATACGCAGGGGAATACGTATGTGCTTTCGTTCCAAATTCCTCAAAAGCTAAACGCGCCTCATAAGGTGAAGAAGCCGTAGTGTGGGAAATATACTCTCGAAATATGGGAAATGTTTTCCAAAGTGCATAAGCCTTAAAGGCGAGTATAAATTCCACGTCAGCTCGTTGGGCAACTGATTGAATAAGTGAAAGATTCTTTCTTAAGAGAGATTCTTGAAGCAAATAATAAGGACGCACGATATGATTTGTCTATTTTAAGTATAAAACATAGCGATGAGAGAATTGCGTATGTACAAGAGCTTATATTAAGCGAAAGGGAGTTCCATTTTCTGTACACCCACTATATACATAGCCCTGTTTCAAAAAGAACGTTCAAACCGAGACTCTCTACATCTTATAAAAGAGGTCGTTAAGACTTTGCTGTATTGGTGTACACTCACAAAATCATTAACGACCTTTATTGAAAAGATTTTATTGTCTGCTCTTACTGCATTAAACACACTCCTCACCTATCTCTATTCAAAAGAGACTAGATTAAGACGCATATTTACTGTATCTTTTAAACGCAGACTTTGGCTTACATAATGCCACGTTCGCGAAGCTTCTGCTGCCAATTCCAGGCAGAAGTAAGAGCTTCTTCCAATGTATGAACAGCCTTCCAACCAAGCACCTTGTTAGCCTTGTCTACATTGCCCCACACTTTTTCAATATCGCCTTCACGACGAGGAGCAATTTCGTAGTTGAGCTTCACGCCTGTGCACTTTTCAAAAGTATGAATCAATTCAAGCACGCTCACACCATGACCTGTACCTACATTGTAAATCTCTACAGGATCCGTATTCTTACCCTCTACAATACGTGCCATAGCAGCCACATGAGCCTTAGCCAAATCGAGCACATAGATATAGTCGCGGATACAAGATCCATCGGGAGTATCATAGTCGTCACCAAATACCTTCAAGCAAGGACGGATACCCATAGCGGTTTGAGTAAGATAAGGAATAAGGTTAGCGGGCACACCATTAGGCATTTCTCCGATTATTCCCGTGGGATGAGAACCGATAGGATTGAAATAACGAAGGATAATCGCACTGATATTTGCACCACTGTGTACATAGTCTTGGATAATTTCTTCGTTGATCTGCTTCGTATTACCATAGGGGCTTTCAGCCTTCTTTATAGGAGCTTTTTCTGTCACAGGCAGATTTTCTGGATCAGGCTGGCCATATACGGTGCATGAAGAAGAGAAAATAATACCCTTCACATCATACTTGGGCATGAGCTTAAGCAGATTGATGAGCGAGAGCAAATTGTTTTCATAGTACTTCAATGGTTTCTGCACACTTTCACCCACAGCCTTTGAAGCAGCAAAGTGAATAATACCTGTGATGTCTGGGTATTTTTGGAACACACCTTCCAAAGCGGGCAGGTCACAGCAGTCTACCTGTTCAAAAGCAGGACGAATGCCGGTAATCTTCTCGATACCGTCAACAACATCTGCCTTAGAGTTTGACAAATTGTCAATGATTACGACATTGTAGCCTGCATTCTGCAGTTCTACGGTGGTGTGAGAACCGATAAAACCGGTACCACCAGTAACTAAGATGGTCTTTTTCATAATTTCTATGAATTGTAATAATGAGTTTCGTTTTACTTCTTAATAACGCTTAGCACGTGATATTTACTTCCTCAACATATTGAGGCAATACCTCTCAGTTCGCGTCTTCCGTTGTGCAAAAGTATGTTTTTTTTATGGGTAATAAAAGGATTTCATAAAAAAAACGAACTTATGCTTCATATAAAACAAAAAAATAATGGCTAGCAACCTTCAGAACTTTTTGTTCTATCAAGTTGCTAGCCAATATTAATAAGCAAATTCTTGAGAATTACTTCTTCGGATTTTTCTTAGCCGATTGCTTAGCTTCAGCGAGTTCTACAGCAAAACTTTTATTGATACCTGTCTGAGTTTTTGCTCGAATCCAAAGCACACGATCACTACTTAGATTAGCTGCTTTTACAGCTTCATCAAAATCGGTCGTGGTTCGCATTTCTCTATCGTTGATCTTCATAATTATCAATCCCTTGCTCAGTCCTGCCTCCTTCAATTTGCCATCGCGCAAAGCTGAAATCATCAAGCCATAAGGCAAGTTAAGTTCTTTCATTTCTTGCTGCGTGAGCGGACGAAGGGCTGCGCCCATAGCATCTGTATCGAGATTTTGCACGGCAGAAGTGGTTCCCTGGATGTTTCGCAACGTCAGTGTAGCATTATGCTTTTTCTTATCACGAATGTAGGTAACGTTTACTTTATCTCCCGGACGATGATTGGTAAGAATTTCTTGTAATTCGCCAAATTTCTCAATGTTTTTACCATCAATGGTTGTCAGAACATCACCCTCTTTAAGACCACCTTCGGCAGCAGCGCCATCAGCGCTCACTTCTGCCACGTAGATACCGTTAACTGTACCAAAGTCAACATCCTTGCCTTTCTCTTTTTGAGAATCAATATAAGAACTTACATCCATGCCAGAGATACCCAACAGGGCACGTTGCACGGTGCCATACTTCTTCAAGTCGTCGACTACTTTATTCATAATGGCCGTAGGAATAGCGAAACCATAACCTGAGAAAGAGCCCGTTTGTGAGTAAAGCATTGCATTAATACCCACAAGTTCTCCCTTTGCATTCACTAGAGCACCACCTGAGTTACCAGGATTGATAGCAGCATCTGTCTGAATAAAACTATCTATGCTACCAGGAGTGGCATTAAGCGAGCGTGCTTTTGCACTGACAATACCTGCCGTCACCGTGGAAGTCAGACTAAAAGGATTGCCGATAGCAAGCACCCATTCACCGAGTTTCAGATTATCGGAATTGCCCACTTTAATGGCTTGTAATCCAGTGGCCTCAATCTTTATCAAAGCCAAATCGGTTGATTTATCCGTACCGATAATGCGGGCTTTAAATTCACGATTATCATTAAGCTTTACGGTCATTTCGTCTGCATCCTCCACCACGTGGTTATTCGTAACGATATAACCATCAGAGGTGAGAATCACACCAGATCCAGCACCCGAACGCTTCGGAGTTTGAATTTGGCGTTGCTGCGAACCACTATTTCCACGTCCAAAGAAATCACCGAAGAAATCGTCGAAGTCGAATGGCGATCCACCACCATTATATTGGATTGTTTGCGTTTTCCCGTTTGTTGTCACTTTAATATAAACCACTGAATTCACAGCGTTTTCGGCAGCATAAGTCAAATCTACAGGATTTGAGGGTACTGCTGTGGCAGCCACCGCGGGCGACTGCAAACCTAACGTGAGGGCCAATGCCCATAAGGGAAGATATTTACATGTCATAGCAAATATATAGTTTAGAATTCTTTGTTTCCAATAGAATAGCAAAAAGCATGCTATATTATATTGTTGACTAACATTTTATTGCTTTTTTGTCCAACGCTGCAAAAATACAACATGCAGACATAGGGTGTATGCGCAAAAAAGAAAAAATCCCGCTACCTTGCTATCTTTTAACATGTAAAAGAGGAATGGTAGGGGATTTTAAGGGTGTCGATGCAAATATAAATACTTATTTAATGGGATGAGAGTTAACAAAGAAATGATTTAGGGAATAGTTTTCACGTCGATGATACACAAAAGCACCTATTCTTTACCACGTCATCCGGATTTATTCGTCAACATAAAAGTCAAAGCACACCTGCACCACCTTGCATCATTTCCCGTGTTGAGCGTAAAGGGCGATTAGTCACATGAATTGTAAATGACTTGCTCTCACCTTGAAGTTTTATTTCGCGGTATTCAGGCTGAGCACCCATCATTTGATCAAAGATGTCGGGCACACGGACAATCTTATGTAAAGTTGCCTTAAATTTTTGTACTGGGAATGTATAGTCACCCGCCTTTTGAGGAGCAAAAACATATTGATTCCACACCAAAGTATAATAAATAAGTCCCTCATAGCGAGTACGTCCTGCCGTTGCATCGCGATTGATGTCCAGTTTACGAAACGTACACTTACCTTTTACCGAGAGATTTGTCAGACATTCAGCTTTCGCTATGGGAGCAGATGAATAGAGCACTACACTCACTAACATACTATCACCAGCATAGACTTGTTCTCGATCGGGCATAATACGTGCAAAGAGCGTTTCTTTATCAGCTGCACTAAGAGGCAGACTGATGAGCAACAACAGGATGAATAAAGTCTTTCTCATAATCCAATGTAACACTAAATTAAATTTGAGATTCATCGTCCACGTTTAAATCGGCGAGCCATGCTTCCGAACTTGCATCGGAAGGCATACGCCAATCGCCACGCGGGCTGAGCGAGCAACTACCGACCTTAGGACCATCGGGCAGACACGAGCGCTTAAATTGTTGTGTAAAGAATCGACGGAAGAATACACGTAGCCATTTCAATATAATTTCTTTAGCAAACGCCGTTCCATTAGATGTACCATCAAAAGCCCTACATGCCAGATAGTATATCTTTTGCGGACTAAAGCCAAAACGAAGCGTATAATAGAGGAAGAAATCATGAAGTTCGTAAGGGCCTACAAGATCCTCCGTCACTTGCTTTATATTCCCATTTTCATCAACAGGGATTAGTTCTGGACTAATGGGAGTAGCCACTATGTCGAGCAAAGTTTCGCGGCTAGCCTCATCGGCCATGTTACGAGCAGCCCATGCCACAAGATGCTTCACTAACGTTTTGGGAATAGAAGCATTCACTCCATACATACTCATGTGGTCGCCATTATAAGTAGCCCAACCGAGAGCGAGTTCACTCAAATCACCCGTACCCACAACAAAGCCACCCATCTGTCCAGCTGCATCCATTAAAATTTGTGTACGCTCTCGTGCTTGTGAGTTCTCGTAAGTAAGGTCGTGTACATTGATATCGTGACCTAAATCTTTAAAATGCTGAGTCACGGCGGGCGCTATGCTAATTTCGCGAATTGTCACCCCCAATTCTTTCATCAAGTTTGTAGCATTGGTATAGGTGCGATCTGTTGTGCCAAAGCCAGGCATTGTAATACCTACGATACCTCTTCTGTCACGCTGCAAACGATCAAAAGCATGCACAGCTACGAGCAAAGCAAGCGTGGAGTCTAATCCACCACTAATGCCTATCACCACCGTTTTAGCATGCGTATGTTCGATACGACGTGCCAAAGCTTCACTTTGCATGCATACAATTTCCTCACAGCGCTCGTCTAACGCCTCACCTTCTGGCACAAAAGGATGAGCATCAATAGAGCGTGTTAGCGTAAAAGGAACATTACTAGTATATGCCTCAAGATCAACGACGCGCATCAAAGGCACACGTTCAATCTTAATTGCCCCAGCAAAGGACGTATTAAGTCGACGTTCTGCACGCAGGCGATCCACATCTATTTCACTACTAATAAGTTGTTCTTTCATAGCAAAACGTTCACCTTCGGCTAGCAGACCACCATTCTCCGCAATAAAAGCACGTCCGCTATATACAAGATCCTGCGTACTTTCGCCATAGCCGCTTCCTGCATATACATATCCCGCAAGCAGGCGCGCACTCTGATTAAGAATAAGGTTCTTCAGATAGCCAGCCTTTCCTATAAGTTCATTACTGGCACTCAGATTGAATATCAAGTCGGCACCTGCAAGAGCCAGATAATTACTAGGAGGAGCGGGAGCCCAGAGATCTTCACAAATTTCGACACCGAAAGTACAATGTGACGATTGAAACAAAAGATTCTTGCTCATAGGAACCGTTTGTCCACAGAATCGAAGCTCAGCTCCTTCACCAAGCGCCTCAGATGATGTAAACCAACGTTTTTCATAAAACTCCTTATAGTTAGGCAAGTACGTTTTCGGAACAAGGCCATGAATTTTACCTCGTTGTATCACTGCGGCACAATTAAAGAGCATGCTATTGTATGCAATGGGCACTCCCACTAGCGCCGTCACGTTCAGATTACGACTAAATTCTATCAATTTTAGCAGCGAGGATTCCGCCTCATCAAGTAGGAGTTGCTGTGAGAAGAGATCTTGACATGTATAAGCTGTGATAGCGAGTTCGGGGAAACAGATTATTTCAATACCTTGTCCATCGGCCTGCGCCATCATATTTTCTATATGCTGCACATTAAAAGCACAATCGGCCACTCTGACGGTGGGCACTGCGGCAGCCACCTTAATAAATCCATTTTGCATATATTGTATACAGGCTATTCGCCATTTTTTGATTTTGAAAGTTTTATAAGTCTCCTTATTATATATAATTTAAGTTTCGGATTTAGTATATAATATATAGGTGTATGTTGGTTTAATGAAATTACGCGGATGTGCAAGCTTCTTTACCGAGAAGAATCATGCAATCGTCAAAGACCTACATTTATAGACATAAATCTCATTCGCGTGCATTTTGCTTAGCATATCCGCGTAATCATAAAAATGGCTGTACCAGTGATGTGATGAAACTCCGAGTAAAATAAGATTTGAGCTCCAGCCCATCTCTGTAATCCGACCCTACGACAAGCGCATATCGGCACGCCATTGAAGGACTGGTTGACTCGGTGTTCAGATTATTATTGATGAGTATCCCAATCTAACCGGTACAGCCTAAATGATGTTGCAAATATACAATCATCTCTGCGTTGCTCCAAACGTTTTCTTCACTTTTTTGCAGATTATTCTATTTTTTCAAATTTCAGAGCAGAGCTTGCGCTTATTTCATTTTTTATTTATAAGTTTACCGCTCATATAGGCTTATACCATATAGATTCCGAGATAATAAGACCAAGAGTTTACAATTCTTTTCAACCATTCTTCTACATGAAAACACTTTCTTTCTCCCTAACATACCATACTCATAATGGCGAACGCCCAGAGTTAGTCTATTCCATTGATGGTCTGCCCATGATCTTTTCACCTATGCATAGCACCAATGGTTATGAATGGTCGGTCATAATCGAGGCTCCCGATGATTGTCGGCACATCCGACATACCTACCAAATCATAGATAATCGTGAACAGTCTGTGCGCATTGAGAAGAACGATTGGCGATTCTTTCAGTTTCAACATCGTTCGGATGTATGTTTCATTGACGCATGGACCAATCGCGCTTTAGACTCTATCTATCACAAAGCTGCTTTTGCAAAATGCATCATGCAACCTCGTGGAGGTGAGAAACTTCATATGGAACTACTTTCGTCGGCCGCTCTGCTCATTTTACATACACGACCGCCACGTAAGGGCTTCAAATGGGCAGTAGTAGGAAGTTGTCATTCTCTAGGCAATTGGAACGTGGAGAAAGCTATTCCACTCAATCGTACGGGTACGTATGAATGGACTACCGCCTTGTCTAGAAAAGATTTTGAACAAGGATTTGAATATAAATATATTCTCGTAGACACCTTCGACTCCAAGCATGTGATATGGGAAGAGGGCAATAATCGCTCCATACCTCCCATATCACACACCGAACGCGCTTCCATCGTACGTCAAGATGAGACGCCACAGATTGACAACCCCCTATGGAAAGGCGCTGGTTGTGTGATTCCTGTGTTCTCGTTACGCAGTGAACAGAGTATGGGAGTGGGAGATTTTGGCGACTTGCTCACTTTTATTCGATGGGCAGCTAGCTGTGAACTCACCGCCGTACAACTTCTGCCAATCAATGATACCACACGAAGTGGCTCTTGGCACGATTCCTATCCCTACAATGGAATTTCTGTGTTTGCCCTCCACCCCATCTATCTTGATACGAGAGAGTGGACCACTGTTCCATTTTATAAAGAGTTTCAGAATAAGGCAAAGACGCTAAATGCTTTGCCAGAACTCGACTATGAAGGCGCTTTCCAACTGAAGATGGAATTTGCACGACAACTTTACCATTCCTCTTATGGAAAACGCACCATTCTATCGGCCGACTTCAAAAATTTCTGCGAAGATAATGCGCATTGGCTTTCTCCTTATGCCCAATTCTGCACATTGCGAGACCTCTACCATTCAGCAGATTTTCGTGCATGGCCAGAACAGGCATCTGCCACTCGAGAAGAAACAGTTTTCCTCAAGAATCACCCCGAGCAAGAGAATAATCTCACATTCTACAAATACCTACAATTCTTGCTCGACAAACAGATGACTCGTGTACATGAAGAGGCACGTCAACTAGGAATTATCCTCAAAGGAGATATTCCTATTGGAATCAGCCGAGATAGCGTGCCTGCTTGGACAGACGGACAGCTATTTCATTTCAACGGACAAGCTGGAGCTCCTCCCGATGATTTTGCTGTTCACGGACAGAATTGGGGATTTCCTACTTACAATTGGAACGAAATGGCAAAGGATGACTATCAATGGTGGCGTATGCGCTTAAAACACATGGAGCGATTCTTTGATGCATACCGCATTGACCATGTACTGGGATTTTTCAGAATATGGGAAGTTCCTTTCAACCAAATATATGGACTACTAGGACAGTTCCGCCCCGCCCTACCCTATACAGCTAGCGAAATCCACGATTGGGGATTGCCTCTCGACATAGAACAGCTCTGCACGCCAATGCTATCGTATCATCGCTTGACTGAGATCATAGAGGCTACGGGTAATAACGAATTTGCACAGCTATATCTCAACCATAAAGGCGAAGCCTACGAACTAAAGCAGAAATTCCGTTCGCAACGCTATATTCTAGAAAACATACCAGAAGGAAAGACGCGTCAGGCTTTGCTCGACCTAGTTTGTGAAGTTCTTTTCGTGCGCGACGCTGACAACCCAGAACTCTTCCATCCAAGAGTTTCGGCACAAGGCACACATAGATTCCAAGACCTTTCTGCCACAGAGAAAGAAGCATTTAATCGACTTCACGACCATTTCTTCTACCAGCGCAACAATGCCTTTTGGGCAGAAACAGCCATGAAGAAGATTCCCATCATTACGCAAAATCGAGACAATGAAAATCCTCAACTCTCTCTCTATCCCATAGACGGTGATGGAATGCTTCCTTGCGCAGAAGATTTAGGCATGGTACCCGCATCCGTCAAGGGTGTACTCGAACGTTTGAGTATTCTTTCTCTTGAAATTCAGCGCATGCCCAAAGAATATGGTTTAGAATTTGGCATCCTCAACCACAACCCCTACCTTTCCGTAGCAACTATTGCCACACACGATATGCCCCCCCTGCGACTTTGGTGGACACAAAATCAATCCACAACACAACGTTTTTGGAATCAAGTACTCCACCATCCAGATAAAGCCCCTCTGCAAGCTTCGCCCGAAGTATGCGAAGAAGTAATTGCACAGCATATCCAATCACCATCAATGCTTTGCCTACTTTCCTTACAAGATTGGCTTGCCATTTCACCCACGCTTAGGTGCCCACATCCCGAACGAGAGCAAATCAACGTACCCTCCAACCCTAATCAGTATTGGAACTATCGCATGCACCTCTCATTAGAACACTTACTGCTTGCCTCTGATTTTAGCGAAAAAGTAAAAGGTCTCACGGCTCTACGATATTCAACCACTTACACTGCCCATTCTTGATTCCCCATATTAAACGCAATTCGGTTCATCGGAACGAGCGTACGACTGAAACGCATAAATGACTCATTACTACAAGCTCCTAGGGTATTTTCCCTAGGAGCTTGTTGCAATCTATAACGGGTAAGGATATGAAAATGGGTCAGAGGATATTTCCAGTTGGTATGATGAGGGAAGCGACTTATATGCGCGGCCGTCCACAGATGTACATCTTTCCGTCCACAGATGACCATTAAGCCGTCCACAGATGACCATCTTTCCATCGTTCAACGCCCAGTGACTGATCGTTCAACGCCCAGTGACTGAGCGTTCACCGCCCAGTGACTGAGCGTTCACCGCCCGGTGAACGATGGGAAAGTCTTCAAAGAGAAACGGAATAACCTCGGTTTTAGCGTGATAATGACGAAGTTCGAAACTCTCCGTTCGCTGTTTATGAAATACTCCGTTCACAAGGGCGAAATTACAGAACTAGGACATTTTGTTAAGCTATATTTCTCTTGCGCTCTGCTCCACTCACAAAAAAACAAGCATTTCCTTTGCTTATCTAATATGAAGCCGTAACTTTGAGTTCGATTTGAACTGTCCGTGTACTACGAGAAGTCATATCACAAAATACAACTTATTGAATATCAAAATATGTACGACGAATATATTGAACTTACGATTCAAGGTATTACCCGAGGCAAAGAATTGGAAGATGCTTACATTTTAGTACTACGAGCCGCGAAGGAAGATGGTTTTTTCCCCGTGCTGATTGACAAACATGGTTTCGAAACCATCTACGAAGCCATGCAAAATCACGACTATACATGTGCACACATGATGAATCTGCTGGCTGAGCGCATGTGCGTGCCCATGCAAGGGATGAGAATATTACGTCCTTCGGATGGTAAAACGATGGCTTTGGTTGACTTTCAATGCTCGGATCAACTCATTTCTATCACTGTACCCATAGCTGAAGCAATTGTGGCAACTTTGGAGAAAAATAAGTCTATATGGGTGGACAAGGCAATGTATGAGCGCCAGATTAAGTTCAATCCTTCAGACCAAAGCATGGCACTTCCTATCACTGCAATGAATAAAGAGCTGCTAGAAAATGCACTTCAGTCGGCCGTAAAGGAGGACAACTTTGAACTTGCCTCCATCCTTCGCGATGAATTAAACAAACGTAAACACCTCGCTAAAATGAAAAAGATATCGAGGACCGAAACTATCGACGAGGATGCACAAAAACTAGCTAATACAGACTCTCCCCTTACAGACTATCAAGGTTCGGATAATCCAACAAGCAAAGGAAACGAGCAAGGATAGAATAGTGACATTGACGAGTTTAGCTTCAAAAGCAAACAAGAACAACAGGAATGAAAGAAAACCATATATTTTATAGTCCAGAAGTAGCACAAGATATATTCGAACTTCCAGAGGAAGAAGCCAAGCATGCCGTACGTGTGTTGCGAATGCAAGAGGGTGATGCACTGACAATCACCGATGGAATAGGCTTTTTCTACGAAGCTCATATCACATTGGCATCGAATAAGCATTGTGCTTTCTCGGTAGACAAGAAATGGGCTGACCATAAATTGTGGCAAGGAGAAATCAATCTAGCTGTAGCTCCCACCAAGAATATGGATCGCATTGAGTGGCTCGCAGAGAAAGCTACAGAGATTGGTGTGGATCATATCTATCTAATCAACTGCGACAATTCTGAACGACGCATTGTGAAGACCGAGCGATTGGAGAAAATCATAATTTCTGCCATGAAGCAAAGCCACAAGGCTTTTAAACCACAGATTGTTCCCATGACATCCTTCAAGGATTTTATGAAAATACCCCATGAAGGGCAGCGGTTTATTGCCCACTGCTATTCTCCAGAAGACACCAAAGGAGAAGAAAGCATTCACCTTTCAGGACGAAATTTCTTGGGAGATTTGGTTGACGGAGATGTAAAATCTCTCGTAATGATTGGTCCAGAAGGAGATTTCAGCATTAGAGAAGTTAAACAAGCAGAAGAAAATGGTTTTCAACCAATTAGCTTAGGTGAAAGTAGACTAAGAACAGAAACTGCAGCTCTTGTTGCCGTACACTTGATGTATTTGGCTAAGAGGAATAAAGCATAAGGAGCCATGTCGAAAAAAAAGATCTACATTCTATCATCTATTGCCATCATTTTTGTGGCAGCTATCCTATGGGGTTGCATTTACTTGTTTGCTCCGAAGAGTTACGAAGACCTGATTCCTGCACAGGCCAAGATGGTGGTTCGATTGCAACCTTCTGAGAGCAATGCACAAGATTTGAAAAATATAATTGATGCTGTTGGGATAAGCACAGAAGGCGTGGATGCGAGTCAGCCTCTATATGCTTTCATCACCCCCAATGAATATATAGGCTTTGTGGCCAAGGTGACTGATGAAAATGCAATAATGAAAGCATTCAATGGACTCGTTGTTCAGAAAAAGTGCCAATCCATCGAGATTTCCGATGGACAGAACTGGGTTTGGATAAACTCTGGATGGCTCGTCACTTGGACTAGCCGTTACCTCTTAGCGATTGGTCCGGGACTGGCAAGTGAACGCGATGTGTTACGACAAACGGCTATCTCGTTGGCCAACTCGGGCGATTGTTTTAAAGACTCCCCCTCCTTTAAACGGCTGCAAGATGAGAAAGGCTTTATGCAGATCTTTGCTTTAATGGATGCTTTGCCCACTCCTTACAACATGATATTCCGCCAAAACATCCCATCTAGCTGCGACCCCTCGGCCGTGGAAATCTATGCAAGTGCGGAAAAATCAAAAGGAGGCAAGACTTTAATTAATAGTCATATAGAAAGTGAAAATCAAGATATTCTAGCTTGTATTGACCAGTACGAAAAAAGTAAGAAGCATTTAGATGTGATGAATCAGACGGCCGTAGACTCGGCTTTATTCTATATGGCCACTAGCTTTCAAGGAAAAGATTTACTCGATATACTGAAAACAGACGCTACACTTAGAGGGCTCTTGCTTGGCATAAACCAAACAATTGATGCAGATAAAATAATGGGTAGCACTAATGGCGTGTTTAGCATAGAACTTGGTGGATTCAACAAGGATTGGACACCCACTTTCTGTGTGAAAGGCGAAAGCCCATTGCACAATCTTTTTGCTGATGCAGATTATTGGATGGAAAGCGCCAAGAAACAACATCATGTAACACTGAAACGAATCTCTTCTAACGACTACTTTCTGAGTAATGAAAAAGAGCAAGTGAAATTTGGGCAGAATGTTCAACAAGGGATATACTACTTTGCAACGCCCTCGATGGAATCAAGGATTTCTGCACCCATTTTTATGCAGGGATCTAACACAAAGAAGGATCCCATCATTTATCTTAGCATAAACTTGCGTCATCTCTTCCAACAGCCAAGCATGCAGGAAGGAGCCATCTCGACAATTCTCAAAACATTACTTCCTGGAAGCAATCGTCTTACCTACAAATCCTTTGTCGGACGAAAAGGACAGATGATTATTGAATAAGTAAAGGATTAGACAAAGATGGTTCTATGGTTGAAAACAGTTCACCTATTCGAACTTAGACTTCTCACACCAACCACCTCTATACATCATAAATAAACAACAAAAGAACGTGCAAACAATTTGTTTAGCAAACGTGCTTCCGCAAGTGTTTAGTAATGTCACGGACTTGAAAAGCGACGTTTGGAAAAAGAATATTCAGTTTGAAAAAGGCAAGACATATCTCGTAGAAGCTATGTCGGGCACAGGAAAATCTACGCTTTGTAGCTATATCCTAGGTTATCGACACGACTATACAGGACGAATTCGCTTCGACCAAACGGACATTAAAGACCTATCTATCAGTGATTGGGTGGGAATACGCAAACAAAGTATTAGTCACCTTTTTCAAGAACTTCGGCTCTTCCCCGAACTGACCGCGATGGAAAATATCCAGATAAAGAATAATCTGACTGAATGGAAAGATAAAGCTGAAATCACGCGTTGGTTTGAAATGCTTGGCATTGCTGACAAGGTGGATTCCAAAATAGGACGAATGAGTTTCGGACAACAACAACGCGTAGCCATGATTCGTGCGCTTGTTCAGCCCTTCGACTTCATCCTGGCCGATGAGCCCATCAGCCATTTGGATGATAAGAACTCCACCTTGATGGCCGAACTCATGATGACCGAAGCAAAGAAACAAGGAGCGGGTGTCATCGTGACAAGTATCGGTAAACACATGGACTTGCCATACGATAGAATCTATCGATTGTAAAATTCAATATACTGCACGCAAGAATCTATTTTCTTTAAAAGAACTTAGGATCGAACGCAATGATTAAAATCAACAAACTGCGCACAAGCGCCTTAATTCATTAGAATCAAATGAACCTCATTTGGAAACTATTACGTCAGCATATCAGTCCGCTTCAGTTGGCAGGCTTTTTCTTTGCCAATTTATTCGGCATGTGGATTATGATGCTAGGCATACAGTTTTATAAAGATATCGTCCCTATCCTGTCGGAAGAAGACAGTTTCATCAACAACAATTTTCTCGTTGTATCGAAACATATCACAACCATTGGAACGCTTTCTGGTCGTAGCAATGCATTCTCTACATTCGACATTGCCGATATTGCTCGCCAACCGTTCTGTAAGAAAGTGGGGGCTTTCACCTCGTCGCAATATAAAGTTTCGGCAGCTATGGGCATGAAAGGCTCCGCCCCACTCAACACGGAGATGTTCTTTGAAGCCGTTCCCGATAGCTTTGTAGACGCTAAAGCACAAGATTGGAAATACGAGGAAGGTGATACAGAAGTGCCTGTTATCCTGCCACGTACTTACATAGCTCTCTACAACTTTGGTTTTGCACAAAGTCGCAACCTACCCAAAGTGAGCGATGGCCTTGTGAGCATGATTGATATGAATATATTCATTAATGCCAACGGACAACATGCGCAATTCAAAGGAAAGGTCTTGGGCTTTTCAAGCCGACTGAACACCATTTTGGTGCCCCAACGTTTCATTGATTGGAGCAACGCCACCTATGAGCCTGGCAAGACAGAAGACCCTTCACGCGTAATTCTAGAGGTGAATAGCCCAACCGACTCACGCATAGCACAATACATGCAACAGAAAGGATACGACGTAGAGGATAATAAGCTCGATGCAGGAAAAACCACCTACTTCCTCCGCGTAGTAGTGAGCATGGTTATGCTCGTAGGACTGCTCGTAAGCGTGCTTTCGTTCTACATTCTCATGCTCAGCATCTACTTGCTCGTGCAGAAAAACACACAAAAGCTCGAAAACCTTTTGCTCATTGGTTATAGCCCCAATCGCGTGAGCCGCCCTTACCAATTACTCACATTAGGAATGAATGCAGTCACACTCATTTTTGCATTCTTTCTTCTTATGGGCGTGCGCGATTACTATATGCACGTGATTGGTGTAATATTCCCCACAGTAAAAGGCGGAAGCATGTGGCCTGCCATTTTTACGGGAGGAGGCATATTCATATTAGTGTCAATCTTTAATATCATTGCCATTCGCAGGAAAGTAATGAACATTTGGAAACGCAAGGAATGATTTTATGAAAGAATTATCCGCATTATATACACAATGGAAAGGCTGCGCGCCTCTACTTACAGAAGAACTTCCCCAAGCAGGAAGCAACCGAAAATATGTGCGATTCACCGATGAGGATGGGCATTCCGTTATCGGTGTGATAGGCACATCGGTCAGAGAAAATGAATGCTTTATTTACCTCTCCAAGCATTTCACTGAGAAGGGGCTACCCATGCCCCAAATACTAGCAGTAAGTACCGATTCCACACGTTATCTTCAAGAAGATCTAGGTACTACCTCGCTATACGACGCTTTAGCAGATGCCCGAAAAACGGGCTATCAATATGGAGAAGCAGAGAAAGAACTGCTTATAAAGACCATTCGCCAATTGGCTCATATTCAGACCGAAGGCGCTGAAGGACTTGACTACGATCGGTGCATTCCACCCATCAAATTCAACGAACAAGCGGCGATGTTCGACCTCAACTACTTTAAATATAGTTTTCTGAAAACAACTGATCTACCCTTCGACGAGATTCAACTCGAGGCAGACATGCAACAGATGGCTCTAGATTTAACAGCTTGCACACGAGGAAAACATTATTTCCTCTATCGCGATTTCCAGGCAAGAAATGTTATGCTAAAAAACGGAGAGCCCCATTTCATAGACTATCAAGGCGGCATGGAAGGTCCGTTGCAGTATGACGTGGCTTCCTTCCTATGGCAAGCATCTGCGCATTATCCACAAACTTTGCGCGAAGAAATCATTGAGTGTTACATCAACGAATTAAAGCATTTACTCCCTAGATTCGACAAGGAGGCATTTCGCAAAGAGCTTCAACTTTTCGTGCTATTTCGCATGATGCAGGTGCTTGGCGCTTACGGCCTGCGTGGTTATGTGGAGAGAAAGGAGTATTTTTTGAACAGCATCCCCTTAGCCATTGAGAATATGCGCGAAATGTTGGCGTTACAGGTGGCGAAGCCCTACCCATATCTCAATCAGATATTGAACAAACTAGTAGCCTTGCCGCAATTTCAAAGAAAGCAGGCTGTTGCTAAGAAACCCATGGATTTGGGGAAAGCCTCCGTTTCAAAATACGATGGCAAAGGTCCTTTGGTGGTAAGAGTTTTCAGTTTTAGCTATAAAAAAGGCATTCCCGAAGACACATCAGGCAATGGTGGAGGCTACGTGTTCGACTGCCGAAGTACACACAATCCTGGTCGATACGACCAATATAAGCCCCTCACTGGATTAGATCAGCCAGTTATTGACTTTTTGGAGAACGATGGAGAGATTCTAACCTTCCTCGAATCGGTGTACAAACTGGCCGATGCCCACGTAAGCCGCTATATAGAACGCGGATTTACCGACCTCATGTTCTCGTTTGGTTGCACTGGTGGACGTCATCGCAGCGTGTATTCAGCCCAGCACTTGGCAGAACATATCCACAAGAAGTTTGGTGTGGAAGTAAGGCTCTGCCATAGAGAACAAAATATAGCTACCACGTTACCCAACGAAAAGGTTCTATAGAAATCTACTCAAAGTGGGAGATTCTCTGAAATTCTTCCTCAGTTGCAAGCCATTTAAAACGTAGTATGTCAACTTTGTTGTGCAATATTACACGCTATAAGGCATTTTCTGAAATCAATAATTGAGTTAAGGTTTTCTAAAAATAAAGCGAAGAGACTAGCATTTCAAAGAAATAACTGTAACTTTGCTTTACAAGATGTAGGATTTATGGATAAAAGGAACAATTTTGAAGACATCTGCAACGCTTTAGATTCTGATAATCTGCAATTAGCGCAGCAGCTTATTGAAGAGAAGCACGCAGAAATGGGCAAGTCCTCCACGCTACTCTATTTAAAAGGGAAGCTCTACATGAAGCAGTCGCAGTGGGGAAAAGCCATCAGTTGTTTTCTGCAGTCGGAAAAGATTGAACCCAACGAGCCAGCTCGTCAATGTCGTGAGATGTTGATCGACATCATGCAATTCTACAATAAAGATATGTATAATCAGTAAAAATCATGCTTTGGCTATGCTAAGAACACGTCTTAATGCATTATGCTCTCCTATGCATAGAGAAATTGTTTCTTATAAATATAGTCAAGCTAAGAATTATAAAATATGAGCAAGATAAGAGGTGCCCTTATCATCGACACCAACAGATGCAAGGGATGCGGACTTTGCGTAGTAGCATGTCCGACACACACACTTGCACTGACATCAAAAGAAGTCAACCACAAAGGGTATGCATTCTGTGAAGAAATTAACGATACATGTATCGGATGCGCATCTTGTGCAATTGTATGCCCAGATGGTTGTATTAGTGTATTCAAAGCAAAAGAGGAATAATGCGCTTCGCACTATTGAATGAGTTTTAAAAGATCTTTCTCAACCTAATGATAATGTGTTCACGTTAACTTGTACTGTCATACACAGATGAATATCACAACGCATTTTCACATTCACTCATTCATTCTCAAAGTTGCATCCATGAAGCAACCTCGGAAGGGCGCTCTCACCTCCTTAAAGAATAAAAAGTATCAAAGCGAACAGATGCGTACTCCGATTTCACGTCAATGAAGAAGGAATCCTAGTACATTGAAGAGTTTGCCAAGACTTTAATCATACTTCTATGAAAGAAGAAAACGAAGTACTCCTACTAAAAGGAAACGAAGCCATCGCACGTGCAGCTATACGTTGCGGATGTGATGGATATTTTGGATATCCCATTACGCCTCAAAGCGAAGTGCTCGAAACACTCGCAGAGTTGAAGCCTTGGGAAACCACAGGCATGGTGGTGCTACAAGCCGAAAGCGAAGTAGCTTCTATCAACATGCTTTATGGTGGAGGCGGATCTGGCAAAAGAGTGATGACCTCATCCTCTTCGCCTGGTGTGGCCTTGATGCAAGAAGGCATTAGTTATATGGCAGGAGCTGAAGTGCCTGGACTAATTGTCAACGTGCAACGTGGAGGTCCTGGACTAGGAACCATTCAGCCCTCCCAAAGTGATTATAATCAAGCCACACGTGGCGGTGGTAATGGCGACTACAACGTGATTGTACTTGCTCCTGCTTCCGTACAGGAAATGGCAGACTTTGTAGATTTAGCTTTTACTTTAGCATTTCGTTACAGAAACCCGGCCATGATTCTGTCCGATGGCGTTATCGGACAGATGATGGAAAAAGTGGTGCTTCCACCATTTAAGAAGCGTCGTACAGAAGAAGAGATTGCCAAAGAATGCCCCTGGGCAGCCAATGGTCATGGTCTCAAGAAACGCGAGCCCAATGTGATTACCTCACTCGAGCTTGATCCTGCTAAGATGGAACAGAAAAATCTCCACTTACAAGAAAAATATCAGACCATCAAAGACAAAGAAGTTCGCTACGAAACTCAGCAAACAGAGGATGCAGAATATTTGATTGTAGCCTTTGGCTCCGCCGCACGCATTTCACAGAAAGCCATGGAAATTGCTCGCAAACGCGGCATAAAGGTTGGTCTTTTCCGTCCCATTACGCTTTGGCCTTTCCCTGAAAAAGAGATTAAAGCATTAAGTAAGAAAGTCAAAGGTATGCTCGTAGTCGAAATCAATGCAGGACAGATGATTTTCGATGTGCGTTGCGCTGTAGAAGGCTCTGTCCCCGTAGAACATTATGGTCGACTAGGCGGTATCGTACCCGACCCCGACGAAATTATTGATGCGTTGCAAAGCATGCAGAAGAAAAATGATTCGCGATGCCTTTGACAGAGAAATGGAATTAGCAACAGATATAAAATGCAGCATACAACTGCAATAGAATAAGATCTGATCGTCAACGACATATCCCCCTCCAAAAGTAAAACGCATTATTGCTATAAATATAATTGTGATTATTCCGCATTCCCAATACTATTATGCCATCAACAGAAAATAACGACATATTAGAACGACTCCGACATCCAAAAAGGACAAAAGAATCGCGTCGTCAGATAACACGCAATCTGTTTATCCGAAACATACTGAATAGTATTTTCATCCTTATAGCACTTATAGCCATGATAGGAATTTTAATAGACAAGGCGCATCTGATGATATGGTATGCTATTGGCTTGTTCTCTGTCATCATCAAAATGGTTGAGGTGATGCTCAGAATGCCAGGAATAAAGAACAAATAACAGCAAAGTCCCATGACAAGAGAAGATATTATCAAGCCAGAGAATTTGGTCTACGAAAAGCCCAAATTACTAAACAATATAGACATGCACTATTGTCCTGGCTGCTCACATGGCGTTGTTCACAAACTGATAGCCGAAATTATTGCCGAAATGGGCATGGAAGAAAAGACAATAGGCATCAGCCCTGTAGGATGCGCTGTATTTGCCTATCGATATGTAGACATTGATTGGCACGAAGCCGCTCACGGACGCGCTCCAGCACTTGCAACAGCTTGTAAGCGCCTTTGGCCCGACCGATTGGTCTTTACCTATCAAGGAGACGGCGACTTGGCTTGTATTGGCACAGCAGAAACTATTCATGCCCTCAATCGTGGAGAAAACATCACCATGATTTTTATCAACAACGCCATCTATGGAATGACAGGTGGACAAATGGCACCTACCACCCTTTTGGGCATGAAAACGGTAACTTGTCCTTATGGCCGTGATCCCAAGCTTCATGGTTATCCACTCAACATTACTGACCTCGCTGCTAAACTTGAAGGGACAGCCTATGTCACTCGACAAAGTGTACACAGCGTTGCTGCCATAAGAAAGGCTAAGAAAGCTATTCGCCATGCTTTTGAAAACTCTATGCAAGGAAAAGGTTCCAACTTGGTGGAAATTGTGTCAACTTGTTCCTCGGGTTGGAAATTATCTCCGATAAAAGCCAATCAATGGATGGAAGAACATATGTTCGACTTCTACCATATTGGTGATTTGAAGGATAAATAATCATACGAAATGAAACAAGAAATCATCATATCTGGATTTGGCGGACAAGGCGTATTGTCAATGGGTAAGATCTTAGCGTATGCAGCGCTAATGGAAAAGAAAGAAGTTACATGGATGCCCGCCTACGGCCCAGAGCAACGCGGTGGAACAGCCAACGTAACTGTAATTATTAGCGATGAACCTATATCTTCGCCCATTCTTAGCTCGTACGATACTGCCATTCTACTCAATCAGCCTTCGCTTGATAAATTCCAATCAAAGGTAAAAACTGGCGGAACACTCATCTACGATAGCTTTGGCATCATAGACAAACCCTCGCGCACAGATATCATATCATGGCACATTCCTGCTATGGAAACTGCTGCAGAAATGTCTATGATGAAATGCTTCAACATGTTCATCTTGGGTGGTTTCCTCAAAGTACATCCTATCGTTTCAATAGAAAGCGTAATGAAAGCATTACACAAAACGCTTCCCGAACGCCATCACGACTTGCTACCAATGAACGAACAAGCGATACTTAAAGGCAGAGATATTATAAGCAAGCAATAACGTTAATACCTCGGGTAATAACACATCCACGAAATCCAAGGATAATATATTTCCGAATTTTCATATTGCTCTAAAGTACTCACTCGGAGGCCTTCAAGCCACAAAGATGAAATTTGGATATCTTTTCAAGGATAATCATTGTATTAATGCCCCATTTACATAAACAAGCAAAAACCATAAATTATGGCAAATCGCAAACAACTCAAGAAAAGCGTAAAAAGGATCTCAGCAGACCTCTTTGCTGACTGTGTAGCACTCAGCATGTGCCAACAAGCTGACAAGGAGACACTCGAACAATTGATGAAAGAGATTCTAAAGCTTCACGAAGAGTACGTGGCACGCATCAGTCATACCGAAAAGGACTCTGAAAAGGAGTTTTACAAAAAATTCAAAACCGAATTCACTCAAAAAGTGAACGACTTGAACGATCGTATTATCAAGGCTTAAACGAATGTGAGGGGTCAAGTTATTCCAAGCGGACACAATTATGTGTCGGGAAAAGAATACTTGACCCCTCATTGGCTACTTTCCTGTTTATCTATTGGCAAAATCGTTGGCAGACATATAAAAGTTTACGGGGAGCATATTATTTAGATTTCAACTGTACAAATAACTACAGATGTTGCTAATTAATGAACCTCATCACCCATCGACCAACAAATATCAAGAATCAAATACACATGATTAAGAATATCTGTAAAAAAATTCTCTTTTCCTGGTGGGGATGGAGCTATCACGTCACAGAGCCCACCCCAGAAAAATGCATTATCTGTATTGCCCCACATACGAGTAATTGGGATTTTCTCATAGGGAAACTCTATTATACAGCAATGGGAAGAACTTCCAACTTTCTAATGAAGAAAGAATGGTTTAAGGGACCATTAGGTAACTTGTTTCGTAAAATGGGAGGCATCCCAGTTGAAAGGAGCAAGCATACAAGCCTTACCGACCAATTGGCAGAACAAGCCAAAATGTCTAATCATTTTTCACTCGCCGTCACACCCGAAGGAACACGTTCAAAAGTTGAAACCTGGAAACGGGGTTTTTATTATATAGCCTTAAAGGCCAATCTCCCCATACTACTCTATGCACTCGACTATTCTCAAAAAAAGATTGTGTGTACGCGCACAATTCTTCCTTCAGGAAATGTAGATGAAGACATGCGCTCCATTATGCAGTATTATGCCCAATTTCAAGGAAAGCATCCAGAAAAATTTACTATCGAGAAACTATAAATATTCAGATGGTGACAACAAAATGCTACAAAATTGAGACATTCGCGAACTTTTTCTTCCTTTTGTTTGTTTATTTACAAAATATGCTTTACATTTGCAGCATAAACAAACAAAACCATAGAAATATGTTACGCAATTTCGTTTCCAATATGCATTGTTGGCGTAGCTTACAACTTTTTGTCGTAAGCTGACTCTATATACCCCATAAGAATGCCATAGTTGATTATGATATCCCAAAGGCGGCTCGTCAGGACTTACGACGATGCCGCCATTTTATTTATCCTATTTTAAGGAAGAGAGGAACAACGAAAGAGCATACTTGCGCAAAGAGAGAAACGGATAGAACAACCACCAAAGTATATATAAATACAAAAACTTACACAATATGAGCCAATACGACGTTACTGACAATGGATACTTCGGAAGATACGGAGGATCCTACATTCCTGAGATTCTGCAGAAATGCGTGGAAGAATTGAAAAAAAACTATCGAAAAGTAATAGATAGCGAAGATTTTAAGCAAGAATTTGCCGAACTCCTACGCGATTACGTAGGTCGTCCTTCACCACTCTACCTCTCTAAGAATCTAAGTAAGCTTCATGGATGCAAGATTTATCTAAAACGTGAAGACCTCAACCATACAGGTGCTCACAAAATTAATAATGCCATAGGTCAGATTCTTCTTGCTCGCAGAATGGGTAAGAGCCGCATTGTAGCAGAGACAGGTGCTGGACAGCACGGAGTCGCCACAGCTACAGTATGTGCTTTGATGGGCATGCCCTGCATAATCTATATGGGTGCATTGGATGTAAAGCGTCAACGTCCGAACGTAGAAAAGATGAAACTTCTTGGTGCAGAAGTCGTAGCCGTAGAAAGCGGAAATCAGACACTTAAAGATGCCTGTAACGAAGCTATTCGTGATTGGTGTTGCCATCCTGAAGATACATTTTACCTAATCGGATCTACGATGGGTCCCCATCCCTACCCCGACCTCGTAGCTCGCTTGCAAAGCGTAATTAGTGCAGAAATCCGTAAACAATTGCAAGAAAAAGAGGGACGACCTACCCCCGACTATTTAGTTGCTTGCATAGGCGGCGGATCCAATGCAGCAGGAACAATCTTCAATTTCCTCGACGATAAAGACGTGAAGATAGTTTATGCTGAAGCTGGCGGTAAAGGTGTAGATTCAGGCATGACAGCAGCTACGCTCAATATTGGCGAAGAAGGTGTACTTCACGGATTCCGTTCACTCGTAATTCAAGACGAAGATGGTCAGATTGTCGAACCATATTCCATCTCGGCAGGCCTTGACTATCCAGGAATTGGTCCGCTTCATGCCCACCTCGTAAAAACGGGAAGAGCCCAAGCCCTTGCCATCAATGACGACGAAGCCCTTGCCGCTGCCTACGAACTTAATCGATTGGATGGTATTCTGCCCGCTCTTGAATCAGCTCACGCTTTGGGCGCGCTTCATCGCCTCAAGTTTAAGCCCACAGATATCGTAGTGCTCACACTCTCTGGCCGTGGCGACAAGGATATGGACACTTATCTGAAATATGCTCCGCAGTATATGACAAAATAAAGGCATAATGGAGAAATTGCCTAAGCAAAATCTCCATTATTTCCACCAAATAGGTTTACTCGTCAACACAAGATATACAGAATGAATTCTACTACACAATCATACCATTATAAAGTTAGAACCATCAAACTTCCTGGTGATTTGAGCACGCCTGTGAGCACTTACTTGAAAGTTCGCGACCTCTTTGCTCAAAGCGCTTTGATGGAAAGTTCAGACTATCATGGTTCTGAAAACAACAAATCGTTCATCGGGTTAGAACCTATTGCCTCATTTAGCGTGAGCCATAACATGGCCATCTTCAACTTGCCCAATCAGACTCAAATTGAACGCAATATCAATTCCTCTTACAGCGTAGCTAATGCCTTTGAGGACTTTATTGGTCAGTTTCACGTAGAAGGCGAAGATAGTGGTTATTGCGGACTCTATGGCTACACCTCATTCAATGCTATTCGATATTTTGAGAATATAGATGTAAAGGATAGTAAGGAAGCACGTAACGATGCACCCGACATTCATTATATTCTTTACAAATATCTTCTTGTATTCAATGATTTCAGCAGCGAACTCAAGTTGCTCGAAATGCACAGAGAAGGTGAAAAGAGTGGAGCCGAACGAATTGTTCGCGCCGTTATGAGTCGCAACTACGCCACTTATGCGTTCCATGCCGTAGGGCCTACGATTTCCCCACTTACAGATGAGGAACACAAGGCTAACATTCGCCGAGGCATAGCCCATTGCAAACGTGGTGATGTGTTCCAAATAGTACTCTCGCGCCGTTTTATTCAAAAATATCAAGGCGACGATTTTGAACTATATCGTGCTCTTCGTCGTATCAACCCATCACCCTATCTGTTTTATTTCGATTTCGGCGGATTTAGAATTTTCGGTTCTTCGCCTGAGACTCATTGTCGCATAGAAGACAATGGCATGGCCTATATCGATCCTATCGCAGGAACAACTCGCCGTCAAGGTACACGAGTTGCCGATCTTGAAGCAGCTCAAGCACTACTTGCCGATCCCAAAGAAAATGCCGAACACACCATGCTGGTAGACTTAGCGCGCAACGATTTAAATCGTCATTGTACTGGTGTGAAAGTAGATTTCTTGAAAGAGACACAATTCTATAGCCACGTGATTCACCTTGTAAGCCGCGTAAGCGGCAATGTTCGCCCTGGAACCAATCCCATCAAGCTCTTAGCCGACACTTTCCCTGCAGGAACGCTAAGCGGAGCTCCGAAAGTGCGTGCATTACAACTAATCAGTAAGTACGAGCCACACAACCGCGGAGCCTACGGAGGTTGCATCGGATTTATCGGACTTAACGGAACGCTAAATCAAGCGATAACAATACGTTCTTTTGTAAGCAGAAATGGCGAACTATGGTTTCAGGCAGGTGGTGGCATTGTCGCTGCAAGCAATGAAGAATACGAACTTCAAGAGGTCAACAATAAGCTAGGAGCCTTGCGCAAAGCGATAGAAATAGCTGAAACTAACAAAAACGAAGAAGCATGAGAATATTTCTAGTTGACAATTACGATTCATTCACATATAACCTTTTCCAATATTTGGAAGAAGAGGGAGCCGAAGTCTGCGTAAAACGCAACGATCAGTTTTTGCTCGATGAGATAGAGGCTTACGACAAGATAGTGCTTTCTCCAGGCCCAGGCATTCCCGACGAAGCAGGTTTGCTCAAAGCCGTCATTGAGCAGTATGCACCTTCCAAACCTATTTTGGGCGTTTGCCTAGGAGAACAAGCCATTGGCGAAGTGTTTGGCGCGAAGCTCTACAATCTGCCCAAAGTATTTCACGGCGTACAGACGCCCATACAAATCACAACCGACGATTATTTGTTTCGTGGTCTCCCCAATACAATCAATGTGGGTCGCTACCACTCTTGGGTAGTAAGCCACGAGCAGTTTCCTTCATGTTTGGAAATCACAGCTTTGAGTGAAGAAGGACAGATTATGGGCATCCGCCACAAACAATACGACGTACATGGCATTCAATTCCATCCAGAATCCATCCTTACGCCGCAAGGACACGAGATGATACGAAATTTTGTCAACAACTAAGATTCAGATTCAAAAACTATGAGAACAATACTTGACAAACTTTTTCAACACGCCATCTTGACACGACACGAAGCCTACGATTTGCTTTGCAACGTGGCCGATAAGAAATACAACGAAGCACAGACGGCATCTCTACTAACCGTGTATCGTATGCGCGACATCCACGTAGAGGAACTTCTTGGATTTCGCGATGCACTGATAGAACGCGCTCAACACATTGACCTTTCCGAATACCATGCGCTCGACATTGTGGGCACAGGAGGAGATGGAAAGAACACATTCAATATCTCCACTTGCGCATGTTTCGTTGTGGCGGGAGCTGGCTACAAAGTGGCCAAACATGGCAATTATGGTGCTTCGTCAGTTAGCGGTGCTAGCACAGTGCTAGAACTGCACGGCGTAAAATTCACAAACAATGAAAGCCAACTCCGTAAGAGCATTGAGACTTGTGGTATGGCCTATCTACACGCTCCTCTATTTCATCCAGCCCTAGCCACTGTTGGCCCATTGCGTAGAGCCTTAGGAGTAAAGACTATATTTAACTTACTTGGTCCGCTAGTCAATCCTTCAGGAACAGCCTATCAACTTCTTGGCGTGGCCAACTTACAACAGATGCGTCTCTATACCAACACACTTCAGCAGATTGGTATTGGATTCACCGTGGTCAACACTCTTGATGGATATGATGAAATTTCCCTTACAGACGATTTCAAGCTCGTTTCCAATCATTCGGAAAGTATCTATTCGCCTACGAAGTTCGGCCTTGCACGTGTATCTCCTCAAGACCTCTATGGCGGACATACTCCAGAGGAAGCGTCGAATATATTCGACAATGTACTCAAAGGATGTGCTACCCCAGCACAATCACAAGTGGTCACAATCAATGCTGCCGTGGGCATTCACACAATTTGTCCTGAAAAGGATCTCTTCACCTGCATCGAAGAAGCCCGCGCCTCCCTACTTAGCGGAAAAGCTCTTAAGACATTCGAAAAGTTTATAGAACTCAACGCATGATTCTCCCCATAGCCCATGAGTAAGAACATATTATCAGAAATCATAGCTCACAAGTACACGGAGGTGGCTGAAGCTAGTACAAAGGTCACTCTGCATGAACTAGAAAAGGCCATCGCAGACATGGCTCCAACGAGGAGTTTGCGCCAATCACTCGAGAATCATCGCGGAGGCATCATCTCAGAGTTTAAGCGGCGCTCCCCCTCAAAAGATTGGATTAGACGCGATGCTCGAGTGGAAGACATCATTCCTCAATATGAAGCCGCTGGAGCAGCAGCTCTTTCCATATTAACAGATAGCCACTACTTCGGTGGAACACTTGACGATGTACGCCAAGCCCGTAAACTTACCCATCTGCCCATCTTGCGCAAAGAGTTTGTAGTCAGTGAATATCAAATACTCGAAGCTCGCGCCGCCGGAGCCGATGCCTGCCTACTCATAGCGGCCGCTATTGGAAACAAACGATGCCATGAGTTGGCGCAATTCGCCCATGAAGTAGGACTCGAAGTCATCCTAGAGATTCACAGTCGCGAGGAACTTGAAGCATGTTCGCTTCATGTCGACGTGATTGGTGTGAACAACCGAAATCTCAAAACATTTCAAACCTCTCCTGCGCAGTCCGAAGAGCTATTTCCATTGCTGCCTACAGGACCTTTGCCCATCTCGGAAAGTGGGCTATTGCAGCCAGAGACGGCTCTACATCTGCAGAAAATAGGCTATAAAGGGTTCCTCATAGGAGAGGCCTTTATGACAAGCGAGCAACCTGGAGAACGACTAAAAAAATACATTGAAAAGCTGTCATGATAATCAAAGTATGTGGCATGCGTGACGCAGCTAATATCCGTTCCATCGAGCAAACAGGAATCGACTGGATGGGATTCATCTTTTACCCACCTTCCCCACGCTATGTGAGCAAGCCTCCTGAGTATTTGCCAGAAAGTGTAAAACGTGTGGGCGTGTTTGTCCATCCCGACTTTCAGAACGTAAACAATCATATCAAGCAATACCACTTGCAAGCCGTTCAATTCTGCGGAAAGGCTTCACCCGAAATGTGCCAACGTTTTCGTGACATGGGCATTTTAGTGATAAGAGTTGTGCCCGTAACGGAAACGTTTGTGAGTGAAACAGCCGAATACGTGGGTAAAGTCGACTACTTCCTATTCGACACGCCCACGCTCAAATTTGGCGGCAGCGGCAGAAGTTACAATTGGAGTTTGCTTGCTCGCTATCCTGGTCCCACGCCTTTCCTTCTCAGCGGTGGCCTTTCTCCATCGTCAATCGACGCACTTCGAGAATTCCAACATCCCTGTCTCGCGGGTTACGACATCAATAGCGGATTTGAACTAAGCCCTGCACTAAAGGACGTATCTGCTGTAACAAATTTTGTCCAACAAATTAAAAAAACTCAACTATGAACCGAATACAACAACTTTTTCAGACGAAAGAGCAAAACATCCTTTCCGTATATTTCTGTGCAGGGCATCCCACCCTTGATTCTACAGTACCATGCATTGAGGCCTTGCAACAGGGCGGTGTAGACATGGTAGAAATTGGCATACCCTTTAGCGACCCCTTGGCCGATGGTCCAACGATTCAGGGAGCAGCTTCTAAGGCTTTGAAAAATGGAATGAGTCTGCACAAGCTCTTCTGTCAGCTGGAGGGCATTCGCAAAAAAGTCACCATGCCACTCATTCTCATGGGCTATCTCAATCCCATTCTGCACTTTGGCTTTGAAGCGTTTTGCCGCCGTTGCCAAGAAGTCGGAATAGATGGTCTCATCATCCCCGATCTACCCTTTGATCGTTTCCAACTGGAATATGCCGATGTAACGAAACGATATGGGTTGGAGATTATTTTTCTTGTTACTCCTGAAACGCCAGAGGCACGCATTCGCGAGATTGATGCACATAGCGAAGGATTTATTTATGCCGTCAGTTCGGCTTCTGTCACAGGGGCTCAGCAATCATTCTCAGATGCTAAGCAAGCTTACTTTGCTCGCTTACAAGGCATGAAGTTGAAAAATCCTCTACTCATCGGTTTCGGCATTTCTAATAAGATCACGCGCGAAGCCGCCTGCGCCTACACCTCAGGAGTCATTGTGGGGTCGAAATTCGTCACTCTACTCTCCGAATCTCCCTCACCCGATGTAGCTGTAAAAGGTCTCCTAAAGGCTCTCAAAGAATAGAAGAAGGTATATTCCCAACAATATTTTCTTTTTGTTGTCAACATGAGCACCCATCCCTAACCTTTTGCTAGTAAAATCAACAAAAAAGAAAAGGCTACGTGCTCTTGCGACAAAGCTTGCGGGCTAGAAACTTAATCGGAGTGTTAAAGATTAAGTTTCTAGCCCGCAAGCTTTGTCGCAAGAGTATATCTCATTCCACTCACCTCGGAGCAGACTTACTGACACATTTGACCATAAGATGGAAGTTAGTCTTCATCCTCCACCTCAACGGTTACGACTTTCTTGCTAGCTTTAAGCCCTGCGGCTCTTGCAGCATGCTTAAATATATAGTTTTTACGATCAATAGTGTGCTTACGGAATTTACCGCTGATGCGCTGAAGTTTTTGTCCGTTTTTGGAAAGTGCTGCTTCATCTGTAATCCATTTTTCTGCACGACGATCATCTGCAAAGTCACCTGCCGTCACTTCGGGATCATAGCAATAGTGGAGGCGGCGCATTGTTGCAGTAAAGCCACCATCTTCTACACGAAACACAAGTTGATAATAAAACTTCACGCGATGAATTTGCCAATTCGTACGCTTAAAATACATATATTCTTCGATACTTGCTGCGATGATGCCACTATCTGGAGTAATCTCTGTAATGCGCGATTGCGGAAGTTGGTCAGGGCCATCAATCAATTCTTTTTGTACGAATTGACGCAATGAGTCCATGATTTCAGCTTTTGATTTTTGCGCAATCTTATATTCTGCATCAAATTGTACATAACCATTCACGGTTGGCACGGCACCAGCCAAATAGCGCTTCATGTCTGTCGCATTCTGTGCCATAGAGGGCACGAAAAGCAAAAGCATCAGAGCAAAAAGGATTTTCTTCATAAGGGTTTATCTTTAGTTTATTGTTTATGCGACAAAGTTAGTGCAAGGTGAGAGAAGAAAAAAATAAAAAGCAAGTTTTTTTCTTCTCTCCACACAACCTAACTCTACAAAGTGTAATAACGCAAGGTGAGAGAATATAAGCCTACACTCACGATTTCTTCATTTAAGTTCAAAGTAGAAACATAGTATCCCCTATCCTTTTCGTGATGAAATAGGTAAATCTACAATAGTTGTGTTTCAAGTTTTTTATATTGTTCTCATCATTTGATTATTTGCATTTTGGATGCAAATAATGCAGGAGTTTGGTAAAGCTCAATGACACGAGCCTCATCAGTTCAGCCATGCCTATTTATGTATAGGGGTTCTATCCATTCACAAACGGGGTTTTACTCTCTTTATACTGCTCATATAAGTCTGTGTCCTTCGGTCGAAGGACGCAAACATAAACGCTCATCTGGAAAAAGTAGGATGGGCATCCGACGGCATATAAGTCACACTTCGCTGACAATAGAGAACTTTATTGATATGATTCATCTATAACTATTTCCTGACTTCATCACTTTTCTGCGTCATTATATAGCGCGTATTGAAAATCAATGAGTTATATCGAAATTATGGGTAGCTTTGGGTGGCGCAAGCAAAAAAACGGGAAAAGGACGATCGATTTTAAATGAAAGAACCTTGGTCTACCCTCAACATTTGCAATCCTTAAATTTTGTACTGCACTCGGTTTGCATTATCTTTGCATATTGATATGGCTCACTCGTTAGATTTTAATCATAAAATACTCCTATATATAAAGGCATGCACACTTAGCAAAGCTTCTCTGCTCGTGACAAGCCTTTGTCTTATTGTATTATTCTCAGCTTGCAGCAGCAAGAAGTTCTTAAAAACGGGGGAACATACGCTCTCCGATGTTGAGGTGAAAGCTGCCAACAAGCACTTTGCAACGGGAGAATATAAAAATTACGTTAGACAACAACCTAACGCAAAATGGTTTACTTTGTTTAAAGTGCCCTTAGGCATTTATTGTCTATCGAAAGCTGACAGTATAAAAGGGAAGAAAGGGCTTTCTAAAATATGGAAGAAAATCGGTGAAGCACCAGTTATCTACGACACAGCCCAGACCCTCCACAGTCAAACAAGCATCAGACAAGCGCTCAATAGCAAGGGTTATCTGCATGCAGAGGTAGACACTATCGTTAGTTTCAATAAGCACAAAGCCAAGGTTATTTATCTACTACGCCCAGGTATGCGTCACTACATACATGAGTTGAAGTATCAATTCGACGATGAGACTCTTCGCCAACAATTTCGCCTTGACTCTGCTTCAACGCTGATTCGTAAAGGCATGCCCTTGGATTTAGGGAAATTAGCCGATGAACGCGCAAGAATCATCAAAGCGCTGCACGAACGCGGATATTATTATTTGAACAATGACTATATCTCCTACGACATCGACACCCTTGCTGGATCGCTTGAAAGCAATGTAATACTGCATTTCCGAAAACCAGAAAATGCAAGGAAAGAGAAAGTTTACACGCAGCAGAAGTTTCGAAACGTAAATATCACAGCCGACGACTTAACAACTATCTCAACAGAAAGACAAGCCGACACACTCTATTATAGAGGACTTAACTTCGTATATCATGGGAAGCAAAAATTATTCAAGAGATTGTTTGTATCCCACGTAGGATTACGTCCTGATAGCACGTATAGAGAGTCGCAAGTACAGAATACGTATAGTTCGCTCAATGCTCTCCCCATTACGAGCTATACCACAATTCATATCGAGCCAGTGAAAGATGCCGACTCGCTGCTCGACTGCAACATTTACCTACAACGGAACAAGCCACATAGCATTGGACTAGAGCTTGAAGGAACCAATACCTCGGGCGACCTCGGTGCTGCATTAGCTCTGACATACAGCAATCGAAACCTTTTCCGAAGTTCCGAACTTCTCACACTCAAAATACGTAGTGCCTACGAAGCCATCACGGGTTTAGAGGGCTACTCCAATCAAAACTACATGGAATGGAGCGCCGAGGCGAATTTGCGTTTGCCCACACTATTACTTCCATTCGTAAGCATAGAAAAGAAGAGACAACTTAAAGCGGCATCAGAAGCTAAGGTTATGTTTGATACGCAAGACAGACCTGAATTTCATCGACGTGTACTTACAGGAGCTTGGTCGTATGTTTGGAATCGTGCGGACAAGACTCAGCTGCAACACCATTTCGACATGTTATCAGTGAACTACGTATATATGCCTTGGATTTCTGACACTTTTAAGAAAAACTATCTAGAAGGCAACGATCCCCACTATTCTGTGCTACGATATAGTTACGAGAATCTGTTCATTGTGCGCACAGGGTATAGCTTTACCTATAACTCCCTGCGCGATGCTGCTAACATGCCTACGGGACTTTACCAAACCAATGGTTATCAAGTAAGATTCGGTATAGAGCTAGCAGGCAATGTGCTCTATGGAATTTCACGAGCTATTCACGGAAAACGAAATGCGGCCGACCCTTACAACCTTTTTGGCATAGCCTATTCACAATACGCCAAAATTGATTTCGATTTTGCCAAGAGTGTGGTGTTAAGCGAACGAAATTCTCTGGCTTTTCACGTTGGGTTTGGCATTGGATTACCATACGGAAATTCTACCATAATGCCTTACGAAAAGCGCTACTTTGCGGGCGGAGCCAACAGTGTAAGAGGCTGGAGCGTGAGAGAACTCGGACCTGGTTCTTACAAAGGGAAAGACAGCAAAGTAGACTTTGTGAATCAAACAGGTAACATGAAGCTCGACCTCAACTTGGAATTGCGCACCTTCCTTTTCTGGAAATTACATGGCGCCTTCTTCATTGATGCAGGCAACGTGTGGAACACACGATCCTATCCCGATATGGACGGAGCCTTATTCAAATTGAATAGTTTCTACAAACAAATTGCCGTAGCTTACGGTTTGGGTATTCGCTTCAATTTCAACTATTTCATTCTCCGCCTTGACGGCGGTATGAAGGCGATCAATCCAGCTGTCAGTTTAGGACGTCTTCATTACCCCATAAGCAAGCCCAACTTCGGCCGTGATTTTACGCTTCACTTTGCCGTAGGACTTCCTTTCTAGGAATGGAATTACACAACCCCTTCTTATCATACAGAAAATCATATTTGCATTCATGCTTCAATTCATATCCTTAGGTTCCGGAAGCTGCGGAAACTGCTATTACATCAACTCGGATGGCTATGGTATCATCATCGACCTAGGCATTGGCATACGTTCTTTCAAAAAATTATTCTCCGACTATGGACTTAAAATCGCGCAAATCCAGGCAGCACTTATCACGCATGACCACACAGATCATGTAAAGGCCATCGGAGCACTCTCACGCGATTTTCACATTCCCGTATATACCTCACAAAAAGTGCATGACTCCATCATGCACAATCATTACGTGTCGAAAAAGATTCCCCTGCCATTACAACATTCCATTACGCGCGGACAATCTTTCCAATTGGGGCCTTTCGACATTACGTCATTTGGTGTGCCACACGATAGCGCTGATAATAATGGTTACTTGTTGCGTGTGGAAGGGAAATGCTTCGTTCTGCTTACAGACGTGGGGCATTTCACAGAAGAGATGCCCACCATTATTCAGCAAGCCACACATCTCGTAATTGAGTCAAACTATGATGAAGCCATGCTTCGTTCGGGCCATTACCCACTACGATTACAAAAGCGCATAAGTAGTCCCAATGGTCACATCAGCAATGCGGAAACAGCTGCATTTCTTGCGCAGAACCTCAACAAAGACCTGATACAAAAGGTGTGGCTATGTCATCTCAGCGCTGAAAACAATCTTCCACGCATAGCTTACGACACATGTTCAAAAGCCCTCACAGAAGCAGGGTTCGTCCTTGAGGGCGAAGGCAAGAATCTCGACCTACAAGTACTCGCACGCCGCACGCCTTCGCTACTTACTACATTAGAATAAAGGGTGATTCTATTCATTCTGAGAAATAAAATATCCTATTCAGATGTGCTATTAGCATGCGCTTGAAAGCGTCTTTTTGATAAAGCACTCATTTCCTATTCTTCCTCATCATATGGTCTACTTAATCATCATTTTCACGGGATACATCCTAATTTCCGTACTTTCTTTTATTGTAGGAAAGAAAGCCAATCGTCACCCAATAGCCCCTTCAATCACTGAACTACAAGGACGATTGGAAGCAATGGAGCGTTCGATGAATGACAAGGACAAAACCATCCTAACACAGATAGAAGAAATCAAGCAACTCACGACCCAACGCGAAGTGTACAAAGCAAAAGCATCCGATCTTGCCCTTTTGCTTCAACAAAAGCAAACTGACTGCGACCAGCAACTCACTCAACTCAAAGAACTTTACGAAAAGCAAATGGCGCAACAACTTCAGACACTCCGCGAAATGAATCAGAAGCAAGTGGAAACACAGCTCAACTTGATTCGTGAGCAAATGAAATCTACTTCAGAATCCGTACTGAAAGCTCGGCAGAATGAACTTAATGAGTACAACCAAGAGCAAGTAGGGAAAATTATTGACCCATTGCAACGTAGTCTGAAAGAAATGGAAGAGGCTTTCTGTAAGAATAAGGAGCAACAGAAAGATGCTCTCACCCGACTAGACGAAAGCATTCAGCAAAGCATGAAACAAAGTGCCTCATTGGGTGAAACTGCCGACCGTCTCACACGAGCACTTACGGGCGAAGTAAAGATTCAAGGAAATTTTGGAGAACTGAAGCTCAAGCAACTTTTTGAAGACCTAGCACTTAAAGAGGGCGAACAATACGACACGCAAGAGACGCTCAGAGATCGTTTCGGGAAAGCGCTCAAGGGAGATGATGGAAAGGGGCTCATCCCTGACTTTATTCTTCACTTCCCCAATAATCGCCATGTCGTAGTAGACTCTAAAATGTCGCTCACAGACTTTGAGCAATACATGAATGCGCCCGAGGGAAGCGATGAACGAAACGAACATCTAAAAGCCCACATCAATAGCGTGAGAATGCAAGTGAAGCGCTTGGCAAAAAAGGAATATTCCAAATATTTGCCTGAAGGATACAATCGCCTCAACTTTGCCATCATGTACGTTCCCATTGAGGCTGCTCTCAACTTGGCACTTCTCAACGATGCCACACTATGGCGCGAAGCCTACGATGAGGGAGTACTGATTCTCGGTCCACAAACAATGTATATGAATTTGCGCGTACTCGAAATGATGTGGACGCAAGTGCGCCAGCTCAACAATCAGCAAGCAATGATTGATGCTGCCAACCTTATCATAGAGCGTGTGCAAGAATTTGGTAAGCGTTATCTAGATGTAGAATCGAGCATGCACGACGTTATCAAGAAAATGGATTCCCTAAAAATCATCACAGCCGACCGAGGCGTCAGCATTATCACAGCCGCCAAGAAACTCGTCACAGCAGGAGCAAAAGAAAGCAATAAAAAGAAGAAACTCGATGATCTGGAAAATCGCATTTTCATAGACAACAACACTTCGGATATGCTAAGCACTGAATAGATCGAGAGCATATCAGAAATCTTGAGATAATCTATTGTCCCCTACCCTTTCATAAGATCACTCATAATGTCATCGCTTATCATGATACTCTCCTTGGCTATACTGAGGAAACCATCTTCCTGAATTAAGCGATGATTCAGAAGATGAGGCTTCGCATTCTTCAGTAAATAATTTAAAGCAGTAGGGCCAAAAACTTCGGATAAACGCTGCAGCGAAAGTCCCTTCTTCGTACGTAGAGAGGTAAAAACAAACTCATCGTATTGTTCATCAATCGTAAGAATTTCTTCCTCATAAGGCGGATATCCATCGGAATCTGCGTATTGAATGAGGTTGGGCAGATTGTGTCGACGCACATTATCATGAAAAGAATGAGCTCCCGGCCCTATACCTATATATGGCATACCATTCCAATAGCCGGAATTATGGAGTGAATGAAAATGGGGTAAAGCGAAATTGGATATTTCGTAATGCTCAAATCCATGAGCCTCGGCCGCACTCATCAACATATTATACTCACGCACACTCGTCTCCTCTGTTGGCAAAGATATATCACCACGTTGGAGCATACGCGCTATCATAGTATCATGCTCTATACTAAGTGCATACGATGAGAGATGACGGATTGGAAGAGAGAATGCCTTACGCAAATCCAGTGCGAACATCTTCTCCGTCTGTTGTGGAAGTCCATAGATGAGATCTATACTTACGTTATCTACACCTCCCTCAACGAGCGTTTTTACAGCGTTTACAGCGCCCAATGCATTATGACGGCGATTCAGCAACTTTAGCAACTCATCATCGAAACTCTGCACACCGAGACTCACACGATTGATTCCCATGCGTCTTATGTTGCTGACAAATTCTTTCGTCACATCGTCGGGATTAGCTTCGAGTGTAATCTCGGCTTTTTCATCTACCCGATATTTCTCGTAAATCTTCTCTAAGATTGCCTGAATCTGATCCGAACGAAGCTGCGAGGGCGTTCCGCCCCCTATATAGATGCTCGCAATGACAGCATGTGAAAGCTCAGTTGCGCGAATGGTAAGTTCTCGACAAGCCGCTTCGACATATCGTTGCTTCCATTTGTCGGTCTGCGTAGTAGAAAAGAAATCACAATAAATACAACGGCTTGCACAAAAAGGTACATGAACGTAAATCATGCCTCTCTGATTTGCATAGTTACTAGCGGTCATCAATCTTCGCTTTTAAGTGTAGGCAGATGAATCTTATAATGAACAGCAAGGATTCTTGCCAACATAACGAAAGCACCACAAATAAGGCCCGATGACACATTGCCAAGTCCCGCTTTAGCGCAAATAAAATAGGCTATGCCACCCACCACACAAGCCAAAGCATAAATCTCTTTACGGAAGATAAGTGGCACTTCATTGATAAACACATCACGAAAGACACCACCTCCTGCTCCTGTTAAGGTGCCCATAATAATAGCCGTCCAGAAAGGGAAAGCCGCAGCCAATGTTTTCTCTATACCCGTTACGGTAAAGAGCGCCAGACCTATCGTATCGAAGAGAAACCATGTATTGTTTTGCTTTACCAAAAACTTTCGAAAAGCAATCACCCACACTAGCGCAAAGGCTGTACAGATGAGATAAAAAGCATTGGTCATCCAAAAAGGTGGTTGGCTCAGCAAGAGGTCACGCATAGTTCCACCACCAATAGCCGTAGTAAGCCCTACGACATAAGCGCCGAAGAGGTCAAAATGTTTTGCTGATGCTAGACGAATGCCAGAAATGGCAAAAGCAAGTGTACCTATAAAATCGAGTATATGTACAAACATTTGTAAAGAAGTTTTTCTATAGAAAATGGTAAAGTCTAGATTTTCCCTTTGTAATAATGGAGATAGTCCCCGATAAGGTTGGGATAAGCTCTAAACAGAGAGACAAATTATATCAATTGACTACACTTTGTGGGGTTCCTTCTGAGAAAGCTTGAATGTTTCGCGTAACGATGTCAACGATACGTTCTACCGTGAGCGGAGTTTTCCAACCTATATGCGGAGTAATATAGGCATTAGGGGCTTTTAGCAAGGGACAATATGGAGAAGGAGGCTCTTGCGCAAGTACGTCAGTGCAGTAAGCAGCTAGCTTCCCTGTTTGAAGGGCTTGCGCCACATCTTGTTCATTTACCAAAGCACCTCGAGCCGTATTGACTAGATATAGTCCAGTTTTAGTTTTTGCTAGAAGAGATGCGTTGACAAATCCACGATTTTTCTCTGTCAATGGGCAATTAAGACTGACAATATCACACGTAGTGAAAGCATCCTCCAAGGAAATAGGCGTTACATATTCAGGAAGTTGAGAAGCCGATTTACTTGTGACAGCATATATTTTTACTCCCATAGGATGAAGGAAACTAGCCAATGCGCGTCCTATATGCCCAAATCCTACGATGGCAGCGTGCTTTCCTTCTAGGTCGAGACGCGAATGCGTAGTATAACAGAAATCCTCGCAACTACTCCACTCTCCGTGGCGATTTCGTTCTGTATAAAATCCCACATCATTGGCTGCTTCGAGCAAGAGCGACAATGCCATTTGCGCCACTGCCTGGGTGGAATAGTCGGCACAATTGCATACGGGAATACCTCGCTCGCGGGCTGCCTTAATGTCTATTTTATCGTAACCTGTCGCTGCCACACAGATGAGCCGAAGTTTAGGCATTTGTGCTATATGTTCAGCCGTAATAGAAGTCTTATTGACAATGATTACGTCTGCATCTTTGCCCCTTTCTACCACCTGATGACTATCTGTACGATCGAATACTCGAAATTGTCCCAAAGCCTTGATAGGGTCGAGCACAGAATCCGATGTTTGAAGGGTATATCCGTCAAGAAATATGATATTCATAATTATATTAATCTTACTAATTCATTTTCAATATTTGAGGAGAATACTAAACTTCTCTGAAGTTACTAGAACATTCTCGTGCCAACTCAGTGGGAACATTCTATACCTAGGAAGATTCATAAAGTTCAGTTGCTACTTTCTGTAAATCGGAGTGACGCATCCCACTAATTGCCAATATCGGCAGCCCGAAGGCTTATAGTATACAAGGAAGTCGTATTCATTCTCCGTCTGGAAATAATTGCCTTCCGCTACCGACGTAGCTCCGCCTTCGGCCGTTACTGCATCCTTCAGCAGATACATATAATTATAATAGCCACACTTGAGCAAGAGATCTATCTCATAGGCTTGATCCACCTCATTGTAGCGCATTTTATATTCATCGGAAAAGCCCGTTGATGTCCATCTTCCACTCACATAGAGCGACTTTCCATTGGCTAATCGCGGCATTGACAAACGAAAATGTGTTACCACGTAGTCTGCCATAATCATGGCATCGCCACCACCCTCATAGCGAGTCAAGTAAAGTCCATCTCGATCCTCATCATAGAGATAATTCTTTCTTGGAGAGTCTTGCTGCAAAGTATAATGATAGTAAGGATCTATCCAACAGACTCCATCGCCATGCATTCCTGGATAACGCGTAGATAAGATTTCCATCTTGCGATATTCATTGCCCGCACAGAAAATCAATTGGCGAGTATGCTCCCAAAGCAAGTTGTTTCCATTCTGCGCTGTCAGTGAGGGATTCATAACCGCATTGTCCCATCTACGATTTTGAAGCACTATGATTTTCATTTCACTCCTCGCATCGCGAATCGTCAAGTTGCCTGCATCCACCCGCAAAGAGATTTGTTGATGTGATTCGTTATGATCGATTTCCGTATCAGTAGAGCAAGAAGGATATATGCTCACCCGCTGGTTCACCACGCCAAAATAGGTCTTTAACACTGGTTCCATTTCACCTTCTTCATTCTCTCGGCTCACGGTGATTAGATAATTGCCCGAAAGAAGAGGACACATATGTACGTTAGGAATAGAAAAAGTATAGTGCGTATAGAGCACAGTTGTGTTCTCACTTGGCTCATAATCTGTGATTACTTCTTCATCATCATCCGCTCTCACATAGTCGCTTTCAAAGAGTTCCTCAGACGGATGCCCCTCCACATCACAATGCTCTATCCGATAAGTATATCTAGCATATTCATGCGTCATATCATCGAAAGACAACGTCAATACATCCCCTTTATCCATATCAATTACAGGGAATGCCTCATATTGGCCATTCACTGCTGTTTGTATCGTCTTAATATGAGGTGCCTGCAACGTGGTCTTTCCTGGTTGCGCTTGCAATCCTTGTTGCATGGCGAGCATCCACAACAAAGAAAGCAACAAATAAATAGGGCGTGTTTGCATGATTAAAGATGACTAATGGGAAGATATAGAGCACTTTTTTCTTATACTCTCAATTTCTACGCGAATCCAATCAAAATCAGAACATTATCTCCCAAGAAGGAGACTACTTAGCTACTACCGCATTTGTATTTCAAGTATACAATCAGCAGGGGCGTTAACCGAAATGTTTGTAAGGAATAAGCGAGTCTGATTCTTGGTCTGTTTTTCCTTCCGGAACGCTATTCGTTGACCCGTTTCGAGAGCCTTTACATGCTTGATGGATGAAGTTGCTATCGGTAGCACCACAGACGAAGCAATGCTGTCTGAAAGCAAATGTACATAGAGCGTACGCGAATCCTTACGATAGGTACTCACAATGCTATCACCCATCTGCACCCATCCTGCCGTTGTGCCATAAATGCTTTGCCCTGCTTTTCCACGTAGCCATTTGCCCATGCCTTGCAGTCTATCAAGCGAGAGTGCTGGCAAATTTCCATCTGGTTGCGGACCTATATTAAGCAATAAGTTAGCTCCTTTAGCCGAACTACGCACCAAGAGCCTTATCAACTCGGAAGTGGACTTATAGTTTTGATCTTTCACTCTGTAGCCCCACATACCATTCATTGTTTCACAAGTTTCCAAGGGCAACATGCTTATACTTTGTCCGGAAAGGCCTGCCTTATTCTCTCCCGGGACATCACGTTCAAACATCTGTATGTCCTCACCTTCAAAGGGAGTTTGGTGATGATTATTACCAATAAGACATGCCGGCTGGAGCTGATGAATCAATTCATAAAGTTCCTTCAATTGCCAATTAAAGGGGATACTATCACGCTCATGATCCCACCACCCATCAAGCCATATACAATCTACCTTACCATACTGCGTAAGCAATTCCGTAAGCTGGGCTTTCATAAAGTGAAAGTAGCTATTCCAAGAAGCCTTTTCTGGGCATTTCCCTGTATGAAGTCCCGTAAATCCTGTGGGATAATCGTCACGAGTCCAGTCTATCAATGAATAGTACAAGTGCAGCCCCACCCCTTGTCTGTGGCATTCATCGGCAATCTGCTTCACGATATCGCGCCCATAGGGAGTATGCATGATATTGTAAGGACTTTGCTGCGTGTTCCACATTGAAAACCCATCATGATGGCGAGTTGTGAAACACAGGTAGCGTGCGCCTGCATCCTTGATAGCTGCCACCCAAGATTTCGCGTTAAAATCGTGTGGATAGAAAGCATTAGCAGCTTTGGCATATTCATCACGATGAATGTCGTCATTCTGCATATACCATTCTCCTTGGCCAAACATACTATAAATTCCCCAATGGAGGAAGATACCAAATCTAGATTCTGCAAAATTGGATCGTGCTTGCAAATTTCCCGATGTGGGTATATAAGTTTGTTTATTTCCAGTCTGTGCATGCAACTCTACTGGAAGCGAGAACAAGATGACACATAAAAAACTTATTACGATTCTTTTCATACAAATGTAGGATAATATAATGATGAGCAAAAATACGATTTTTTATGTACACTACCCGCCTAGACTGCACAGTTTTTTGTAATTTTGCAGACAAAACAGAATCAGTTGGCTGGCTTGTCGTGTGCATTTTCATAGACAGGGGCATGCGATGTTTTCATCTTTCCGTTAGGCATAAACCTAGCGAGAAGCGCATCATCTTTGTCTGCCTGAAGGATGCAGGAGGAAAGTCCGGGCAACACAGAGCACTCTGCTTCCTAACTCGAAGCCGTCTGTAAAGGTGGATTAGTGCAGAAGAAAACAACCGCCATTTCTGCTACTTGCAGGAAAAGGTAAGGGTGAGAAGGCGAGGTAAGAGCTCACCAGGCATGTGGCGACACATGTGCTGTGCACATCAGAGGTTGAAAGTTCATGTATACCAGCGTCAGAGGGCTGCTCGTCCGATGATGATTCCAATCATCTCGCTGGAGGGTAGAACGATACAGCTTGTTGGCGACAGCAAGCGCGGATAAATGACAAGCGCTATAGTTGCCCTTGGTAACTATAAGCACAGAACCCGGCTTATAGGCCGACTGATTCTTTTTTATTTTCTGACGACACCGATTCCCCCTATTATTTATTCATCAATTCCGCTCACATCTGAGCCGAGTGTTCCCTTACTATGCACCCTTATATTGGTAAAGAATATTGACATTCTGTTTTCTCAAACTAGAATGGAAATAGCCTTGTATATAGCTAGGAAATCCTTATCTGTGCATCGAAATAAAACGATTCGCCCAAAAAGAAAATACGACATGGGCATCTAGCATTTCCTTCTTGGGCATAAAAGAATCATTGAAAGGCCATATTCAGCCGCCATTATGGGCATAATGTGAGACAAAACACGTGAAGGCGAAGTGCATTAAGTACGTATCCTGCTGACTTTCAAACTATTCAAAAATCCCTCACTATTCACATATTTAGAAACGTTTATCGGAAACGTTATAAATACGAGAATGGTGAGGGATTTTATTGATCACAATGTAACAACAATATCCTCAGTTTTCAATCCAGCCTCCTTCAGTAGATACGCCTCTTATCGAGATATCAAGTCGTTGTTCTAGACGTGAATTAGTAAAAAAGAGGATGTTCGTTTCTCCGTTTTCATCAGTCTTTACCGACGGGTTCCAATAAAGTGTACGACGGCGATCTGATGGATTGGGCAGATCAAAACGGCGATAATCTGGAGAATAAAACTCAGAATGAGATGCAAAGCCCTGTACGAGACGACGCTCCGTACCGCGCACACTTTTCACGCGATATAGGTTGGGTTGTTCGTAAATGTAAAGCATATATCTGTTGGCCACAGAAAGGAGTTTGTCTTTTCCCATCACGGCATCTTCTCTTTGAGCATTAGGCACAAAGCAAATGCTTCGATAATTGTCCGCAAAATTATTGAAGATATTATCATTGTATTGCAACAATCCATCTTCATACCATGCTACGTTGTTGAGATAGATTGTTACATAATTCGCTTTGTACTCTATTCTTGGTCTTTTATAGAGTTTGTTCGTTACAGCATCGACCTTCCTCTGCTCATCTGGAGGAAGATTCTCTTTCAGAGCTTCGGGCAACTTTTTAAAGAGATCTGATTCTGTATTACTTTCAGGAAAGATTGCAGAACCACCACTATTAGAGTCATATTGCTCAGGAGCATCCTTATCATCCTCTTCTTCAAAATGTCCATTAGCTTTATAGAGTCCATAGCGTGTAACACTGAAATTATGATCAAGCATAGGCAAGAGTTCACCTAGATCGGGAGTGGCCTTTCCGCTATCTTTCAGTTGCTCCACAATTTGAGCCACATTGTAGTATTTGATGGCACGATCTTCTCCATGATGTTCACCACCATTCCATGTGTATCTACCTCCTGTAAATCCTCGGTATTTTCCTTTAATGCTTACTTTAGCTTCATTGAGGATTGTAGGAACAGTTCGTGGAATAGTGTCTGTCCATTGAAACGTATCGGGGGTGTCAGTTTTGCTATAGACTATAATGCTATCCTTTTGCATGGGAATGGACAAATGCAAATCAGAAGCTGCGAAAGCACGTGGACGAGGTGCGAACCATTGATCAATTGCAAGGCGTGACCATGAAGCATGATCCTTGTCGCTTCGAATGGAAAATTGCATATAGTAATCGCCCTTAAAGTCGGCAAAATTAGCAAAAGAGAATTTCCCATTTTCATCCGTGCAAGTATTTCCTTGCAAAGTTTTCCCATTCAGAGAATAAGCAAGCATCTTTAAATTGTAATTCTTCAAAGGATGTAAGCAATTGTTGTCTGCATATAGCGTACCGCGTAGTATGGGAACTTCTTCAATAGGTTGCTTCAGAACGAATGGCGTCTTCCCACACATGGTAGAGAAATGATTCGCAGTCCATCCTTGTACCATGAGTAAGAGGTCTAGCATTCGACGATGAGCAGCATCATCCTTTACAAAGTAAAGCTCAGGGTGTGCCACATAACCTTTGATTTCTGAAGAAAGGAGCATATCTGCCTCTACGCCCCCATCATTTGTATCGGTGATATTACCGCTTGCATCACGCACAGCTATAGAGAAAACAGTCTGGACGGGATGTTGCTTAGCATCTTTTAGCTGTATTTTCACCACTGCAGGCTCAAATGCTTCATAGAATGCCTTGTTTTGTTGCATGCTAACACTTACGCGCTTGTTCTCTTCTTCGGTAATAGGCATCCAAATTAGTCGAGTGCTATAACTCTGCCCTTTTACATCAAAGAGTTCTATTCGATTCACTCCCCCACGCAAGGCTTTTCTCGGCACAAACACTTCTGTACCATTCGGGATCACCGTAAGCGTGTCAAAATAGCACACCTTCTCTCTGCTTATTACAGCCAAACCTAACAAACTATTTGCTGCAATGGCAGAATCATTGGCTTGCACTTTAATATTCACACCATCAGTGAGAGGCTCTGCATGTAATGCATAAGAGACGGCCGTTGCAGGAAGAGCGAAAGTATTACGAGATACATTCTTTATCCTAACAAAGCCATTTTCTTGCTGAGCAGAGAGCACGAACGTGCCACGTCCACCATATTCTGGTTGGAATTCACTTAACACATTCCCCTTATCATCACATAGTTGCAGCGTATCATTCATACCATTTCCCATTCCATCAGTAAGTTGGTATGCGATATATTGTTCTACCCCTTTTGCTCTACTTCCGCCTTCAGGATAAAAATTAAGCACATATTCCTTTCTATCTGTCATGGTATAAGGACGCGGCATTGCGATAGTTACGCCTTTACGCTTTTCTGGAACAGGTAAAGATAAATGTAACAAGTCACTTGTCTGCTTCTGAGTATTATTACCATCAAATCCAAAAATCGGAACTACACGCGAAAAGATGGCCGGTTCATCCCAATTGGTCATTTCCCTTGTATAGGCTCTTATTTCATAATAACCTGGCATCACAGGACGTTTCAGACTAAAACATCCATCAGCTTGTCCAATTGAATCCAACCGGAGCATTTGTTTCTCTATAAGACCACCATCTGCATTCAGCAATTCTACATACAACACGCGACTCAAATCCGTAGGCCGTAGGCTTGAAGCCCGTACCACGTAAGCTTTGTACCACAATGTATCGCCCTCTACATAGCTCGTATTGTCCATGTGCAAATAGACTTTTTCACGTGGATATTTGCGGTCAAAACCCGAAGTGGCTTTAAATAAATCAAATAGTTCCTCCGCCGTTTGCTGCTGGGCTAAGGTGGGAAGATTGAAAAGCAATAGGAATAAGAAGATATACTTTTTCATGATAATAGAGTTTATAAAACACAGACTTTAACGCTGTTGAAATCCTATTTCTAGTCTTTGCTGTTGTAGCAGACTTAGGAGCAGAGAACTGCATAACTCTGTCACACGATTTGGCAAAGTCTTGATAATCCTTTTCCATCTGTTCCACGGTCAAGGTTCCCGCTATCTTGTCAATGTTCTCGGTTTTAAGATGCAGGTCTACATTGTATTTTTTGCAAGTTCTTTGCTCTTTTTGAGCAAAATCTGTGCTTTTGCTTGACTTTGCTGAGCATCATCTGATGAACATGCATGAAATACACAAGAGATAAGAACGGCTATAAATACAGCAAAGATGATTTTATCTTTTTCAATGTAACTGTTTTAAATATTTGTAGATGTTAATAGCTTATCGATAAACGTCCGCAAAGATAACACTTAACCAAACAGGTTGCAAGTGTCCTCCGTCTGACTGTGACAATTTAGTTTTTTTGTTTTGTCCTAATATTCAATAAGAAATATTATTCCATAAAGCAAAATTTGCATCAAATTGTCACAAAAAAACATTTGAGGAATACACAAATTTTATATACGCACTAACCAACGCAGGCTCTTAATCTGATAATTCGCCTTTAATAGCACTATAAACACAACACCATTAAGCAAAACACGGAACTTGAAATATACAACGCATGCCCTAATATCATTACTCATTTCTCTTTTCCATGTTGTAAAGATGAAGAATGACAAGCTTTACAATATACAAAGAATGTGCAGTATAGAATGTATTTGTGTAGGAAGCGCATCATCCCTGTTTACGAAGCACAATTCTATCTATGCACTCTTTCTGCAAGGCCTTATTCTTCCCCTTGTGAACGGCGAATTTCGTAAACTGCAAACGGAGTGCTCCGAACCTCGTCATTATCATGCTAAAACCTAAGCCATTCCGTTTCTATTTGAAGACTTTCCCATCGTTCACCGGGCGGTGAACGATCAGTCACTGGGCGGTGAACGATGGAAAGATGGAGATTTGAGGACGGCAAGATGGAGATTCGTGAACAGCAAGACGTACATCTGTGGACAGTACATACGAAGTCAACAAAGCGTTGCTCTGGATCAGGAGGAGCTTGGGCATCGTGACATTCTGCAGAGCCAACAATCTGGTAAGGATTTCACCCATACTCACCGATAAGGAGAGGATGGCACACATACAGAAATACCATAAAGAAAGGCAAGCGTATGGGCCATTGAGCCTATACGCTTGCCTTTCTCGGCCTGTAGAGAGAGCACTATTTGCGTGGTAAGATTTGTCCTCTTAGCAATTACAACGAACCTTAGCGATTCTATTCATTCTGATGATAGGATTTGCATGGTATGGGAAGTGTACTTTTGATAAAAATGTTGCTCTCCCCGAAAACGGGGAGTTGGAGGTGATTGAACATCGCAGGCGATGTGACAGAATTGCCACTCTATATGCAGGATAGGAGCACGTTACTTTTTTTCATCATATCAACCACATTATCCGCTGCCCCTAAACATGCGTTGAGAGAATAGGCACAAAAAAAATTGACTGTCTCACGACAATCAATCTTTTACTAACCTTAAATCTAATACCATGAAAAACAATGCAAAAGTATAGCTTATCACCTAACTATGCAAGCAATAGGAAAGCTTTCTCTCCTATTTTTAATATATTTTCATTACATCATGCTGTTTTTGTCACATTATGTTATCAATACACATGATTATTCTTCATCGCGCATCTGACGGAGCAAATCTTTCTGATGTTCTGTAAGATTTTGCGGCAACGTCACATTATAGGTAATGATTAGATTGCCAAACGTACCATCGGGCTTCTGATACCCTTTACCACGTAAGCGAATTTTGGCACCATTCTGAGTTTCAGGTTTTACCTTCAGTTTTAATTTACCCTCTTGCGTTTGAAGGATGATATCACCACCTAAGAGAGCCGTATACATATCAATTGACACCGTCGCATGAGCATCAAATTGTTCTGGTGAAGTATACGAGCGAGAACGGCTGCGTGAACTGCGACCCGCAGTTTTACCAAACAAGTCTTCAAAGAAAGAAGAGAATCCCCCTCCTGCTCCGCTAGTAAATTGACTAAAGTCAAAGCCATCTTCCCCCGTTCCGCTATAATAGAAGTGTCCACCTCCATCAGCGCCACCTTGTGCTTGTTGTTCAAAAGCATCAGCTTGCTGCCATTGTTCACCATATTTATCGTATTTCTTTCTCTTTTCCGGATCGGATAGCACAGCATAGGCTTCAGTCAAAGCTTGAAACTTTGCTTTCGCCTTAGGATCGTCGGGATGAAGGTCGGGATGGAACTGCTTGGTTCGTTTCAGATAAGCCTTACGTAGATCAGCTTGAGGTATGTCTTTTGACACACCCATGATTTTGTAATAATCTATGAATGCCATAAGTCAAATGTTTTTATTTATCAATCAAGCATACAAAAGAAATGCCACAAAGAGGTCGTGACAGTGTTAAATCGTTGTATTTTTCGTTTTTGCCCCTACTCTTTCCTTATATATGAGAGTTTCTTCGTAATTTTGCTCAAAAGAATACTCACATTTTAATAAATTAAAACCTATGTATACCGTAGACGAACTCAACGACAAACTAATAGATCTTGCTTTTTCCGAAGATATTGGCGATGGCGACCACACCACCCTCTGCTGCATTCCCCAAGACGCAATGGGAAAGTCGAAGCTTTTAATTAAAGAAGAGGGTATATTGGCAGGTATGCGCATTGCCAAGGAGATATTCCATCGTTTCGATCCGACCATGCAAGTGGAACAATTCATAAATGATGGCGAACACGTAAAGCCAGGCGATGTGGCCATGATCGTAACAGGAAAAGTTCGTTCATTGCTTCAAACGGAACGCTTAATGCTCAATGTAATGCAACGCATGAGCGGCATTGCCACCATGACACAAAAATACGTAAAACGCCTAGAAGGCACAGGCGCTCGTGTGCTCGATACACGCAAGACCACACCAGGTATGCGCATGCTTGAAAAAGAGGCTGTCAAGATTGGCGGAGGATGCAACCACCGCATCGGACTTTTTGACATGATTTTGCTCAAAGACAATCACATCGACTTCTGTGGCGGCATTGCCAATGCTTTGGATCGCTGTGCTGCTTATCAAAAGGAAAAGGGCCTTCACTTAAAAGTGGAAATCGAATGCCGCTCTTTTGACGAAATTAAGCAAGTAATGGCTCATGGAGGCGCAGACCGCATCATGCTCGACAATTTCTCCGTAGCCGACACTCGCAAGGCTGTAGAACTGATTGATCACAAATTTGAAACAGAATCGAGCGGTGGTATCACTTACGATACGATCCGCAGCTATGCCGAATGCGGTGTAGACTTTATTTCCGTTGGCGCTTTGACCCACTCGGTCAAGGGGCTTGATATGTCGTTTAAAGCTTGCTAATTCTGCTTCACTTATGAACACCCATTCTTTTAAAAAAGCCCTTACCGCCGTAGCAGCCAGCGTTGCCCTGTTTTTGGCTCCTACCGAAGCTCAGGCTTGCACCAGTTTCTTAGTAGGAAAGAATGCTTCTGCCGATGGCTCTGCTTTCATCACCTACAATCAAGACGATTATGGAATGTTTGGGCGTCTGCACTATCTCCCCGCAGCCCAACATGCCAAAGGCGAGATGCGCAAAATCTATGACGGCGATACCAATCACTATCATGGAGAAATAGCAGAAGCGCCTTACACTTATGCCGTAATGGGCTATATCAACGAGCACCAAGTAGGCATCACCGAAACGACCTTTGGCGGACGTTCGGAATTGGAAGATCCGAAGGGCATTATTGACTATGTCAGCTTGATGACTATCGCCTTACAACGTTCTAAGACCGCCCGTGAAGCCATTCGAGTAATGACTTCTCTAGTACAAGAATATGGCTATGCCTCTGAAGGGGAAAGCTTCTCTATTGCCGACCCCAACGAAGTATGGATTCTAGAAATGATTGGTAAAGGTCCCAAAGAGAAAGGTGCAGTATGGGTAGCCATACGCATCCCCGACGATTGCATTGCTTGTCATGCCAACCAAAGCCGCATCCATCAGTTTAATATGAAGGATAAGAAGAACGTAATGTATGCCAAAGACGTCATCTCCTTTGCCCGCAAAAAAGGCTACTTCACAGGCAAAGATGCAGACTTCTCATTTGCCGATGCTTATGCCCCCGCCGACTTCAGCGCTATTCGTTTCTGTGAAACTCGCGTTTGGAGTTTCTACAACAAATGGGTAAATGGAATGGAGCAATACTTAGACTACGTGGATGGCAAGCATATCGGTCAAGCGAAACCCATGCCGCTTTATTTCAAGCCCAAGCAGAAGCTTTCCTTACAGGATGTAATGAACTCCATGCGTGATCATTACGAAGGTACTCCTTTCGACATCACCAAAGATGTAGGTGCTGGTCCATACGAAGCCCCCTACCGCCCCACTCCACTTGTGTGGGAACATAAAGGGAAGAAGTATTTCAACGAACGCCCCATCTCCACACAGCAAACAGCTGGAACTTATGTGATTCAGTTACGCGCTTCCTTACCCAATGCGATTGGAGGAGTGCTTTGGTATGGCAATGACGATCCTAACATGGTGGCCTACACCCCCGTATATTGCTGTGCATCAAAAGTACCAGAATGCTACGACCCCAAGGATGCGAGTGACGTGAATTTCTCATGGAATTCTGCTTTTTGGGTAGAGAATTGGGTATCCAACATGACTTACCCACGCTACTCTCAACTTTTCCCAAGTGTAAAAGCAGCTCGTGAAGAATTGGAAAGTAAATATGCTAGTCAACAGGCCGAAATAGAAGCACAAGCAAAGACACTACTTTCCCAAGATCCAGCACGTGCCAAGGCGTATCTCACAGATTATTCCGCTCAATGCGCCAAGCAAATGATGAATCGATGGAAACAATTGGGAGAATATCTCATTGTAAAATTCAATGACCAATCCATTAAGCCTGAGAAAGATGGCAAATATGAAATGACTCCCGACGGTTTGGGCAAAGCTGTAGAGCGTCCTGGATTCAATAAAAACTACCGCGAGGTTATTACCAAAGAGACAGGCGATAAATACCTAATACCTTCAAGTAAATAATCTCCCTCACTTACACATTTTACTAGAAAGTATATACAAAATTATACAGTTATAGAGAAGTGCCCGCATCTAGCTTACAAGAGTCAAGCTGATGCGAGCACTTCTTTCATGCCATTTTCACCTCTACTATTTTATAACGGCTCTTGGCAATAAATCTAACGAGAGATACATGAAAGGCTCTATTTTCTTGAAACAACTATTAATAGCGTAAGCATCCCATACAAAACAGATAGCATAGAATGCTTACCCAACAACACCATCAGACATATAAAACAAAGATTTTTTGACTTTCGTTTTGCACTTCCCCCTCCTTGCAGTATCTTTGCAGAAAATTACAATAGCATAACGCAATGTTAATAGACAAAATACAATCATTACTTAGCGAGGTTGCAAACCTGCAAGCATCCGATGCAAAAGCACTGGAAGAGCTACGCATCAAATACCTCAGCAAGAAAGGTGTAGTAAATGAGCTAATGGGAGAGTTCCGCAACGTAGCTGCCGATCAGAAGCGTGAGATTGGCATGAAATTGAATGAACTCAAGACTGCGTTGCAAGACAAACTTAATGAGCTTCGTAGCAATCTTGCTACCCAGGAAGAAGATCATTCAGACCTTGACTTGACGCGCACTCCCTACCCTATTGCTTTAGGTACTCGCCATCCACTATCTATTGTCAAGAATGAAATTATAGACATCTTCTCTCGTCTCGGTTTCTCCATTGCCGATGGTCCAGAAGTAGAAGACGATTGGCACGTATTCTCATCGCTCAACTTCGCTCCAGATCATCCCGCACGCGATATGCAAGATACCTTCTTCGTTGAGCAGCATCCTGACATCGTATTGCGTACACACACTAGTTCTGTACAAAGCCGTGTCATGGAGCACTCCAAACCACCTATCCGTGTGCTTTGCCCTGGACGTGTATACAGAAACGAAGCCATCTCTGCGCGTGCCCACTGTTTCTTCCACCAAGTAGAAGGTCTCTACATCGACAAGGACGTGAGCTTCACCGACCTCAAGCAAGTATTGCTCACCTTTGCTCGTGAGATGTTTGGTCCCGACACGAAGATTCGTCTTCGTCCATCCTACTTCCCCTTCACTGAACCTAGTGCAGAAATGGATATCTCTTGCAACATCTGTGGTGGCAAAGGATGCGCTTTCTGCAAGCAGACAGGTTGGGTAGAAATTCTAGGTTGCGGTATGGTCGATCCCAATGTTCTTGAATCTAATGGCATCGATAGCAAAATCTACAAAGGCTATGCATTCGGTATGGGCGTAGAACGTATCACCAACTTGAAATATCAAGTAAAAGACCTTCGTCTATTCTCCGAGAACGACGTTCGTTTCCTCGATGAATTCATGGCAGCAAACTAAGCTAAACTCTGATATTTCCTTATAGCTTATATACCAAGAGAAGTTTGAAAGCATCGTATTGCTTTTAGGCTTCTCTTTTTTGTTTGTCTTTAAGAATCAGACCAATTATAATTTGTAAAATTCTTTGTTTACATCAATTACTTCAAAAAGATTGATACCGATTCTGCAAAATCATCATTTTATGTCATATAGAAAGTGTGAAGGAAGTGCTTTTTTAGGGTCAGCGGATATTTCCGGTTGGTATGATGGTAAAAAGAGGCTTGCTCATATCATGCATATTGAGTAGCTATTCTAAACATGAAGAATTTTATGTCTTCGACTCCTCTCAACTGGCTTCTAAATGCTTTGATTTTAGCATTAAACGATTCAGCAGCTGCATTAGTTAATCTATCGATGAAGTAGTTTAGAATATTATCGTTGTAATTAGCAAACGTATTAAGCACTCTATTGAACTCCTTGCAATCAAATTTCTCCACCTCATTATACCATTTAGCAAGAGCAAGCCGTGCCTCTCCAATTTTAAACCTTTTGTTAAATATATCAGTTAGCTTTAAGCATAGTTCATAAGCCTGTTCCAAACGAGGAAATTGTTTAAATAAGACTTGGGCTCTTTGTTGCTGTTGTTCGTTCCACTTGCTTTTGTGCTTTAGGATAACATATCTGCTCTTAGCCAAAATTTGTGGAAGTGTTTCTCCATTTGAATAGCGTTTAGGAATCCATTTGCCAATAAGGTCACGTTCTTCTTTACTACTAGCTGCTTTTCTTTTTTTTCGATGCAATCTGATTTCTTCGTTTTCACGTTCAAGAACTTCCCATCGGTAAGCAATTCTTAATTGGTCTACGGATTCATTCATTAATTGCTGGACATGGAATCGATCATTTATGAGTGTTGCGGAGGGGAATGCAGTTTTCGCAATAAGCATCATTGCTGATGATAAATCTGTAGTTATTGTTTTTACTTTCTCACGGAGTTCATAAGGTATTTTTCGTAGTATTTTGTTGATGTTATCTGCTGAAACTCCTTGAACGATAG
>OJKP01000050.1_pt1 | contig 103082 bp, 82 predicted proteins | sample 1596521 | NCBI WGS metagenome assembly OJKP01 (sample SAMEA4350130, study PRJEB24818) | metagenome | biome: human; feature: gut; material: faeces | place: Denmark | collected 2013-09
ACTATTTCCATGACAGTCCTTTGCTGTCTAAATCTCTTGTGCTGAAAGGTGGCACAGCCATCAATCTCACCGTTTTCCAACTGCCAAGACTCTCGGTAGATATAGACCTTGACTTTACGGTGGATTGCGACCGAGAATCCATGCTCTCCATTCGCCAAGAAGTGAATAACGAGATTCTACGCTATATGGAGTCGGATGGTTATCATCTTGCGCCTGGCTCCAAGACACCGCATACGCTTGACTCATGGGTGTTTCATTATACCAATGCCGCAGGCAACAACGATGGCATCAAGATAGAAATCAACTATTCCGACCGTTGCCATATCCTGCCTGCCATAGAGACTCATGTGTCCATTCCGTTTCTGAGCGATGTGAAGGTACGTTCTCTTTCACCTGTCGAATTGTTTGCCACCAAGATAAACGCCTTGATATGTAGAAGTGCTGCACGTGACATTTATGATGTCTATAACATGGTGAAGCATCAGCTATTCGTGAGCGATGAAGAGAAAACGTTGCTGAGAAAAGCGACCGTCTTTTATCTGACTGTTGGCTCAAGCAGAAAAGACAACGCTACGCCTACGGAATATACTGACTTTCCGCAGATAGACAAAATCCGTTTTCCGCAGATTCGTTCGCAACTCTTGCCTGTACTTAGGCGCAGTGAGCATTTTGACTTTGAAAAAGCCAAGACAGAAGTGAAAGACTTTCTCTCAAAGCTATTGGTTCTGACAGAATCAGAGAAAGAATATGTGCGGGAATTCAATGACAAGAAGTATATTCCAGAATTGCTGTTCGAAGATAAAGAGATGGTCAATAGAATCAAATTTCATCCTATGGCTTTGTGGAAGACAAGGAGTCGTTGAATGTTTTTTCTGTAAATTTTGAAAAAAGTTATTGTTTTGCTTAGTTTTTTGCTTTGCTCAACTGTATAGATAGTGTATGAAACAGGAAAAGGACATAGAAAGAATGTTTCGTCAGCATTACGAGAAGATGTACAATCTGGCCAGAAGCATCCTCTCCGATGACGATGAAAGCAAGGATGTAGTGAGCGAAGTCTTTACCACGATTCTTGCCGATGATGTAGTCCTGATGCCTGAGAGTGAGGAAGGATTCCTGATGAGGAGCGTCCGCAACCGCTGTCTCAACCTGATAGCCCATAAGGGCGTGAAGGAAAAGGTAGCGAAGTTGCTCATAGATGATACCGATGTTATTTTGTCGGATGAAACCGATAAGCGACTGGAGCAGTTGTTGCTTCTCATCGAAGACCTGGAACCGCCTATCCGACAACTCATTTTCCGTCTGCGCTATCTTCAGGAGAAATCTTATCAGGAGGTGGCTGATGAAGTGGGAGTGAGCAAGGTGACAGTATTCAACCATCTTTCGAAGGCGATGGACTGGATTAAGGAACAATTTAAATGAGCAAGACAATGACAAACAAGGAATTTAACAAGAGTAAAGAAGAAAAGCGTCAGATGTTCTTCGATATGCAGGAACATCCCGACCGCTATACCGACGAGCAAGTGAAACGTTTGCTTGCCGATGAGGACATGAAGGATTTCTTTCACGACATGGCAATGGTTAGGATGGCGATGAAGAAAGGAAACCCAAAGAAAGTGAATATAGATGAAGCATGGAAAGAGTTTGCCGATAGGCAAGGATTAAAGGCCAACAATGCTTCTGGTAAAACATCCAGCAATCGCTGGAAGATTGCAGCATCCATCATTGGTGTCATTTTTCTCTCAGGCATAACTTTAGCCGCAATCCATTCTGGCATTTTCCGTTCATCTTCTTCGGATGAGACTAGCCAAGCCAAGACGGAACAAGTATCTTCTACTTCTGATTTGAACAAGACGGATAGCATCAAGGTGAGTGCTACGGAGAAGGCTGATAGTCTCGACCTCAAACCTGTTGTCTTTGACAATGCCGAGTTGGGCAATGTCGTGTCGCAGCTTGCAGCCTTCTATCATGTCAAGGTGGAATTCGACAATGCAGAATCGCAGCATATCCGTATCTTCTTCAATTGGGACAAGACTAAGACATTGAAGCAGAATCTCGAAATATTGAATGCTTTTGAGCGCATACAGATAACGGAAATGGACGGAACTTTAAAAGTGGAGTAAGTTATGAAGAGGATTGTTTTTAACTTAATGTTGTTGCTGATAAGCATGGGTATGTCTGCCCAACGCATTACCCGACAATATGATAATGTGTCATTCTCTGCGGCATTGAAGGATTTGAATGCCCGACAGGATAAGTATGACATCAACTTTGTGTATGACGAGTTGGAGGATTTCAAGGTGACAAAGAACATCAAAAATGAAAGCGTTCCTGATGCCATCATGAACTTGATAGGCTTTTACCCTATCAAGATGAAACAAGTGGATAATGTTATTATCGTTGAATGTATCCAAAAGGCTTCTAACAGAATGATGGGGCGCATCGTGGATTGTCGTCATCAACCTGTCGATTTCGCCAATGTTTCACTCTTGAATGTCAATGACTCTTCGTTTATTACTGGTGGCGTGACCAATGAAAACGGACAATTTGTGATACCTTGCAATGCTCAAAAGGCTATTGTAAAAGTAACATGCGTAGGATATAACACTTATCGCAATATCTTTAGTACCGGCAAAATAGGAACAATAGCCTTAAGCGAAGCTACGCTTAATCTACAAAAAGTAGTTGTGAAAGGTCATCGTAAGATTTACAAGTCAGACGGAACAAAGCTTATAGTGGATGTTCAGAAATCTGTATTAAGCGATTTTGGAAGTGCCGATGATGTTGTTGCGCAATTACCAACAGTGTCAGGTAGCGATGGTAGCTATTCTGTCTTTGGACGAGGAAATGCCGAAGTGTATATCAACAATCGGAAGATGAGGGACAAAAGTGAGTTGAGCCGCTTGAATTCCAAGGATATTTCTACGATAGAGGTAATCAACAATCCTGGGGTAGAGTATGATGCAGACACCCACGCTGTCATTAAAATCAACTTGAAACATAAGATTGATGGAGGATTAGGCATCAGAACTTCAGTATTTGACAGCCAAGGCAGAAAAAACTCTGATTCGGAGCAGTTGCAGCTCACTTACGATACCAAAAATATAAATGGATTCCTTTCTTTCACTAATTCAAGCAATAGATATAAAACAGACCAAACCAATAAAGAACAGACTTTGGCTAATCATTCTGTCTGGAATATGGAAAGTGATATGCCTAAATGGAATTCCAATTATTATAATCAAACCATTAACGGAGGTATCAGTGCAGAGTTGGCAAAGAATCATACCATAGGCGCAAGTTTGTCATACTCCAAGGAAACGGACAAGTGGGGAGGACATTCTGCCAGCCAAATGTTTCATGACAATCTTCTGTTTGAAGATTTATCCTCTAACATCCATTCTCATGCGAACTATGATCAATGGATGGGAAACATCTTCTACGATGGAAAATTCACCCAAAAATGGAAAATGACGTTGAATGCTGATTATGTTAGCAGAAAAGCTGCAGATAGCCGTCTTAATCAAGAGTCTGGAAGCATGACGGATGCGCATGAGGTGAAAAATGAAAATGAGACTACTCACGACATTTATGCAGGAAATGTGAAAATCAATTATCAAGCCAACAAGAACTTGGCTTTTAACATAGGTGCTGATGCAAGCTATGTGGAAGAAGAAAAGGATTATCAGAGTCTTGAAAACGAGGAGTCAAGCGCAATGAGTCGTCTCCATGCAGAAGAGACAAAACTTGCCACATTTGCCAGTGGCAATGTATCCATTGCCAAGTTGTCTGCCCAATTGGGTTTGCGATTTGAGTCATTTCGCATGCTGTATCGTGATGCCATCTCCCAAAATAGCTTGGTAGATAAGACTTATCGTCATTTTTATCCTTTCTTCTCATTGTCCTTGCCTGTAAAGAACGTTGAAATGGGATTAAGCATGACAACCAAGGTAAAACGTCCAAGCTATTACGAACTTAGAAACAGTGAAGAGTATTTCAATCGTTATTCCATCGAAGCTGGTAATCCATGGTTGCTTCCACAATATACGACGGATATATCCTATTCGTTGCAATGGCATCAATTACGTTTCTCTGTCGATTATCAAAGGATAAAGGATTACATCATCTCAACGAATGTCATTCAGCAAGCAGACCCATTGGTGGCAATGTCAAAGCCTGAAAATTTTCCACATTATTCTGCAGTAAACGCAAGTTTGGCTTATCATACGAATGTGGGTGTTTGGGAACCATATCTCAACCTTAACATAATGCGAACTTATATGTCACTCTACAATACGGATGGAAGCAAAATCAAGAATGACAAGCCTTACCTATCAATGTCGTTCAACAGCTATTTCAATTTGCCTCACCATTGGATGCCTTATGTACTGCTAAGTTACAATTCTGATGGAAACATGAGGGAATATCGAGTTAGACAGGCATTATGGCTGAGCCTCGGAGTAACCAAGCATTTTGCTGACAATGCATGGTTGGTAAGGCTGAGTCTTAATAATCTCCTCGGCACAAAAGAACGAGAGACAAGATATGCCTCAGATTACATTTTCGACAAGAGCAGTTTCAAGGACGGTCGCCGCATCAGCCTCTTGGTGAGATATACATTTAAAGACAAAAAGCGCTATAAGGGCGAAAGTGCTGCAAGTGAAGAAATGGATAGATTATAAATCTCTCTCAATATATGGTTCCGCAACAAAGCGGAAAATAAAATTCTGTGTGATGGCGTTTGCCAATATTTTCCAATGGGCAAACTTCATCCACAGATTTTTTAGTGAGTTTCTCTCGTTAAAAAATATGTATTTCTTTGTGTGTCACATAAATTATTGTATTTTTTGCATACGAAAAGAGTTGTTTGACAAGCAAATGTATGCAAATTGCAGAAATTAGAACCATTGCCAAATCATTACCTCTATTCAGGTGATATACTCATAAATCGCTCATTTTAAGCTATTCTGAATATTTGGGCAGATTTTTTAAGGAAAAAAGAGGAATATTCTGTAAATGTTCTTATCTTTGTCACATCAGGACTACTGATAAATGGTGAAAAAAAGAGTTGAGAGATTATTAACCCCCAAAAAAACTACGGAAAATGCGAAAGAACATTCTATCAACATTAGGGTTCGCAGCGTTGGCAACCCTAACATTTACTGCTAGACCTTTAGCATCGTCGGCTCAAGAAGTTAAGACATTCACAGAATACGTGATGCAGCAAGATTCTCAAAGTGAACAGGACAATCCAGATGACATAAGACCTTATATGGTGCCCTATCTTACTAGCAGAACACACTATAAGGTGATTTCCAGTTTTTACTCAGGTGCGCTTTACAATGTGAGCGAAGGCGCATTCTGCTTAATAGATAAGAATCTTCTTACTGTGTGGACAATAGATGGTGAGTATCTATTTGGTCCAGAATGGAAAGCATTGGGAACACAAGGAGATAATAATATGCTATTTGATAATGGTGCGCTCATTGCCAAATCTGCTAAGAAAAACAACTTCGGCAAGGAATTCTATTCGATACTATATAAGGATGGATCGGTGAGAAATCTTGATCCGTCTTGGAAGCCGCAGTCTGGTTTTGTTGATGGACTTGCTTATGTGACCAAGATGCAGGGCTATCAAGAACTTGGAAACTTCTTCATTAACACGCGGGGAGAAAAGTTCCCATCGCCCACCAACTTGATTTTTGGCTATGGTTGTGAGGGGAAACCTCGTGCGCTTAAGTGTGGCTTGCGTGCTTTTCAAGTGCGTGGACATAAATGGGGCTTCATGGATGAGAAAGGCCAAGTGGTCATTCAGCCTCGTTGGGATAAAGTGCGCGACTTTAGCGAAGGCTATGCATGGACATTTGTTCGAAACGAGGGCAGTGGAAATTATACGGCGACGTTGATTGACTGCACAGGAAAAACAGTGCTGACAACTTCTGTCGTTTCTACACAATTCGATTTGAGTGAGACTTATGTGATAGGTGATGTGCGTGATGGCAAATACTATGTGTATTCTGATGGGAGTGAACCTACAACGACTTATTATGACTTGAAGGGGCGTAAACTCGCGGTGTCGTATGGTGGAACTTCATTTTATGAAGGCCACGCATTGGTTCGTGGTATTAAGGATTATTGGGACCGAGTGTTTTCTGTAGATGATAATTTCAATATTACGGATGCTTACTCGACATATAGCAGCGACGGACATTCAATATATGCAGGAGAATTGTGGGCCTCCAACCCTTTCGATTCGTTTGGATTGTACACTATCCATTCGGGAACTGCCGTAATTGATAGTAGAGGACGATTGGTGTTAAAGGAATTAGGCGATATGTGGGAGCACGGCTATATTAGAGGATTTAGCCAACCGAGCAAAGATGGCTATATTATCGCAGATAATATCAGGATAGATGATAAGCGTTTTATGGCTTTGGTAAAATATACGGGCGAGATTGCTTGGCTCTTTGGTGAAGAGTGCTTTACGGCGGAGGATTTGAAAGGCTTTGTTCATTCCGATGATTATGACGAAAACAAAGTCGTTGTAGATTGTGGCGGAACAAACAAAAAGCCTAAAGGCCCTACGGGGAAAATTGATCAAACTTATTCGGTCAAGGTAAAATGTAATCCAGCAGAAGGAGGTAGTGCTTCTGTTGTAGGAAAATCTCCTATTAAATATGGCGATAAGGTGTCTGTTCAAGCAAAGCCTAATGAAGGTTGGGTGGTCACTAGTATCAGATTGAGAAATGGAGAAGTAGGCGAGGAGTCATTCTCAGTGTTTGAGAATGATACAGCTACCGTGACATTTCTTAAACGTCCAGTGATAGAGCGTATTAATCATTCGAACGTTTACCAAGGAACTCTCAAAATGAAACTATCAGGAAATGATTACATAGATGTTCCTCTCTATGCAGAAATGAGTAAGGAGAAAAATATCTGCAGTCCATTTGGTAAAAATACTTATGGCTACTTGGCGTTGATGCTAGATCCGATGAAACGATATGTAGGTGGTTCATTGGCGGTAAATGTGTACTACCCTCCTATGAAAATCGTTGGCATGCAGAAGGAGGGCGGAAAACAATATATTGTGGTAGATGCAGGGTCGGCTATGTATCATAATCTGCGTGTAGTTTCTGATAATATGGGAGCAAACCTTTGGTTCAACTTAATGATGATGATGGATGGATTTGAGAATGGTTCTGTTGTTCCACGTCGCTACAGAATAGAGATAGTGCAAGTAAATGACAATACGGGCGAATGCACATTAGGCAAATTGCAGGTGTTCTCACTTATTAAGGGATGGGTTCCTGGTCAAGATCAATCCATTAGAGTGCACACTTTGAGTAAATATCCCACACTGAGTGGTGGAGCACATGATTTGGGCCTTCCTTCAGATTTTTTTAATGGATGTACGCTTAAGCTAAGTAAGAAACGTGATGACATACGTTGGTATCCGCCCACAGAATGGGCAAAGAGTCAAACTGATTACCAAAAGAAGGTAGAGAAAATGACGCAAACTTACCAAAACTTTGCAACCGACTACGAGAAGGTGTTTGGTCAATAATGAAGAACTAGTTCTTCGGCTTCTATAAGGGTGGTTCTGTAAATTCCATCATCAGAATTTACAGAACCACCTATAATATATATAGGAGTGCTCATTGCGCATTCGTGCAAGATGGTTAGCCTATTGGTTATGTGGGCGGTGCGTCTTGCGTTGGTATTAGAAGAAATGACTTATTCCTCTTTTGACAAGATTCTATGTCGACGCAAGGGCATGTTGTCTATCGAACGAATCTTCTTATTGCCTCCTTAAATCTACTTCAAAGACAAAAAACTTTCGAGAAAAATAGCGCTTTGTTTGGCTATTTATAAATAAATGTATAACTTTGCGTTCGCAAATGAGGATAATCAATAGATTACCTAATTAAGCAAAAGGCCGAAATGGCTCAGTTGGTAGAGCAATTCATTCGTAATGAATAGGTCGCGGGTTCGAGTCCCGCTTTCGGCTCTCAAAATGCAAGGACGCTGTAAAGTGGTTCTTGCATTTTTTTGTGTACGCTCGGCATGAGCATTATCTAACGGGTGCAAGTCCTTAGTAGAAAGCTAGCGGATATTTTTGGTTTGTATGATGAGAAAAGTGATTTGTCTTTCCTTTCACAGATGCCCGTTTTACCATTCACAGATGTTCGTTTTTTCTTTTGCAGATGCACATCTTTCCGTCGTACACTGCCCAGTGATAGCTTTACCACTGCCGTGCGGTAGCTCTACCGCTGCCGTGCGGTAGCTTTACCACAGGCCTGTGGTAGCTTTACCGCTGCCGTCCGGTAGCTCTACCACAGGCCTGTGGTAGACGAGAAAGTCTTCAAGTAGAAACGGAAAGGCTTAGGTTTTAGCATGATAATGACGAGGTTCGGAGCACTCCGTTCGCAGTTTACGAAAATCTCCGTTCACAAGGGAAAAATCCCATCTATGCAGAGAGGCGATTTCCTGTGACCCGAAGGAAGGCCGTATCTTCATGTTGAGTGGCAAAGTAAAGGGCATTTCTTGCCCAGCACCGGAGAGGAGAAGAGGAAAAAGAGATAAAAATGCGGATTGTGGCTGTTTTTTAACGTTTTATTTTGCGATTGTTGCGTTCTGTCACACTTTAACATTTCCTTTGCAGGCAAATAAGGAATAATACAGATAATAAAACTCTTAGAACTATGCAAAAGAATGAAATAATCCTTGAGAAGCAAACTCGTAATTTTTCTATATTAGATGTTTTGTCGTTGCAAGTGGTGACTCGTATGTTAGGAAGAGCTCACATGATGCACGTGATGGCTCGTTTTTATAGTGTGTTGCTTGAACGCTCCTTTACTCCAAGGCAAAGTGTCTATGTGTTGTATGCACAAATCATGCTATTGGCTGCACTGTTCCCTTTTGCAATGAGTTTGGGATGGCGCGCGTTATTCATCTGCCTGTTTTGTCAAAGCGTTAAGAAGAGCGGACTTTGTAAGTGGCGATAGTGGCAACCCTTTGTGTACGTCCTATAAAGGTGGTGTAGGTTGCCTTTATAGGATGTACGCAGAGTTTTGATTCTCGCTGCTAATATAGAAGGATTGTTCCTTCTCGTCATGGCAAAGAGAAAATCTTCGACTTTCACTTTGTTATGCGCTCGAATTGCACTAACTTTGCAGACGAAAACCAAAGTCTCAAGCGAATGGAACCTTTGAAACATGAGTGTGGTGTGGCAATGGTAAGATTGCTCAAGCCGCTCAGTTATTATGAAAAGAAATATGGCACGTGGATGTATGGCTTGAATAAGCTCTACTTGCTGATGGAAAAGCAGCATAATCGCGGTCAAGAGGGTGCAGGGCTTGCTTGCGTGAAAATGCAGGCTGCTCCAGGTGAGGAATTTATGTTTCGGCAACGCGGCTTGGGCGGTGGGGCTATACAAGAGATTTTTGGTAACGTACATAAGGATATTAGCAATTTTTCAAGCGAACAGTTGCATGATGCGGACTTTGCAGCCCGCTACGTGCCGTTTGCCGGCGAAATATATATGGGCCACCTCCGGTATTCTACCACCGGCAAGAGTGGCCTTTCGTATGTTCATCCATTTCTGCGTCGCAATAATTGGCGTGCAAAAAATCTCTGCATCTGTGCGAACTTTAATATGACGAATGTACCCGAAATTTTCAAGGCAATTGCCGTGAAGGGGCAGCATCCTCGAATGGTGTCGGACACGTATTTGCTTCTTGAACAATTAGGGCATAGGCTCGATCGAGAAAGTGAGCGTTGCTATGATGAGGCGAAAAGTAAGGGTCTTGAGAATATAGACATTACGACCTATATTGAAAATCATATCAATCTGAAAAATGTACTCTCGCAGTCTGCTCCTGTGTGGGATGGTGGCTACGTGGTATGCGGTACAACAGGATCGGGTGAGATGTTTACATTACGCGATCCGTGGGGTATACGTCCTGCATTCTACTATCGCGATGAAGAAATTGTGGTAGTGGCTTCGGAGCGTCCCGTGATACAGACTGCATTTGATTTGGATGCGGATAAAGTGCATGAATTGCTTCCTGGTCAAGGCCTTTTTGTGTCGAAATCAGGGGAAATCCAAGTGGAACGTGTACTAGAACCGCAGAAGTATGCTGCTTGTTCTTTTGAAAGAGTTTACTTTAGCCGTGGATCGGATGTGGATATTTATCGCGAACGTAAGGAGCTAGGACGTACTTTGGTTGAGCCGATTTTGAAAGCGGTTAATGGCGAGCTGGACAATACGGTGCTAGGTTATATTCCCAATACTGCTGAGGCTGCCTATTATGGCATGTTGCAGGGGTTTGACGAGTGCTTAAATCGCCAGAAAGCAGAGGAAATAGAAAAGCTGGGAAGCAATATTACGCACGAAAAACTTTACGAGATTCTTTCTCGCCGCATTCGTTCAGAAAAGTTGGCATGGAAGGATATAAAGATGCGTACTTTTATTGCAGAAGGCAATTCCCGTAATGATCTTGCAGCTCATGTATATGATATTACTTATGGTTCGATTCGTCCAGGTGTGGACAATCTCGTGGTAATCGATGATAGCATTGTTCGTGGAACAACGTTACGTGAAAGTGTGATTCGTATCATGGATCGTTTACATCCCAAACGCATTGTAGTGGTGAGTTCTTCACCGCAAGTGCGCTATCCCGATTATTATGGTATTGACATGGCACATATGGAAGAGTTTATTGCTTTCCGTGCTGCTATTGCTTTACATCGCGATCGTGGCTTACAAGATCGTCTCAAGAATATATACAAAAAATGCAAGGCACAAGAGAATTTCCCCAAAGAGCAGGTGATTAACTATGTGAGAGAAGTATACAAGCCTTTCACTACGGAGGAAATTTCTGAAAAGATGGCAGAAATGCTTCGTCCAGAAGGTGTGACTACTGAGATTCATATAGTATACCAGAGTCTTGACGGATTGCATCGCGCGTGTCCGCATTCTCCAGGTGATTGGTATTTCTCAGGCCATTATCCTACACCTGGGGGTAACAAACGGGTGAACGAAGCTTTTATTAACTACTTCGAACATCAATATAAAGCGTAGACTATCTATTAAGTACACATTCTATATATAAGAAAATACTCATCAACTCAATAATATGCGTAACGTAACATTAGTTCTTGACGACGGAACTCAATTTCATGGTCAGTCGTTTGGTTATGAAGCTCCTGTGGCGGGAGAAGTGGTATTCAATACTGCCATGATGGGCTATCCTGAGAGTTTGACGGATCCATCGTATGCAGGTCAGCTTATGGCTTTGACTTATCCTCTCGTGGGCAACTATGGTGTTCCCCCCTTCACTGTAGAAGAAAATGGTCTCGCCACTTACATGGAAAGTGATCGCATCTATGCATCGGCTATCATCGTGAGCGATTATAGTGAACAATACAGCCATTGGAATGCTGTGGAAAGCCTCGGAGATTGGCTTAAACGTGAGAAAGTGCCAGGAATCACGGGGATAGATACTCGAGAATTGACCAAAGTGTTGCGTGAACATGGAGTGATGATGGGTAAAATTCTCTTCGACGATGCTCCTGATAATATTCCTTCAGCAGAATATGAAGGGGTGAACTATGTAGCCCAAGTATCATGCAAGGAAATTATTAGGTATAACGAAGGCAAAGGCCTTAAAAAGGTAGTACTCGTTGACTGCGGTGTGAAGAACAACATCATTCGTTGTCTTATAAATCGTGGAGTGGAAGTAATTCGTGTGCCTTGGAACTATGATTTCAACGACATGGAGTTTGACGGCCTTTTCCTCGCCAATGGTCCTGGCGACCCTGATACTTGTGTAGATGCCGTTAATAATATCAAGAAATTCTTGGCCAATCCCAATGTGCGTCCTTGTATGGGAATCTGTATGGGTAACCAACTCTTGTCAAAGGCAGCAGGTGCTACTATCTATAAATTGAAGTATGGCCATCGTAGCCATAATCAGCCCGTTCGCATGGTAGGCACTAATCGCTGTTTCGTTACTTCACAGAATCATGGCTATGCTGTTGATAGTCGTACGCTCTCTGCTGATTGGGAACCTTATTTTATTAATATGAATGATGGCTCTAACGAAGGTGTACGTCATAAGACGAATCCTTGGTTCTCAGCACAGTTCCATCCAGAAGCTTGTTCAGGTCCGGTAGATACGGAATTCCTGTTTGATGAGTTTGTGAAATTACTGAATAAATAAATCCTTGTGAGGTGAAAGGAATTGCTAATTTTTGAGTAATGATTCATCACCTTATAAATCTTAAAGAAATTCCATACATGACTACGATAAAGAAAGTTCTTCTCCTTGGTTCAGGCGCACTGAAAATCGGTGAAGCTGGAGAATTTGACTATTCAGGTTCACAAGCCCTTAAAGCACTGAAGGAAGAAGGTATTGAAACCATCTTGATCAACCCGAACATCGCTACGGTGCAGACTTCGGAGGGCGTGGCAGATCGTATCTACTTCTTGCCTGTAACGCCTTATTTTGTGGAACGCGTAATTCAGAAGGAACAACCTGATGGTATTATGCTAGCATTTGGTGGCCAAACGGCGCTCAACTGTGGTGTGCAGCTTTACGAACAAGGTATTCTTGAAAAGTATAACTTGAAGGTGCTGGGTACTCCCGTACAAGCAATTATGGATACGGAAGATCGCGAACTTTTCGTCGAGAAGCTCAACGAGATTGACGTTAAGACGATAAAGAGCGAAGCTTGTGAAACCATAGAACAGGCTCGTAAGGCTGCAGCAAATCTTGGCTATCCTGTAATTTTGCGTGCGGCTTATGCATTGGGAGGTCTTGGTTCTGGTTTTTGTGACAATGAAGAAGAACTGAACAAGTTGGCAGAAAAAGCCTTCTCTTTCTCTCCGCAAGTATTGGTAGAGAAGAGTTTGAAGGGTTGGAAAGAAGTAGAGTACGAGGTAGTACGCGACCGCTTCGACAACTGTATTACGGTATGTAATATGGAAAATTTCGATCCACTGGGTATTCACACGGGCGAAAGTATCGTAATAGCTCCTTCTCAGACGCTTACAAATTCAGAGTATCACAAACTTCGTGAACTTTCTATTCGCATTGTTCGTCACGTGGGTATTGTGGGCGAATGCAATGTGCAATATGCCTTTGATCCCAATAGCGAAGATTATCGCGTGATTGAGGTAAATGCTCGCCTCTCTCGTTCTTCAGCCTTGGCTTCTAAAGCTACGGGTTATCCCTTGGCTTTTGTGGCTGCTAAGCTTGGTTTGGGCTACGGACTCTTTGACTTGAAGAACTCTGTAACGAAAACTACATCTGCTTTCTTCGAACCAGCTTTGGATTACGTGGTGTGCAAGATTCCTCGTTGGGACTTGGGTAAATTCCATGGAGTAGATCGCGAATTAGGATCTTCAATGAAGTCGGTAGGCGAAGTAATGGCCATCGGACGTACTTTCGAGGAAGTAATTCAGAAAGGTCTTCGTATGATTGGTCAGGGCATGCACGGCTTTGTAGATAATAAGGAACTGAAGATTGATAATGTAGATGAAGCCTTGAGAGAGCCTACTGATAAGCGTATCTTCGTTATTGAAAAGGCATTTAAGGCAGGTTACACTATCGACCAAATTCATGATTTGACCAAGATCGATCGTTGGTTCTTGCAAAAGCTTTACAAGATTCATCAAACCGATCAAGAACTTCATAATTGCACATCTATTAATGTGCTTAGCAATGACCTCTTGCGTAAGGCAAAAGTTCAAGGTTTCACGGATTTCCAGATAGCTCGTGCTGTCGGCATGGAACAAGAAATGGACATAGAGAAGGCGATTCTCGCTGTTCGTGCACGTCGTAAGCAAGCTGGTATACTTCCCGTTGTGAAGCAAATCGACACCTTGGCTGCTGAGTACCCTGCTCAGACCAACTATTTGTATTTGACTTATAGCGGTGTGGCACATGATATAAGTTTTGAAAAAGATAAGCGTTCGGTAGTCGTATTGGGTTCGGGAGCCTATCGCATCGGTTCTTCTGTAGAATTCGACTGGTGTGGTGTACAGGCACTCAATACCATTCGTAAGGAGGGCTATCGTTCGATTATGATTAATTATAATCCCGAAACAGTTTCGACCGACTATGATATGTGCGATCGTCTCTATTTCGATGAACTTACGTTTGAGCGCGTAATGGATATTCTCGACTTGGAATGTCCTTATGGTGTGATAGTAAGTACTGGTGGTCAGATTCCTAATAATTTGGCTATGCGTCTTGATGCAGAAAATGTAAATCTGCTCGGCACGCAAGCTAAGTATATTGACAATGCTGAGGATCGCGAGAAATTCTCGGCTATGCTCAATCGCATTGGTGTGGATCAGCCTGAATGGAGTGCGTTGACTTCTATGGACGACATCCAAGAATTTATCAAGCAAGTGGGCTTCCCTGTATTGGTTCGTCCGTCTTATGTGCTCTCGGGTGCTGCGATGAATGTTTGCTCTAATCAAGAGGAACTCGAACGCTTCTTGAAATTGGCTGCCAATGTATCAAAGAAACATCCCGTAGTGGTAAGCAGATTCATGCAGCATGCCAAGGAGGTGGAAATGGATGCCGTAGCCAAGGATGGCGAAATCATTGCTTATGCTATTTCCGAACACATAGAATTTGCAGGTGTTCACTCTGGTGATGCCACAATTCAGTTCCCGCCTCAGAAGCTCTATGTAGAAACTGCACGCCGCATTAAGAAGATTTCAAAGCAGATTGCTAAAGAACTTCATATCTCCGGGCCATTTAATATCCAATACTTGGCTCGTGAAAATGATATCAAGGTGATTGAATGTAATCTACGTGCTTCGCGTTCTTTCCCATTTGTGAGTAAAGTGCTCAAAATCAATCTTATTGAACTTGCAACTCGCATTATGCTGGGCTTACCTGTAGAGAAACCAGCTAAGAGCTTGTTCGATCTTGATTATGTAGGTGTGAAAGCATCGCAATTCTCATTTAATCGCTTGCAGAAGGCCGATCCTGTATTAGGCGTAGATATGGCTTCGACGGGTGAAGTAGGCTGTTTGGGCGAGGATTCACGTTCCGCTTTGCTTAAAGCAATGCTTTCTGTAGGTCAGCGTATTCCGGCAAAGAATATCCTACTTTCAACAGGTGATGGCAAACAAAAGGCTGAAATGCTCGCTGCGAGTGCAATGCTTCGTGATCATGGCTATAAACTATTTGCAACTCCAGGTACAAGTCGTTATCTCACAGAAAATGGCATAGAGAATACGCTCGTACATTGGCCTAGTGAAGAGGGACAACAGCCGCAAGCACTCGATATGCTCCACAACAAGGAGATTGATATGGTAGTAAATGTACCCAAGAATCTTTCTACGGGCGAGTTGAGTAATGGCTACAAAATTCGTCGTGCAGCAATCGACCTAAATGTACCTTTAATTACAAATGCTCGTTTGGCTTCTGCTTTCATCTATGCTTTCTGTTCTCAGAAATTAGATGATTTGGAAATCAAATGTTGGCAGGAATATTAATCAAAGGGCTCTTTCTTGAGGTATTGGCCTAAAGAAGATCTCTCATAGGAACTGTCTCCTTAAAGGCAGAAATGATACGCAAAGTGTTAAGTATAAAGGAATAGTCCTTCAAGCATGGATGACATCTAACTTTATACTTAATGCTTTGTTGTTTTCGATAATGGCTAAAAACGAAGTATATGAATCAGGTTTGTTGGGGCTTTATAGGCTGTGGCGAAGTGACCGAAAAGAAAAGTGGTCCTGCTTTTAATCTTATAGAGGGATCTAAAATCGTGGCAGTAATGAGCCGTAAGGAAGAGCGTGCACGTTCTTACGCCGAAAGGCATGGCATAAAGCGATGGTATACTGATGCGCAGGAATTGATAAATGATTCAGAAGTGAATGCGGTATATATTGCGACTCCACCTTCAACGCATGCAACTTATGCAATTATGGCTATGAAAAGTGGCAAAGCTGTTTATGTGGAGAAGCCAATGGCTTCCAACTATGAAGATTGCTGTCGCATCAATCGAATTGCAGAAAAAACGGGCGTACCCTGTTTCGTTGCCTATTATCGTCGCTATCTTCCTTATTTTCAAAAGGTAAAGGAACTGATAGACAATGGGGCCGTGGGTAAAGTGGTGAATGTACAAATTCGTTTTGCTGTTCCTCCACGCGATTTGGATTATAATGAAACGAATCTTCCATGGCGTGTGCAAGCCGATATTGCTGGTGGCGGTTATTTCTATGATTTGGCTCCCCATCAGATTGATTTGCTACAAGAACTATTTGGGCCTATATTGGAGGCTGAGGGAATGAAAGCTAATCGCGGTGGACTTTATCCTACGGAGGATTCTGTAAGTGCTTGTTTTAAGTTTGATAATGGTCTTCCCGGTTCTGGCTCCTGGTGCTTTGTAGCTCATGAATCAGCAAAAGAAGATCGTATTGATATTATAGGAAACAGAGGGTCTCTCTCATTCTCGGTGTTTACTTATCAGCCTATTTTGCTTCAAAACGAACAAGGACGACAAGAATTTATTGTGCCTAATCCCCAATATGTGCAATTGCCTTTGATTAAGTTGATAGTAGAACATTTGCAAAATAAGGCTATTTGTGAGTGTGATTCTGTTAGTGCAACTCCTGTAAACTGGGTCGTAGATCGCATTCTTGGTAAGATCTGATAGTAAAACGTTTTCTCATGTTACTTATTGCACGCGTTCTTTCCAGTGTCTGTTCGTTCGGACGTTGTAAGAATACCTTCCTTTCATCCCTTGGGGTGGGGCAGGTAAGACGGGTGTGTCTATTAGGGATGTCTTTGGCATGCATTCCCACTATGCTCTATTCTCGACAACTCATCGAAGATGATACTGTTCTTCAATCGGATTCCTTAATAGCAGATAGCATGCATGTATCCCATCATCCCAAGATGCGGAATCTGAAAAAGAAAGTAAAGCATACGGGAAGTATTCTCTATCGTTTTATTAAGAATTTTGATGATTACGATACAACTTATATATCGCCTAATTATTACAATTTTACGGCGATGATGCAAAACACCAATTATTTTCAAGTATACAAACTGCAGGGGAAAGATGAAAATGGTGTGACGCAGACTATTGCAACAAAACCTTCTCCTAATGTGAAAGTAGGCCCTTACTTTGGTTGGCGGTGGATTTTCTTAGGTTATACATTCGACGTGAGCCATCCTAAAGCACTTGGAGAATCATCAGAATTTGATTTTAGTTTGTATAGTTCGATGCTTGGGTGTGACTTCGTGTATATAAAAAATACAGGCAACTATCGTCTGCGTCGTGCAACGGGGTTTGAAGGCGTCGATCCTTATGCCGTTCGCAATATGGCGTTTACGGGATTGGATGCCAATACACTTTCTTTTAGTGCTTACTATGTATTCAACCATCGACACTTTTCATATCCTGCTGCATACAATCAAAGTACGGTGCAACGTAAGAGTTGTGGTTCTGCTTTGCTTGGAATGGGGTATAGTAAGCAACATGTTAGTTTTGATTATACAAAGCTTCCGCAAATATTATTGGGAGAAGAAGGCAATGAGCGCATTGTGGAAGAATTGAAGTTTTCAAGCGTCAACTACAATTATTACTACGTAAGTGCGGGGTATGGCTACAATTGGGTTTTTGCTCGCAACTGCTTATTGGGCGCTTCTGTTATGCCCTCCATCGGACTACGTAAAGGTAAGGGAGAAAAGCTAAAAGGCAATGAAGTTCTAATGGATTTGAAGACACTTAGTTGTGATATTACCTCACGTGTAGGTATCGTTTGGAATAACGCGCATTGGTTTGTTGGTGGTTCTCTTATCAGCCATCTATACATGTATCGCAAAGATCGTCTTTCTCTTACCAACTCTGTCAACTTTGCTAATATCTACGTAGGTTTCTTCTTCAATCGAAAGAAGCAGTATAGGTAAAGATATTGATAAAACATTGGTTGGGCTGCCGTATGAAGATAAACATGGTAGTATCTCGATTCAAACTAGGATTTCTACGGATCTATGGTAATTTTCTACAAAAACTATCATTTTCGTATATCTTCTGCCGGGTTTTGATAATTATTGGAAATAACGTAGCAGAAATAATTGTGATAAGAAATATTTGCAAATCATTTGCAAGCAGGCTATGCCACATTGCATAGAGTCATGTTGACGTATCATAGGAAAATCATATCATTTATATTAAAAATTGACTTTCTATGTTTTCATTTTAAGAAACTTCCTGTTTGCAACAAGTTGATTTTTATTCTTTTCCGAAGCTTTAGTTTTATGACTTTACATTCTGTTCTTTTGAGATTGACCTGCACCAGTTCCTTTATACTTGCTGTTCGTCGCGTTAAAGCGATAGCGGATGCTAAAGGTAATAGTACTTGTGGAATTTAGGTCATATAACATTGTTCTTTGCGCACCTGAATAGAATGTGCGATGTTGATTTCCCGTTCCAAATACATCTGAAACGTCAAGTGTCAACGTAAGGTGATTCTTGAGCAACGACTTGTAGAGTGACAGGTCTGTATTGAAATAGCCTTGGCGGATGCATTTGTTACCCATATTACCTTCGGTCTGTGCGGTCATTACAAGTGAAGCCGTCAGCAACTTGAAGTCAAACGCATTGGTAAGTTGGAAAACTGCCACAGGATTGTCAAGCTTATTGCCCACATGCGTATTCATCTTGAGCCATTGCTTATAGAGCATTGTCTCCAATGTTGGATGCCAAATGCCAAAGGTTGGGTTCAGCGTCAGTCCTGCTTGGAAAGAGTTGTAGCTATTGATGTTCTCTGGGCGAGCGAGTGACTTCATCGGATCGTCACGATAAGTCTGCGTCATCGTACAAACTTCATCTGAGATATGCGAATAAACCAGTTGTAGATTGAACCATTTCCAAGAGAGTCCGTAGGTAAGATTGTGCGTAATTGAAGGAACGAGGAATGGATTGCCCGACTCGTAGGTGTATTGGTTGTCATACTGCACACCGCTTCTAAGTTCGTTATAGCTTGGACGATAGATGTCGGTGGCATACGTCAGTTGCATCTGTGTCTTGCCAACAGGAAGCGAGAGAGCCAAAGACGGAAACCAATTGCCGTAAGTCTTGCTCTGTTCTGCTATATACAATTCATTGTCATAATAGTCAAAGTTGATGTATTCATAACGAAGCCCTGCTTGCATCGTCAGTTGCCCGAATCTACGGCTATAGTCAACGAACGCAGAAGTTGTTGACTCCTTGACTTTTTCTTTCTCGTTATCAACCACTTCAGGCTCCACTTGGTAGTGACTTCTTCGATTCACATGACTGTATTCACCGCCCAACGAAAAAGTGCCATTTAACAAAGGAAGACTAAGGACAAGTTTGGATGCCAACAAAGAGTTGCGATTGTTGCGATAAGAGCAGACATCTGACTTTTCCGTTTCTGCCTGGCGATATTCGTCAAGCACTGTTTCGTGTAAGTCCATCCACTGCTTCTTGCCATACCAATAATAGTCTGTATTGAAATCCACATTCAGTCCTCCAATCTTGCCAACATAATAAGCATTGGCGGAATAAGTCGTTGACTGACCTGGACTAAGATAATCAACGATTGACGATTCCTTCTGTACATTGTTCTGCATTATATTGAACGTCTGAGTTCCTTCGCCCTTATCCTTTGCGAAACGATTGTAGCTGAAGCTGGCACCAAAATTGCTTTCTTCACCAAGCATATAGCTTACCCCCAAGCGTGCGTATGGGTTGATGTTCGTGAATTCTTGATTGACGTTCATATTCTGCTGCCAAGTATCTGTGATGTATGAATATTGCGTCACCTGTTTGTTTTCTGGAGTGTGAGCATATGCACCATACAAGAACCCATTGACATCCAATCCTCCTCTTCGATAATTTCCTTGGAACGATTCGTATGAGCTCAAGCGTTTTTCTTCATTGACCGAAAACGTAGTTTTATTGTCAAAGCTGAAGCCTTCGCCCTGCATCTTCTTTGTGGTAATGCGTATGACACTCTTCACACTGGCATCATATCGTGCACCAGGGTTGTTGATTACTTCAATTTTCTTTATGTCGCTTGGTTGCAAACGTTGCAAATCCATTTGGTCTTGCATTTTCCGACCATTGATAAATATGACAGGTGTGCCACGACCAAACACTTCTATTTGTCCATCTTTGGCAGACACATTAGGAATGCGTGAAAGCAACTGTTCCATATTGGAACTTTTCTCCAATACACTGCCTTCTATATTTGTTATCATTCCCTCTCCTCGCAGTATGGTCTTTGGCAACGAACTTTTGACAACAACCTCGCCAAGCATATCGGTGCTTTCTTTAAGTTTTAAGGTGACGGTAGCTTGCCCCGTATAATTTATATATTGTGTTTCATAACCGATGAGAGAAACTCGAATGACATTGCCTGTTTTTATATCTTCAAGCATGAAAGTTCCATCTTCCTTGCTAACCGTTCCTTTAACGAATGAAGAGTCTGCTTGTAACAGTTCCACAACATTGGCAAATGAAATTGGCATACCTTTTGTGTCTGTCACAACCCCTTGAATGTTCTGTGCCATCAGCATTGGGCATAACCCTAAGAACATTATTAGTAATTCAAAATACTTTCTCATAGTTTTCTGTTTTGAAATCTGTAAATTGCCTAGGAATCTGCGTTTCTTAGAAGTTACGCCTTCTTACAGATGGGCTGTTTTGACATTGTGCAAGATGCCAGGAATAGTTGCGTCAAAATGAAAGTAAACTATGATTATTTGCTTTGTTTTGTATTCCGAATGCAAAAGTATAAAGATTTTTTGAAGCGAAGTGATTTTCGAAAATAAAAGTATATCCCTCACAAATGGCTACTCCTATCTTTGCACCGAATTCCACTTTTTAGCCTTGGCTTTGCCTCGTACTACGGGACGAATGTGACCTTTTCATTGCTCGATGAGCATTTTGGGCTCTACCGCTGCCGTCCGGTAGAGCTACCGCTGCCGTCCGGTAGAGCTACCGCTGCCGTCCGGTAGAGCTACCGCTGCCGTCCGGTAGAGCTACCACTGCCGTCCGGTAGAGCTACCACTGCCGTCCGGTAGAGCAATGAATGATGGTTTGCAGATGGCAGAGAGTAAATCTGCGGATGGCAAAATCAGGGTGAGTAAATAGAAGCAAACGATTCTTGCAAAGAGCAGATGAGGGGGAGAAGCAAATAAGAATGCTTGCAAAGCGATGCCTATTATATTTATAACGCGAGTTTTTCTCTGATACTCTGCTCATTTTCGGGGTTAAATAAGGGGGAAAATCAGGCGTAAATCTTCCCTTGTGAACAGAGTATTTCATAAATAGCGAACTGAGTGCTCCTAACTTCTTCATTATCATGCTGAAACATAGGTTGTTCCGTTTTTTCTTGAAGACTTTCCCGTCGTTCACTGGGCGTTGAACGACGGCAAGATGAAGATCTGTGAATGGTAGAATGCGCATCCGTGAACGGCAAGACGTACATCTATGGACGGCATATAAGTCACTTTCCTCATCATACAACCTAAAATATCCGCTGACCCTAAACCTACTCTTATAAAATCCAAGTTCCAATAGGCATATAGACACAAAAAAATCCTCCATAATCACTACAAGGACTATGGAGGATAATTCTATATAAATATCTGACAATCAGATAATTACTTCTTGTTGAGAGCGAGGTCAGCCTTAACTGCGCAAGCTACTGAGCAACCTACCATTGGGTTGTTACCAATACCGAGGAAGCCCATCATCTCAACGTGTGCGGGAACTGAAGAAGAACCTGCGAACTGAGCGTCAGAGTGCATACGACCCATAGTGTCGGTCATACCATAAGAAGCAGGACCAGCAGCCATATTGTCAGGGTGAAGAGTACGACCCGTACCACCACCAGAAGCTACGCTGAAGTAAGGTTTACCTGCGAGTACGCGTTCCTTCTTATAAGTACCAGCTACGGGGTGTTGGAAACGAGTGGGGTTAGTAGAGTTACCCGTGATAGAAACGTCTACATCTTCCTTCCACATGATGGCAACGCCTTCGCGAACATCGTCAGCACCATAGCAGTTTACCTTGGCACGAGGACCATCGCTGTAGGCAGTTTCCTTTACAACCTTGAGCTCGCCAGTATAGTAGTCGAACTTAGTCTGTACGTAAGTGAAACCATTGATACGGCTGATGATCATGGCAGCGTCTTTACCGAGACCATTGAGGATGCAACGGAGGGGCTTATCAGCGGGACGGCTTTGGTTTGCCATTTGGGCAATTTTGATAGCACCTTCAGCAGCAGCAAAACTTTCGTGACCAGCAAGGAATGCGAAGCACTTTGTTTCAGGAGAAAGGAGACGAGCTGCAAGGCGGCCATGGCCAATACCTACCTTACGATCATCGGCTACAGAACCAGGGATGCAGAAAGCCTGCAAACCTTCACCAATGTATTCGGCAGCTTCAACAGCATCTTTTGCCTTTTCTTTTAATGCGATAGCAGTACCTACTACGTAAGCCCATTTAGCGTTCTCGAAGCAGATCATCTGTGTGCTCTCGCACTCCATGTAAGGATCAATGCCGTAAGATTCGCAAATCTGGTTAGCCTCTTCAATATCTTTGATGCCGTGCTTGTTGAGAGCAGCAAGAATCTGCTTCATACGACGGTCTTGGCTTTCAAACTTAACTTCTCTAATCATTTTTGTGTTCCTCCTTAATCTTTACGTGGGTCAATAGATTTAACTGCGCCCTGCTCAGCAGTGGTGCGACCATAGTGGCCAGTCACGCTCTTGAGAGCTTCATTGGCATCAACGCCCTTCTTGATAGCGTCCATGAACTTGCCCATGTGAACAAATTCGTAACCAATCACCTGATCGTCCTTGTCGAGATACATTTTAGTAATGTAGCCTTCGGTGAGCTGGAGGTAACGAGTACCCTTGAGCTTTGTACCATAGAGAGTACCCATCTGGCTGATAAGACCCTTACCAAGGTCTTCAAGACCAGCACCTACTACGAGACCGCCTTCTGAGAAAGCGCTCTGAGTACGGCCATATACAATCTGAAGGAAGAGTTCGCGCATTGCAGTGTTGATGGCATCGCATACGAGGTCGGTATTGAGAGCTTCGAGGATAGTCTTGCCTGGAAGAATTTCGCTAGCCATAGCAGCTGAGTGAGTCATACCTGAGCAACCGATGGTCTCAACCAAGCACTCTTCAATAACGCCTTCTTTCACGTTCAAAGTGAGCTTGCAAGCACCCTGTTGAGGAGCACACCAACCTACACCATGAGTAAGACCTGAGATGTCCTTGATTTCCTTTGCTTGTACCCACTTACCTTCTTCGGGGATAGGAGCGGGACCATGGTTGGGGCCTTTGGCTACGCAACACATGTTCTGTACTTCGTGTGAATATTCCATGTTGTGAATTTTGGTATTTTTAAATAGAATACTTTTCTTGTCGTTACTTGCTGCAAAGTTACGTTTTCTTTTATGAAGGTGCAAACGGAAAACGTGTTTTTTACTTGCAGAAATGCTTTATTTGCCCTATTTTACTCGTACACTGCCTTGCGGATGGAAGCCGCGAAGGAAGTCGGTCACTTGCATGCGTTTCTTTCCTGCAAGTTGAATGGTTATGAGATTTTGATAACCATCCTTTTGTGCTACTTTCAAATAGTTCTTGCCGTCAGTCAAGATAGTCCCTATGGGTTCATTGATTTGGCAAAATTCTTTCTGACTTGCATAAATCTTCATAACAGAGGTCTTGCCATCGTGTTCCAACTCTGTCCAAGAGGCAGGGTAGGGCGATAGGCCGCGTATGAAATCGTAAGTTTGCTTTACGCTTTTGTTCCAATCTATGCGGCATGTCTCTTTGAATATCTTGGGTGCAGGGCGTAGGGGTCCTTCGGTATGAATTTCAGATTGCGGAATGGGCTTGACTGTGCCTGCTATGATATTGTCGACGGTTTCTATTACGAGATCTCCGCCTAGGTGCATTAGTTTGTCGTGGACGTCCTCTACGTTGTCGGTATCAAGAATCGGCACAGGAACACGCTGAATCACACTTCCTGTATCAATGTCGTGGTCGAGGAAGAATGTCGTGATGCCTGTTTCTGTATCGCCATTAATAATGGCCCAATTGATGGGGGCTGCTCCTCTATATTGAGGAAGAAGGGCTGCATGAAGATTGAATGTGCCTAATTGGGGCATATTCCATACTACTTCGGGAAGCATACGGAAAGCCACAACAATCTGCAAGTCTGCTTGAAGTGAGCGGAGTTCTTCTATAAAATCGGGATCTTTCAGCTTGGCGGGTTGCAGCACACGAAGGTCGTGCTCTACAGCATACTTCTTGACGGGTGATGCTGAAAGTTCATTTTGATGGCGACCAATGGGCTTGTCGGGCATGGTGATGACTCCCACGATGTTGTAGCCACCTTCATAGAGTTTTTGCAAAGGCTCTACAGCAAAGTCGGGGGTTCCCATATATACGATACGGAGTTCTTCTTTTGTCATAATTATTGTTTTGAATACGTGATGGAATTTAGCAAGACTCATGACACGCTTTAGCCATATAGCTATTTACTTGCTGTGTAGAGTGTGCTAAGTCCGAATGTAAAACGCTTGAAACTGACGTCTTTAAATCCTGCCTTTTGCAGGATTTCTTTCATTATCTCACCTTGTGGAAATGCCTCCATTGTGGCTGGTAAGTAGGCGTAAGCTTTATTATCTCGAGAAATTAGCTTGCCGAATGTGGGCATGAACACGTGAGAGTAAAGCCAGAATAGTTGCTTCATAGGGAATCGGTTGGGCGACGTCAGTTCTATGATAACGAGTCGACCACCTGAGCGCATCACGCGATTCATTTCTTTGAGTCCTTTGTCGAGGTCTTCAAAGTTTCTTATGCCATATGCCACCATTACAGCATCGAAAGTATCGGATGGCAGGCTGAGGTTCATACAGTCTTCCTTTTGGAATTGTATGGTCGTGTCCAGTTGTGCTTCCTTTACCTTCTCTTTCCCCACATTCATCATTCCCTCAGAGAGGTCAACTCCTAAAAGCTTTTTGGGGGATAGTTCTCTAGCGGCAAGAATTGCAAAATCTCCCGTTCCTGTTGCAACATCGAGTATCTGTTGGGGATGGTATGGTCGGAGGGAGTCTATGGCAGCCTTCCTCCACTTTTTATCTATACCGAACGAAAGCGCATGGTTGAGCAAATCATAGGAATGAGCTATGCTGTCAAACATTCGTTCTACTTGCTTTCCCTTGTTTTCGTCGCTATTGTATGGCTTTATATTTTCTTGTTTATAGGTCATATCGGTGGCAAAGTTAATGCTTATTTTGTCTGCGTATATCCTTCTTTCTTGAGAATTTCCAAAAGTTTGGGGCGATGGTCTCCTTGAATGATAATTTCACCCTCTTTAGTAGCCCCACCAACGCCACACTTCTGCTTGAGTAATTTGCAGAGATTCTTCAAGTCAGAGTCTGCCCCGATGAAACCACGTACTAAGGTGACCGTCTTACCTCCTCTTCCTGCTCGTTCCATGCTCAAACGGAGCTTTTGCTGATTCTTGGGCAAGGTTTGGATAATTGTCTCGTCATCAGTGTATGCAAAGTTGGGATTGGTGGAATAGACCATGCCACCTTTATTCTTTTTGAGTGAAACGCCCTTTTCTTCTTTGGATTCTTCTTTCTTTTCGGGAGTGTAGCCTGCTAATGCGCTGAGCGCGTCTTTCCAATCGTTCATTGTGTGATAAAAATCTCTCTCAGATTAACGACTTGTAAATGCTTGTGATATATAACTGATGAAGTCTTCTTCTGACGGATGCTTGTCTAAGAGATATAGCAAGGCATCGCGTAATTTTTCCTTTGAGTTAGAAAGAATGTGCAATGCCATTGTAATCATTCCTTGGCTGTAATAGAGTTCTTCCATTTGCGCCACGAGTGCTGCTTCGTTGGGAGTCATGTCTCGTGTTAGTAAGATAAAGAGAAAGGCCATTCAGCATTCTCAGCAAGGATGGGCTTTTTGCTGGAAAATGCTAAATCGCCTTTGTCGTATGAAGATGATTGAATGATTATGTCTTAGAGTCCTATAGTGGCCAATTGCTTTTGCATCTGCTGCTGCAATTCTTTGGCTTTCTGTCCAGCTACTTCAGCATACTTTTCTGAAGAGTCGGCATAGATGATGCCACGTGAAGAGTTTACCAAGAGTCCGCATTCAGGAGTCATTCCATATTTGCAAACTTCTTCAAGAGAACCACCCTGTGCACCTACTCCTGGGACAAGCAGGAAGTGTTTGGGCGCAATCTTACGAATATCTTCAAATAAGCTGCCTTGTGTAGCACCAACAACGTACATCATCTTCTCGTCGTTGGCCCATTCCTGAGAGCGACGCAATACTTTCTCAAAAAGACGCTCTCCATTTTTGTCTTCTGAAAGTTGGAAGTCGTGAGAACCCTTATTACTTGTCAGTGCTAAGAGAATCACCCATTTGCCTTCATACTGTAAGAACGGAGTTACGCTATCTTCGCCCATATAAGGAGCCACAGTGAGAGAGTCAATGTTCATTTCTTCAAAGAAGGAACGAGCGTACATGGCAGAAGTATTGCCAATATCTCCGCGTTTAGCATCGGCAATGATGAATTGGTCGGGATAGTTTTCTTTGATGTATCCTACGGTTTTCTCAAAAGCTTGCCAACCTTTTAGGCCAAAGCATTCATAAAATGCGAGGTTGGGCTTATAGGCCACGCAATAAGGAGCTGTGGCATCGATGATGGCTTTGTTGAAAGCAAAGATAGGATCATCCTCGTTAAGAAGGTGCTGAGGAATCTTCTTTAAGTCTGTGTCCAAACCTACGCAGAGGAAAGAGTGCTTTGCGCGGATATTTTCGATAAGTTGTCTTTTATTCATGGTGTAAAAGTAGCAAATGTGCAAATACTCTACACAAGCGACTGCATCTTATATGTAAATGGTAGTCTGTTTGTTGAAGGTTGAGTATCTGCACATTTGGGTAAATAAGGATTTTAGAATTCAGCTGATTTGGGAGTACGGGGGAAGGGTATCACGTCGCGGATGTTCTGCATTCCTGTTACGAACAGAATGAGGCGTTCGAAGCCTAAGCCAAATCCAGCGTGAGGACAAGAACCATACTTGCGAGTATCGAGATACCAAGTCATATCCTTCATGGGAATATGGCGTTCTTCAATCTCGTTCATCAGCTTGTCGTAGCTCTCTTCACGTACGCTACCACCGATAATCTCGCCAATCTGTGGGAACAATACGTCGGTACCTTGAACCGTCTGACCGCTCTTTCCTCCAAAACCTGATTCCTTCTCATCTATCTTCATGTAGAAGGCTTTGATGGCTTTCGGGTAATTGGTCATGATGACAGGCTTCTTAAAGTGTTCCTCCACGAGGAAACGCTCATGCTCTGAAGCCAAGTCGTCACCCCATTCGCAAGGGAACTCAAACTTCTTACCATTGGCAATGGCTTCTTGCAGAATGCGGATACCTTCGGTGTAGGGGAGGTGTACGAAATCGGAATTGAGAACACCTTCAAGTCGAGCTATCAAGCCCTTGTCGATCATCTTATTAAGAAATTCGAGATCGTCTTTGCAGTTGTCTAATGCCCAACGGATGCAATACTTGATAAAATCTTCTTCGAGTTCCATCAGTTCGTCCATATCCATGAAGGCAACTTCTGGTTCGATCATCCAAAACTCTGCCAAGTGGCGAGGAGTGTTAGAGTTTTCTGCACGGAAAGTAGGGCCAAACGTGTAAATAGCGCCCAATGCAGTGGCACCGAGTTCGCCTTCGAGTTGTCCACTTACGGTCAGAGAAGTCTGCTTGCCAAAGAAGTCGTCGGAATAGTCGATCTTGCCATTTTCGTCCTTCTTTAGGTCGTAGAGGTTCTTTGTGGTCACTTGGAACATCTGACCAGCTCCTTCGCAGTCGGAAGCCGTGATGAGTGGCGTGTTAAAGTAGAAATAGCCGTGCTCATGGAAGTAGGTGTGGATGGCCATTGCCATATTGTGACGTATGCGCATGATTGCACCAAACGTGTTAGTGCGCAAACGTAGGTGGGCATACTGACGCATGTATTCAAACGACTGTCCTTTCTTCTGCATGGGATAGTCTGCACCGCAAGTGCCGAGCACTTCTATCTTCGTAGCTTGAATCTCTACGCTCTGACCTGCACCTTGGCTTTCTACCAAAGTTCCTTCTACGCTCAAGCAAGCACCTGTGGTGATGAGCTTAATCAGTTCGGGGTCGAACTTCTCTACGTCGGCTACAATCTGTACATTCTTGATGGTGCTACCATCGTTCAATGCGATGAAATTTACAGATTTGCTGCCACGGCGAGTACGTACCCAACCTTTCACACAAATTTCAGATCCAAAGTCGGTGCGACGTAGTGCATCGATTATCTTAGTTCTTTTCATTGTTGTTTTGTTGCAGTGATTTTTGTTTGCAAGGTCGAAGCAAGTTTCCTCGTTGAGGGCGTATTGGGTAAGTACATTCTGTGTGATGAAACACGCATATTATATATATAGGAGTGTGTGTATATGTGAGATACCTTTTACCCTCAATTCTTTTCTTCACCTTGCGAAGCCTTTTTATTCAAAAGCACCCATGTGAAGTGCCTGTACTTCTTTTTCAGTAAGATAGCGCCAGTCGCCACGACGAACATTCTTCTTGGTCAGTCCGGCGAAGTATACGCGGTCGAGTTTCACCACGTGGTAGCCAAGACTCTCAAAGATACGACGTACGATGCGGTTCTTTCCGCTATGGATTTCAATGCCCACCTGCTTCTTGTCTGTGGGTGAAGCGTATTCTATGGCGTCGGCCTTGATTTCACCATCTTCCAAAGTGATACCTTCGGCAATCTGACGCAAGTCAGCTGCAGTCACGTTCTGGTCGGTAGTGACGTGATAGATTTTCTTCTTTAAGAACTTCGGGTGAGTGAGTTTTGAGGCTAAATCTCCATCATTAGTCAAGAGAAGAACGCCCGTTGTGTTACGGTCTAAGCGGCCTACGGGGTAGATTCGCTCAGGACAAGCTTTGGCCACGAGATCCATCACCGTCTTACGATTCTGAGGATCTTCGCTTGTTGTCACATAGCCCTTGGGCTTATTGAGAAGCACGTAGACTTTTTTCTCTATTTTCACTACGTTGTCGTGGAATTTCACTTCATCCGTGCGAAGCACCTTGGTGCCAAGTTCTGTTACCACTACACCATTGACGCTTACCACACCTGCTTCGATGTACTTGTCTGCATCACGGCGTGAGCAAACGCCAGCGTTGGCCAAGAACTTGTTTAAGCGTACGGGAACGGTTGGATCGTAGTTTTCTTCCTTGTATTCCAAGCGCTTCTTTTGTGAATATTTGGCATGAGGATCATATCCGCCACGGCGCTGACCACCATAGGAACCGCCATTACCTCCCTGCTGGAAGCGTGGACGATAGCCACCACCTTGATTGCTGCGCGATTGGTAACCGCCTTCGTTGTTGTAGCGCGGACGGAAACCGCCCTCGTTACCCTCGTTATTATAGCCATAACGTGATTTGCCGAAGCGATTGTTGCGGCTTTGGTATCCACCTTCGCTGCCTCCCGCGTTGTAACGTGGACGATAGCCTTCGCCACGCTGTGAATCACGTGAGTAACCGCCTTCGTTATTGTTGTAGCTTGATCGATAAGCGTTGTTGCCACGGTTGTAACCACCATAGCTGCTAGAGCCTGCGCTGCGCGTAAAGCGAGCACGGCCTGTTTTTCCATCACCATAACGATGGCCTCCATGAGAGCCATCTTCGTTGTGCGACTTGTAGCCATCACGGCTTTGGCCGCCATCTTTGTAAAAATCTTCACTCATAGTTGTAAAAGTAGATTGTGAATTGAATGTGTGCATCCTCACGGACGCGGTGTCGTGTGTATTCTTTGTTGGTGGGGATAATGAAGGGCTGACAATTTCACGGGTTGATGAGGATCTTGTTAGGTTCGCTCTTACCTCTTAGTCTTTGAATCTAATAAGCAAACTAAGGCATGCTTACCCGTTGTATAGCTTGTCAAGTAGGAATCTTGTTACCTCTTCATTTCACCAAAGGTACTTACATTCCTGTATAGTTGTGAGGCGTAATGGCGCGGAGTTCCTTCTTTACTTCATCGTTCACTTCAAGTCCTTCGATGAAGTTGTGAATCCGTTCTTCTGTAATAGCCTCGTTCGTTCGTGTCAAAGCTTTCAAAGCCTCGTAAGGGTGGGGATAAGCTTCGCGACGCAAGATGGTCTGTATTGCTTCGGCTACAACGGCCCAGCAATTATCCAAATCGCGACGAATACTTTCTTCGTGCAAGAGGAGTTTGCGCAAGCCTTTCAGTGTACTTTGGAATGCAATCAGTGAGTGTCCCATGGGTACACCGATGTTGCGAATTACGGTGGAGTCGGTCAAGTCGCGTTGTAGACGGCTGATAGGCAGTTTGTGGCTCAAGTGCTCAAGTATCGCATTGGCCAATCCTAGATTGCCTTCAGAATTCTCAAAGTCAATGGGATTTACTTTGTGAGGCATGGCGCTCGAGCCAACCTCGCCCTTCTTAATCTTCTGCTTGAAATACTCCATCGAAACGTATTGCCAAAAGTCGCGGTCAAGATCTATCACGATGGTGTTGATACGCTTCATGGCATCAAACAGGGCAGCCATGTTGTCATAGTTGCTAATTTGAGTGGTATATTCCTCGCGTTCCAATCCCAGTTTCTCGCTCACAAACTTACGGCCAAAAGCTCGCCAATCATATTTAGGATAGGCTACGTGATGGGCATTGAAGTTACCTGTAGCTCCACCAAACTTTGCTGTCATGGGACAAGCCTTGAGCAACTCCAATTGGCGTTCCAATCGGTAAGCAAATACCTTTACTTCCTTGCCCAATCGGGTGGGGGAGGCGGGCTGACCATGGGTCTTTGCCAGCATGGGGATGTCTTTCCATTCCTCGGCATAAGCATTCACCTGATCAATCAGTTCCTGCAATAGGGGAATGTAAACATTCTCTGTTGCTTCCTTCAGCATCAGTGGGAAGGACGTGTTGTTGATGTCCTGCGAAGTGAGGCCGAAGTGGATAAATTCCTTGAAGGCATCAAGACCACCAATTTTGTCAAACTGCTCCTTGATGAAATACTCTATGGCCTTTACATCGTGGTTGGTAATACTTTCAATCTCCTTCACGCGAGCAGCATCGGCTTCTGAGAAGTTTTTATAGAATCCGCGCAACGTCTCGAAGAGGTCGTGAGGAAAGTCTTTCAACTGCGGCAGAGGAAGTTCGCAAAGCGTAATGAAATATTCTATTTCTACACGCACGCGATGCTTCATCAATGCGTATTCTGAGAAATAAGGAGCCAAAGGCTCTGTCTTAGAACGATAACGTCCGTCGATGGGAGAAACTGCTGTGAGAATGTCCAAATCCATGATGTGTTGGCCCAACAGGGTATTATAATGTTAGTATTTCGCTGCAAAGTTAGTGCAAACCGAGCGCAATACAAAAGAAAAGCTTGTTTTTCTTTTGCATTGCCGAGGTGCCGCCTAACTTGCGAGAATTGAAAGTTAGTGCAAACCGAGCGCAATACAAAAGAAAAGCTTGTTTTCCTTTTGCATTGCCGAGGTACCGCCTAACTTGCATGAAATGAATGTCAACGCAAGACGATAAAATGACGCTAGGATTCGCGTATTTTCATCTGTCTAGGATTATTTTCAAAATAAACGAATGATGAGAATTTTGTGTTATAAGCTGATAATCAGATGTTTGTATGATATAATTTTGTTCGTTCTAACAACAAATCCTCGTTTTCTGTCCCAAAATGCTCCTAAATAAGCCATTAATCATCATTCTTTTTGCCCAAATAGAAATATTTTGCTGCCCAACTAGAATTTTCTGCATGGGCATAGAGGAATTTCTACATGCCCATGAATGCGAAATGAAACGAAATGAGAGCCTTTTTCTTCTCTAGATTGAAAATTTCAAATGTCAAGATTTTTTACTAGTATGTCTAGACCTTGTATGTGCCTCAGCCCTGTTGACGGGTTTTATTCCCTTTTTGGGGTGAGAGAAAATAAGGCTAAATGTTTGTGGAAATAGGTTATAGAATGGTGTTTAATATAATTTAATATACCGGGGGGGGTATTTAAAATACATTACTTACTTTTGCAGAGGAAATCTATCAACTAACATCTAAATATATGAAGAAAACCTTATGGATGCTCGTGACAATGCTATTGTGTTCGGGCACAGTGTGGGCTGGAAGTCCTGGTGTAACGTTCTTGTTACGCAATGGGCAAAAGGTGAGTTTTGCATTTGCAGAAAAGCCTGTTGTAGCTGTAAGTAATACTGACCTCATGGTATCGGTAACTGGTTCTGAGAGGGTGAGGTTTGCTTATGCTGAAGTGCAACGTGTGTTTTTTAGCGACGATGTCACTTCGGGTATTGCGTCTGTACAGAGCAAGTTATCTTCTCACCCCAATGCCGTGTTCTCTTGGCAGAATGGTGCTTTGCAAGTGTCGGGACTGATGCCTAATGAACAAGTGCGTGTGTATGGACTTGATGGCAATCTCGCTTTGTCGGAACGTGCTCAGATTGATGGCTCATTGCAGCTCTCGTTTTCAGCTCTTTCAAAGGGCGTTTATGTGGTTCGCACACAGAGCGGACTTAGTTACAAATTCTTCAATAAGTAAATCTCATGAAGAAAAATCTTACTCTATTTTTATTTTCGTTGCTCTCTTTCGTATTTGCAACATCGGTTTGTGCACAGCAAAACGTTTATGTATGGAAAAATGGTGGTAACTTGTCAGTATTCTCTTCTGAGAACGTAGATAGTGTATCTTTTCCCACACAACAAAACGTTTATATATGGAAAAATGGGGGCAACTTGTCAGTATTATCTTCTGAAAACGTAGACAGTGTATCTTTTTCCGCTGATCCATGGCTATTCAATATAACTACTTCAAAACCAGACTGCATTTCGACCAATTCGATTCGGGTTACGTCGAGCGTTTCGCTCAATGAAAATGTGGCTTCATTGTCGGTTCGTCCTGAAATAGGTATATGTTATTCTGATGTGAATCCGTGGCCGACGTATGAAAATAAAAGATTGCTTCTTGGTAGTGAAATGGATGATTATACCGTTTGCCTAGAAAACCTTACGAGAGGTACGACCTATTATTATCGTACTTATGTAAAGATTCTTGATGATGTGTTTTACGATAAAAATATTTGTTGTATCACTACATTGAATGCAGTTGTGGTCTATGGTCATAAATTTATAGACTTGGGTCTGCCTAGTCGTCTGCTTTGGGCTGAATGTAATATCGGTGCTTCTTCTCTCAACGAATTTGGCGACTATTATGCATGGGGTGAAACTGAAACAAAGTCCAATTTTAGTTGGAGTAATTACAAATGGGATAGCACTCCTACCAAGTACACTCCTTCTGATGGTAAAAGCGTACTTGAGGAAACTGATGATGTGGCTACTGTAAAATGGGGCAAAGCCTGTCGTATGCCATCTCAATCAGATTTTGAAGAGCTTTATAACAATTGTGAATGGACTTGGAGAAGTGATTATTTTGGTACAAGTGGTTATTTGATAAAAGGTCCCAATCTTCAAACTATTTTCCTCCCCGCTGCGCGTTATAGTGGCAGTAGTGATCTTGATACTCCTATGCCGAATGGTAGCTATTGGTCAAGTTCGCTAAAATCCAATGGCCGCTCTAGTGCCTATTACCTTTTCTTCCGTAATGGTCATATCGAACCGAGTAGTGATAGCAATCGTTACTGCGGTCATTCAGTTCGTCCCGTTGCTAAGGCGTGCGACACTTGTCTATAAAATAATAAGGGATATATTCGTTGCAAAGCGAGCGTGGCAAAAGTTATGAGTTTTAATAACGATTGCTTTCGCAAGATGAAACTTAAGGCGGATGTGCAGAGGCATTTGATCTCTTACGCACATCCGCCTTTGTATTTTAGAGGTGGCTGTGGTGGATATTTTCGGTTTCAACTTGAATTTTATCTAATGATGACAAAACGTACATGAGCAAACGCACGGAAGTACTTTTAAGTCCAGAAAGATTAGGTTTTACAGACAGTAGATAGAGTTTTGCTTCATAAACAGTGATGATGCACTTCTTGTACAAATGCAGTTCTTATTTCCCTTTTGGCGTGAGAGAAAAGACTATTAAATGTTTGTGGAAATAGGTTATAGAGGAGTATTTAATATAAATTAATGAATCGGGGGGGGTAATTTAAACGCTTTGTCTATATTTGCAAAAAATATTTCTCAACTTAAACTTATATATATGAAGAAAGCCTTTTCAATTCTTTTTACTACGCTCGTATTTTCGGCCTCTGCATGGGCGGGCAGTCCAGGCGTTACGTTTTTACTTCGCAATGGCCAAAAGGTAAGTTTTGCTTTTGCGCAAAAGCCCGTTATTGCTGTGAACAATAGCGATTTATCAGTGTCAGTCTCTGGCGCGGAGCAAGTGAGCTATGCTTATGCCGATGTGCAGCATGTGTTCTTTAGCAATGACGTTGCTTCGGGCATATCTTCCGTATTGAGTGGTTCGTCTCATCAAGGCGTGGTGTTCTCATGGCAGAACGGCCTGTTACAATCTACGGGGTTGATGCCAGGCGAGCAAGTGCGCGTCTATAGTCTTGATGGAAAACTCGCTCTGTCTAGTCAAGCGCAATGTGATGGTACATTGCAACTTTCGTTTTCATCTCAGCCCAAGGGCGTCTATGTGGTTCGCACGCAAGGCGGACTTAGTTATAAACTCTTCAATAAGTAATATCCTATGAAAAAACTTTTTACTCTTTTCTTCTCTTTGTTGCTTGCAGGCTTATTTACCACTGCTTCAGCGCAGCAGAATATCTTTGTTTGGAAGAAGGGTGGCGACCTTTCCGTGATTTCTTCAGAAAGTGTGGATAGTGTATCGTTCTCAACAGGTTCTTGGTTGTTTCATATCACCACCTCTACCGCTGTTTCCGTCACCACCAATTCCTTTCAGACAAGGTCAAGCGTATCGCTCAATGAGAATGTGAAATCTTTATCGGTTATTCCCGAGGTGGGTGTGTGCTATTCTGATAAAAATCCGCAACCTACTTATGTAGATGGTAAGCAGAGTTCGGATGCTAACATGGAGGATAATATCTTTATTGTAGAAGGCTTAGTTTCTGGCACGCTCTATTATTATCGTACCTATGTAAAGCTTCTTGATGAAGTATATTATGATCAAAACGTATATACTGTCACAACGCGTGGAGCAAAGCCTCAGGGTAAGATAATCGGTGGTCACAAGTTCATTGACCTTGGTTTGCCCAGTGGTTTGCTATGGGCTGAGACCAACGTTGGCGCTTCTTCCTATTTTGACGATGGTGATTATTTTGCTTGGGGTGAGACAGAGACGAAGTCTTCTTATTCTTGGGATACTTACAAGTGGAAAGGTTCCGGTAGTTCTCTTTCTAAGTACAATTCAGAAGATGGTAAGACTACTCTTGATGCCGAGGATGATGTTGCCACTGTCCAGTGGGGCGAGGGTTGTCGTATGCCTTCTCGTGCAGAGTTTCAAGAGCTTTATGACAAATGTGATTGGTCTTGGAAGTCTGATTATAAAGGGACAGGTGTAAGTGGTCGTCTTGTTACAGGTCCTAATAATAACACTATTTTCCTCCCTGCTTCGGGTTATCGCTTCAAAGAAGAACCCATCAACGCTCGTGGTTTGCACGGAAGCTATTGGTCGAGTTCGCTCTACTCCTCCGATGACGTCTACGTCTACAACCTCTGCTTCTACAGCCCCAGGTTCGACAATGGCAGCATCTCCCCGAGTTTCTACAACTTCTGTTTCTTTGGCTTTCCTGTCCGCCCCGTTGCAGAAAAATGAACTCTCTAAGTGGGTAGAGAATGTGTATGTCAGAATTTAAAGAACAACACTAAAAGGAGTAGAACGCCTAAGTTTTATTGAAAACTTCTTGCGTTCTACTCCTTTATTATATATAAGAAGCCAATGCGCTCTCTGATATAAGAGGAGGACTTTTAATCTTGATTCTGTTCTTCCTCGAAATCCATGTGAGCTTGTACTACGAACAAAAGATCTTCGGCTGAGAAGTCGCCCATGTGTTCCTTTTTGGCTTTCTTTGCCAAATAGTCGGCAATGGCTTCTTCGTCAATCTCCACATAACCATCCTTGTCGGGTTGGGCATCGAGAATACCACTCTCTGTGTAGTATTCAATGATGAGGTCGAGGAAATAGTAAAGGGTTTCTTCGTCGTACTGCTCTTGCAGTTCTTGTGGAAGATGCTTCTGGATATATGCCACTGCGGCAGCATCCTCTTGAGCATCTTGCATGAGTTCTTCGTCTAGATTCATTTCAAGAGAGCTTCAATCTTTTCAACAAATTCTTTCTTGGGGGCAGCGCCAACGTGCTTGTCTACCACCTCGCCATTCTTGATGAAAAGTACGGTAGGCACATTGCGAATGCCAAACTTTGCGGTGAGTTCTTCGTTGTCGTCAACATCGCACTTGCCAATGTTGACCTTTCCTTCGTATTCGCCGGCGAGTTCTTCGATAATAGGAGCGATTTTCTTGCAAGGACCACACCAAGTGGCAGAAAAGTCGAGAACTACGGGGAGCCCTTCGGCTACAATAGCATCGAAGTTGGCATCTGTGATGATTTTTTCCATAATGTAATGAATTCTATTTAATAAATGATTCTGTTTGTGAGGTAGGGTAGTAAATACTCTGCAAATGGTGTGCCATGATATCCACCGCCCTTAATTGATATTGTATTTAATGTTGTTTCCTTTTAAGAAATTGATGAGTTCGCTTTCTACGGTGAGACGTACGCTCTTGCTTTGCAGCATCACTTGCGTTTGTGTCTCATGGTCAATCACGTTGAAGTAAAGTTCAGATGGCCCTTCGTTTTCTTTCACCTTCGACGAGATATCGTTTACAATCTTGGATGTAAGATTGTTGAGGTCTAGTGTGATGGTAATCGACTTAATCTTCTCGTCTCTCACGTTGGAGAGGAATTCTATTCGGCCAATCTTCAATTCATATTCGTCTTTCCTCCATTGGCGTTCGTCTACGCGACCAGTGATGAACAAGCTATTGCCTATGGCAAAGTAACCACTATGTTTTGCCCATTCGTCGCCAAAGAGTGCTATTTCGCCTGGTCCTGAATAGTCTTCCATTTTGACAATGCCGTAGGGCTTTCCTGTACGAGTTTGGCCTGTACGCACATCTGTGACAATACCGCCAAGCGTCACGTCTTTATTCGCAAAAGGGATGATATTCTCGAGTTGATCCATGTGCATGGTGCAAACGTTCTCGATGATAATCTTGTAAGAGTCGAGAGGATGGCCTGAGATGTAGATGCCGATTAAGTCGCGTTCCTTATTGAGTCTTTCGAGATCGCTCCAACGGGGAATGTTCTTTGAAGGTTCCGGGCGAGCAATCTCCACGGATTCGCTTCCGCCAAAGAGCGAAAATTCGTTTTCTGCCTTGTCGTTTTGATAATTGTTGCCGTATCTTACGAGTGTATCGAGGAATGTCTCACCATTGTCACCTGGGAGAACAAATTGCTCGCGTGTGATGGTATTGAAGCTATCGAAAGCTCCCGATAGAGCAAGACTTTCGAGCGACTTCTTGTTGCAGACTGAAAGATTGACGCGCTCTACAAGGTCGTAGACTGATTTAAACGGACCATTCTTCTTCCTTTCTTCCAAGATTTGCAGTACCGCACCTTCTCCCACGCCTTTTACGGCTCCCATGCCGAAACGGATGTCGCCACTATGGTTTACGCTAAACTTTAGGTAACTCTCATTGATATCAGGCCCTAGTGTGCGAATGCCCATCGACTTACATTCATCCATAAGCTTCGACACTGTGGTGATATCAGCTAAACTTCGGCTCATCACACCTGCCATGTATTGCGAAGGATAGTTGGCCTTGAGATAAGCTGTCTGATAAGCCACCCAGGAATAGCATGTGGCGTGGCTCTTATTGAATGCATAAGAGGCAAAGGCACGCCAGTCGTTCCATATCTTCTCCAATATCTTGGGATCGTACCCATTGGCTTTACCGCCATTGATAAACTTCGGGTACATGTGGTTCAGTTTCTCAATGAGCTTCTTACCCATGGCCTTACGCAAGGCGTCACTCTCACCACGTGTAAAATTAGCAATCTCGCGTGAGAGCAACATGACTTGCTCTTGATACACCGTGATGCCGTAAGTATCCTTCAAGTATTTCTCCATGCATGGCAAGTCGTACTCAATGGGTTCGTCGCCATGCTTACGGGCAATAAATGAAGGAATGTACTGCATAGGCCCTGGACGGTAGAGGGCATTCATGGCAATGAGGTCTTCAAAGGTAGAAGGCTGAAGTTCGCGTAGATACTTCTGCATACCCGTTGACTCAAACTGGAATGTACCGATGGTGCGGCCATCGCAATAAAGTTGGTAGGTGGCAGGGTCTTCAATGCTAATTTCGTCGATGTTGAGGTCAATGCCTAAGGAAAGTTTGATGTTTTCAAGCGCTTCTTTAATAATCGAAAGCGTTTTAAGACCAAGGAAGTCCATCTTGATCAATCCTGTTTCCTCAATGACTCGGCCTTCGTATTGCGTACAGTGAAGTTCTTCGTTGGTCTCTTTATCCTTGGCAGTAGAAACAGGTACCCAATCAGAGATATTGTCGCGGCAAATGATGAAGCCACAAGCATGCACACCAGTGTTTCGCACATTTCCTTCGAGCATTTTAGCATAGCGAATGGTGTCTCTTAGAAGTTTGTCTGATGAGGCTTCTGCTTCGCGTAGTTCCGGTATCGCGGCAATGGCATTCGTCAGGTTCATCTTGGGTACCTTACCATCGGGTCCTTCGGGTAGTTTATCTGGGATTAGCTTGCATAGGTAGTTGGACGTAGACAGTGGTAATTTCTGTACACGAGCCACATCCTTGATAGCCAATTTTGTGGCCATCGTACCATAAGTAATAATGTGTGCCACATTGTCAGCACCATATTTCTGCGTCACCCAATTGAGCACGCGTCCGCGTCCATCATCATCGAAATCGACATCAATATCAGGGAGTGAGATACGATCGGGATTCAAGAAACGTTCAAATAGGAGATCGTACTTGATAGGGTCGATTTGCGTAATGCCCAAGCAGTAGGCCACGGCACTACCCGCAGCCGAACCACGTCCAGGACCGACACTCACGTTTAATTCTTCACGAGCTGCTCGGATATAGTCTTGCACAATCAAGAAGTAGCCAGGGAAACCCATTGTCTTCATGATGTGCAGTTCAAACTTAATACGTTCGGCCGTCTCCTCATCGAGCGGATCGCCATATCTCTTCTTGGCACCTTCATAGGCGAGTTTGGCCAAATAGTCCGCTTCCAGTTTGATACGATATAGCTTGTCGTAGCCGCCGAGTTTCTTAATTTTCTTCAGTCCGTCTTCCTCGCTCATCACCACATTGCCGTTCTCATCTTGTGTAAACTCATCGAAGAGATCTTTCTCGGTAAGTCTAGACCGATATTCGGCTTCTGTACCAAAATCTTCGGGAATAGCGAAGTTTGGCATAATCGGAGCATGGTCGATGGAATAGGTTTCCACTTTGTCGCAAATCTCACACGTGGTGGCCAAGGCTTCGGGAAGGTCGGCGAACACTTCGTTCATTTCAGCTCGCGTCTTAAACCACTCCTGCTTGGTATAGAGCATACGTTTCGGGTCGTTTAGCTCTCGACCCGTAGAGAGGCATATTAAGCGATCATGTGCCTCGGCGTTCTCTTCATCGACGAAGTGACTATCGTTCGAACAGATATACTTAATGCCGTACTTCTTCGCAATGCGTAGCAATTCTTTGTTCACTTCCACTTGTAGCGGATAAGTGTCGCGATTGGCATTGATCGAAGGATCTTTCACCTCGTGGCGTTGGAGTTCCAAGTAATAGTCGTCACCAAAGAGATTTTTAAACCATTGTACCGACTTCTCCGCGTCCTCAATCTGTCCTGCCAGAATCTTTTGTGGCACTTCACCACCCAAGCAAGCAGAGCATACGATTAAGTCTTCGTGGTATTTCTCCAATTCCTTGTGGTCTGTACGAGGCTTCATGTAAAAACCATCCACCCAAGCATTCGATACCAACTTAATTAAGTTATGATAGCCGTGCTCGTTTTTAGCCAATACAATCAAGTGCCAACCCGATTGGTCAGCACGCACTTCTTTTAGCGCCTTGTCTCCTCGGCGTGCCACGTACATCTCACATCCGAAGATGGGCTTAAACTGGGCAATGGGGCGCTGCTTCTTCAGCGTAGCCTCGCATTCGGCAATTAGCTCGTCTGTGGTCTTCCCCTCATCCGGATTCTTTCCCTCTTTGTCTAATTTGGGCTTATACGTGCCATCTCGCAAAGTCTCTAGTTTGGCTTCGGTATCTTTCACTATACCTTTTGCTTTTCCTGTGACCTTGTTGGTGTAGTTAAAGAATTCCTTGATACCCATCATATTGCCATGGTCTGTTACAGCCATGCCACGCATGCCGTCTCGTATGGCCTTGTCAACCAATTTGGGCACGGAGGCCTGTCCGTCAAGAATGGAGTACTGGGTATGTACGTGTAGATGTACGAAATCTTGCATGATTTGTTTGTGTGGAATAGTCGGATGAAGAATTGGATTTAAAGCAAAGACTATTGTTTGCTTGATACCCTACAAAAGTACAAAAAATACTTAGAAGGAATCTCCTTTTTGCCCATAAATAGATATTTATCAAAAAGATTGTGCAAAACTTTTGGAAAGTCCGTAAAGTTTATTTACTTTTGCGATAAATCTGTGGGCACGGAATTGCTTCGTACTTATGGATTAGGAACGAATCCATTTACAATAACCATTATAATCAAGTAAATCATGAGAGTTATTATCGAACCCGACTATGAGAAGCTGTCAAATTGGGCTGCTGAGTATGTAATTAACAAAATCAATGCTGCCAACCCTACAGCAGAAAAGCCTTTTGTGTTGGGTCTTCCCACGGGTTCCTCACCAATCGGTATGTATAAGGCCTTGGTAAAGGCAAACAAAGAAGGACGCGTAAGCTTCAAGCATGTGCTCACCTTCAATATGGATGAATATGTAGGTCTTCCCGAGTCACATCCCGAGAGCTACCACTCTTTCATGGCTACCAATCTTTTCAATCACATCGACTGTCCCAAGGAGAACATTCACATCCTCAATGGTAATGCAGAAGATCTCGCAGCAGAGTGCGCTCACTACGAGCAGATGATTAAGGATGCAGGTGGTATCGACCTCTTTATTGGTGGTATCGGTCCTGATGGTCATATTGCTTTCAACGAGCCGGGCAGCTCTCTGACAAGCCGCACTCGTCAGAAGACTTTGACTACTGATACTCGTATCGCAAACTCTCGTTTCTTTGGTGGTGATCCTGAAGGCGTTCCTGCAACAGCCCTTACTGTAGGTGTAGGCACCGTAATGTCAGCTAAGGAAGTATTGATTCTCTGTAATGGTCACAACAAGGCTCGTGCTTTGCAAGCTGCAGTAGAAGGCCCCGTTACTCAGATGTGGACTATCTCTGTTCTCCAGATGCATGAGCACGGAATCATCGTGTGCGATGAAGCTGCATGCGAGAGCATCACTCACGGAACTTATAAGTACTTCAAGGACATCGAAAAGAACAATCTCTAATAAGATACGTTCTTTTAGTTTTAAGGTAAATTGGCCCTAAAGAAATGCTGTCAAGTGGGACAGCGCATTTCTTTAGGGCTTTTTGTATACGTGTATTTCTTATGTAGGAAGTTCGAGGGCAGCGGATATTCCGGGTTGGTATGATGGGAAAAAGGTTCGTTCGTTTACCCTATTTATTTTTGCGTTTCTTATCCCGAACTCGCGTTAATAAGGTTATAGTAGTCCCATGTTGGTTGAAGAGGAACGAAGAAGATAATAGACCATTTTGACTTTATCATTCAGCTGGATAAATGCGAAGGACGAAAGAGAGAAAGTCCCTCCCTTTTAAGCACACGCCACACCTATATAAATACACACGCGCGCGAGGTAAAATCACCTCGTTATGCGTTCAAAATCAGGCTATCCTATCGGTCTTCATCTATAGAGTCTAACGGTCTTCATCGTTAGCACTTATCGGTCTTCATCGTTAGCACCTATCGGTCTTCATCGTTAGAGTACTAAGATTTAGGTCGTAGAAACAGTTTCATCTTCATCGTCAAAACAATCTTCCAGAAGGCCTAAATAATCCACGATGAGGCGAGTTTTACGAATCGTAAGATTTTGTCTTTTGTCGAACAAAGAGCAGCGGGTCAGCTGTTCGTAAAGATCTGTGCATTGCTTAATCATTCCCGTCGGATACCCGTATGGCGTGTGTTGAAATCCCACTTCAAATTGAAATCAATCAACCCATACATTTCATTCATCGACAAAACTCCCTATTTCGTCTATTATATAACGTCAAGAAGTCTTTATTTGCAGAATTTGGGGGAGGAGGTGCATAACTTTGCAGACGTAAACAATATAATAAGCGAACTATGTGGAATATTAGAAAGAAATATGTGGCGGCTTCGTTAGCTTTGCTCCCCTTCATGAGTTTTGCTCAGACAAACGGAGTATGGACACTCAAGGAGTGCATAGACTACGCTGTGACACATAATGTGAGCCTACTCAAAAGTGCAACAACGGAGAAGAGTGCCAGCGTAGATGTGGCAGAAGCTAAAGCAGGGCTTCTTCCAAGTCTAAACGGTGCTTTGACTCAAGGTGTCACTTATCGTCCGTTTCAAGAAAGTGGTGGTAGTTTTGTGAATGATGGTATTGCCACGTCGGCGGCAGATAAAGCTACTCAAAATGGAAGTTACGGCATTAACGCTCAGTGGGTGGTATGGAATGGTGGTAAGAATAAGATGAATATCACCAATGCCCAGTACAATCAGCAACTTGCTGCCTACGACACACAGACACAAGCCAACAAGATAAAGGAGCAAATAGCACAACTCTACGTGCAAATACTCTACATGACAGAGGCGGAGAAAGTGAATCGTACGCTATTAAAACAAGATTCTACAATTTGTGAACGCGGGCAGCAGATGGTCAGCGTAGGTTCGATGTCGAAGGCTGATTTGGCGCAGTTACAGTCGCAAGTAAGTCAAGGACGCTATAACGTGGTGAACGTACAGACGCAAATTGCCGATGCAAAGATGCAGCTCAAGCAACTTTTGGAACTACCTGCGAATGAAGCTTTTGATGTGCAGGCCATTGACGCTGCCGATGCAGAAGTGTTGAGCAGTATTCCAGCAAAAGATGTTGTCTACAACTCCGCTCTTGAAAATCGTCCAGAAGTGAAACGCTCACAGTTGGCTATAGAGCAAAGCCAACTTAACACGAAAATTGCAAAGAGCGGCTATATGCCCACGGTCAGTTTGTCGGGGGGAATAGGTGATAGCCACATGACGGGCAGTCAAACAAATTGGGCTAAGCAGATGAAAAATAATTTCAACGGATCACTCGGTGTGACGGTGAGTATTCCCATCTTTGATAATCGTAAGAACAAAAGTGCTGTGGAACGTGCCAAAGTGGCCGAAATAACGGCGCAATTAGACTTGCAAGACACTCAGAAACAACTCTACCAAACCATTGAAACCTATTGGCTCAACGCTTCGAATAGTCAAGCTAAATACGTGGCTGCCAAGTCGAGTGTGGAGAGTCTGTCTACTAGTTACGAGTTGATGGCCGAGCAGTTTAACCTAGGATTGAAGAATATTGCTGAATTGCTCAATAGCAGAGCGAATCTGCTCAACGCACAACAGACGATGCTGCAAGATAAGTATACAGCTTTGCTCAATCGCAATTTACTCAGTTTCTATGCTGGCGAGGAATTGAAATAAGTCATTCAGAAAATAACGAAACACAATCATACGATATGAAATTCAATGGAAAGAAAATAGCCATCGGCGTGGTGGTAGTGGCCATTGTGGCCGGCGGAGCATGGTTCTTCTTGCACAAGCAGAATGCTCCATTTGAGGTAAGCTACGAAACGGCAAAGGTGGAGAAAGCAACGATTGGCAACAGTGTGACCGCGACAGGTACGATAGAAGCAGTTACTTCTGTGGAAGTAGGTACACAAGTTTCGGGCATCATTGATAAAATCTATGTAGACTACAATTCTCCTGTGAAGAAAGGACAGGTGATTGCCGAACTTGACAAGACGAATCTTATTAGTGAACTCAAAAGTGCAACCAGTCAGCTAGCAGGAGCTAAGAGCGACTTGAGCTACCAGCAGTCGAACTTTGGACGCATGAAGACCTTATATAATAAGGGACTTATTAGTGCCAACGATTATGAGAGTGCCCGATTGGCTTTGCAGCAAGCTGAGAGTACAGTGGCTCAACGTCAAGAAGCTGTAAATAAGGCTCAGACCAACTTGAGTTATGCCACCATCACTTCGCCCATCGATGGGGTAGTACTGAGTAAATCCGTGGAAGAAGGACAAACGGTGGCTTCAAGCTTCAATACGCCAACGCTCTTTACCATCGTGAAGGATATGACAGATATGCGCGTTGTGGCCAGTGTAGACGAGGCTGATATAGGCCAGGTAAAGGTGGGTCAGCGTGTCAATTATACCGTGGACGCCTATCCAGACGAGACCTTTGAAGGAACCGTCACACAGGTGCGCAACGAAGCGACTACCGATAATAATGTGGTGACTTACGAAGTGGTGATTTCTGCTCCCAATCCCGACTTGAAACTCAAACCTGGGTTGACAGCCAATGTGACTATTTATACAATGGAACAGGCAGGAATCTTGAGTGTGCCGACGAAGGCACTTCGCTTCACGCCGACGAAGGAAACTGTAGGCCCGAATGACAAAATCGTCGATTGTCAAGGAACGCACAAAGTGTGGGTTCGTGAGGGCAGAACATTTAAGGCATATAGCGTGCAGACAGGTATCACGAATGGCACTCGTACTCAGATATTGAGTGGTATAAAAGAAGGTGCCATCGTTGTGGTAGACCTTAAAGAAGCTTCAGCTGACAATTCCGACCAAGGCGATGCAGATGATAGCGGAAAAGAGAAAAGTCCCTTCTCGCCTGGACCTCCCAACAAAAAGAAAAAGTAAGTAACGTTGATGAAATCTATAATGAAAGATTGCGCAAGATAGATTCGTGTAATCCTTCGTTTTACAAAACATAACGCAATGGAAATCAATGAACAGCAAAATAGAATGTCCGAGGAACAGTTCCCTCAGCCTGAGGATCGCGCTGATAAGAAGGTGGTAATCGAACTGCAAGACGTGAGGCGCAACTTCGTTGTAGGCGATGAGACAGTTCATGCGTTGAAAGGGGTATCGTTTAAAATCTATGAAGGTGAGTTTGTCACCATTATGGGAACTTCGGGTTCGGGTAAATCTACGTTGCTCAATCAATTAGGGTGTCTCGACACTCCTTCTAGTGGAGAGTACTTTCTCGATGGGGTGAGTGTGCGTAAGATGAGACGAAGCGAACGTGCCGTGCTTCGTAACCGAAAGATAGGATTCGTATTTCAAAACTATAATCTGCTGCCTAAGACCACGGCCGTGGAGAATGTGGAACTCCCCTTGATGTACAATTCCTCTGTTTCTGCTTCAGAACGTCGAAGTCGCAGCATAGAAGCATTGAAAATGGTCGGTTTGGGTGAACGCCTATATCATAAGTCCAACCAAATGTCGGGCGGACAGATGCAGCGAGTGGCCATTGCACGCGCTTTGGTTAACAACCCAGCTGTAATCCTAGCCGATGAGGCCACGGGTAACCTCGATACGCGTACTTCATTTGAAATCTTAGTGCTTTTTCAGAAGCTTTTCAAAGCAGGACGCACCATTATCTTCGTAACGCACAATCCAGAGATAGCCCTCTATTCAAGCCGAAACATATTTCTTCGCGATGGGTTGATACGCGAAGATGTGGTCAATCACAATATTCACTCTGCAGCGAAAGCTTTGGCCGAACTTCCTCCTAACGAAGAATCATAAGACACAATGAATATCAGTAACCTTTTTAAGATAGCCTTTCGAGCCATTGCAGCCAATAAGTTGCGCTCGTTCCTAACAATGCTTGGCATTATCATTGGTGTGGCTTCGGTCATTGCTATGATGGCCATAGGGCAAGGATCAAAGAAGAGCATTCAAGCCAACATCGCCGAGATGGGGTCGAACATGATTATGATTCGTCCTGGGCAAGACAAAGGCCCTGGCGGAGCACAGCAAGATGCTTCCGATATGCAAACGCTCAAACTGAAGGATTATGAAACGCTCAAGGAACAATCCAAGTATCTATCGGCTATTTCGCCCAGCGTAAATGCTTCAGGTCAGTTTATAAATGGCAATAACAACACTCCTTCGACCATTTATGGCATCTCGCCCGATTATATGGAAATACGTCAACTGAAAATAGAAGATGGCGAGATGTTCACTGATGAGGATATTAAGACGAGTGCCAAGGTGTGTGTCATTGGTAAGACTGTGGCCGACAATCTCTTCACAAATGGTGAAGATCCAGTTGGCAAAGTGATTCGTTACAACAAGATTCCTTTCCGCATCGTAGGTGTGCTCAAAGCCAAAGGCTACAACTCATTTGGAATGGACCAGGATGATATGGTATTGGCTCCTTATACCACTGTGATGAAACGTATCCTTTCCGTCACCTATCTGCAAGGAATCAATGCTTCGGCCATTACGGAAGATATGACCGACTTGGCTATCGATGACATTACAAGTATCCTTCGTGAAAGCCATAAGTTAAAAGGCAGTGACGAGGATAATTTCTCCATTCGCAGTCAGCAGGAAATGGCCGAGATGATGAATTCCACCTCCGACACCATGACGATACTATTGCTTGTCGTGGCCTGTATCTCACTCATTGTGGGCGGTATTGGTATCATGAATATCATGTACGTAAGTGTGACGGAACGAACGAAGGAAATAGGTCTGCGTATGTCGGTTGGAGCACGCGGTATAGATATTTTGAATCAGTTCCTCATTGAGTCCGTATTGCTCAGCGTAACAGGTGGTATTATCGGAGTAATATGTGGTATAGGCGCTGCTGTAGGCATCAATGTGTTTGCTCATTGGCCCATTCAGATTCAGCCGTGGAGCGTATTGTTAAGCTTTGCCGTATGTTCGGCTACAGGTATATTCTTTGGTTGGTATCCTGCGAAGAAAGCCGCTAGTCTCGACCCGATAGAGGCTATACGCTATGAGTAAACATTGAAGGAAACCCTCTTACAGGCATTCAGAGATCACGTAAGACAACAGAAAAGCGATTAGAATGCGTCTAGCTATTGATGCTCATTCGCTGTCGTCTTTGTGATCTCTTGTCTTTATTAAAGGCTGGTTCTATTTGTCTTGTTTCAATTTTATCTTTACATTTGCAAATCTAATAAAGCAGATTATTATGGAATTACAGCAACGTAAACCACGCATGGAACTCTGCATTGAGGTCATTGTTCATGTGCTCACGTGGAGCTATATATTCCTTTCTCCGCTTTTCTTTAAGCGGAGAGGTGAAACCATCGATTGGAACCATTATTTGCATAGTTGCTTCCTTCCGTTGGCTGTTTGCATCACGTTTTATCTCAATTACTTCATTCTTGTGCCACGCTATTTGCTGGTTAAGGGAAAAGTAAAATGGTTTTATATAACAAATGTTGCGCTATTTGTTGTCTACCAATCGTCGATGGAATTGCAAAGCATGCTATTCCCGCCAGCACCTATTAAGATGCATCATTTGCGCCTGGGTAAGCCCGACCTCCCTCCCAAAATCTACTTCGTTGTTCGTGGCTTGCTACTTTACATCTTCGCTGTAGGAGCTTCTGTTGCCCTCAACTTGAGTAAGCGTTGGCGTAAGAGTGAACAAGCACGAGCTGAGGCCGAGCTCGGTCGCTCGCAAGCGGAATTGAAAAACTTGAAAAATCAAATCAATCCGCATTTTCTGCTCAATACGCTGAATAATATCTATGCCCTAACGGCATTTGATCAGGAAAAAGCTCAGCAAGCTATTCACGAACTGAGCCGGCTGTTGCGCTACATGCTTTATGAAAATCAGACCGACCGAGTAAGTCTGAGCAAAGAGGCAGAATTCCTAAAGTCGTACATTGCCCTTATGCGTTTACGAATTTATAATAATGTAGATGTACAAGTCAATTTCGATATTCCCGATGATGAAAATGTGCAGGTAGCTCCTTTGATATTCATCAGTCTTGTGGAGAATGCTTTCAAGCATGGCGTAAGCACTTCGGGAAACTGCTTTATTCATATCTCGCTGAAGGCTACACGCGAACATCTTCATTTCAGTTGTGAAAATAGTAATACGCCCAAAAACGAATCGGATAAGGCTCCAGGAGGCATTGGATTAAAACAAGTGGCGAGCCGATTGGAATATGCTTATTCAGGTAGATATAAGTGGCTATCGGGAGTGAGCGAAGATGGACAAACCTATTATTCTATTATTGACCTTTACGACAAACCTATAACAGTCTAATCATATGAAATGTGCCATTATTGACGATGAACCCTTGGCTTTGGGTTTATTGGAAAGCTATGTAAAGAAGACGCCCATGCTCGAACTCTGCGGAACGTACTCAAGTGCGGTGGAAGCCATGGGCGGGTTACAGCAACATCCTGCCGACTTGATATTCTTGGATATTCAAATGCCCGATCTCAACGGACTTGATTTTTCCAAGACCATTGATACCTCGCGCACTCGCATCATCTTCACCACAGCATTTAGCCAATATGCGATTGATGGTTATAAAGTAAATGCGCTAGACTATCTGTTAAAACCTATTAGTTATGCCGACTTTGTAGGCGCTGTCAACAGAGCGCAGAAGTGGTATGACTTGGCCCAAACCAAGCAAAAGACCTTGGATAATGCAGCTCCCGTACCGATTACTTCGGAGGCGCAAGAAGTCAATACATCTTCGCTTCATCTTTCAGCAACTTCCAGTGCAACGCAAGGGGATGGTTATATGTTTGTAAAGAGTGACTATAAGCTATTACGTGTAGACTTTTCTGAGATTCTCTATATTGAGGGCTTGAAGGACTACGTAAAGATTTATACATCTTCGGCAGCAAAGCCAATCCTTAGTCTTACTTCCATGCGCAGCATAGAGACTGCTTTGCCATCGTCACAATTTATGCGCACGCATCGTTCTTACATTGTCAACATGCAGAAAGTGCGCGTGCTTGAGCGTGGTCAAATAGTTTTTGGTGAAAAGTATATTCCCATTTCTGATAGTTACAAAGAGCAGGTAATGGGCTACTTAAATAGCCATTTGCTACAAGGGAGGTAACATCAATATTGTTTTATTACGTAGAACTGATTACGACAACAGTCCGTTTGCACAAAAATGCAAATGGACTGTTGTCGTAATCAGAAGTTGCCAATGGAGCATCTTTTACAGTACCACTTTGACTACTTTATTGAAAGCGCCTTGTGAAAGTTGGACGAGATAGCATCCATGAGGCAAGTTAATCTTAGTGCCATTGGTGCAATCTAATTGTTTCAACACGCGCCCGTCGGTCGTTGTGACTGTCACTGTGATGTTCGGGTGTGCATCACCATTGATTATAATTGAACCATTCACCACGTGAGCAGAAAGGGAGGACTTATTTTCAATTGCAGTAATGTCTGCTGGTATAAAATCATTTTTTAGCACAAACTCGAGCGTAATGTCACCATCAGCAGCATCACCCGTATTGAAATCTGCCATATAGATATATGTCTTGCCGTCTTCCGAACCATCGAAAGTGAGATCTGCTTTCACTTGATAGTATCCCTTAGGAAGAAACATGAAGTTGGAATCCTTGTATATCCAATGGTCATAGTATGAATGGAACTCTGTACCATCTGCTGCTATAAATCTTAATCCACGGAGTGTGACGGGTACACCATCTTTACGTGTGAAAGTGAAATTGCGACCTACATAGTCTGAGAAATCAAGTGTCAATTCCATATCCTTGTCTGTTACATCGAAACTGCCGCGTAAAGGAAATATCGGGAAAAAACGTGTAGGCATTAGATCGAACCAACTGATGGCATAATCATAGTGCCCTGGAAGCATATCCTGACCTTCAAACAAAATCTTATAATCGGTGGCCAAAAATCCATCGAGAAGCTCCATTTCGTTGAGTTGAAGCAAATTGTCGTAAACAATGGAAGATCCAAAATAACCTTGCGTTTCAGGGAATCCTATAGCCTTAACATTCACACGGCGATAATCAGTTGTAGCTGCAAGAGGAACATCTATATTCATACTATCGCCACTCACATATATATCTACTATTTTGCTTACCATGTGATCATTCGACTTGACAAATGCTTTGTAAGTACCTTCTTCCAAAAAGCGTAGGTGTGAGCATATATAATCGTGAGCGAACCATGTATCAACAGGGATTGAACTAGATTCTGAAAATAAGTACAATGTTGGATCGCTGTCCCATTCTGAGGGGTCGTGAGCTTCGCCATTTATCGAATAGCTAACGCGTGTGTAATGCGGCATTTGAATAGTGAGCGTTTGGTCGCTATCGATGAAAACATCCTTTAATTCGGCATTTTCAGTAATTTCTGAGCGACCATTGTATAGCGTATAAGATCCATTCGTGTTCAACCAACCAGTGCGCACAATGTACTCTGGGCTATCTGCGACATACGTTTTAGATTGGTCATCGTAAAAATAAGAATTGAATTGTAGTGATTTCGTCTCGTTGTCTTTGGCATCTCTCCAGATACAGACACCAGATGCGCTATCCCAATAGCGGGGGGACATTCCAGCCAAATGAAACTTTATACGATGGAACTCTTTTGCAAAGTCAACTACTTTGGTAATCGTACCAGCATCTGCTTCGTAAATATCTTCGGTCGTATAAAGCATCTCTGCGTTAGGACATTCTACCTCACAATAAACGTTACCGCCCGAAAAACGTGTGAACGTAGCAGAGCCTTTTCCCATTTCGTCCAACGTAATATGGGCTTCCCCTTTTCGGTCATCAGCAACTTTCACGTAAACGTGTAAATCTGAAACTGATGTGCCAGTGGGAAGGAAAGTTTCATAGTTCTTCAATTCAATATTGACTGTCAGTCGCTTGGCTTGAAAGCTTGCAAATGACAAGAAAGCAAGCAGCGTAAGTAAAAAATGTTTCATATACATTTTGATAAGATTAAACGGAATAGGCATTCAACGTGAATGCTCATGTCATGCATACAAATAGTATGATTACCAATCTGTTCTGTGGGCTGCAAACTTAGAGCGACGCGTCTTCACATCGGCATCGCCATGAAGAATGCTTATACCATGGGCACTTCGCGCTTTTTCCTTAAGACGACAACATAGACAACAAGCGACAACCTTTTCGTAGGGCAGATCTCAAAGCACAATGGCTATGTTGTCTTTGTTGTCGTAAATGATGAAGCCGACGCGAGACGCATCGCCCACAGAACTAAATGGAAATCAACTATAATCTTAATCCGAAAACTGAGAGATTCATGAAATGTTTAGCACTGGGCGTGTCAATCATACTCTTCTCCCGTGTCGCATGATTCGTCGGGGATGAGCTGTATGCTTATTTCCTCATCGCTTGTGTAGGTCACGAGAAGTTGTATCTGATTGCCCAAGTCGTAGGTAGTGCTGTCGGCAGAACCGCCAAGCTCCTTAAGTCCTTTTCCTTTAAGCACTTTACAGATGCTCTCATAGATAGTCTTCGCGCCCGAATTGACTTTTACCTCAGCACCAATGACGTAGGCTAAGGCTTCGGGATTGAAATGTTGCCCCTTAGAGAGTGTGAATCTAGAAATCGTGTTGTTAAAGTCGATGTACTTTGTCATGCTCACCGCGTTGGAGAGTTTGCACACGTAATCTGCACGCGTGCGATAGTAAGCATAAGGATTGTCGGAAGGTTTGTTGATGCAAGTAGCATCTTTGTTCCCTTTTTCTGCAAATGCAAGAATCGCCTTTTCGGCTGGAGTCCATACGGCAATGCCATACATGGTCTGTCCATTGAGTTCGAGCATTGAAAGAATGCGCTCTACGTCTACATATTGACTTTCTACCCATTGATCGTGTTTGGGAAGGCCTATTTCAGCAATGTTCACGTTCTTGTCGAGTTTCTTTACTTCGCCTTTTTCGTCAATAAATCCATAGTCGTGTTTTCCAAGTTGCGCAATGCGTGTGCCGTCAATGAGGGTGTAACCATTCTCAAAACGCTCCTTGCCTAGGATATCGTCTTTTAGGTTGATAAGCATTATTTTGTCTTTATAATCTCCTTTGGTGTCGAAAGCCCAAAGCAAACCATCGCCAGCCCATTGCAGCATGAAATATTTTCCGCGTATCAGTATTTCGCCATTCTTGTCCATAACGCCCATGCCGTCTTCGCCGCTATAGATAAAATTGTCTCCCTTTACGGCAATGACGTGCTTGATTTTCTCGGAAGGTTGCAGCACCCATTCGCCTTTCTCATTGATGAGGCCGCCTCGGCCGTCGGCATCGTAAGCACCAAGCAGCCCATTGACGAATTGCAAACTTTCTGAGCTCCTTGCGCCTTCAAGGTTGATTTTGCTTGTATTGAGTTCTCCTAGCGTCTTTCCTTTAAGACTGATGATTTGCAGAACCATCTGATCTTTTTCAGCATTCTCAAACTTTTTGTCAAGAGCCAAACACTTACCTTCGCCAATGTACTCAAGTTCTTTATATTTTCCTGGGGCAATGATGGTCTTTCCTCCATCATCTACAATGCCTTTTGTGCCATCTTCAGTCTCTACGATGGCATAGCCTTCGTAAAGCCCTTTGGCTGCAAGAATCGTCTTCCCATCGATTTTTGAAAGATCGGCTACTTGCTCGCCCTCGCGGTTGATAATAGCAACGGGCTTTCCTTCTTCGGCTGCAAGAGCTAGCCCGTCACTAAAGTCGCTCACGTCGGCCCATGTCTTTCCACCAACTTGTTGTGGCTTTGCATCGGCCGTGTAGAGTTCATATTTCCCATCATTGTTCTTGATAAAGAAACGTCCGCAATATGCGGCTTGCGGCATTTCGTTGAATTCGGCATCAAATAGCACTTTGCCATCTGTAGAGATCATGCCCCAACGTCCGTCGGAGCTACTCCGGAAGGGAATATACTCTAGATCTGCGCTTTTCTGTCCGCAAGATGAAAGCAGCGCTACTAACGTAAGAAGCAGACAACTTAGTTTGTTTATGTTTTTCATACGAAATGTGTTAGATAACGTTCTATATAAGTTAGGGCTTTTGCCCTGTTTCGTAGAACGTTATGGGGTTAATATAAAGGGTTAATGTGTGGCAAATATAGCATAACGCGTGAATAACTACAAATTAAAATGTCAAAATCGGTCGTATGTGTGCGAATATTGTTGTTAGAAAAGTGTTTTCTCATTAAAAATGGTGAAGCAATTTATGGTAAATCTAAGGTAGTCGGTATGTAATGATAAAAAGAAGTTCGCAGAGATTCTACTTAAAAGAATCTTTGCGAACTATCGTCTATGAGGAGTTGTACAAATTAGAGGACAGAGGGAGGGAGCATGTGTCTGCTTATCTCTTGTCTACAGGAATGTATTCACGCAAGTCTGCCACGCAGCGGTAAGCCGGACGAATGATGCGACGACCAGTGAAACAGAGTTCTTCATTGCGATGAGCGCACCAACCCACGATACGAGCCATGGCAAAGAGCGGAGTGTATATTTCGATGGGCAGTCCGATGAGGTCGTAGACAAAGCCTGAATAGAAATCAACGTTGGCACAGAGCTTTTTAGCAGTACCCTTAATGTCGTATACGGCTTCTACGGCGAGTCGCTCAATTCGTTCCATAAACTCAAACTCTTCCATGCGGCCTTTTTCCTCAGCAAGTTTGCGAGCCATTTCTTTGAGCAATACGGCGCGAGGGTCGGAAAGCGTATAAACGGCATGTCCAATGCCATAGATGAGACCTGTGCAATCGTATGCTTCTTTTTTTACAATGCGGTGGAGATAGTGACTGATTTCTTCCTCGTCGTCCCAATGACGGATGTTTTGTTTAAGGTGTTCTATCATATGGTGTACACGGATGTTGGCTCCACCATGTTTGGGGCCTTTAAGCGAACCGATGCCCGCGGCAATTGATGAGTAGGTGTCGGTGCAAGTAGAGGAAGTCACTCTCACTGTGAACGTAGAATTATTACCACCACCATGCTCTGCTTGAAGTATGAGTAGGAGATCTAGTGTGCGTGCATCGAGTGGAGTATAATGCGTTCCGAGAAGCATGTAGAGAAAGTTTTCGGCAAGAGAGAAGCCTTCTTTCGGGTGACGAATATGTAGCGAGCGACCTAGTGCTTTGTGGCGAAGCATGTTGTAAGCGTAGGCAATGATGGTGGGGAACTTAGAGATTAGTTCTACGCTTTGGCGCATGAGGTTGTCGCGCGAAATGTCGTCGGGGTTGTCGTCGTAGGTATATAGTTCAAGCACACTGCGTGCTAGGATATTCATGATGTCGCTTCCTTCGAGCTCCACTATGTTGAGCATCGTCTTCGACATCAAAGGCATATTGTCCACTAGCAACCGACGAAATTGCTCTAACTCTTCAGCATCAGGAAGTCGGCCTGAAAGCAATAAATAAGCAATTTCCTCAAATCCAAATCGTTGTTCTTTGAGCACAGCATGTACAAGGTCAGAAATCTCGTAACCACGGAAATAGAGTTTACCATCAATAGGCTTGAGTTCTCCCGAATCTTTACGTTCGTAGCCAACCACGTTGCCGATGTTGGTCAGTCCTACAAGCACACCTGTTCCATCTTCGTTGCGGAGTCCGCGCTTTACATCGAGTTTTCTGAAAAGCTCTGCATCAATTTTGATGCAGTTCTTTATGTTGTCAGAGAGCTTATATATAAGGTATTCTTTCTTGTCGGTCATAAGAGCATGATTAGGCAATTCTGAAAAATTGCAAGGTTAAAACTTTATGGAATAATAAGCATTGGCTATAAGGCTCTAGCTTATGAACCTTAGGACATTTCTTGGCAGAGTGCAGCGGCAAATTCTTTTGTGCCGAGAGGTTTGCCGTTTTCCATGAATCGAGCCAAATCGGCTGTGGCAAAACCTTGAACGAAAGCCGACTCAATGGCTTTCGTTACCATTTCGCTAGCCTCATGCCAACCTATATGGTCGAGCATCATGACTGCCGATAGGATGATTGAGCATGGATTTGCTTGATTCTTTCCTACTAGGTCGGGAGCTGTTCCGTGAGTGGCTTCGAAGATGGCTCTTCCTGCTTCGTAATTGATGTTTGCGCCCGGAGATATGCCGATTCCGCCCACTTGTGCAGCGAGCATGTCCGACACGTAGTCGCCGTTAAGGTTCATCGTGGCAATGACATCGTAGGCTTCGGGTTTGATTAGCGCGTTTTGGAGGAAAGCATCGCAGATGCAATCGTCCATGCGAATCTGATTCTTAAATTCTTGTTCGGCTAATTCGTATCCCCAGTTTTTAAATCCACCTTCGGTAAACTTCATGATGTTTCCTTTGTGGACTAGTGTTACATGTTTAGATCCTTGCTGCAATGCATATTGGCAGGCTGCTTTAATGAGGCGTTTAGAGCCTTCTTCAGAAACGGGCTTCACGCCGAAAGCTGATGTTTCGGGAAAACGAACTTTGGTTACTCCCATCTCATCGTGAAGAAATTCATAAAAGCGACGTGCTTCGGCCGATGTGGCTTTCCATTCAATACCAGCATAGATATCCTCCGTGTTTTCGCGGAATACTACCATATTGACGCGTTCAGGATGCTTCACGGGGGATTCCACTCCCTTAAACCATCTTACGGGGCGCAAGCATACGTAGAGGTCGAGCCCTTGTCGCATGGCCACATTGAGTGAGCGTATGCCTCCGCCTACGGGAGTGGTCAAAGGGCCTTTGATTCCTATATGATAGTCGGCAAAGGCTTTCAATGTGTCGTCGGGAAGATAGGTACCCAAGGTGTCGAAAGCATGTTGGCCTGCGGGCACTTCAGTCCACAGTATTTGGCGTTGTCCGTCATAGGCAGTCTTTATTGCTTGGTCAATCACTTGCTGCATGGCAGGTGTGATTTCTGCGCCAATGCCATCGCCCGTGATGAAGGGTACGGCTACAATGTTGGGCACGGTGAAAGTGCCGTCGGGGAGCATCTGTATTTTGTGGTCTGTGGAATTCATAATGATGAGTTTAAGCTTGTGATGAAGGGTTTTTTACGGAAAGAGCAGAGCCAGCCTTAAACCATTCTATCTGCAAGGTGTTGTAAGTATGTAACGCTTCGATGCTGTCGGAAGATCCGTCGGTATGATGAGCCACTAGTGTAAGTGTGCTTCCAGGACGGATGGTGCTGCAGTTGACATCAAATGTGTCTTGTTCTTGTATCTTGTCGTAATCAGTGGGGTTGGCAAAGGTTAAAGCTAGAATACCTTGCTTCTTTAAGTTTGTTTCGTGAATACGAGCAAAACTTTTGGCAAGCACTACTTTTACTCCCAAATAACGAGGTTCCATGGCTGCATGTTCGCGGCTTGAGCCTTCTCCATAGTTGTCTTCTGCTACGATGATGCTTCCGCCCTTGTGGTCGCGGTAATCTTGAGCCGCTTTCCATATCTCTTCAGTCTCTCCCGTGAGGGTGTTGAGTGTCTGTCCTGTTGTACCTGTAAAGGCATTGGTAGCGCCCAGTAGTAAGTTGCGTGAAATGTTTTGCAAGTGGCCACGGAATCGAAGCCATACGCCAGCCATCGAGATATGGTCGGTAGTACATTTCCCCTTTACCTTAATGAGCAAAGGCAGTTGTGAAAAGTCTTTTCCATTCCACGGGGTGAAGGGCGTCAGTCGTTGGAGACGTTCGCTCTCGGGTGAAATTTGAATGCCAATGGTGCTATCAGGCTGAATGTCGAAAGCAGGTTTTACAGCTTCCACCGCCTCATTTGTGCAATAACCTTCGGTGGGAAGTGCATGCCCTTGTGGAGTAAATTCGGGCCATCCTTCAGAGAAAGAAGGATGTTCGCTGAGTGAACCTGTGAAAGCATAACCCACAGCCACTTCGGGCGAGGCAATGAAAGCATGCGTATTGGGATTCCCATCAGCGCGTTTGGCAAAATTGCGATTGAAACTTGTCACAATGCTGTTTCGCTTCGTGGCATCATCCGTCACGCGTTTCCATTGGCCAATACATGGGCCGCAAGCATTGGTCATAATCAGTGCACCTGCTTCACGGAAGGTCTGAAGGAACCCATCTCTTTCGGCCGTGGCGCATACTAATTCCGAACCAGGACAAACTATCAATTGTGCCTTTAGCTTCTTTCCGGCTTGGGTCATGGCTTGGATTACGGAGGCCGCGCGAGCTAGGTCTTGATAAGAAGAATTGGTACAAGAACCAATGAGGCAAACCTCCACTTTGTTAGGATAGCCATTCTCTGTTACTTTGGCCTGCATCTCGCTTACAGGACAAGCTGCATCGGGTGTGAAAGGGCCATTAAGATAGGGATGGAGTTGAGAAAGGTCAATGGTAATATATTCATCAAAATATTTCTCGGGGTGAGTTGTTACCTCGGGATCGGCTTTCAAATCGGCTGCGATACTGTTGGCCATCTCTGCCACGTGAGTTCGGCCAGTGGCTTTGAGATATGCTTCCATTTGACTATCGTAGGGAAACATGGATGTGGTAGCGCCTACTTCCGCTCCCATATTACAAACGGTGGCTTTTCCTGTAGCTGAAAGATGTTCTGCACCATCACCAAAATATTCTATAATAGCATTTGTTCCGCCTTTTGTGGTAAGGCGTCCTGCAAGATAAAGTATGATGTCCTTGGCAGAAGTCCAACCTGACAACTTTCCTGTGAGGTGTACACCAATGAGACGGGGAACTTTTAATTCCCAAGGTGCTCCTACCATGACATCTACGGCGTCGGCACCACCTACACCAATGGCAGCCATGCCTAAACCTCCTGCATTCGGTGTGTGGGAATCTGTACCAACCATCATGCCGCCAGGGAAGGCATAGTTTTCTAATACTACTTGGTGGATGATTCCAGCTCCAGCTCCCCAAAATCCCATACCATAGTGTTGGGCTGCTGATTGCAAAAACTGATATACTTCAGCGTTTACGCTCTTTGCCGTGGCGAGATCCGTTTCGGCGCCTTTGTAAGCTTGGATTAGGTGGTCGCAGTGTACAGTCGTGGGGACGGAAGTCTGACGACGCCCTGCATTCATAAATTGCAAAATGGCCATCTGTGCGGTAGCATCTTGCATACACACTCGATTGGGGTGGAACAACTCGTAGTCAATGCCTCGCTGATAACCGCCTTTCTTCACGGGAACGGCTGTATGGGCAAATAAAACTTTCTCGGCATAAGTCAATGGACGTCCCATTTCTTTGCGAGCGTCAGCCACTTTCTGAGCATAGGAAGCATAGAAAGTGCGGAGCATATCTTCGTTGTATATCATTCGTTGTAGATGTTAAACTTAGCGTAGATTTTATGCGCTTGTATTCATGAGATTATTTCTTTTGATTGCAAATATACGACAAAATGTTTAGATGCTCTCCTTTTTTGTTTGCAAAATGTAAATCTATAACCATTTTTTAGAACAATCGGGCGTTTTTCTGTGAGGTGGTTTTGGATGGATGAATATTGAAGTGTGCTCAGATAGGGAGGGATAGTTTAAGAATTCAAGCAAAGGAGTGTGTGGAAAAATAACCATTGGGCTTGCAATGATTGCAGAATAGGCATCTTTTTAAAAAAAACGAGGTGTAATGATTGGGTTACATGCGCCTTTTGGCTTAACTTTGCATGTGATTTCAAAATAAGATTATAATATGTACTATATTAGTAAACGCATAGAGGTGGCATTCGGTCATCAACTCAATCTGACTTATGAAAGCAAATGTCAGCGCTTTCATGGCCACAATGGTATCGTGACGATTTACTGCTGCTCAGAGTCTTTGGATGAGAATGGTATGGTGGTAGATTTTAGCCATGTGAAAAAGATGATTACCGACAAAATGGATCATCGCTGCTTGAATGAGATATTTGATTTTAATCCGACGGCAGAGAACTTAGCTCATTGGATTTGTGAGCATGTGGCTCATTGTTACAAAGTGACTTTTCAAGAGTCGGAGGGTAATATAGCATGCTATATCAAACCAGGCTATGAGCACGTAACTTTTTGATTATGCGTATTAACGAAATATTCTATTCGCTCCAAGGCGAAGGATTTTATACGGGCACTCCTTCTTTGTTTATCCGTCTGTCAGGTTGTAACTTGCAGTGTCCATTTTGCGATACGGAGCACATACCTTATACAGACATGACAGAGCGTGAGATAATAGAAGAAGCGGAAAAATGTCCGGCTAAGCATGTGGTGATTACGGGTGGAGAGCCATCTCTGCAATTGACGGATTCTCTCGTAGAAGGCTTGCATGGAGTAGGAAAGTATGTAGCAGTGGAGACAAATGGAACGCATGAATTGCCTAGTAATGTAGATTGGATTACGCTTTCTCCGAAAGATCATTTCGTGCAGACGGATGCTACAATCGTGTTGCGTCGTTGCAACGAAATAAAGGTGGTTTTTACTGAACAGGGCATTCCGAGTGAATATGCGGAAATACAAGCCGATCAGCATTTCTTGCAGCCTTGCGACGTAGGTGATGAGGCTCGTAATGCTGAGATTCTGAAGCGTACCATTGATTACTGTTTAGCGCATCCTATTTGGCGTCTTTCGCTACAAACACACAAGTTAATTGGTGTAAGATAAACGCGATATGGCTTAGCTGAATGTTTTGTGTTGGATTGCAAATACAAGTCTTACGGGGATAACGCGCTAATTACGCATCAAATAGTTTCCTCATTTTATCTTCCACCATTTTAGACGAGCTAGGAAAATTGTTCCTCTGAAGCAAAGTTCTATGCACATGGCAATCCATACTCCGCGCAATCCCATGGTGGGTGCGAGGAAAGCAGCCAATGTGATACGTACTCCCCACATGCTAGCTAAATTCATAATGCTTGGAAACACTGTTTGGGCAGCACCTACAAATACACCATAGCAGATGATGGCCGCGCCAAACATAGGTTCTGCAAATGCTTCAATGCGCAAGATTTCAACACCGAGATTTCTCACGTTAAGGTCGGGTGTCATCATGGTCATAGCGATAGGAGAGGCTACATACATTACAATGCCCATGATGCTCATGAGAAGCATACCTAATGCCACGGCAATCCAGGCAAATCTTTTCATCAGTTCTTTGCGTCCAGCTCCGAGGCTTTGTCCCACAAGCGTGGTGGCAGCATCTGATACACCATAGCCAGGCATGTAACAAAGGCTCTCCACAATAATACCGAATGAATTGGCTGCGATGGCGATAGTGCCTAGTGGGGCAATGATGATGGTGCTTACTATGTAAGCAGAACACATGATGGCTTGCTGAAGTCCCATAGGTAAGCCGATATGTAATGCTTTTTGAATGACTCTTGCTGTGGGAAAAAATCGTCCTTTATTTTGTTTTAGGTTAAGCTCTTTGTTTCGGAAACATAATATATACATGCTGATGGATGCAGCGATGAGTTCGGCTGAGGCTGTGCCAATGCCTGCACCAATCACGCCCAATCCTGCTCCTGGAACAAACCAATCTGTGTGAAGGAAGGATATGGTGCGTGAAGGGAATATCAGAACAGAATTGAAAATCACATCAAGTACCATCATTACTACGCTCATGATGCTAGGCACAATCATATTGCCACTACTGCGAAGCATTCCTGAAGCGAACAGTGAAAATTGGAATGCAGGTAAGGCTAAAGCAATGATTGCTAAATAGGCAGATGATGTAGGGGTGATTTGACTGTTTCCTCCTAACCATGTGGGAAGGAATGGACTTATACTGAATGCTAATATGCCAATACATGTACTTGCAATGAGTACAGATAGGATGCCTTGTCGCAACGTGTTACGTGCTTCTGAATGGTCGTTTGCTCCAAGTTGATGGCTAACTTGTACGTAGAAACCTGCAGCACATGCCGAGCAGATGCTTCCTAAAAGCCATGTGGTGGTTTCTATGAGCCCGATGGCGGCTGAGGCTTCAGCTCCTAGACTTCCCACCATGGAAGCATCTATGTATTGCATCATTGTGGTGGTTAGTTGGGCAAGTATAGCGGGTGTGGCAAGATTGAGTACGAGTTGGGCCTGCTGCTTGATGGTCATAGGGGCGTTTTGTCGGATCATCGACAGAAGTTGCTCTTTCTGGCTATTGATTTTCATTGGAAAGGCATTTGTTTCAATTGCTCTTAGCTCTCGTTGAGATATGCAAAGCTGCAGAAGGTAAGTTAGTGTGCAATAAGATGGTTGTTTGTAATGGGGGTAAGCGTGCTTGCTTGATGTGTATGTGTTTGCTTTAGGTTATAGCGTTGTATGCTTGCACTCTTTGCATTTGGGCACAAAAAAAGGATGAAGCATAACTTCATCCTTCTTGTGAGGTACCCAGCAGATTCGAACTGCTGTACACGGTTTTGCAGACCGCTACCTAGCCACTCGGTCAGGGTACCAATGATTGAATGTTGCGGTGTGTACGGGACTCGAACCCGTGACCCCATGCGTGACAGGCATGTATTCTAACCAGCTGAACTAACACACCATTCATTGATTGGTCGCTCTCGATTGGATTGCAAATTGCTTTCGTTCTCGATTGCGAGTGCAAAGGTACGATATTCTTTTAAACTACCAAACTATTTCTCTATTTTTTTTGGAAAATCTTTTGAAAAAGCGCCACGTCTTGGTAGTTCTCGTGGGCATAGATCCACTCTGGAAGCAATGCAACTTGTTTATAATCAGATTTTTCGAACAGACGGAGGGAGGGTGTGTTGGTTGTTCCTACTAAGGCGTAAATGGAGTGAAGATTTATTTGTTTTTTGGCGTAGAGCTCCATTTGTTGTAGAGCTTGAAAGCCTAATCCAAGACCGCGATATTTCTTTAAAATAGCTATGCATACTTCGGCTTTTGCACAGATAGGGTCAAAATTTACTAGGTCGATGAGCCCAATGGAATGTGGTTTGGTTGATTTCTCAAATTTGTGTTCTATTACGAAACGTATGCTGCCACATTCATAGATGCTAGCAATAGAGGCAATATAATTTTTCAACGCATAGCGCGAGTATGGACCGTTTGTGTTGGAACAATCCCAAAGTTCAGGATCGTTTTCTATGGTGTAGAGCAAATCCAAGTCTTCGGGTTCGAGTGGGCGCAGAATCATGGGCGGTTCTAGTCTTTAAAGTATATATTGTTGTTGGTGATGATGATGCCTCTCTCTGCATTGAATGTGCCTATTTGTACTTGTTTGTAGGGCTTTTCTTCGAAACGGTCGAGAATGAACCCGATACTGAAATCACTAATATCATAGATGATTTGCGAGTAGTATGTCGGGCTTGTTGTCAAGCTATGGTGGCCTTTGGGAAGGCTTGTCTCGTTGGCTGATAGATAATCAATTGATAGGCCGTATTCCTCTGCAATTTGCTTTACCATGTCAGAACTCTTGCCTATATAGAGCATGCGCTTGGGCATTTTCCCGTTGCGCGGATGTAAGAATTTGTGTAAATTCTGCGTCTGCTGCACAATAAGTGCCATGATGGCGCGAAGAATGATGGCTAATTTGATAGGGAAAGAGAGGATAAAGTTGTAATGCTTGTAATGCTTCTTGAAAAAGATGAGCATGGCTTCGTAGAATACATGTACGTAGTGGTAGCTATTCTTTTTGGTGCTTTCTCCTTTATAGTGAAGCAGGGGTGTGGGAATATAATAATTAGAGTAGCCTGCTTTGAGAAATCGGAAAGAAAGGTCAATGTCCTCGCCATACATAAAAAAAGTCTCGTCAAACATACCCACTTTCTTTAAAGCCTCGGCAGATGTTAGCATGAATGCTCCCGAGATAATATCGATAGGAGATACTTTTTCAGTGGAGAGGTAGCGCATGTAGTACTTTCCGAAAATCTTGCTTTTCGGAAATAAACTATTTAATCCTGCCATTTTGCAGAATGAAACCCAGGGAGAGGGAACACCGCGACGCGACTCCATGGCAAAGCTTCCATCGGTGTGAATCATCTTTACTCCTGCCACTCCCATGTTTGTGAGTTCATTTGTTGCAGAAAGGATGTCTCGGAGTGTATGTTCTGTGAGTAGTGTATCAGGATTAAGGAAGAGGATGTACTTTCCATTGGCTTTGCGAATGGCCTGATTGTTGGCGCGACCAAATCCCACATTTCGCTTGTTTGTCAAAATGTGGATGTGGGGGTATCGGGTAATGGGAAATTGCTTTTTGAGATAGGCTGCAGAGTTGTCTTTGGAGAGGTTGTCTACAACGAATACTTCTATCTCGTTGAGGTCGACTCCTTGACTCCGATATATGGAAATCAAGCATTGCTCAACGAAGTATTTTACATTGTAGTTGACTATAATAATAGAAAGAGTCACGAGGTTGGGGGTTGAGGTTAGTGGATATGGAAAGAGAAAAGTCTTATGGTGGTTCTATAAATTCTGAATTTTATAGAACCACTCTTATTCTACTTCTCCATGCTTGGGCCAACAGAATACGAAAGCTGTTAACGTGATGAGTAAGCAATATAGTGCAGTGGTATTGCTTAGTAATGCATAATATACAATAAGGTTAACTAAGGTACAAAGTCCGAGAATCCCTATGCGTATCACGTTCCATAGAGGAAGTGATTGAGGCTGCTTTGTGATGTGGCTACGTATGCTTTTTATTGAAAAAAGCTTTAGTCCGCCCCATACGCCAGAAAGAGTGAGCACGATACATAGCATATTGAGCATATATTCCGTGCTTGGAGTTTGGGGTAGATAGCCTATGGGAAGGATATGATATTCTGAAAGTGTAAATATCAAGGCAACGATGAGCCATACAGAGATGTATGTAATTCGAGAGGCTCGAAGATCGGTTTTGTTGTTTGTGTGGGGCATGTTGAAAAGCTTTTTATTTTAAGGGGGTTCTTCCCAATATGGAACGTCCTAGTGTTACTTCATCGGTATATTCTAAATCGTCGCCTACGCTTACGCCGCGTGCTAACACGGAAAATTTGATACCTGTAGGTGCAAGACGACGAGAGATGTAGAAATTGGTGGTGTCTCCTTCCATGGTGGGATTGAGTGCAAGGATTACTTCGTTGATTCCTCCAGCTTCTACTCTTTTGAATAAAGAGTCGAGTTCTATATCGGCAGGACCTACACCATCCATCGGGGAGATTACACCTCCTAAAACGTGGTATAGCCCGTGATATTGCCCTGTATTCTCAATAGACATTACGCTATGGATATTTTCTACCACACAAATGGTGGTCTTGTCGCGGTGGGGATTGGAGCAGATGTCGCATATATCAGTGTCGGATATGTTATGGCAAATGCAGCAATGCTTTACTTCATCGCGAAGCGTAGTAAGGCTATCGCTAAAGGCATGAACGTCTTCCTTTTTCTGCTTGAGTAGGTAGAGTGCAAATCGCAGAGCTGTTTTACGGCCTACGCCTGGCAGATGGGTTAACTCTTGTACTGCCCTTTCTAGGAGTTTCGAGGGATATTGTTCGTTGATCATTTCTGTGCAAAGTTAACTCATTTTTATGAGTGTAGTATATAATGTGTGTGTAAAAATGAAAGAGAGTGCATGGTTCTTTCATTTAAAAATGCTTGTTCTTTTCTTTTTTTCTGCTTGTGCTATCCAAAGTTGCTCATTGTTTTGACGTAACCCATTGATTTTCAATACACGCTATGTAATGACACAGAAAAGTGATGAAGTCAGGAAATAGTTATAGATGAATCATATCAACAAAGTTCTCTATCGTCAGCAAAGTGTGACTTATATGTCGTCGGATGCCCATTCTACTTTTTCCAGATGAACGTTTATGTTTGTGTCCTTCGACCGAAGGACGCACGTCCCCCGACCGAAGGACGCTTGTCCCCCGACCGAAGAACGCATGTCCCTCGACCGAAGGACACAGACTATATGGACGGTATAAAGAGAGTAAAGCCCCATTTGTGAATGGATAGAACCCTTATATATAAATGGGCATGGCCGAACTGGTGGGGTCTGTATCATAAATCTTTACCAAACTCCTGCATTTTTTGCATCAAAAAAGCAAACAGTCAAATGATGAGAACAATATAAAAAACTTGAAACACAACTATTGTAGATTTACCTATTTCATTACGAAATGGCTAGGGGGTATTATTTCCTACTCTGAACTTAAATGAAAGAGCCGTGTGTAAACTACCAAAAAAAGTAATGGATAGAGTCATAAAAACAGAGTGGAGAAAGAGCGTAATTCATAGTTTTTATGTAGGTTTGCAGTATGAAATTACCAGATAACATAAAGAAGGTTCGTCCGAGACTGAAAGCCAAGGTGCATCTTGATACTAATGAATCACCATTTAATACGCTCTACAATCGTTATCCAGAAGTGGCAACAACTGAAAAATTGAAGAGAGAATGGGGAAAGCATGAACATATTCCCGCTTCGTGTATCTATTTCTGTAATGGAACAGAAGAGGCGGTCGACTTGATTATGCGTGCTTTTGCTCTCTTTAATCGCGACAGCGTGGTGGCAGCCGTGCCTACGCGTACAGTTTATGCACGTCGGGCGGCGGTGAATCGTTTGGAGTATAGAGAGGCTGCTTTGCGTCCGTCTGACTTTGAATTGCAAGCCGAGACGGTGTTGAATGCTGTGAGCGAAACAACCCAACTTGTATTTTTGTGTTCTCCTAATTCTCCAACGGGCAATCTGCTCGATCGCGGCGAGTTAGAAACGATTCTTCAGTTGTTTGATGGTTATGTGGTAGTGGATGAGTCTTACATTGAGTTTGCTCCGCAAGCATCCGTGTTGGAACTCCTTAATAAATATCGGAATCTGATAATTCTTCGTTCGTTTTCTCACGGGTGGAGTATGGCGGGTGTTCGCTTTGCAGCCTTGGTGGCCTATCCTGAGGTAATCGAAACTATAGAGCGGGTTGGAATGGCTCATCCCGTTGGTGCAGCGACACTAAGTGCAGTGGCCGACGTGGTGAAACATCGATTGGATGTAGATAAATGGGTGAGACAGATTGTTGATGAGCGTACCAAAGTGCGCATGGCATTAAGTGACTTGAAAGAATGTAAGCAAATCTATCATTCCGATGCGAATTTTCTCTTTGTGAGATTTGCAGATAGTGCTGCTGTCTATCGGTATTTATTAAAGCAAGGTATTGCGGTGCATCCCGTGCAAGGATGCTTGCGTATTACGATTGGGCTGCCAAACGAGAACTCTGCTCTAATCGGTGCTTTGAGAAAGCGTTGAGAATTGATCCTTCAAAAAAAGAATGTTGGCGTATCGGTGTGCGGTTTTGATAACACTTTACGAGTGTTGTCAGAACCGTTATCTATTTCCTAATAGTAGGCGGCTAAGGTGTGGCGTATATTTTCTAATGATATGGTCAAAGAGAATAAGAAATAAGATGGTTGCTGTGATAATGAGGAAATAGCGTATTGTGGAAAATGTATCGCCAGGGAAGGGGAGAAGTTTTTCAATAATATGGGTTGTTAATGAGAGTGTTAAGAATGTATGACCTAAATAAATGGTCATGGAGGAACGGCATAGATGTTGAGGAATGTCAAGTTTATGCTTGTGTAGATGCAAAAGAATACTGATTAAGCAGCCGTTTCCTGCGAGCATATAGATAATGTGTGCGAAATTGGTTTCAAAGATGAACAGTGAGAATAGAGAGACAAATGCTATTATATATAAGGAGTGTTGGTGCTCTTCTATCGTTTGTAGTAAGTCTCGATGAAAAATGGAAATTGTTGCTCCGCAGGCGAAGGATAGAACGTTGGTCGCACTGCAGATATTATGGGTCGGCCAGAAATTCCATGAGGTCAGCATAATGAGGCAGAGAATAATCCAACCATGAGACTTTTTGATGACAAAGTAGAAAATAGGGGAGAGAGTGCATAATATAAAGAGGTCTCTTAAAAACCATGTAGAAAGCAGTATGGGACTTGATAACTCGGCATTACCATCCCAAAACATGCGGAGACTGCCATATTCTCTGAAAACGTGAAAGTATGTATTACTTCCCCAATGAGGAAATTCGATGAGAACAAGAGATGCGTATTTCATGAGATTCCATAGGAAGAAAGGAATTAGCAGCGTGTGTAATCTGCTACCTATCTTTGTGCGATAACGACTCCAATCCCAAACATTGAATCCTGTAAAGAATAGGTAGCCAGAGAGGATGAAGAATCCAGGTATGGCTAGTGTGGTCAAATAGGGCATAAATCCCTGGTCTATAAAAGTGTATATGGGGTGGGTGGAGTTTGTAGGACTGATTATGAGTCCTCTGTCCGTCATGTGGATGAACACAACGAGTATGGCAAGGATGAATCGTGTGGAATCTATCGTGTGAAGTCTTTGGGGCATAAGGAAACTTATTAGAGGTTGCAATAATAGTCATAATGTATGGAAAGTCCAAATGTGAGGTGTGAAAATGATTGTAATATTTGCTGCTAGTGGAATTGGAAGTGCTTTGTCGAAGTGATTTTTTTAAAGCCGAAATAACTACTTAAAATGCCTTAGAGGGCAAATAAAACGTGTTTTTGGGCATTTTAAACAAAAAGGAGCGCATTTTCCTTGGACAAAAATGATGAACAATGGAATAAAGTGGTATCTTTGCATAAGATAGGCTGCTCCTCAGCAGTATATTCAAGCCAGCTTGATGTACTGCATTCGGTTTGCACTATCTTTGCATAAGATAGGCTGTACCTCAGCAGTTAAGAGTATGTAAGAGGAACGACTTCGTTCTTTTTGCAATCAATGATAGAATCAAACCTAATATAAATGATAACAGACGACGATAGAATTATTAAAGTGAATATCGAGGAAGAAATGAAATCCTCGTATATTGACTACTCCATGTCTGTGATTGTGGCACGTGCATTGCCTGATGTGCGTGACGGATTCAAACCCGTGCATCGCCGCATTCTTTACGACATGATGGAATTGGGTATTACACATGATAAGCCCACTCGTAAATCAGCTCGCGTTGTAGGTGATGTGCTCGGTAAGTATCATCCACATGGTGATAGCTCTGTATATGGAGCATTAGTACGTTTGGCACAACCATGGAATATGCGTTATACTTTGGTGGAAGGCCAAGGTAACTTCGGTTCTATGGACGGTGACTCAGCGGCAGCTATGCGTTATACCGAAGCGCGTCTCTCGCCTGTGGGTGAAGCGATGATGCAAGATATTGAGAAGGAGACGGTCGATATGGATCGCAACTTCGATAATACTCGCGATGAACCGAGTGTGATGCCTACGCGTATTCCAAACTTTCTTGTAAATGGCGCAAGTGGTATTGCTGTGGGTATGGCAACAAATGTTCCTACTCATAACCTAGGAGAGGTAATTGATGGTTGCGTGGCTTATATTGATAATCCGGATATTACCATTGATGAGCTGATGCATTACGTGAAAGCTCCCGATTTTCCTACGGGTGGTTATATCATGGGTATGCAAGGCGTGCGTAGTGCCTATGAAACGGGTCGTGGGCGCGTGGTAATGCGTGCTAAGACAGATATTGAAAGTGGACCGCAGCACGATACGATTGTAGTGTCGGAACTTCCTTATGGCTTGAATAAAGAAGAACTTGTGAAGTTTATCGGCCAGCTTGCAGCGGAAAAGCGCATTGATGGTATCTCCAATGTGAACGATGAGAGCGATAAAGATGGTATGCGCATCGTTATCGATGTGAAGCGTGACTTCAATGCCAATGTGGTGCTCAATAAACTTTATAAGATGACTGCTTTGCAGACTTCTTTTGCTGTTAATTGTATCGCTTTGGTAAAAGGACGCCCTCGTTTGTTGACGCTGAAGGATTGTATTAAGTACTTTGTAGAGCATCGTCAAGAGGTGGTGATTCGTCGTACGCAGTTTGATCTTCGTAAGGCTCAGGAGCGTGCTCATATCTTGGAAGGTTTGATTATAGCCTCTGATAATATTGACGAAGTGGTGCGCTTGATTCGTGCGTCTAAGACACCGCAAGCTGCTATCGAAGCATTGAAGGAGCGTTTCGGCTTAGACGATGTGCAAGCCAAGGCTATCGTAGACATGCGTCTTGCGCAACTTACCAATATTCAGCAAGAGAAGTTGCATGAAGAATATGCTGAAATAGAAAAGCGTATTGCTTACTACGAACAGATTTTGAGCGACGAGCAGCTTTGTCATAAGGTGATGAAGGATGAACTCATTGAAGTGAAAGAAAAGTATGGTGACGAGCGTCGTACGGAAATTTGCTTGTCTTCTACTGAGTTTAATCCTGAGGACTTCTATGCCGACGATGAGGTGGTTATCACAATTTCTCATCTTGGATATATCAAGCGTACTCCGTTGAACGAGTTCCGTGCACAAGGTCGTGGCGGTGTTGGTTCTAAGGGAGGAAGTACACGCGATTCCGACTTTATTGAGTATATCTATCATGCCACGATGCACAATACGATGCTGTTCTTTACTGCTAAGGGTCGTTGTTATTGGCTCAAGGTGTATGAACTTCCTGAGGGTGCAAAGAACTCCAAGGGACGTGCTATCCAGAATATGCTGAATATTGAGCCGGATGATAGTATCAATGCTTGCTTGCACATACGAAAACTCAATGATACAGAGTTCTGTCAGAGCCATTATGTAATGTTCTGTACTAAGAATGGTATTATAAAGAAAACCTGTTTAACAGAATATTCTCGTCCTCGCACCAATGGCGTGAATGCTATCAATATCTTGGAAGACGACAAGGTGATAAGCGTAGTGTTGACCAATGGTTCTGATGAAATTATCATAGCCAATCGTAATGGACGAGCCATTCGCTTCAACGAGAATACTGTTCGTGCAATGGGACGTACGGCAACAGGTGTCCGTGGTATTCGTTTGGATGAAAATGCTGACGATGAAGTTACGGGCATGATATGCGTAAACGATCCAGAAAAGGAAACCATTCTCGTGGTAAGCGAAAAGGGCTTAGGTAAACGTTCGTTGGTGGAAGACTATCGTGTGACCAATCGTGGTGGTAAGGGTGTAAAGACACTTAATATCACGGACAAGACAGGTAAGGTGATTGCTATTAAAGCTGTGACCGACGATGAAGACCTCATGATTATCAATAAGAGCGGTATTACAATTCGCTTAAAGATGAGTTCGGTTAGCGTACAAGGTCGAGCTACGCAAGGTAATCGCTTGATAAATCTTGAAAAGCGAAATGATGTGATTTCTAGTGTATGTCTCGTTCCAACAGAAGAAGAGGATGATACAGAAGAAACTCTTGCTGAAGGAGAAGCACAGACTTCAACAGAAATAACTGAGCAGAATGATGCTACATCGCAAGACGAAACGCAATCTAATGAATAATGATAATTAATAACCTTGTCAAGAGTAAACACATCTTCGTTGTTGCTCTTGATAAGGCTATAGTAACTTATTAAATTACATCAATATGAAAAGAATCTTTCTTTGTTTAGCTATTTTTGCCGCTTCAGTAAGCGGAGCTATGGCACAAAGTGATCAGCACATTGGTTCGTATAAAGCCAATGATCTCGTGCGCAAGGCAGATGGACTGATGAGCAAACGAGATGGAGATTCGTTTGAGAAGGCACAGGATCTGTATAAGCAAGCAGAAACTATGCTCGTGGGCGATATAGACGAAGCTAAGACCAAAGGTAAGAACAATAAAGTGGCTTTGCTCTATTTGCAGAATGCACAACTCCAAAACAAACTTCTTGGTCCAGAACTGAATCGTGCTCAGCAGGGCATTCCTTTTGATACGTTGGCTTTCTGCACTCGTGTAGACAATATTATCAATAGCTTTAACTCGGCTGCAGAGTACAATCAAAAGCCCGACGCGAAAGGTAGGGTGAAACTAGATCCTTTCGTGACAAATTCTACCAAGTTGGGTATTTACTCTATGCTGACTTACTATTATAATTGTGGCGCCTTCATGGATGCTATGGGAAAGAAGCAAGAAAGTGTAGACTATTTCCAAAAGTACGTAGAGCTTCCTGGCAAGACTCCCATCTTGACAAAGGCAGAGGCAGACTCAGTATATAAGGCCAACACCAAGATTTACAGCACAGCTCGATTCAATTTGGCTCTTCAAAACTTTTATTTGAAGAATTGGGATAAGGCGATTGCTGCTTGCGATGAAGCCTTGAAGGATACCATCGGTGTGCATGATCTTTGCTTAATTCGTATCAATTCCTATGGTGAGAAAAAGGATTCTGTAGCTTGGCAGCAGGCTGTTATCGATGCTTACCAACGTACTGGCGAAGAACACTTTATGCAAAACCTAATTTACTATTACATTCAGAGCAACAAGATTGACGAAGCTACTCGTCTTTCAGAGAAGTTGATCAATGATGAACCGAATAGTAAGATGGCGTGGTTTATCAAGGGAGCTATTGAATTGAATGTAAAGAAGGACTATAAGGCTGCTATTGAAAGCTGTGATAAGGCACTTGCTATTGATCCTGACTTTAAGGATGCTCTCTTCAATAAGGGTACGGCTTACATCAACGATATTTACGACCAGACTCACTCGTCAAATAGTAAGTTTAAGTACATTGGTACCGGACGTTATATCACAGGTAAACAATCGGATGGTTCTTATCAAAGGAATAAGGCCATTTATGATAAGGAAGTTGCTTACGTGAAGAGCTATTACATCAATGCTCAAAAGTGTATGGAGCGTGTTCGCGAATTGGCTCCTACCGAAGCAAAGCGTTGGGCTTCTCCTTTGCAGATGGTCTATAGTGCTTTGGGCATGAAAGATAAGGCAAAAGAAATGGACGACTTGCTGGACGCTGCCAATAAGGCTTCAATGGCTCAGTAATTTGATTCACAATACAAATAAAGTGAGGTTATAAGGATTGCTTATGCTTTCAAAAGGTAAAAGGCGAATCCTTATAACCTCAACTTTCAACTAGAGTGTTCTGATTGACACAAGTCGGAGCATGAAGTAAAGAATGATAGTGTTGAAGTAAAGATTGATTGAAATGAAAAAGTTCTTCTTATTACTTGCGGCTTTCGTTTGTGTCACTTGTATCGCTCAAAAGGCTTTCAAACCAGTTACCACCGCATTGAAGGCAAAGAATTATAAGGAGGCATTGCAGCAGATTAGCAAGCTCAGAAAGGATTCTCTTTACAAAGATGATGTGAAGCTTTGTGTGTATGCTGTGGAAGCTCAGCGTGGGCTCAACGATGCTGAGAATATGAAAATTTACCTAAAACAAACTTATGATACATTGTCTTTCTTCTCAACGACTTACGAAGTGGTGAAGGAGGCAATCAGACTAGATTCTATAGAGAAGGAAAAGTTTAAGGCTGAAGATAAAAAGCCTAAACAAACGAAATTTGTTGTAGAAAATTTGCATCGTTATTATCCCAATATTCAAGCTGCTGTGCGTTTTTTCTACAAAAAGAATAATGCCGAGGAAACAATGAAGTATGCACGTATGTATCTTGATGTTCCTGGTACAGAAATTGGTAAATCGGCTGCTTTAACTCCCAAGAGTGTAGAGTCGAATGCTGCCATGTATTTAGTGAGTGCATTCGAGAATAAGAATTATGCAGAAGTACATCGATATGAATCGAAGGCGAGAAATAGTCAGTTTTTTCATTTTAAGGTGATAGATGATCTTGCTTATACGGCGCAAGCTGAAAATGATTCCATTGCTTATGTGAATCTGCTTACGGAGGGGTGGAATGAATACCCCGACTCAAGGACATTCTTTTTGCGACTAGCCGACTTTTATAACCAACAAGGAAATTACCAAAAAGTCATTTGCTTGTCAGAAAAGCAACTAGCACATGACTCAACAGACATTACTGCTTATTTCGCCCAATGCATGGCTCATTTCAACAAGAAAGACTATAAGGCCTGTATTCGTAGTGCGAAGAACATGCTCTCCATAGATTCTGTCAATGCAGATGCACATTATTATATAGGAGCCTCTCTAATGGGAGAAATTGATGCAATGGCTGTGCCCAATAAAGCTTCGTCTGCTATGTATCGCAAGTTCCTTGCAGAACAACAACAGCTTTATAAAAAAGCAGAGAAGGAGCTTGAGACTTTTCGGTCGTTGGCTCCCCAAGCAAAGTTGCAATGGGCACCTTTGCTCTATAAAGTGTATCTTGCACTCAATAGAGGAAAGAAATTTGCAGAGATAGAACAGCTTATGGAACAATAAAAAATGTAATACATATAGGAATATGTCAGATTTTGTATCTTCTCAAATATTGACGGATGAGCAATGGAAGGCTTTTGCTGCTCATCCCAATCATACAAATAATGATTCTCAATCCGTCTCACAAAGCGTGGCTGCACAACTTCGTCCTTTGTTGGAAGAAGGAATGCAGAAAGATATGGAAGAAGTCGATGCAATAACAAACAATGCAGAGGCACCAACTTTCGATAATACGATAGTGGCTTTATCGCGCAGTGGTGAGAAACTTGATCGAGCTACAACCATCATGTACAATCTGCTAAGCGCTGAAACAGATGATGAACTCGACGAATTGTCGAACGAAATGGCTGCGAAACTCTCTGAGCATGATAATAATATTATGCTCAATGAAAAACTCTTTTCTCGTGTCAAGTATGTCTATGAGCATGAGCTCTGTCATTTAAGAGGGGAAGATCTGACACTTCTCAAGGATGTCTATCAAGGATTTGAGCGTTCTGGAGCTAATTTGAGTGGTGAGAAAAAGGAGGCTTATCGCAAACTGACGAAGGAGCTATCAGAGAAAACGCTGAAGTTCTCTCAGAATCTGCTGAAAGAGACGAATAATTTCATTTTACACGTAACTCGTGAAGAAGACCTTGCTGGACTTGCCGACATGTATAGAGAGGCAGCAGCACAAGAGGCAGAAACGAGAGGGTTAAGTGGCTGGGTATTTACCTTACATGCACCTAGCTACATTCCTTTTATGACATTTGCTGACAATCGTGAATTGAGAGAAAAGCTTTGTCGTGCTTACGGAAGTAGATGCACACATGATAATGAATATAATAATGAAAATATCGTGCGTGATATTGTAAATCTTCGTAGAAAGAAAGCGCAACTCCTGGGATATAAGGATTATGCCGACTTTGCTCTGCGCAGAAGAATGGCTCAAGATTCGAAACATGTATACAAACTTCTTAATGATCTCATAGAAAGCTACTTGCCCAAAGCAAAAGAAGAAGTGGCTGAGGTGGAACGCAAAGCACAAGCGATAGAAGGAAAAGACTTTCGTCTTATGCCGTGGAACTTCTCTTACTATAGTCATAAGCTCAAGACGGAGCGCTATGATTTCGATACAGAGTGGCTACGTCCGTATTTTCAACTCGAGAATGTACAAAAAGGAGTCTTTGGATTGGCTACCAAATTGTATGGCATTCGTTTCGTAGAGAATAAGCAAATCCCTGTCTATCAAAATGATGTAAAGGCATTTGATGTATTGGATAAAGATGGTTCGTTTCTTGCCAATTTGCTCGTAGACTTTTTCCCTAGAGCATCGAAGAAAGGAGGTGCCTGGATGACGAATTATCGTGAAGAGCATTGCGATGAGCCTACCCATGTAAAGGTAACGGCAGAAAATTCCTTCCGACCAGTGGTAAGCATAACCACCAACTTTACCAAACCTACAAAGGAAACTCCGTCTCTTTTAAGTCTGGATGAGGTGGAAACATTTTTGCATGAGTTTGGTCATGCTCTGCATGGCATTTTCGCTATGACACATTATAAAGCGTTAAGTGGAACCTCCGTTTATTGGGATTTTGTAGAACTTCCTTCACAATTTATGGAGAACTATGCAAGAGAACCAGAATTTTTAAGTACATTTGCTTACCATTATCAGACTCACGAACCCATACCCGAAGATTACATCCGACGTATGATTGCTGCAAAGAACTATTTGTCAGCATATTATTGTATGCGTCAAGTATCTTTCGGACTGCTTGATATGGCCTATTATACGTTAGCCGATGAGCTGAAAGAAAAGATTAAAAAGTTTGAGGATGCAGCATGGAGTAGGGTGCAGATGCTCCCATCTGTGGATTCTTCATGTATGACGGTTCAATTCAGTCATATAATGTCGGGTGGGTATGCAGCTGGCTATTATAGCTATAAATGGGCAGAGGTGCTTGATGCTGATGCTTTCTCGCTTTTCAAGCAAAGAGGTATCTTTGATGAGAAAACAGCTTCAAGTTTCCGTCACAATCTCTTGGAAAAAGGAGGAACACAACCACCTATGGAACTCTATGTGAAGTTTCGCGGACAAGAGCCAAGCATTGATGCTCTGCTGAAGCGTGATGGCCTGAAATGACAGATTTTCAATAAGTACAACAAGAATGGTACATTCTCAAGAAAAAGCTCTTCTGCTAGATAAACGCTATCTAAGAATGGCACGTATTTGGGCGGAAAACTCCTATTGCACTCGTCGTCAAGTGGGCGCATTGATTGTGAAGAATAAGATGATTATCAGCGATGGCTATAATGGCACACCTTCTGGCTTCCCCAATGTCTGCGAGGGGGCTGATGGGCTGACGAAGCCTTGTGTGTTGCATGCGGAGGCTAATGCAATTACTAAAATTGCTCGTTCGGGCAATAATTCTGATGGTGCGACGCTGTATGTTACAGATGCTCCTTGTATAGAATGTGCAAAGCTAATTATTCAAGCAGGAATAAAAAGAGTGGTCTATGCGCGTAGTTACAGATTGACGGATGGTATAGACCTCTTGAAAGAAGCAAATATCATTATAGAGCATATCGACCCTGAAGAATAAGCTGCAACCATTCTTATAGATAAGATAAAAGCTTTTTATATAATAAGCATGATCAAACACAATAAAAGCCGTTTTATGCCGCTCATGGTCTCCTTGGGCGTGATAGTCGGAATATTGCTCGGCAGTTTCTTTGCCAATCATTATTCTGGAAATCGGTTGAGCATTATCAACAATTCAAGTAACAAAATACTTGACTTGTTTCATTTAATAGACGATCAGTATGTCGACTCGGTCAATATCCCCGACTTGGTAGAAAAGTCAATGCCTCAAATTCTAAAAGAATTAGATCCGCATTCTACGTACATTCCTGCATCAAAAGCAGAAGAGTCTATGCAAGATTTGAAAGGCAGTTTTTCAGGAATCGGTGTACAGTTTACCATTTATAAAGACACCATCCGTGTGGTAAAGGTAGTAAAAGGCGGTCCTTCTGAAAGTGTGGGCATCTTGGCGGGCGACCGCATCGTGAATATTGATGGAAAACCTTATGTGGGCGATACCATTAGTAATGATGGGGTTATGCACCATTTGAAAGGTACAAAGGGTTCGATAGCAAAATTGGCGATTAAACGTAGAGGGCAGGCCAAGTTGCTTAGTTTTGACGTAACTCGTGGTGATGTTCCTATTAAGACAGTGGATGCCGCTTACACGGCAGCACCAGGAGTAGGGTATATGCGCATTACAAGTTTTGGAGATACGACGTTCTCTGAATTTATAGCAGCGCTGTCTAAGCTCTATAATGATAATGCAAATGGTCTGATTATAGATTTGCGTGGTAATCCTGGTGGCTATATGGAAACAGCCGTCATGATGGCGAACGAACTTCTTCCCAAAAATTCTTTGATTGTATATACCGAAGGTAGAAAATCTCCTCGAAAAGAATACAAAGCTGACGGAAGAGGTGCATTTCAGAAACTTCCATTGGTGGTCTTGGTGGATGAAACGTCTGCTTCGGCAAGCGAGATATTTGCAGGTGCCATCCAAGATAATGATAGAGGCACCATTATTGGCCGCAGATCTTTTGGAAAAGGATTGGTACAGGTACCGATTGAATTTCCTGATGGATCCATGTTGCGCTTAACTACGGCACGTTATTATACTCCCTCAGGCCGTTGTGTACAAAAGCCTTATAAGCCTGGTGACGAAGAGGATTATGCTGCTGACCTATTGCTGCGTGCGGAACATGGAGAATATTTTTCTGCAGACAGCATCCGCACTTCGGGAGAGAAATATAAGACTCGATTAGGACGGATTGTTTATGGCGGTGGTGGTATCGTGCCAGACATCTTTATCCCTCGCGATACAGTAGGTATTACCTCCTATTTCAAGGATGCCTATCTCGGAGGACTTTTGTTTCAATATGCATACGACTTTGTGGATGCCCACAGAGCAGCTTTGACAAATTGTAATGATGTTGCAGCTGTGTCGACTTTCTTGGCCAAGAAGAATCTTGTAGAGGGATTTGCCTCTTTTGCTGAAAAACTTGGGTTGAAAAGACGGAATTTGATGATACAACAGTCGCGTAAACTGCTTGTGAGATACATATCTTCTGCCATTATTGGTGATATATTAGACGACAGTGATGCTGCAGAATATGCCAATAATTCAGATCCCGCTGTACAAAAGGCCATAAAGATTCTCTCTGAAGGAAATGCTTTCCCTCGATTGGGAGAAAAAGCAACGAATCGACTTCAAGCATTGGCAGAGTTCAGAAATCATTGGATGCAAATGACGTTTTACCGTCCCATTATGCAGATAAATCAGCCTGTGAAGCTTCCTTATAATGAAGCTTATATGCGCGATTCCTATGTAAAAGACGTTCGTTATAACATTCTTGCATTATGTTATCGAAAACCAATCTTCGTCAGAATGTAAAGCAGAGAATCAAACTGATGACGATGAAGGAACGACTACGTGCATCGCATCAAGTGCTAAAACGGCTAGAGGAAAATCAACATTTCCAAGAAGCACATGTAGTCATGCTCTTTTATTCGCTGCCTGATGAAGTCTGTACTCATGATTTTATCCAGAAATGGAGTCGTTACAAACGAATACTCTTACCGAGAGTAGAAGGCGATGAAATTATTCCTAGTGAATACGTTGAAACCAAAATGACGCAAGGTGCTTATGGTATCATGGAACCATTAGGAGGTAATTCTCTGATTTCGGATATACAACTCGTGGTAGTTCCTGGTGTTGCCTTTGATCGTTCGGGCAATCGCTTGGGCAGAGGAAAAGGATATTATGATCGTTTCCTTTCGCAAGGAACATTGCAGTCTGTTTATAAGATAGGTATCTGTTTCCCTTGTCAGTTGGTAGAAAATGTGCCCACGGAGATGCAAGATATCAGAATGAATGAAGTCATTGATTGTACAGGAATTTGATTTCCAAACTCTGATTCACAGGAATAGAGTATCTCAGACACGATACAATCAGAGGCATTGCCAAAGGAAGCTGATAACAAAATGAAGTAGGCAACTTTTCTACAAGAAGCCTAAACCAAACCACAACAACGACCTCTTATAGAGTGTCACAACAATATGAAAAATCAATCACCATATAGATCATTAAATCTGACATTTGATAAATTTACGGATGAAAGAGGATCGCTGACGATTTGCTTATCGAATTATCAAGATAAACTTCCGTTTCAGATAGGACGTGTCTTTTGGATTACAAATGTTCCCAAGCTTGCCGTTCGCGGTTGTCATGCTCATCGTCGATGTTATGAAGCCTTGGTTCCTATACATGGTAGTTTTAAAGTGCGCTTAGATGACGGTGTGCATCCCTCTCAGGAGGTAGTTCTTGACCGAAGCGATAAAGGCATCTTAATACCTCCTATGTTATGGTGTGAATTATACGACTTCTCAGAAGATGCAGTATGTCTTTGCATCGCGTCGGGTGATTATGACAAGGAAGGCTATGTCAACGATTACGAGGAATTTAAACAGAGTAAGATTTAGCATTCAGCTATGAGTTTTCAGATTATTCCATATAATGAGTCTTTGCAGACGGAATGGGACCATCTTGTGAATCAGTCAAGGCAGGGTACATTCCTTTTCAATCGTGCCTATATGGATTATCATGCCGATCGCTTCCATGATGAATCTCTCATGATTCGTGACGAGAAAGGAAGGTTCGTAGCTCTATTCCCAGTATGTCGCATTCCAGGAGAAGCATCGGCTGTAGCCTCTCATGCAGGTCTCACTTACGGAGGATTACTCACAACTTCGCGTGTTTCAGTCGAAGCTATGCTTGAAATATTTCAGGCTGTCAAACACTATTTTGCAGAGCAAGGGTTTACATCGTTGCTTTATAAACCTATACCTTATATATATCACCAATATCCGAGCGAGGAAGATCTCTATGCTTTGTTTCGGATTGGTGCAGAGTTGGAGACACGATCCATATCTTCTGTCATTGATTTGACAATGCCTTATTCGTTTAGCGAGCTAAGACGTAGGAAAGTGCGTAAGGCTGAAAGAACAGCCTCGTTGCTCTATACTGAGAGTATGGAGCATTTAGAAACCTATTGGCATGTGCTCGACAGCGTATTGATAAGCCGCCATAATGTTCATCCCGTTCACACGCTAGAGGAAATCCAATTGCTGATAAATCATTTCCCTAATCAGATTAAGCTCTGCACGGCTTGTATGGCAGACAATCCATCTCATGTTGTGGCGGGGTGCCTATTGTTTGTTTGTCAAAATGTGGTGCATGTGCAATATATCGCGTCGGGCAAAGATGGAAAAGCGTGTGGAGCCTTAGATTGGCTATTCGCACGTGTTATCACTGAAGTGAGGAAACGTTTACCTCAGATTCGTTATTTCGACTTTGGAATTTCTACTGAGCATGGAGGCTTATATCTTAACGAAGGTCTTATTTTTCAGAAAGAGGGCTTTGGCGGACGTGGTGTCTGCTACGATTCTTATCGCGTAGCTCTTTCTTGAGCAAAGTAAGGTGTAGAGGCTCTCCTTAACCTATAAAAGTATACATTTCTACAATCAATCCAACCTGTCATGATTCCATTCTTACCATTAGGTGCTATCAATGAAACCTTCCAACCAGCACTCTCTGAGGCCGCATTGCGAGTGATAAAGAGTGGATGGTATTTACAAGGCCAAGCAACGAAGCAATTTGAACGAAGTTTTGCAGATTTCGTAGGCGTGCGTTATTGTGTCGGTGTGGGAAATGGATTGGATGCACTCACGCTATCACTAATGGCTCTAAAGCAAATGTATCATTGGGATGAGCATACAGAAGTGATTGTGCCTAATATGACCTTTGTTGCTACAGCGCAGGCTGTGGTGAGAGCGGGTATGATTCCCGTTTTTGCAGATGTCGACGAAAATGCCTTACTTACGCCGAGTACAGCCGAGCAAGTGCTTTCTCCTCATACGAGAGCGGTGCTTCCTGTGCATCTTTATGGCAAGGCGGCTGATATGGAAGCATTCGTAGCATGGGCCAAGGAAAATCACTTGAAGCTTCTCGAAGATGCAGCACAAGCCCATGGTGCTTATTCTGGAAAGAAACGTGTGGGTAGCACAGCATTAATATCGGCTTTCAGCTTTTATCCAGGCAAGAATTTGGGCGCTTTAGGAGATGGTGGAGCTGTTACAACTGATGATGAAGAACTTGCACATAGAGTACGAACGTTGGCAAATTATGGTGCTGATCGAAAGTATCATCATGTTATGCAAGGACTTAATTCCCGTTTAGACGAGATACAAGCAGCCATGCTCAATGTAAAATTGTGCAGGTTAGATCAAGACAATCTTCACCGTCAACACATTGCCTCTATTTATGCAGAGCATATACATAATCCACTTGTAGAGTTGCCCTATCAAGGAGATACTGCGCATAGTGTGTTCCATATTTATGCTGCACGGTGTCAAGAACGTGAACGCTTGTCGACATATCTTCAGGAAAATGGCATCCAAACCTCTTGTCATTATCCCTTGACATTGTCAGAACAACCCATATTCTCATCCATTAACTGCCATACACCTAGGGCTACAGAATGGGCGCGAACACAGATAAGCCTGCCGGTAAGTCCCATTATGACCGACGAAGAAGCTTTGACAGTGTGTGAGACCATCAATCAGTTTAACCTATAAAATCCATACAACATGACTCTTGATATATTGATTTGTTCGCTCAACAAAGGCATTGTACGTATCCAAGACGTTCTGTTGCCGCCTCGCGAGAATATCCATTATGTAGTCTCTTATCAATACACGGATGAGCGATACCTTGATCTCATACCGAAAGCTTTGACAACCCGTGAGGATGTCACTATCTATACGTATAAAGGAAAGGGGCTTTCTGCCAATCGTAATTTGGCACTTGATAAGGCAACAGCCGATATCGTGATGTATGCCGATGATGATGCACATTTGTTGACAGAAACACCGGAAATCATTTTCAAGTACTTTGAGAATAATCCGAAACTCGATGTGGCATTCTTCTGTGCGTCTACCTATACGGGAAAGCCACTGAAGAATTATCCCCCAAAGGATTTTGATGTCTATGCCATGCCCACAGAGTATACCATCTCGGCGCTCGAAATGGCTTGCCGTCGTACGAGTGTGCAGGGAAAGATTCGTTTTGACGAGCGATTCGGATTAGGAACACAGTTCCTTACCTGTGGTGAAGAAGAAGTATGGCTGGAGGATGCTTTGCGTGCTGGCTTACACATGCATTATTTCCCTGAAAAAATAGTGGAAACAAGTACGATGTTAAAGAAATCACTTATTTACGTAGATGCAGGTGTGCAAAGAAGTCGGGGTGCTATCTCTTATTATAAGTATGGAGCAACGGCTTGGTGGAGATGTTTCTGTTTTGCAATGGAAAGCGCACGCAAGGGGTACACCCACTTCCTTCCATTTATGCGTCATCTGATGGAAGGCATCGCTTATATGAAACGAACTAAGAAATAGTACAACAGAGATAGAATAATCATGAGGCGGCGCACTAACGAACACAATCGTTCGCCGCCTTAAATTTTTATCTAAAGGGTGGTTCTATAAATTGCAACATCAGAATTGGGTACCATATATTTCAGAATTTATAGAACCACCCTAAGTTATTTCCAAGTCTTATTTTGCTGCTAAGTAACTATGAAACCTTTGCTGAGCATAATCATTCCTGTATATCAAGTGGCAGATTATCTCGACCGCTGTCTTCAGTCTGTTAGGGCGGGTGGGGTAGAAGCAATGGAAGTATGGCTTATCGACGATGCTTCCACCGACGAAAGTGCTGATATTTGCAAGCAATGGGTGGCAGCCGATGAGCGCTTTCATCTACTTCTCCATTCTCAGAACAAAGGATTGAGTGCCGCACGAAATACCGGACTTGATTACGCACAAGGAAAGTATGTGTGCTTTGTCGATTCCGACGATTTTCTCGACCCCAATACATTGCAGGAACAGGTAAAACTGCTTGAAGCTAACTCAGACGTGAACGTAGTGGAATTTCCCATGAGCATCAACGAAGGGTCTCCTCACTTGCATCATCTTCTTTCATTCTCAGAAGAGCAGGTTCTTTCTTTTCCAGAATGGTTAGTACAAGATGGTTGTGGTCATTCTTATGCGTGTAATAAGGTGTTTCGACGTAGTTTGTGGAATGGAATACGTTTCCCAAAAGGCGTCTATTTCGAAGATTTACACACCATTCCAACTGTGCTTCATCGTGCGGGAAAAATGCTAACAGCTACTCATGGTTGTTATCATTACTTGTATCATGCTGGTTCGATAAGTCGTGTACCCGATTGTAAACATCTTTCCCACCTTCTGCAGGGACAGCACAAGGCTTACCGCTTATTGTGTGATGTGTTGGGCACAAATCATTCTGCTACGCAGTATCTTTATATGCAGATGGCGAATACGCAGATAAGTCTTTTGGCGCAGCATGGAGCTATTATTATGCCTTATCGTAAAATCTCTTTGTGCTGTCTTTACAAACATACGAAGGCAACGCCCATGATGATGGTTAAAGGACTTTTCAACAACATGATAGGGCTTAAATATATGTATCTATGGAGCAGACTTATGCCGAAGAAATGAAAGAAAGAAATGAACTGAGCGTGAGTTTTATCGTTCCTGTCTATAATGTGCCAAGAAGGTTGCTGCAGCGTTGCCTTCTATCAATTATTCGTGCAGCTTCGGTGCTTAAAAGTTACGAGATAATTGTCATCGACGATGGATCTGATCACTTATATTCTCCAGCGAGCGTTGTGGAGCAAATAGCTGGCGCTCCCATTTGTTATGTCAGAAACGAAGTTAACGAGGGATTGAGTGTCTCTCGTAACATTGCGCTCAATCTCTCAAAAAAAGAGTACGTTCAATTTGTAGATGCCGATGACTTCCTGATAGCTTCTAATGAACAGCAACTTTTTAGTCTCTGTGTAGATACCCGAGCAGACCTCATAGCCTTTCGCATGAAAAGCGTGTGTACGGAGGATTCTGACAACACTATCCTTACGAATATTCCAAAACATTCTTTACAAAAGCTAGTCTGCTATGATGGTACAGGCCCAGATTATGCAGCCCATCATAATCTCTGTGCATCCGTATGTGCTTATCTGTTCAGAAGAAATTTGGTAGCAGATACACTGCGATTTACTCCAGGTCTCTTACGTGAAGACGAAGAGTTTACCACGCTACTTTTTCTTCGTACTCAGCATTTGGTCGTCACGTCGATCATTTGTTATGCTTATTATCAGCGAAGCGGTTCTATCATGCAGACGCGTTCTGATGAACATGTAATGCGTTTGTTAAACGATGCAATGCTTACGGCCTCGAAACTCTCTGTACTCGCTAATCACTATCAAGGCATGCAAGCGGCAATGCTTTGTAGGAAATCCGCTATGCTCACATCTGATATCCTGTTTAATATGATGCAATGGCTTCCGCATTATGCAGATTTTAGGAAGGGCTATAAGCGTTTGCAGGAGCAGAATCTACTTCCCATTAAGTATATGAAGAATAGCGATGTTAAGCATCGTGTCTTTCGTTTCATAACATCCACCTTGATGGGGGCTTCCCTGTGTTGGGTAATCTATCGCTTGTATGCTTTTTGTTTCTCAAAACAGTCAAAAAGATAAATGCAGTTGGCAAAATAGTGACGAAAATAATAAAGAATAGTAAATGAATGAGCGTTTTTGGTTTTTCCCCTTGTTTGCATTCACCTAAACCAGTATCTTTGCAATGTTTTTCATGGTATTAGATTTAAGGTTAGTAAAAGATTGGTTGTCGGGAGACAATCAATTTTTTTATTTCTAGTCCCTTGTGGAAGAGGAACATGGAAGGGTCAGCGGATATTTCGGTTGTTATTACCCTAATGTCGTATGTTTGCCCATTTCCTTGTTGTAAGCAGTTGAGTGACCAACTTTACCATACACGAACAATAATAGGGTGTGGAATACAAATTGAAATAGCATTTATGAATGGAACGCATCATCTCTGCTTACGAAGCATAAATCTATCTATGCACCCTGCTTGTAATGTATATCTGTAGACGGCATATAATTCACTTTCCCATCATACAAACCGGAAAAAACGCTGACCCATGATAAAGGGAAAAACGTCTATCAAAATATCTTCCTCATTTTAAATTCAGATAGATTCGTTCCGATTGTTTCTTGTTTTCTGAAAGTCGTAAATATAAGGTGCTGCGGTACGGATTTATAAATAAAAGCAAGCTTTCATTTTGTATTGCCCTCGGTTTGCACTATCTTTGCACCACGAAACACATATTATATCGTATGCAACAGAAAATCATTATCCTCGATTTCGGATCGCAAACGACCCAGTTGATAGGTCGTCGTTTGCGTGAACTCGACACGTTCTGCGAAATTCTGCCTTACAACAAATTTCCTCATGATGATCCGAGCGTGATAGGCGTTATCCTTTCAGGTTCGCCTTATAGCGTCTACGATCCCGAAGCGTTCAAGGTTGATCTTAGCGAAATTCGTGGTAAATATCCTATCCTGGGTATTTGTTATGGTGCACAGTATATGTCTCAGCTCTATGGTGGAAAGGTAGAACCAGCAGGTAGCCGTGAGTATGGACGTGCCAATCTAGAAAGCTTCGACCATGAAAATCCTCTATTCAAAGGATTTGATGACAATTCTCAAGTGTGGATGAGTCATGGCGATACCATTACGGCTATTCCTGAGGGATTCCACTGCATTGCTTCCACTTCTAAAGTAAAGTATGCAGCCTATCAAGCAGATGGAGAAAAACTTTGGGGCGTACAGTTCCATCCCGAGGTGTTCCATTCGCTTCAAGGAACTCAGTTACTCAAGAATTTCGTAGTAGACATTTGTGGTAGTCGTCAAGATTGGAGCCCTGCTTCATTCGTAGACACTACGGTGGCAGAGCTCAAAGAGCAGTTGGGCAATGACCGAGTAATCCTAGGACTTTCAGGCGGTGTAGATAGTTCTGTTGCAGCAGTGTTGCTTCATCGCGCCATTGGCGACAACTTGACTTGTATCTTTGTAGATCATGGCATGCTTCGTAAAAATGAGTTTCGCGATGTGATGAACGATTACAAGTGCTTAGGACTCAATGTAATTGGTGTAGATGCTAGTGCAAAGTTCTTTGCTGATTTAGCAGGTGTGACAGATCCCGAACAAAAGCGCAAGATTATTGGTCGTGACTTTGTGGAAGTATTTAATGCAGAGGCAAAGAAGCAGACGGGCGCAAAATGGTTGGCACAAGGCACTATCTATCCCGACCGAATCGAGAGCCTTAATATCACGGGTAAGGTCATTAAGAGTCATCACAATGTGGGCGGCCTCCCTAAGGAGATGAATCTTCAGCTTTGTGAACCGCTAAAGTGGTTGTTTAAGGATGAGGTGCGTCGTGTAGGCCGTTCCATGGGAATGCCCGAACATTTGATTACGCGTCATCCTTTCCCCGGCCCAGGCTTAGCAGTACGTATTCTTGGAGATATAACTCCTGAGAAAGTACGAATCTTGCAGGATGCCGACGATGTCTATATTCGTGGTTTGCGCAATTATAAGGTAAAACTTTCAGGAGAAGAAGCTCGCCGAGTATTGGCAGCGGGTGTTCCTGCAGATATGAAGAATGGAGAGATAGAAGTAAGCCTTTACGATCAAATATGGCAGGCTGGCACAGTCCTTCTTTCAACTGTTCGATCGGTAGGCGTTATGGGAGACGAACGTACTTACGAGCATCCCGTAGCTCTTCGTGCTGTGACCAGTACAGATGCCATGACGGCCGATTGGGCGCATCTTCCTTATGACTTTATGGCACAGGTTTCCAATGATATTATCAATCATGTGAAGGGCGTAAATCGTGTATGCTACGATATTTCTTCCAAGCCGCCTTCAACGATTGAGTGGGAATAAGCTATTTCGGTAGAACAAAATAGAAAATTAAAGAGGCAGACTCTTCATCCGTTAAGCGATGAAGAGTCTGCCTCTTTTTGGGCTTATTGATTGAAAAAAAAGCAGCTGGTTGTATGATGAGGAAAGTGATTTGTCTTCCTGTCCACAGATGTACGTTCCCCCTTTCACAGATGCCCATTTCCCCTTTCACAGATGCTCATCTTTACGTCTACCACTGCCGAGCGGTAAAGCTACCACAGGCCTGTGGTAGCTCTGCCGCACGGCAGCGGTAGCTTTACCGCACGGCAGCGGTAGACGTGAAAGTCTTCATTGAGAAACGGAATGGTCTAGGTTCTAGCTTGATAATGACGAAGTTAGGAACACTTCGTTCGCAATTTATGAAATCCTCCGTTTACAAGGGGGGAATTTCCATCTATACAGAGAGACGATTCTCATTCCTTCACTCAACGGCCCTACTACAACATGGAAAAGAATAGGTCTTACCACCTTTGAACTCTACTTCATTTACATTTAGGGTAGTTCTTTCTCCATTTGATGATACGCCTTCAATAAATTCATCAGATACAGAATTGACACAATATACCTTGCTCGTATCAGATTTTAATTGCATCCATGTTCCGTTTTCTATATCCATAATCAACGTATTTTTATTTGCAAAGGTTCACATTTTTAGTGAAACATAGAAAGTTATGCTCAAAAAGTCGTACCTTTGCAAAGCTATTTAGGTGGCAAAGTTTTCGTGGAATAAAAGAAAGTGCCTTACTTCTTGTAAAATCGCCAAAATATCTACAACGAATATACGAGGCACGGAGCAGCTCATATACGTGGGCTGCCTATCCGTGTTGTATATTCAGGTGTTTGGCGATACCTACAAGAGAATACGGAGGGCAGCCCACTTTCTTTAACAATAAACATTGTAAATCCTCCAAGCTGGCTGTCTGAGGAGAACTCTTGTAAAATTCGCCATTATGAAAGTCTTTTGGAAAGCATTTTTAGGAGGAGCAGTATGGGCAATACTTTTGTTTATATTTGTTCCTTTCTTTGTAGAAGGAATTTCACCAAGCATTGCTATTGCAAAGATGACCAATAGTCCTTTGAAAATCATTTCACTTATTGAGTCTATTGGAATATCGGGAGTGATTTTTGGTTGTGCGTTCAGTTTATTTGCTTGGATTGGACGCAGAAAACGTGAGCGTGAAGAAACTGATGAACTCATGCGTGAGTATCTTAAAAAGAAACTCCAAGAAGAAAACGAGAAGCAATGATAAGGTTATGAAAAGATTTTTGTTGTCGCTAACCATCACCTTGTGTAGCGTATTCTCTTGGGCGCAGTCATCTGTAGTTCAAATGGGTGAAACCGTTGTGCGTTGCAATGATTTTGCCTTTGCAAAAACTATGCTGCTCAACGAAGGACTTTCTGTTGTCAAGTCCTCAAAACAGAATAACGCCAACACTATTGTTATGAGCAATGGTAGCGAAAGCACATACAGTATCTTGTATGTGATACTTACCAAATATCCCAAGTCAAAGAAAATCAAGAAATGTGTATTCAAGTTTAGTCCAAATGGACGCTTTTTCGGTTCATTAGGCAAAGACCAAATACGCTTTGGATATTCCTATTGTAGAGATAATGACACCATCTTTAGAGAACTTTATCGAAATGGTAATCATTGCATGGGAATGGATGTAAATGCTAAGAATTGGATGGTTGTTACTTTTTTTAGAGCTGATTGAATAGGCTTTATAGATTTTTATCAAATCCTACTTAACCCAGTATTTTACTTGGGTATATAGCAAATGCGAGCGTCCTCACGGATTGCTCGCATTCTTTATTTCAGAAAATCGGGGGCTAAAAAGTACGCCCTCACCTAATTTATTCAGCGACGGTATGGCTCAGTATATCATAGAAATATTTGTAGAGCGGTGCGACCATGAGTGCTTGGCAAAGTTTTCCTTCAAGAAGCAGTTTTCGTACTTCCTCTTCGCTTAATAAGAATACGGAAAGTTCCTCTGTGGCATCGAGCTTTTGTTCGGCCACCTTTTTTACTCCTTTGGCAAGAAAACAATGTGTTAAGTTGTTTTGGGATCCAGGATTGGCACCAATATCCATCAAGTGAGTCCAATCTCCACCAGCATATCCTGTTTCTTCTAGAAGTTCGCGTTGGGCAGCCTCGATAGGCGTCTCCCCTTTTTCCATCACTCCGCATGGAATCTCAGTACTCATCACTTGCATGCCGTGGCGGTATTGGCGTTCCATGATGAATTGTCCATTTTGAGTGATAGCAATCACATTCACCCAATCGGGGTATTCGAGCACATAATATTCATCGTTGATGCGGCCGTCTGCAAGTTCCACCTTGTCACGTCGTGCCGTGAGCCACGGACGTTGGATGAGGTAGTCGCTCTTGATAATTTTCCATTTTTTATCGGTCTGTTCCATCGCTTATTTTACACCTCGCTGGTTAAGTGCTTCTGCATATCGACGTGCATTGGCGGTATGTTCTTCATAGGTGGAAGCAAAATTGTGTGTGCCCGAAAAATCCTCTTTCGCGCACATGTACAGATATTTATGGTGTGTGTAGTTGAGCACAGATTGGATGGCGTTGAGTGAAGGAATACATATAGGGCCAATGGGTAGACCTTCGTGTTGATATGTATTGTACGGACTATTGACGCTTAGATGGTTGATAAGGATGCGTCGGAGTGAGAAGTTTTTGAGGGCAAACTTTACAGTGGGGTCGGCCTGTAACTTCATTCCTTGATGTAGGCGATTGAGATACATGCCTGCAATCATGGGGCGTTCTTGCTCGTTGGCCGATTCTTGTTCCACGATAGAGGCAAGAGTGTATGCTTCATCGGGGGTTAATCTCGCTTCGGAGGCTTGCTTGCGGCGAGTGTCTGTCCAAAATTTGTCGTGTTCCTTCTTCATACGTTCGAGAAGCTGCTTGGGGGTAATGTTCCAATAGACTTCGTATGTGTTGGGAATAAATAGGCAGGCAACAGTGGCAGTGTTGACATTAAGCGGACGAAGCAAGGCTTCCTGCTTAAAGGCTTGTGCAAGCGTGGCGGAATCTGTTTCTAATTGGTCGGAAAGGCGTGCAGCGAGGTTGTCAATAGTGTGTACTACGGGAATAACCAGCTTTACGGGGGATTGACGGCCTCCACGCAAGTTGCGAAGCAGACGCAAACTTCCGATGTGGCTCACTTGATAGCGACCCGGGTGAACATGGCTGCTATATTGCAGTAATGCAGCACAGGTACGAAATCCTATCATTTGAGATGGTTTTGCAGTGAGATCAAGTTTGTGAAAGACGGAGTCAACGGTGTCGTCAGAGTCGATATAAACGTATGCCTCTTTCTTGACAGAAGCAAAGTTGGAGAAAAAGAGCCAATAGAGAAGGACGGCTAGTACCAATAAGCCTCCTCCAACGACAATCCATATTTTCTTTTGTTTGTCCATTGTGTGATGATAAAAGAATGGTTAATTCCCTAAGAGGGGGAGATGTTACATGCAAAAGTACGGCTTTTTTGGGCTAAATGGTAAGCCTAGATGAAATAATTGAGAGGAAATGCCACTTTACCAATAGTTTTTTCTTATTTTTGCACAAAAGTTTGTATAATGTGCCAAGGCGGTAAAACTTTGGTTTCTCAATAGTAATAAATGGAAACATATACCGATTTTGTCGATCTGATAGCAGAGAGCCTAAAAAACAATTGGGATCTTGATGCATTGACCGATTATCAAGGCGTGACGTTACAATATAAGGACGTAGCCCGAAAAATAGAGAAGCTTCATATTTTGTTTGAAAATGCAGGTGTGGAAAAGGGTGATAAGGTAGCTCTTTGCGGACGAAATAGTGCGCATTGGGCAACGGCATTTCTTGCTACACTTACGTATGGTGCTGTGGCTGTGCCTATCCTTCATGAGTTTAAGGCCCAGCAAGTACACGATATCGTGAATCATTCAGAGGCGAAAATTCTTTTTGTGGGCGATATGGTGTGGCCAGAGCTCGATGCGGAGCAAATGCCCCATTTGGAAGGCATTGTTAACATTCCCGACTATTCTTTGCTTGTGTCACGTACAGAAAAACTAACGGAGGCTCGCGAGCGACTCAACGAATTTTTCGGTCGTAAATATCCCAAGTTCTTCCGCAAGGAACATGTGAATTATCCCCATACACCCAATCCTGACGCTTTGGCGTTGATTAACTATACTAGCGGTACGACCTCCAACTCAAAGGGGGTGATGATTCCTTTTCGCGCATTGTGGTCGAACTATCAGTTCGCGATTGAGGTGCTTGGTCATAAAGTAAAGCGTGGCAATCCTGTGATTTCCATGCTTCCATTGGCACATATGTATGGCATGGCTTTCGAATTTATATTTGAGTTTCTACATGGATGTCATGTATATTATCTTACGCGCATTCCATCGCCTAAGATTGTGTTGCAAGCTTTTGGTGAAATCAAGCCCATTGTGATAATTTCTGTACCTCTGATTATTGAGAAAATTATCAAGAAAAACGTGTTGCCTAGGTTGCAGACACCTAGTATGAAGGTGCTACTGAAGATGCCCTTTATTAGTGGACGCATACTAGACAAAATTCGTCAGCATTTGGTAGATGCCTTTGGTGGCCAATTCTACGAAATTATTATTGGTGGTGCCGCATTCAATAGTGAAGTGGAAGATTTGCTTCATAAGATTCATTTCCCCTATACTGTGGGTTATGGTGCTACGGAGTGTGCGCCGATTATCTCGTATGAAGATTGGCAGCGTTTTCGTAAAGGATCTTGTGGTAAGGCCGCTCCTCGCATGGAAATAAAGATTGATAGCCAAGATCCGCAACACGTAGTGGGAGAAATCCTTACCCGTGGCGAAAACGTGATGTTAGGCTATTTTAAAAATGAAGAAGCTACTGCTGCTACACTCAAGGATGGCTGGTATCATACGGGCGATCTCGGTGTGATGGATGATGAAGGTAATCTTTTCATTCGCGGACGTAGCAAGAATATGCTTTTGGGCGCTTCGGGTCAGAATATCTACCCTGAAGAAATTGAGGATAAGCTCAACACGTTGCCTTACGTGAACGAAAGCATCGTGGTGCAGCGTGGTGAAAAACTCGTGGCACTCATCTATCCCGATTTCGACTTGGCACAGAAAGATGGTCTCGACGAGAATGGATTAAGGATGACCATGGAGCAGAATCGCAAGGATATCAATACCATGGTGGCTGCTTATGAGCGCATTTCCGCAATGGAAATTCATCAAACTGAATTTGAAAAGACCCCGAAGAGAAGTATTAAACGTTTCCTTTATAAGTAATTGTCATTCGGGTTTAGTATGTATGTCTAGGGTGGCTCTAATTATTCTGATAAGTTGCATTGTGTGTCTATCAGACCTTTAGAAAGCAAAAATCAGGATGATTAGAACTACCCCTAATATATTGCTCGGATGAGATTCGTTGTTCGAGTAGAATAGAAGCAGACTAAATCCCCCACTAAAGTAAGTACTACCTAAGAATATGATTTCATTCTTGCAATCACATCATACTTCGTCTGAGAAAGCCTCAGATAAGGGCGCAGGGAGCGAACGTGTACCTTCTCCAATGTCAGTTCCGTCCACAGAGACAACTTCCATGGTGCTCCGTTCCGAGGGCTTGATAAAGAAGTATGGAAAGCGTACGGTGGTAAATGGAGTTTCGTTCGATGTAAAGCAAGGCGAGATTGTGGGACTTTTAGGCCCCAATGGAGCAGGAAAGACCACCTCGTTTTATATGACAACGGGACTTGTTGTGCCCAATGGAGGACGTATCTTTATTGATGACCAAGAAATAACGAAAGATCCCGTGTATAAGCGTGCACAAAAGGGGATCGGCTATTTGGCTCAAGAAGCTTCGGTGTTTCGTAAAATGAGTGTAGAGGATAATATTGCCTCTGTGCTCGAGATGACAGGACGTTCCAAGGAATACAGAAAGGAAAAATTGGAAAGTCTCATCGCAGAGTTTCGATTGCAGAAAGTGCGTAAAAATTTAGGCGATCAACTTTCAGGTGGTGAACGTCGTCGAACGGAAATAGCTCGCTGCTTGGCCATTGATCCGAAGTTTATTATGCTAGATGAACCTTTTGCTGGCGTTGACCCCATTGCTGTGGAAGATATTCAATACATCGTATGGAAACTCAAAGATCGCAATATTGGTATCTTGATTACCGACCACAATGTGGAGGAAACACTTTGTATCACAGATCGAGCTTATTTGCTCTTTGAAGGTCGTATTCTTTTTCAAGGAACTCCAGAGGAATTAGCCGCAAATCAAGTGGTACGAGACAAGTATTTGACGAACAGCTTTAAACTACGCAAGAAAGATTTTCAACTGATGGGACGCGAACGAGAGGGAATTTAAGCGCAGACTTCCGAAAGAATAGAAACCAGACGCTTTCAAGAGCCTGCAAATCACATATTAGAATTAGATTCTTCAGATTTAATAGTCCTCTAAGTTGTAAAATAACTATCAATACATAATCTAGATGATCATTTTACCCTTATTGATGTCCCTTACATCGTGCATCCCGACCGATACATTAGTTGTAGGTCAAGCACAGATGCAAGGACCTTATGGCATACAGCGTCCTTTTGAGACAGACTCTGTAAATATGAAAGGTAAGGCCTATGATGTGCAAGAGGCTTTACAACAAAATAGTCGAATGGTACAAGCAAGCATTGTACGTAAGACTTCATCTATCACGATAAAACATGGCGATGCTTTGACGGTGGGTGCTGATAGTATTCCACAGTTGAGAATGCTTCAGTTTAGCGTGCAGACTCCTCGATATGTAAAAGCACGTGTGGAGGTAAAAAATCTGCATAGTTATAAATTGTTTGTTGACGGAAAAGAATGTGCAGACAAACAACTGACGCTTATTCCTGGTCGTGCCGACTTAACGCTGCAAGTCTTTACGCAGAAAGCGGATAAGGATTCTTTCGACGTATGTATTATTGGCGATAACTTGAAAGATGTGCAGGTTAATCCCACGGGGAAACGCCCCTTTACCATCGGTCAGCAAACTTGGGGCAATCATTATCGCAGTGTGGCTCTCTCGCCTAGTGGCAAGTATTTGGTAATAGTAAGTTATTATACTCGCAAGGATGGCACCACACAATATACAACCACACTGACAGAGGTGCAAAATGGGCGTGAACTCCTTCACCGCAATGAATATCTATCTCTATCATGGCTCCCCGGCACGAAAGATGTGCTTTACTATACGCGCAATAGCGGAACGGGCAAAGAACTCGTGGTCTACACGCCAATTGATGGCAAAGAGCGTGTGTTGGCCGATAATTTGCCTGATGGAGGATTCTCTATTTCGCCCAAGGAAGATTATTTAATTTTCAACAAAACAGAAGAAGGAAAATCCTCGCAGAATGGGCTAAAGCGTATTATGGAGCCTGACGATCGTCAACCAGGTTGGAGAAATCGCAATAGCCTTTGGCGCTACGACCTAAAGAGTGGAATTCTTCAGCGTCTTACGTATGGGTCGGAAAGTGTTTGGTGTGCCGACATATCGGCCGATGGTCGCAACTTGCTTCTTCAGTATTCGCGTACCGATGTAAGTAAGTTGCCAATATCTCGTACTTCCTTCCTTCGTATGGATGCTTATACGGGTAAAGTTGATACTTTGTTGAATGATACAACCTTTATCGGAGGAGGTCGCTTCTCGCCCGATGGCAAGCAGTTGCTAATTTCAGCTTCTCCCGCCTCATTTGATGGAATAGGTAGCGAAGTAAAGCCTGGACAACAACCGCAATCATTCGATATGCGCCTATATCTCTATGATATAGCAAGTCGTAAGGTTACTCCTTTGTTGTGCAACTTCAATCCCTCCGTTTCCGACTACGAATGGAATCCTGGTGACGGACAGATTTATTTCACCGCCGACGATCGCATGGGACGCAATCTCTTCCGTTTGAATCCGCTGACGCGTCAGGTGAGTAAATTCTCTTTGCCTGTTACTTATGTGCAAGATGTTACTTTTTCTACGGCATCAAAGTCTGCTCCTAGGGCTGTATTCTTTGGTCAAACTCCGCAGCGTGCTCGCGATATGTATGCTTGCCAGCTGAATAAACTGAAACCTGAGACTAAACGCGTGGGCAGCATCGACTTCGATGAACTCTATAAAGATGTGGCGATTGCTCCTAGTAAAAGTTGGCAGTTTAAAGCCACTCGTGGCGACTCTATTGATGGATTTTATTTGCTTCCTCCCGATTTTGATGCAAGCAAAAAGTATCCCATGATTGTATACTATTATGGTGGTTGCTCGCCTTCACAGAATATGCTGGAGTCGTGGTATCCGTTCCAAACTTTTGCCAGTCAAGGCTACGTGGTCTATGTGCTTAATCCTAGCGGAACAACTGCCTATGGCCAGGAATTCGCTGCTCGTCATGTCAACACTTGGGGACATGAATCGGGAGATGATATCATACAAGGTGTAAAAGAATTTTGCAAGCAACATACTTTCGTCGATAGTAAACATATCGGTTGTATTGGTGCCTCTTATGGTGGCTTCATGACAGAGTATTTGCAAACGCGTACTGATATTTTTGCTGCGGCTATAGCTCATGCTGGTATTAGCAACATCGCTAGCTATTGGGGTGGTGGATATTGGGGATATTCTTATGGAGAAACAGCACAATATGGCAGTTTCCCATGGAATAATCCTGACTTGTATGTAAAGCAGTCGCCCCTATTTAATGCAGATAAGATTCACACTCCTTTGCTCCTGCTTCATGGCACAGCCGATACCAACGTGCCGACCAATGAAAGTCAGCAACTCTTCACAGCTTTGAAGATTTTAGGCCGCGATGTAGCCTATGTACAAGTGGAGGGGGAAAACCACGTAATCGTAGATTACCACAAGCGCATGGCTTGGCTCAACGTAATTTATTCATGGTTTGCTAAGTACCTGAAGGGCGATTCCTCATGGTGGAATAGTTTGCAGTAATGAGCAATACTCTTGTTGATTAGCAAAGTTAATTGCTTGCCATTGCGCTCCGCATGGTTTTGAACAGAAATGTTTTAAAACCATGCGGAGCGCAATCTATTTTATTCTATTGCTTTCTGTTGCGTCAGCCAGAGTTTGTAGAGTGCAACACCAATCACGAAATTTACACCTGCATCGTTTTGCAACTTCTCAGCAGAGGGCTTACGCAAGAAGCGCTGATTCTGCTTGTCATCAATAAGAACAGATGTCTTAAACATATCTTTCACGTAGGCTTCAATATCATCGTTATACTTCTGATGAATCTCTGCAAAGAACAATGGCTTGTTGCTTGCCATCTTGTTGAAAGCCGTTAGCGCTTCAATCAATTCTTTTTGTGCAACGCTTTTTCTTGGATATTTATAGCGGAAGTCTGCATATCCTTGCTTGAAGATAAAGCGAATAGAGTCTGGGAAAGCACGATCGTCGTAGTGCCTATTAGAGGTAGCAAAGCCTTGTTCCTTACCAACAAGATAGGTGGCAGGAGGAAACCCTTCGCCCGCAGGCACCCAATTTCCTGTATCTCCTCGTCCTTTTGAATCGTCAGTGAAGACGTATCGATTATCAGTGCAACCGTCTTTTTGATAAGAGTACAAATATTTGTACACTCTTTGTAGTACAGAGAATGGGTAGTACTGAGCAAATGTTTTTGAAAGATATTGTTCGTAAGCTTGTGTGTCGTTGTCATTTACTTTCTGAGCGGAGCAGAAAGGGAAAAATAACGATAAGACAAGTAACGTGAGGTAGAGTTTTGTTCTCATAGTTCTCTTTTTTATTTGTGAGGCTCATTGTCTTTTCCTTGCTGTGTCAGCCAGAGTTTGTAGAGTGCAACACCAATCACAAATTTTACACCTGCATCATTCTGTAGCTTCTCTGCAGATGGCTTGCGCAAGAATCGCTGATTTTGCCTATTGTCAATCAGGATAGATGTCTTAAACATGTCCTTTACATAGGCTTCAATGTCGTCATTGTATGCCTTATGAATGTCGGCAAAAAATAGGGGCTTATTATGTGCAGTTCTATCAAATGCCTTCAATGCTTCTATTAATTCCTTTTGAGCTACGCTTTTTCTGTGATAGTGTCTTCGAAATCGTGCGTATCTGCTCTTGAGTATCAATCGAATAGAATCAGGAAAGGCGCGATCGTCATAATGCCTACGGGAGGTGGAGTATCCTTGATCTTTGCCAACTAGATAAGTGGCAATAGGGAGTTCAACTTCCTTATCCGCTGGTTCCCAAAGCACTATGTCACCTCCACCATTCGACTTATCAACGAGAATGTATCGATCTTTTCCTTTAGGATCTTCTTTTTGATAAGTGTATAAATATTTGTAAACCCTTTGCAATGCTGAGAGAGAATAATATTGAGCAAATGTATTCGAAAGATATTGTTCGTAAGCTTGTGTGTCGTTGTCATTTACTTTCTGAGCGGAGCAGAAAAGGAAAAATAAAGATAAGACAAGTAACGTGAGGTAGAGTTTTGTTCTCATAGTTCTCTTTTTATTTGTGAGGCTTATTGTCTTCTACTTGTTGTGTTAGCCAAAGTTTGTAGAGTGCAATACCAATAACGAATTTCACACCTGCATCATTCTGCAACTTCTCAGCAGAGGGCTTCCGCAAGAATCGTTGATTCTGCTTGTTGTCAATCAGAATAGATGTCTTAAACATGTCCTTTACGTAGGCTTCAATGTCGTCATTATAAGACTTATGAATATCGGCAAAGAATAGTGGCTTATTGTGTGCAGTCTTATCAAAAGCCTTCAGTGCTTCTACTAATTCTTTTTGTGCTACGCTCTTTTGAGAGTATTTGCTACGGAAGTCAGAATAAACGAGTTTAAACGCAGTTCGTAGAGAATCTGGAAACGCTCTGTCATCGTAAAAACGATATGAGCGGAATGATCCTCCGCCACCATCTGTTCCAACCATTACAGTTGATGATGAGCCGCTTGATGCGCCAATTGGAGCTGTGTTTGCTAATGCCCATCCAGGATTATCGTGAGATTCTTTTAGTACGAACCGATCATCTGCGTTATTCTTACTATACTCATCCATATACTTGTAAATCTTTTGTAGTAAGGGAAAAGGATAGTACTGAGCAAATGTCCTTGAGAGATAACGTTCATAGGCAATAGAATCATTCTTAGCAATAGAACTATTCTGTCCAGCTGCGTTGATAGTCACGCAGACTAAGATAAGGGAAATAAGAATCTTTTTCATACTTTTATCTATTTACATTGCAAATAAATTCGCCACTTCGTCTATGCTCTATCCAAACATGCACAAGACCTTTGTAAAGTCCACCAGAAAGGAATACACTACCTGTGGCAGTAAATTCACATTCGTCTGATCCATAAGATGTGTATCCCATGGGTATAAACGAAGCTTGTCCATCACTCCCCTTATAGGAGATTCTTACATGGACTAATCCACCTCCGCTATTGCCGAAGTTGTAATCAATGATAACGTTAATGCTGTTGTTGTTAGTAGCGGTGTGTTCGTAGTGTCTATTGATTGCAGTCGATTCAAAAGCAGCTCGTTCCCTTTTAAGTCTAAGAGAATTCGAAGTCCTTACTTTGGTGGAATTTTGCATTTTGATGTGAGCATTTAGATTTGCCCAAGCTAATCTCTTTCCATCTGTTCAACGGAAAGCGTGTCTGCTACCTTTTCGAGTTGAGCCTCATTTACTTCAAGGTCTACGTTATACTTCTGAGCGAACTCTTTGCTCTTTTTCAAGAGAAGTTGTGACTTACTCATCGGTTGCGGATCGCTAGTCTCGTCGGAAGAACATGCGTGGAATGCTACAAAGGTAGCGATTACTCCTGTAGTAAGGAGGAGTGAAAGAAATTATTTCTTCATTTTGGTAAAGTTTTATTAGTGAATTGTTTATGGATGAATAGATTGTTTATGTTGATTTTAGGGAGAGGAGTCTCTTTTTATTTTTGAGACTTATTGTCTTCTCCTTGCTGTGTTAGCCAAAGTTTGTAGAGTGCAACGCCTATCACGAATCTCACGCCCGCATCATTCTGCAACTTCTCCGCAGAGGGCTTCCGCAGAAATCGTTGATTCTGCTTGTTGTCAATCAGAATAGATGTCTTAAACATGTCCTTTACGTAGGCTTCAATGTCATCATTGTATGTCTTATGAATATCGACAAAGAATAAGGGTCTGTTACGTGCAGATTTATCAAAATTCTTCAGCGTTTCTATTAATTCCTTTTGTGCTACGCTCTTTTTGGGGTAATTTGTACGGAACTCTGCGTATCCTTGTTTAAATACAAAACGAAGAGAGTCTGGAAATACTCGATCGTCATAATGCCTATGTGAAGTGTGAAATCCTTGCTCTTTCCCTATTTGGTAGGTATCGGTATAACACATGATTGGGCCTTCTGAGGAACAATCGGCAGAGACCCAACCACCGAGGTAATCTCTTCCCATCGAATCATTATTGAAGATGTATCGATCCTTTGTATTGGAGTTTTGTGGGTATGTAGATAGGTATTTGTAAATCCTCTGCAACATAGGAAGAGGGTAGTACTGAGCAAATGTCTTTGAGAGATACTGCTCGAAGGCAATAGAATTATTCTTAGTGATAGAATCATTCTGTCCAACTGCGCTGATAGTCACGCAGATTAAAATAAGGGAAATAAGAATCTTTTTCATAATCTGTTTATAAATGTGCAATGTTAGTTATGAAGTGTAAGGTGAGCAAGGATATTAATCACCTGCTTTTAAAACCTTGCGAGCTTTCGCTTTGATATCGTGGATGTCTTCACTGTCTATTTTTGCCTTTTTCCGAGTAATCTTCAGTGCAACACTTCGTGCTCTTAGCAAATCGCCATGCTCCAAGTAAACTTGCATTTGTCCGTACAAAGGCATGAATCGTGCGGGGACCATATGGTGGGCAAGAAGAAAATGTTTCTCTGCCGCGTCCCATTGATGCAGAGATAGTGCGTTGTCGCCTGCTAATAGTTCGGTATCGTAATTTTGCAAGTGACCTTTTAGTTTATCTAATACTTCCTGGCTCTTTTGTGGCTCGCCTTCAAAATTCAGATTAACGGAGAGGGTATAAAGCACGTCAATATCGTCAGTAAGGCAAGGAGGCAAAGAATTAGTATCAATGCTAGGATGAAATTCATCTTCAGCCGTATTCTTATCCATCCAGGCATCTTTCGCATTAGCTTTGTATACTTGCATGGAAGCAATCAATGTGCATATCAGCAAAACCGCGAGAATAATGTACTTCTTATATCTTGCAATGCTTGACTTTTGTATACGAAGTGATCCCGTCTCAGAATGAAATATATTTCCAAAACTACCCGCTAATAGGAAACAAGCATAGGGGTAATACGATGGATATGAACTTATTCCCAACGTGAACCATGCAGCAATGGCTGGGAGAGTTTTGACCTTTTGAAAACTAGTTAAACTCTTCCAAATACAGAAGAACGAGACTATGACCAACATGAGATTAATTATCCCATAACACATCACCCAGTTGAAGACCTCATTGAATGGCCGTACGATGTCGCCTGCTAACGTATTGTAAATATGATTGTGGGCAAGCGTCTGGAGAAATTTTGCTTGCGTGACCATATAATGGGCGTTTATTGCGTTCGATCCCCATCCCAACCACGGATGGTCTGCAATCATCAGTGCGTTGACTTGATAGGTCAAGAATCTTCCCTTTACGGAATCTGGGTTACGTAAGTATAGTTGTGATGCAAGTATGCTAAACGTTAAAAACGTTGCGATCGCTATCAACATCCATTTCCATCGGGATAATTTATGTCTAACGAGGCAGATAAGATAGATGCTAATGGATAGGCACAATGCGATAAATCCTGTTCTTGAACAATGATATAGCAATATTCCAGAAAGTAAAACTACGCATGCGAAAAGCACCATAATAATTATAGGCAAACGCTGCTTGCCTAAATTGTTAAAGGAAACATTAGGCAAAATGCAGCATACGCCCATGACTAAAGCTGAGGCTTTGCCCGCTGGATTGTCAAAGAGCTGAAGTTGAAAAGGCATGTAAACGCCAATGGCCTGCAGTATGATGAGTGCTAAAACGATCAGATTGCATGTCATCACAATGCCAATCCACCCTTTTCTTGTAATTCCTTGGCAGAGGACAAAGAATGATAAAAGGGCAAATCCCCATGTGAGATTAGAAAGGCTAACACTGTTGGCATGTATATCAGAAATTAGACAACCGATTAAGATGAAGATAAGGAAACAAAGACATTTGTTCTCATTGATTTTGTCGCCTAATAGCGCTATAAATGTTGCAAAGAAAACAATCGCACACGCAAGCCACTTCCCATACTGGCAATCCAAATTGGACTGCCAGCAGAGCCCCATGCTGGATAATATCGTAGCCATGACGGATACGGAGAGAAAACTTCTTCTTATGATGGTAATGTTGCGCATGGTGATTAGATGTTTTTAAAGGAACCATTAGGACTGAGACATCGGGTATTGACAGAGGGAAAACTACTCTTCGCGTAACAACCATTCATGAGGAAATACTTGCACTCCATCTTTGTTGATAAAAAATGGGAGTTCTTCATTTCCTGTCGTCTCGTCGGATATCCAATATAAACGATTGGTATAAAGCGGAATTCTCGGAAGAGCGTCTTCTTTTGCTTCTCCTTGAGATAGACGTTCCCAACCTTTATCTGTCCATTGATATAGCGTATAAAAATGATGGGCGCGAATATGATTATCCGCATTCTTAATCATGAAATGAAGGCAATCCACATATTGTGGCTCTTGTAGTTTGAGCGTAACGTTAGGCCATCTATCAGGAGCAGTCTGATAATTACCATCATACTCAGCTTTCCATTTGCATTTCTCAAGTGGCTCATCCATCAATCTTTGATACAGATTGCTGTCTGCCATTGTAGGAGTTATGGTGTTGGCATAGTTACGTGATTTGTATGAAAGAAATTGAATTTCTGCTAAGTGAATATGCGGATCTTGAGCGGGAGCGCAAACCCTATAATACTGATAAGGATGTGCAGAATGTAAGGGAATGTCTGACCAAACATCTTCAGGTACAAATGAAAGTATTCCCAGTGTGTCAGCATTTTCGAATTTCTCTGAATCTGAAGCGATAATGTAAGTACCTACAGCTCGTTTGGCTTGTTCGTAAAGTTGAGGCTTACGAGGAAATTTACGCTTCAGAATAGTGGCAACTCTGATAGATGGAGCTTCTTGTAATAATGGGTGATAATAAGGCGAACGTGGAGTGATAGAAAGATATGGTTTCGTGGTTTTATCGATTTTGAATGCTGATCCAAATGGTACGAGTCTGTGCTCATTCGAAACATATACCGGGAAGTATATGTGATCTGTAACCACATGGTCGAAGACGACTTTCTTATTTTTCTTGTCTATCTTGCCCCATGTAACGGCTGTAAGTCCGTTTCGCGAAGTAAAAGAAGCAAGGTATGCGAGTTGGTAAGAATTAGGAATATCTTGAGATAAAGGTAGTTCTATTTTTGCGATAGAAGTATATAGATGGCTGACGTCTTCTATAAACGGACTATTAAGTTCCTCCGGAAGTGGCTCATCTGCAGATTTTACAGAAAATGGGCAGTCCGTAGTAGGTGAAAAATGTAATCTGTAAATATTCAGACACTTTTGAAAGCGCTTACCTGCTTCTTGAGGAATCTCACTTTGCGGACTGAATGATTGCCAGTCATTATAAGCATTCCATTGATTATGCCATTTTTTTGCAGGAAGTGCAAGATTGAAGTGACGTCCGGAGAAAATCTTATATGCTACATTATACTCCACAGCCGCAGGCCATCCGCATGCTCTATAAATCATGGCAGCATAATTAGCTATATCTACGCAGTCATGATCTGTAGAAGTAAAGAACAATTCTCTCCAGCCAAGTGTGTTCTCAAAGGGGTATTTACCTCCCCAATGTCCTAACCACCATATAGCACGATTATATCGTTCGGAAATGCAACGTGCCGTTTGAGCGGTGTCAATTTGTAGATATTTGTCGAAAATGTTGTGAAGAGCGATTTTATCGCTTATCAATGGATAGTCTGGGATAGCACTGTAGGCTAATATATACTCAAAAAAATCATGGAGTGGCATTGACTTCAATCTCGGTACGCGATTGCGCAGAGAGAACGCTTGATCTATGATTTTCTGAATGTATTTAGAGCCTTATAACTAACCATAACTTACTATGACTAACTAAACATAAATCCTTGATTTTCAATACTCTTTGATTTTTAACACTTTCTGAGTGCTTTTTGGCAGTTCCCGATTTTCCACATATTTTTGCAGCGTATTTCTACCGTGGAGAATTTGCGGAGCTTTTATTTTGTCATATCGTGAACGTAGTTGACTAGGGTTTACAAGTGGTTACGATGGAGGACAGATTTGAAGCTGATAGGCAAAAAGCATTATATCGTGGACTGGGGTGACAAAGGTTGTCAATGGTTCACTTCCGTTTACTCCATCGGTGGAATACTCAAAGTATGTAGAACATAGCAATATCATAGAGTATGAGACCGACAAGAAAATGTGAATTTTGTGGCAAGACATTCGTGCCAAGGAGCGGTATGCAGAAATACTGTTCCGAGGAATGTCAGGCAGAGGCAAAACGTCTTAGGAAGAAAAGACAGCAGGACTTGATTAACGGTATTGAGCCAATCATGAATCTGCAACATCAGGAGTATCTTACCTTCTCCAAAGCTGCCATTCTGATGGGATGCACCCGACAGTATATCTACAAACTTGTGGCTAACGGCAAGTTGAAGGCATCAAGATTGAGCAGCAGAATGGC